>QWCK01000067.1_pt1 | contig 182277 bp, 158 predicted proteins | sample 1972571 | NCBI WGS metagenome assembly QWCK01 (sample SAMN09866710, study PRJNA288562) | Human gut metagenome isolate term2_stool, whole genome shotgun sequencing... | isolation source: gut | host: Homo sapiens | place: USA: California
CAATGCTGCACATGCACCGACAGCTGCAAGTGCGGAAGAACCAACAAACTGGCCGACAATAATAGAGTCGGCCATATTGTATATTTGCTGAAAAAAACTGCCAAGAATCATTGGCATTGCAAAAACCGTCAACGCTTTGAGGGGCGTATCGGTTATCAAATACTCATCTTTTGACATTATCCTATTCCTCCATGGTATCTTGTATCGTGGTATACCATTCACTTACCTTCTCAAATTTATCATCCTGATTATACCACAAAAAAACCGCCCATGCCAAATCCGGCAGGGGCGGTGTGTATTGCAATCAGTTTTTCAATGCCTGCATCGGGGCGGGGATGCGGCCGCCGCGGTGGATCATGACGGCGGGGCTGTACTGGCTGATGGGCATGATGGGCGCGTGGCCCAGCAGGCCGCCGAAGTCCAGCACGTCGCCGGCCTTGTGGCCGATGGCGGGGATGACGCGCACGGCGGTGGTCTTACTGTTCACCATGCCGATGGCGGCCTCGTCCGCGATCAGGCCGCTGATGACCTCGGCGCTCGTGTCGCCCGGGATGACGACCATGTCGATGCCGACGGAGCAGACCGCGGTCATAGCCTCGAGCTTTTCCAGCGTCAGGCTGCCGCAGTTGGCGGCGTTGATCATGCCGTCATCCTCCGACACGGGGATGAACGCGCCGGACAGGCCGCCGACGTGGTTGGATGCCATGACGCCGCCCTTCTTGACCGCGTCGTTCAGCAGGGCCAGGCAGGCCGTCGTGCCGCAGCAGCCGCAGCTCTCAAGGCCCATCTCCTCCAGAATGTTCGCAACACTGTCGCCAATCGCGGGTGTCGGGGCCAGCGACAGGTCGATGATGCCCGCGGGCACGCCGAGGCGCTCACTGGCGAGGTTCGCTACCAGTTGGCCCAGACGGGTGATCTTGAATGCCGTGCGCTTGACCAGCTCGGCTACCTCGTCCATCGGGGCGTCCTTCGGCAGCTTGGCCAGCGCGGCGCGCACCGCACCGGGGCCGGAGACGCCGACGTGGATCTCACAGTCCGGCTCGCCCGCGCCGTGGAACGCGCCCGCCATGAACGGGTTGTCCTCGGGCGCGTTGCAGAACACGACGAGCTTTGCGTCGCCCATGCACATATTGTCCTTCGTCAGCTCGGCGGTCTCGCGCACGACCTCGCCCATCAGCTTGACGGCGTCCATGTTGATGCCCGATTTCGTCGAGCCGATATTGACGCTGGAGCAGACAATATCGGTCTCGGCCAGTGCGCGGGGGATGGCGGCGATCAGCCGCTTATCGCCCGCGGAAAAGCCCTTGTGTACCAGCGCACCGAAGCCGCCGATGAAGTTGACCCCCACGGCCTTGGCCGCGCGGTCCAGCGTTTTGGCGTACTGCACGGGGTCGGCGTCGGGCGCGGCGCCCAGCAGCATCGCAATGGGCGTGACGCTGATGCGCTTGTTGACGATGGGGATGCCGTATTCGGCGCTGATGCCGTCCACGACGGAGACCAAATTGCCCGCCAGACGGGTGATCTTGTTGTAGATTTTCTCGCACGCCTTGTCCGCATCCGGGTCGATGCAGTCCAGCAGGCTGATGCCCATTGTGACGGTGCGCACGTCGAGGTTCTCGGCGGTCAGCATCTCAATGGTCTCCATAATGTCGCGGCTGTTGATGATTCTCATGTGGCAGCCCCCTTAAATGGTGTGCATGGCATCAAAGACTTCCTGCCGGGTCACGGTGACCTGCATCTTCATCTCTTTGCCCAGTGCCGCAAAGCGGTCCCGGACCTCGGCGGCCCCGGCGTTCGCCTTGCTCAGATCGACCAGCATGATCATGCAGAACATATCCTGCATGATGGACTGGGAAACGTCCTCAATGTTGATGTTCAGCTCGGCGCACACCGCGCTGACCTTGGCAACGACACCCACCGTGTCCCGCCCGATGACCGTGATGACTGCTTTCATAAAATGACCCCCTCAAAATGTCCGATGATAAACGGAATACTGCCATTATAACAAAATTCCGCAAAAGAGTAAAGAATATAATGAGAAGTAATACTTTTTGAGCGGGCAGCTGCCTGCGGGGCGTCGGGGACGCCGCCCCCTACAACAGCTCCGTAGGGGCGGATTCCATATCCGCCCGCGGAACCTGACGGCGGCGGTCATGTCCGCGGCTTTTAGGCGAACAGCCAACAAGCTGCCGCTTTGTAGGGGCCGCACATGTGCGGCCCGCAACTGTACGGCGGACGAACGCTTGCCTTTCACGCGCGGGCCGGGCATGCCCGGCCCCTACAGGGCATCGTGAACATCAAAACTCCGCCGAATGCTCCTCCGCCCGCACATCATCCCGCTGCAATTCCGCCAGCAGCTCATCCTCGCCGCCGTGGAGAAGCAGCTTCTCGCTGTACTGCTCAAACCGCTCACAGTCGTTTTCGGCCAGAAACGGCGCGGAGTCGGGGCCGAGTGCCAGCTCGTTGACGAACACGACCATCTCCTGCCCGTCCTCGAACGCCTGCTCCATAAAGTCAAAGGCAAATTCCAGCGCGTTGCTGGCGGCGGAGACCGCTTCCTCGCGGCGCTGCACCTGGGTGTTGAACGCGCCGCGCACCGTGTCAAACGCCTCGTCGGCGTCCAGACCGTTGTCAAGGCTGCGGCTCCACGCGGTCAGCAGCGCCAGCGTGCGGGTGCGGGCCGCGGCCTCGTCGGGCAGCAGCGCCCCGGCAGTCTTGTCGGCCTCCAGCTTGGCGCGGTAGGCGTCGCACCGCTCGGCAAACAGGTCGGCAGGGTCGGCGTCGGGCTGCTGGGACAGCGTCCGCTTGAAGCTGCGCAGCTGCTGGTAGCAGGCATCCGTCACCGCACCCGTGGCGCGGGCGTCGGCAAAGCGGGTGTTCAGGCCCGCCAGCAGCAGGCTGACCAGACTGATGCGCTCGTCAAAGCTCGCGTCCATCGCCCGCGCAATGACGGCGTCATAGGGCTTGCCCTGCAAAATATCCTCGACGCCGTAATCCTCGTGGTACTTGCGGTAGAGCACCCAGTAGGCCGCAAAATCCCGCGCGACCTCGGGGTGGCGCAGGTACTGCCCGATGACCCCCTCGTCCACGGGCAGCGCCAGCCTGTCCGCAGCCTGTAAATAGGCGGACAGATCCTCCCACCCGCGGGCGGTCACGAACTGCACGCCGTCCACATCGTTTTCGATTTTGTAAAAATGCTGCGGGCGCAGCTCCAAGTAGGCCGTCACGGCGGGGTGCAGCCGGTGGGCGCGGGCGTAGTCCTGCCAGACGCTCAGCTTCGGCTCAATGTCGATGCGCCGCACGCGGTCCAGCGTGACAAGGTCAAACTCCCGCACGCTCTTGTTGTACTCCGGCGGATTGCCCGCGGCCACAATGACCCAGCCGCCCGGCACAGCCTGGTTGCCGAAGGTCTTGCACTGCAAAAATTGCAGCATCGTGGGGGCCAGCGTCTCGCTGACGCAGTTGATCTCGTCGATGAACAGGATGCCGTTTTTCTTGCCGGTGCGCTCCATGGCGGCGTAGACGCTGGCGATGATCTCGCTCATCGTGTACTCGGTCACGCTGCGGGTGCGCCCGCCGTAGTTCCGCTCCCGGATGAACGGCAGGCCGACGGCGCTCTGGCGGGTGTGGTGGGTGATGGTGTAGGCCACCAGCGCAATGTCGCACTCCTGCGCGATCTGCTCCATGATCTGGGTCTTGCCGACGCCCGGCGGGCCCATCAGCAGAATGGGGCGCTGCCGCACGGCGGGGATCAGCGGGCGGCCAATGTCGTCCGTGGCAAGGTACGCCTGCACGGCGCGCTTGATTTCCTCTTTGGCACGTTGAATATCCATGGCTCATCGTCCTTTCGGGTCAAATTCTTCGGGCTGCAAGACCAGGCGCATGGCCCAGGGCGGCACGTCGGGCGGCGGGGTGCCGTCCTCCAAAAACAGGAACGCCGTCTCAAACGGCGGGCGTTTGGCGGGGTAGATGCCCTTGCCGTCGGTAAAATACAGCACGCCCTGCAGGTCCCGCAGCGCACCGTCCTGCCGCAGCTGCGCAATGCGGGCAAACGCGGGGCGGAAGTCCGTTCCGCCGCCGCCCACCAGCGTGAACTGCGCCGTATAGCGGTCCAGCGCGTCCAGGTCGTTCAGCCAGACCTCATCCCGCACAGCGTTGTCCGCCTGCATGACCAAAATGCGGCACTGCCGGAAAAAGCTGTCCTGACTTTTTAATAAGGTGAACGTCTCTTTTAAGAACGCCTTGACCAGCTCGCCCGCCGTGGATTCGCTGGTGTCCACCACAATGACGAAGTCGCGTATTTTCTTCACCTCGCGGCTTTCCAGCGGCTCTATCAGCGGCAGGTTGCCGTAGGTGCGCAGGCCGTAGCTGTAAAAGCCGAGGTCGAATTCCTCGGGGTCGAGGTGCGGCTCCTCATGCCAGACGGCGAACCGGCGCAGGAAATCCCGGTAGGTGCGGCGGCTGCGCCCGGCCTGCACCTGCGCCTGCAGGGCTTGCGCGGCGGTGTCCTGCCCGGCGCGTCGGCCGCTTTCCTCCATGCTCAGCTCCGTCTGGCGGCCCAAGTTCTCCCACTGTTTGCCGCGCATCTGGGCGGCGGGGCTGTCCGGGTCAGCGGGCCAGAGGCGGTGGCTGTCGGTGTAAAATTCCCGCTGCCACTTGTTTAAGGTCTCCGCGTCGGTCTGTGCTAAGACGCGGTAGATGGGGCCTGCCGCTAAAAATTTGCACTTTTTGCGCAGCTGTGTGTAGCATTGCTGCCGCACCCAGCCGACGGGGCGCTTCGTGGCGGGAGTGTTCAGGGTGTCCAGCGTGGCCTCCACGGCGATGTCACAGGCCAGCCCCCACAGGTCGGGGTCGCGCCTGTCCCGCAGCCAGAGATGCCGGAAGATGCAGTGGAACAGGCTGTGCAGGTAGGCCCGGGGCAGGTACCGCCGGTTCCTGCGGTAGGTGTCCAGCAGCCATGCGGTGGGGTAGTAGAGTGCCCCGCCATCGGTGGCAAAGCTGCCGCCGCTTTCCCGCGGGGCCGCGGGCAGTGCACCGAGCGCTGCCGTTAAGTAGCGCTGGTCAAGGTACAGCTCCCCCCGCAGCTGCTCCATGATCCGGCGGGCCATCGTCTGCTCCCATTCCGATTGGGTTTGGATGTGTTTGGCTATAGTGGACACCTTCTTCCATGACTGTATGCAGGGGCCGGGCATGCCCGGCCCGCGGGCTTACGTGGCTGCCCGGCAACGGGCTGAACCCCTCCGGCCTGCTTCGCGGCCACCTCCCCTGATGGGGCGGCTTTCCTCGCGGGCTTTGACGGGCCTTGCGCTGCCACCCGCTTATGGTCTACAAATCGTCAAAATCATACGTTTTTTTCGCTCGCTTGGCCCTGCCTAACAGCACCGCCGCCCCGGCGCTCCACCCGACGCGGGCGCAATAGACCGCGGCGTCTGCTGTCGGCAGGCTCAGCCCCACCAGCAGCCGCAGAGCGGCCTCGTCCCGGTCATCAATGGCACGCCGGAACGCTGCCTCCGGGTGGGCGGTCAGGTAAAGCTCGTAGTCCGCGCGGGCGTCGTCACCCAGTCCAAACGGCTGCACAAGCCGCCCGAGTGCTAACCGGCAGAGCTTGTCCTCACTCTCGCCGACGCAGGCCTGCGCAAACGACGCATCAAACGCGGCGTAATCCACCGCGCCGCCGGGCGTGAAGCACTGCCGCATTCGGTAGCCCTCGCCCTCAATGCTGTGGTTGAAGATATGCGCGGGCGTGTTCTCGTCCAGAAACTCCGAATACTCGGGGTAAAACAGCTGCGCACCGTCCAATTCCACCGTAATGTCTGCGCTGACGGCCCCCAGCAGCTTTTTTAAGCCCGTCGGGGCATCGGCGGCAGCCCGCAGGCGGAAGGTCTGCAATTGGCGGCAGTTCGTAAATAAATCGCTGCCGAACCCCTCGACCCCGGGCCCCAGCGTGACCCGGCGCAGCCTGCGGCAGTTGTAAAACGCCGCGCTGTCCAGCACCCGCACGGTGTCGGGCAGGGTGACCTCCTCCACAAAATTGCCGGTGATCTCATGCGTGTCGTCCCCGGTGCGCCGGGCCCCGGGCCTGACCGGCCTGTCCGCAAAGCAGTACGGCCCCAGCTCCGCAACGGGCAGCCCCTCAATTGTGCCCGGCACAGCGGGGCAGGGGGTATCGCCCAGCAGCCGCAGCAGCCGCGCACCGCCGGGACAGGGCTCCCAATAAAGACCCACAAAAATCACCTCTTTACATTAGGGTCATTATAGCATAAAATGTGGTTGCGAGAAACAGAAAAGTGAGAGAAATTCTATGAAAAGCGTCAAACAAACGGATATTCTGACGGGCAGCATCCCCAAACAGCTGCTCCTGTTCTTTCTGCCCATCTGGTTCGGCACGCTGTTCCAGCAGCTGTACAACACGGCGGACACCCTGATCGTCGGTAACTTTGTGGGCACAAACGCGCTGGCCGCGGTGGGCGCAACAGGGCCCTTCGTCAACCTGCTGGTGGGCCTGTTCGTCGGGCTTTGCAGCGGCGCGGGCGTCGTCATTGCCCAGAGCTGGGGCGCACATGACCCTGATGCCGTGGACAGGCAGGTACACACGGCGCTGGTGCTGAGCATTGCCGTTGGCGCGCTGCTGACCGTGCTGGGCCTTGTGACCGCCGCGCCGATAATGCGTCTGCTGGGCACGCCGGACGAGATTTTGCCCGACGCAGCGCTGTATCTGCGCATCTACTTTCTGGGCATGATCCCGCAGATGCTCTACAACATGGGCACCAATATCCTGCGTGCCATCGGCGATTCCAAGCGTCCGCTGTACTTTCTGATCGCGGCGTCGCTCGTCAACATTGTGCTGGACGTCGTGTTCATTGCGGTGTTCGGCTGGGGCGTCATGGGCGCGGCGCTGGCGACGGTGCTCAGTCAGGTGGCCAGCGCGGTGCTGACGCTGCGCTGCATCGTCGGCTCTCAGGGGATGCCGTGGCACATCCGCGCCGAAAAGCTGCGGCTGCACGGCGACGTTTTCACGGCCATCTGCACCATCGGCGTGCCCGCCGCCGCCCAAAGCGCCATGTACAACATCAGCAATATGTTCATCCAGAGCAGCATGAACAGCTTCGGCACCAGCACGATTGCGGCGTGGGGCGTCTACGGCAAGATCGACTTTTTGTTCTGGATGACGATCAACTCGCTGGGCATCGCCATCACGACGTTTGCAGGGCAGAACTTCGGCGCACGGCAGTATGACCGCGTGCGCCGCGGCGTGCGGGTCTGTCTGGCAATGGCCGCGTGTACGACGCTGGTCATCAGCTTTACATTTTACAATCTGGCGGAGGTGCTGTTCCGCCTGTTCAGCCAGGACGACGCGGTGGTCGCCGTCGGTGTCGGCATGATGCACGTTCTGACGCCGGTCTACATCACCTACGTATGTATTGAGGTGCTGGCCGGTGCGCTGCGCGGCTGCGGCGATGTCCGCGTGCCGACGCTGATCACCGTGTTCTTTGTCTGCGGTCTGCGGATGCTCTGGCTGTTCATCGCCGTGCCCATCCGCCACGAGGTCGCCACGGTGGAGATGAGCTATCCCATCACCTGGTCCCTCGCGTCCGCGCTGTTTATTCTGTACTACGTCAAGGGCGGCTGGATGCAGCGGTGCGCGGAGAAGTGGGAGAAGAAGCAGGCAGGGTGATGCCGCGTAAATTGCCGCCGCACCTGTAGGGGCCGGGCATGCCCGGCCCGCAGGCTTGCGTTGCCGCCCCTTTAAGGATGGCTTTGCAGGGAGGGGGCTTGACCCCTCCGCGGCGGCCTGAGGGCAGGCCGCCCTACACCCCCCTTACAAACAATACGTAGGGCGGGGTGACCTCACCCTGCCGCGGGGCGTCGGGGACGCCGCCCCCTACAGCAAAACCCCCATCGGAGCAACATCCGATGGGGGTCATTTTTTGCAGATTACAGCTTAAAGCTGTCCTTCAGCGTGACGATTCGATTGTACACGCCCTCATGCTTGCTGTCCGGGGTAAAATACCCGTTGCGCACGAACTGGAAGCGGTCACCGGGCTTGGCGTCCTTCAGGCTCTCCTCGAGCTTCGCGCCCTGCAGCACCTTGACGCTGTCGGGATTCAGGTAATCCTTGAAATCCGCGTCGTCGGGGATGCTGTTCATGTTGGCCTCGGTGAACAGCTTATCATACAGCTCGACCTCGGCGTCCAGGCAGTGGGCGCAGCTGACCCAGTGGATCGTGCCGCGTACCTTGCGGCCATCGGCGGGGTTGCCGTTGCGGGTCTCGAGGTCGGCCTCGGCGTGGATGGCCACGACCTTGCCGTTCTCGTCCTTGTCCACGCCGGTGCAGCGCACCAGATATGCGCCCATCAGGCGGACCTCGCTGCCAAGCGTCAGGCGCTTGAATTTCGGCGGCGGCACCTCAAAGAAGTCGCTGTTCTCGATCCACAGCTCCTTCGTGAAGGCGACCTTGCGGGTCGTCGTGTCGTTGGCGTCGCGGTTCGGGTTGTTGGGCAGGTCAAAATACTCGCACTGGTCGGCGGGATAGTTGTCGATGATCAGCTTGACAGGCTCCAGCACGGCCACGCGGCGCTGGGCGTTCAGCTCCAGCTCGGCGCGCAGCACGGCCTCCAGCTGGCGCATATCCACGAGGTTGTCAGCCTTGGAGATGCCGGCCTCTTTCACGAAGGTGAAGATGCTCGTCGGCGTGTAGCCGCGGCGGCGCAGGCCGGACAGGGTCGGCATACGGGGGTCGTCCCAGCCGTCCACGATGTTCTTCTCGACCAACTCGCGCAGGTAACGCTTGCTCATGACGGTGTTCGTCACGTTCAGGCGGGCAAACTCGCGCTGCTTCGGGAATTCTTTGCCGAACAGGTTCGTGATGACCCACTCATACAGCGGGCGGTGGTTCTCAAACTCAAGGCTGCACAGGCTGAAGGTGATGCCCTCAATGGCGTCCTGAATGGGGTGCGCAAAGTCGTACATCGGGTAGATGCACCACTTGTCGCCCTGGCGGTGATGCTCGACATGCTTGATGCGGTAGATGGTCGGGTCGCGCATGTTCATGTTCGGGCTGGCCAGGTCGATCTTGGCGCGCAGCGTTTTTTCGCCGTCGGCAAACTCACCCGCGCGCATACGGCGGAACAGGTCGAGGTTCTCCTCCGGCGTGCGGTCACGGTAGGGGCTCGGGCGGCTGGGCTTGCCGGCGTCGTTGCCGCGGTACTCCTGCATTTCCTCGCGGGTCAGGTCATCCACGTAGGCCTTGCCCTCCTTGATGAGCTGCTCGGCGTACTCATAGCAGCGCTCAAAATAGTCGCTGCCGTAGAAAATGCCGCCGTTCGGCTCGGCACCCAGCCATTTCAGGTCCTGCAGGATGCTCTGCACGTACTCGTCACCCTCGCGGGCGGGGTTCGTGTCGTCAAAGCGCAGGTTGAACAGGCCGCCGTAGTGTTTGGCGATCGTGTAGTTGATGAAGATCGCCTTGGCGGAGCCGATATGCAGGTAGCCGTTCGGCTCCGGCGGGAAACGGGTATGCACGACATCGACCTTGCCCTCGGCGAGGTCGGCATCGATAATATCCGTCAGGAAGTTGGAAAATTTTTCGTCTGCCATGATTACACCCCAAAATTAGTAAGCGTCACGTTGTTGTAGGGGCCGATGCCTGCATCGACCCGCTGCAAGGCTATAGGTACGCTAGCTTTGATTATCTTACTATTATACATAGGTTTATATCATTTAGCAAGAGGTAAAAACTTGCCTGCACCTACTGTTATTTATAAAAGGTTTGTGCTATAATCAATACTGATTTACAATGCCTAAGATTTGCCGTTCTTACAAATCCTAACAAATCCTAACGAAAGGGGGCTGTGCCATGCCGACCCCGAATGACCGCGGGCCCCACCGCCCGCGCACAAATATACAGTACCATGTAGAGAATGGCTGGGCGGTGCCCGACCAGCCGCAGACGCCGCCGCGCCGCACCTCCACGCAGGAGCAGCGCCGCGCCGCCGCCCGCCGCGCGCGGGCAAAGCGCCGCAGACTCCGTCAGCTGGCGCTGATCGGTACGGCGTGCGGCATTCTGGTCGTGTCGGGCGTCATCACGGCGCTGCTGCCCGCTAAGGGTGTGGACGCGCCGCTCACCTCCGATGCCCCCGCCAACACGCGCCTTGTGGCCCCCGTGCCCTACGCGGGCAGCAACGGCAGCGCAGGCACGGCACAGGCCCTGAACTGGGGCACCGTCGGCCCGCAGCGCCAGAGCGCCGACACGGGCTATACCTACACGGCGCTGCCCGCCGCCCCCGCCGCGCTGCCGGCGTTTGGCCGCGTGGACACAAGCTGGTTTGCGGATGCCGCCTTCCTCGGCGATTCGCTGACCGCGGGCTTCTGCGTGAACGAATACAACATTGATGTGGGTGGTGCGCTGGTCTGCGGCTATGAGGGCATCAGCCCGAACACCGTCGTCAACCGCGCCACCGTCACCAGCCCGGACCGCGGCGAGGAGGTGCCGCTGGACGTTCTGACCGCGGCCCAGCCCGCGAAGCTGTACATCCTGATTGGCACGAACGCCCTGGTCCAGCCCGGCAACGATGACAGCTTTTTGGCGTACTACGGCAAAATGCTGGACGACCTGCGCACCGCCCTGCCGAACACGGTATTCTATGTGCAGTCGGTCCTGCCCGCCACGCAGGAGAAGGTCGCCGACAGTCTGCCGGGTCTGGCACCGGACCGTCTGGCGGTCATCAACGCGGCCATTCAGCAGCTTTGTGCCGAGCGTGGGTGCTATTATCTTGACCTCAGCGCCGAGTTTGCCGACGACGCCGGGTATCTCTCGACGGAGTTCTCCCAGCCCGACGGCGTGCATCTGACGGTCTCCGGCTACAGCAGGTGGGTCAGCTATCTCTGCACCCATGTGCCCTACAGCAAGGACAACCCCTATCAGGCCGGGAGCACCTACTATTTAAGCGAGGATATGAAGGGACTGCTGAGTGATCTGCCGTAAACCGGGAGCGGCAGCCTCCCGGGAACTCCTACTTTCTTTTGTGACCAAAAGAAAGTAGCAAAGAAAAGTCCCGCTGTTGCGGATGCAGCGGACCCCGCCTTAGGGGCGCCAACTGCGAAGGGGGCGGGCTGCCGCCCTCCCTTGCCCCTCTCGTCCGCAACCCATTTGTGGCAGTCCGTAGGGGCCGGGCATGCCCGGCCCGCCACCTTGCCATTACCGCCCATGTGTCTTTTGCATCGTAGGGAGGGGTCTTGACCCCTCCGCGGGGCGTCGCGGACGCCGCCCCCTACAACATTCACCGCAAACCTTCCGCCATGTGTAGGGGAAAATCCAACCCTCCGGGCCATCTTCGCCACCCCACCAAAGGAGCCTCACCCATGCCCAACGATTACGAAAATCCGAAATATACCAACAAAAACGAATACCACGCCGGGGACGGGCCGTTCCAGTTCCCGTGGTGGGCCATTGTCATTGCGTTTGTGGTGTGGTGGCCGCTGGGTCTGGTGTTTATCGGCCTGAACGCTGCCATGAAAAACGGCAGGCTCGGCGGCTTTGAGCAAAAGGCCCGCGAGGCGACCCGGGACCGCACGGCATCCGGTGCAAAGCCGGTGTACACTGCCGAGTTCCGCCCCATCTACGATACCCCCGCCCAACCGCAGCCGAAGGCGGCAGCCCCCCATGCGGCTCCGCAGCAGGCGCAGGTACGGGCGGCGGGCAAAAAGCTCAAGGGCGCGGCGCTGGCCACCGGCCTGACGGTGGCGGGCGTGCTGCTGCTTATCTGCGCGCTGGCGGCGCTGCCCAGCGCCATCTACTGGCTGCCCGAGGCCCTGACGGAGGGTGGCAGCTATTGGACCTGGCTGGTCGAGGATTCGATGCCGATGCTGATGTCGCTCACCGGCGGCATCGGCTGCCTGTTCGGTGCCAATCACATCCGCACCACCCGCCGTATGCGCAAGAAAATCGACAATATCGTCGGTGATGCGAAATATATGTACATTCAGGACATCGCCGACGCCATCCCGTGCAGCTATGAAAAATGCTGCAAGCATCTGGAAAACTGCATCGACGAGGGACTGTTCGGCCCGGGCGCCTATCTGGATATGCACCGCAAATGCCTTGTCGTCAAGGAGCGCCCGCCCGAGCCGACGCCCGCCCCGGCCCCCGCGCCGAAGCCGCAGAAGGCTGACCCGATGCCCGAGGCCGACCAGTACCAGAAAATCCTCGACGAGCTGCGCCGCGTCAATGACGCCATCCCCGACGAGGAGATGACCGACAAGATCAGCCGTCTGGAGGCCGTGTCCGCCAAGATCTTTGAGCAGGCCCGCACCGACCCCGACAAGCTGCCTCAGATGCGTAAATTTATGGATTATTACCTGCCTACGTCGTTAAGGCTGCTCAATACCTACGCCGAGCTTGACAAGCAGGGCATCGAGGGCGAGAATATCTCGGAGTCAAAGCACCGCATTGAGCAGACGATGGACACGCTGGTCAAAGCGTTTGAAAACCAGCTGGACCGCCTGTTTGCCAGCGACGCCCTCGACGTCAGCACCGACATCGACGTTATGCAGAACATGCTGCGCGCCGACGGCCTGACCGACGATGCACCGTTTAAATTGTAAAAAGGCTTCCCCGTCGGGGGAAGCTGTCACCGAAGGTGACTGATGAGGGCAGACCGTTTGCGGTCTCCCGTTTGCGGGCAAGTCCCGCAAGCTCGCCCCTCATCCGTCTGCGGTCAGGGCCGCAGACACCTTCCCCCAAGGGGGAAGGCACCCCGCCCTGGAACTTTATCCACCGCAAAGGAGCCAACACCCCATGCAAAAATCCACAGGTCAGCTGCACAACAGCTGGCACAATTTTTCCAAGTACCGCCCGCTCATCCGCGAGCTGGTCACCCGCGACCTCAAGGTCAAATACCGCCGCAGTGTGCTGGGCTATATGTGGAGCATTTTAAACCCGCTGCTCATGATGCTGCTGCAAACGCTCGTTTTCTCCTACATGTTCCGGTTCGACATCCCGAACTTCCCGCTGTATCTCATCTGCGGCAACACCCTGTTCAACTTCTTCAACGAAAGCACGAACATGGGCATGGGCAGTGTGCTGGGCAATGCGTCGCTTATCAAAAAAGTGTACGTGCCCAAGTTCATTTTTCCCATCAGCCGCGTGGTGTCCAGCTTTGTGAACCTGCTGTTCAGCCTGGCGGCCATCCTGCTGGTCATGCTTATCACCCGCTCGCCGTTCTACTGGACGATTCTGCTCGTCTGGGCACCGCTTTTGCTGCTGCTGGCGTTCTGCTGCGGCATGGCCGTGCTGCTTTCGGCGCTGGCGGTCTACTTCCGCGACCTGCAATACCTGTACGGTATCCTGACGATGGCTTGGATGTACGCTACACCGCTGTTTTATCCCATCTCGGCGCTGCCGCCCTTCATGGTGCCCGTCATCAAGCTGAACCCGCTGTACCATTACATCAACTGTATGCGGTGCCTTGTCATGTACGGCACGGTGCCCGGCCCCAACACCTGGATCGCCTGCATCGGCAGTGCCGTGGTCATGATGGGCGTCGGCCTCGCTGCGTTCCGCAAGCTGCAGCGCAACTTCATTCTGTATCTGTAAGGAGCTTTCCATGTCCATCATTCAGGTGGAGGATGTCTCGATGCGTTTCAACCTCGCGCAGGAGAAAACCGAGACCCTCAAGGAATACACTGTCAAGCTGCTGAAGCATCAGCTGTTTTTTAACGAATTTTACGCACTGCGGGACATTTCGTTCAAAATTGAGCCCGGCGAGTCGGTGGCGCTGATTGGCCGCAACGGCAGCGGCAAGAGCACGATGCTGAAGCTGATTGCCGGCGTTATGTACCCCACGACGGGCAGCGTGACCGTCAACGGCGAGATCGCGCCCCTGATCGAGCTGGGCGCGGGCTTTGACCTGGACCTGACCGCGCGGGAGAACGTCTTTCTGAACGGTGCGGTGCTCGGCCATGACCGCGCCTATATGCAGGAGCACTTCCAGAACATCATCGACTTTGCCGAACTGTGGGATTTTGTCGATGTACCGGTAAAAAACTATTCCAGCGGTATGATCGCGCGGCTGGGCTTCTCGATTGCGACAGAGGTCCGGGCCGACATTCTGGCCTGCGACGAGATTTTGTCCGTCGGTGACTTTATGTTCCAGCAAAAGTGCCACCAGCGGATGGAGCAGATGCTCTCCGGCGGCACAACGCTGCTGTTCGTCAGCCACGACATCAATCAGGTCAAGCAGCTGTGCAAGCGCGCCATCTGGATCGACCACGGCCACCTGCGCGGCGACGGCCCCGCGGAGGAGGTCTGCAACGCCTACGTGGAGGCGATGCAGCGGGGCGAGTAAAGGCTTCCCCCGAGGGGGAAGCTGTCCGCGAAGCGGACTGATGAGGGGCAAACTTTCCGCGGCAGCCCGTTGGCGGGCAACAGCGGCACAGCCGCCCCTCATCCGTCTGTGGTCGGGGCCACAGACACCTTCAGTCTACGCGCTAAGGGCCGCCTACGGCGGTTGCGCTTCGACACGCGCCTGCGGGCGCAGCCCCAAGGGGGAAGGCATCCCAGCCCAAGTAAGCAACACAAAGGAGACCCCATGCTGACCAAAAAACAAAACCTTACACGGGAAATCCTGACCGTTATCCTGCTGCTGGCGGCGGTGGCGGCCACGGAATACTGGTTCTTCCAGCTGTGGCGGCTGGACTGGCATGTGCCGATGTTCTACGGCGGCGACGGCATCTACTGGGTCGGTCAGGTGCAGCGCAGCTACGGTGAGCTGTCCGGCTCCCTCGGCTGGCCGTTCTATGAGGTCGCGGGCAGATACGACCCGAACTATGATCTGATCTACGACATCTTTGTCTGGTTCGTCGGCCTGTTCACCAAGGACACCGGCACGGTGTTCAACCTGTATGTCCTCGTCATCCCGTTTGCCAACGCGCTGGCGGGGTACGCGGTGTTTCGCATGGTCGGGCTGCGCCGCTGGCTGAGTTTTGCGTTCGGTCTGACGTTTGGCCTGACGCCCTACGTCCAGCAGCGCATGGCCGGGCACATGATGCTGGCCGCCTGCGAGTTTGTGCCGTTCTCGGTGCTGCTCTGTCTCTGGTGCGCCGAGGATGAACAGTTCAACCGCCCGGGCAGGGGCTTCTTCAAAAACAAGCGCAACTGGCTGGCGCTGGCCATGGCGTGGGGGATCGCCAACAACGGCGCGGCCTACTACCCGTATTTCACCTGCTTCTTTCTCTGCGTCACGGCGCTCTGCCTGATTTTGCGGGACCGCAGGTGGCGCGCGGGCACGTCCTGCGTTGTCACGATTGCCGAGATCGTCGCCTGGATGATCCCCGACTTCTTCCCGATGGTGCTGGGCATCCTGAACGGACAGGGCAGCACGCTGACCAACGGCGTCTACCGCAGTCCCGTCGGCGCGGACATCTACAGCCTGCGCATCAGCAGCCTGCTGCTGTCGCCCAACGGCTTCGGCCTGCAGAAGCTCGCCAACTGGATGGGCCGCTACTTCCACGTTCTGGCCACCGATGAAGGCCCGATGTACAACGAGAACGCCTACGGCTACCTCGGCATTGTGGGCATTTTCGGCTTCCTCGCGCTGCTGCTCATGCTGCTGCGCAGCCGGGACTGGAAGGCGGGCCGCACCGAACGCCCCGAGTTGGGGGACCGTCTCTGGCTGCTGGGCCGCCTCAACGTCATGGCGCTGCTGCTGGCGACGATTGCCGGCTTCGGCGGCATCATCGGCATCTTTGTGCGGTTCATCCGCGGGTACAACCGCATCAGCCCGTACATTACGTTCTTCGCGCTGCTGGCTGTCGGCCTGGCGCTTGAAAAACAGCTGACCCGGCACACCGGGCGCAGCCGCAAGGCGCTGGCGGCTGTGGCCATCCTGCTGCTGGGCTACGGCTACTGGGAGCAGCAGGGCTTCTTCCGGCCTGCGTACGAGGAGATTCAGGACAAGTGGTATCAGGACGAGGCTTTTATGAACGAGGTCGAGGCTGCGGCAGGGGACGGCGCGATGCTTTTCACGCTGCCGTACATGAAGAACTTTGAGAACGGCTCGCTGAACAACATGTGGGATTACACGCTGCTGCGCGGCCCGCTGCACAGCAAGACGCTGAAATTCACCTACGGCGCGGGCTACGGCACGAAGAATGACCTCTGGTACCGCGAGACGAGCGAGCTGGAGCCGGACGCCATGGTGGCCGAGCTGCGCACACAGGGTATGACCGGCATCTATCTGGATCTGGACGGCTACCCCGAGTACGAGCAGCAATCGGCGCTGGCCGCCCTGACCGAGGCCGCCGGCTGCGGCCCGGAGGATGTCATCCACAGCGGAAGCGGGCTGCTCTGCTACATCCCGCTGGGGCAGGAGTAACGCATGAAACTGCAAAAAATAACGCAAAAACGATGGTTCTGGCCGCTGGTCTGCGCGGTGTCCGTCGTGTTCGGCTGGTGGTATTTAAGCATTGTGACCTGCGCGCCGCTGGGCGGCGACGATGAGCTTATCAACCTGCAGAACTACTATTATATTACGCACACCTCGTTTGGCCAGAGCGTGCTGGACTACCTTGGCGATTTGTGGGAGCAGTTCAGCCTGCAGAACGGGCGGTTCCGGCCCTTCTCGTCGCCGCCGGTGCGCGGCCTGACGAGCTGGTTCCTGGGGGATCTGGTCGGCTACCGGCTCTACATTCTTGCGTGGACCTACGCGGACATTGTGCTGACGGCGTGGCTCGTCGGCAAGGCGTCCCGCAACAAAAAGCTGGGCATTGCCTGCCTCTGCCTGCTGCCGATGATGTTCAGCGTCTGGCAGGACTCCACGGGCAACAGCCTCTACTCCTACGGCGCACTGGTGCAAAGCACGCTGCTGCCCGCGCTCGTCGCCGGGCTGGCCGTGCTGCGCTGGCAGGACACCGGCCACAAGCGGTGGGCCGTGCTGGCGGGCTACTGTATGTTCCAGTGCTGCGCCACGTTTGAGATCGGCTTTACCTATATCGTCCCGATTTTTGGTCTGGCGTGGCTCTACACCGACAAGGCCCGCGACGCGCTGCGGTTAAGCATCCCGGCGCTGCTGGGCGAGTGCGTGACGCTGGCCTTCAATATGGGCGCACGGCTCATGAACACGCTGCGGGCCGCGGGCATTCTCGAGGGCAGCGTCTCCCAGATCGAGGGCATCTCCCCGAACTTTGATCTGCCTGCCATCCTGCGCACCTGGGCCATGCAGATGTCGGCGGGCTTCCCGCTGAACGCGATGCTGTTCGGCAAGATGCGCCCCGGGAAAATATATCCCGTGGACGTGCTGTGCGGCGTCATGGTGGCCGGTGCGGCAGTGGCCGCGCTGGCGGCGCTGGATAAGCTGCCGAACAAAAAGCAGAATCTGCTGCTGTTTTTAAGCGGCCTTGCCATGCTGTCCGCCCCGGCGCTGCTGATCGGGCTTTCGCCCAAGTACCAGCAGCCCGGTCAGGTGGACTGGCGGCACGGCTACATTCCCCAGACCGTGGAGAGCTTCGGCGTCGGTTTAATGGCGCTGGCCGTGCTGGTGATGCTGTTGCGCCGGGTGCGCGGCAAGAGCTGGTGGCCCGGGGGCCGCGCGGTGCTCTACGGTCTGCTGGCCGTCTGCATGGCCGGGTCGGTGGTCTGGCAGCGCGCCGCGACCCGCTCGGCCTACGACCAGGGCGGGCGCGCCTACACGGTCTTTGGCGACGGCGTCGCCGCGGGCCTGGCCGCCGACTGCGGCGACACGCCGGTGGTGACCGATTACATGATCTGGGGCGGCCATGAGGTCGCCGAGAACGCCTTCTTCCTGCGCTACGGCGATCTGGACGCCGATGCCCACGCCCTGCAGGTCTGGCGCACCGAGGACCACGCCGACGACGAGGCAGTGTACCGCGTTGGGTTCACGCTGGGGCAGGACAGGCACTACGACATTGCCTGGTGCGGCCTTGGCCACGGGGCAGACCCGGATGTGCTGACAGATGTCGAGGTCTGGCTGCCCGCGGGCACCTTCCTCTATGATGTGCTCTATTACACAACCGCCGACGGCGAGGAAGTGCGCAGAGAGGTCTACCCCGACAAGAACGGCTCCATGATCACGCTGGACGGCGAAATTCTCGCGGACAGCATCCGGCTGGCCGCTCATTAAGAGGCACCCCGCCCTACGCATAACGGCAAATCGGGGCCTGTAGGGCGGCCTGCCCACAGGCCGCCGTGCCCGCCTGCGGAAGTGCAAAGCCTGTTGGACTGTCCCCCCCGTAGGGGCCGGGCATGCCCGGCCCGCTGCCCTCCCGCAAAAGCCCGTCCATCTTCCCGCCGCGGGCCGCAGCTATGCGGCCCCACTGCGTACTCTATCCATTCAAGGAGGTGCCGCCCTTGGCACAAAATAAATCCCGCCGCCTGCTGTGGGCGGTCAGCCTTGCGGCGCTGGCGGCATTTGCTGCGGCCATGGTCTGGCTGCACTACCAGCAGCTTTGCTCCCCCGGCGGCGGCAGCGACCCCTATACCTCCGACCTTGGTATGCACCTGGCCTTCGCGCAGCGCGGCATGATCTACTCCACCGTGTCGCTGCTCATCGGCCCGGCGTATGCACTGGCCGGGCGCGTCGGCATTGCCGTGCTGCTGGCGGCGTTCCATCTGGCCGCCGTCGCCGTGTTCGCCTACGGCCTGCGCGCTGCCCTGCCCGATGCCCCGCGCCCGGCGCGGCTGCTGGTCAGTCTGGTGGTCAACCTTGCCACGGCGGTCTGGATGCCCCGCGGCGGCTACTGGTACCAGGGTACTGTCGGCGGCACGATTTATCACAACACAACGTATATTATGCTCGCGCCCTTTGCACTGCTGGCGATGCTGGCCTTTTACCGTGTCTGGCCGACGATGCGCGATGACCTGGATCTGCGTGCCTACGCGGTCTACACGGTGCTGCTGACCGTGGCGACCAGCTTCAAGGCCAGCCTGATCTTTGCATTCGCCCCGGCGCTGCTCGTGCTGCTGATTGCCGATTTTGTGCGCACCCGCGCCAAAAATCTGAAAAATGAGATCATCATGGGGTGCAGCGTTTTCCCCGGTGTAGCGCTCTGCTTTATCCAGGCCAACGTCCTGTTTGCCGAGGAAGGCTCCGGTATACGCCTGATTTTCACCGTCCCGTTTGACCACCACCGTATGCTGTGGGGACCGTTCAACGAGGCCGGCGTGCTGGGGCTGGCGCGGTCCTTCGTCTTTGTGGCGGCAGTGGGGCTGCTGCTGGGCCGCGCGGCGTGGCAGCGCTTCCGCTACCGGTTCAGCCTTTTCACCTTCGCTTTCTCGCTGGCCGAGGCGCTGCTGCTGGTCGAAAGCGGTGAGCGGCTCTATCACGCCAACCTCTGGTGGGGGCCGTTCATCTGCTTCTGGGTGTTCTGGCTCGAGTCCGTCAGCGTCTTTTTGCAGCAGACGCGCACCGGGGCCATGCCCCGCTGGCGGCTGGCCGTCTGCGCCGCCGCGCTGGCGTGGCACATCGTCAGCGGTGTCTGCTTCTTAGTCATGCTTTTGCAGGGCGTAAGCTATAACGTGCCGATCCTGACGTATAATTTGTGGTAAAAAAATAAGCCGCAGGTGCAAAAACGCATCTGCGGCTTTTGTATGTTGTCAGCTTCAACCCGTAGGGGCGCATTCTATATGCGCCCGTGGCTGTGTGCGGCAATGAGTAACGCCCGCGGGCGGATATGGAATCCGCCCCTACGATTTGCGCTTTCCCTCATGCCCGCCCGGCAGCGGCAGACTGCACACCAGCGCAATGCCCAGCGCCAGGGCCAGCGCGACCTTGAAGGTCTCGCCGCCTTTGCTGGCGAAAAGCTCCTGCTCACCCTGCAAAAAGTAGTAGGCCGTGTAGTAGATGCCCGCGCCCGGCACAAGCGGGAAAATGCCCGGCAGCAGAAAAATCGTCACCGGGGCCTTGTGGCGGATGGCAAAGAACCGCGCGCAGCCGGTCAGCGGCAGCGTGGCGACCAGCGTCGCAATCGCCGGGCTTAACGCGAACAGCTCCACGCCGAAGATGTAGACCATCCAGCCCACCGCGCCGGTCAGGCCGCAGGCCAGGTAGTGCCGCCGCGGCATCTGGAATGTGATGCCAAAGCTGATCGTTGCAATGACGGCCACCACAAAATGGGCAAAATAATGTGTCCAGACCGGCATCACGCCACCCCCAATCCACGGGCCATGATCCAGCCCAGCACCACGCCGCCCGCAATGCTGCCCGCAATCAGCAGGGCATCCAGCAGGCGGATGGAGCCGGACAGGTAGTCGCCGTTCAGAATATCCCGCACGCCCATCGTCAGGGCAACGCCGGGGGTCAGCACCATCAGCGCGCCGATGATCGCCGCGTTGGCGTTGACGGCGGGCACGACGGTCTGCACCGCAATGGCCCAGATCGTGCCGCAAAACGCCGCCACAATGTCGGTGAATATCCGGTTGATGCCGTGCCTCGCAAACTGCTGGCAGACGAGCGCCTCCAGCAGGCCCGCCACCGCGGCCACCGGCATGTCTGCCAGCGTGCCGCCGAACAGGTACGCGAACCCCGCTGACCCGACAACGCAGGCCAGAATTTCCAGCTGCGGTGTGCTGCGCGGCAGCGTGCGGGCCGTGTTCAGCCGTGCTTCGGCCTCGACGACGCCCAGCCTGCCGGCGGCCAGCTCACGGGAAAGCTCGTTCACGGCTTCGACGCGGCCCAGATGGACCGACACGGTGGGCACGTGCCGCACCAGCGAGACGGCATCCCGCCCCGGCAGGTGCGCCGACGCAAAGATGCCGTTGGTCAGAACATAAACGTGGAAGTCCCGCACGCCGAGGCTGGCGGCCATGATCTCCATGGTCTGCTGTGCGCGGAACACCTCGCCGCCGTTTTCCAGCAGCGTCTGGCCCGCGTCCATGACCAGCTCCAGCGCACGGTCAAACAGTGCATCAGCCACGGATATTCTCCCGCACAGCGTTGAATTCCGGGTAATGGGCGTACAGATGCTGCGCGATGGCCTCCATGAGCAGGTAGTCATGCTCGGAGTCGATGTCGATGATGCCGGTGTCCATCATAACGCTGACGCCGAACTTGGAGTGCCACAAAATCGGGTCGGGGTTGTCCACAAGGAACGCGCGGCGGATGACGTAAATCGACGCATTGACGTCGTATACCTCAGGTGCCTGCTGACGGCCCGTGAATTGGCTCTCGATGACCATCTCGGCGTGGTCGCCCACGATCTTGAACATATTGAACCACGGATTGCGGCGGGCCTCGCAGACGCTGAAAATGATTTGCAGGTCCTCGCGCTCCTGCGCTTTGGCAAAGGCGTTCTCAATGTCCTGCTCGGTGCGCAGGGGGCTGGTGATGTCCAGATCAATCATAGCATCGTACTGTTTGCCGGCGCGGGTCTCCATGCGGGCAAAGCTGTCCTTGTAGACCTCGACCTTCGGCACGCGGTCTCCGCCCAGCTCGGCCCCGCGGGGCAGGTAGATGACCTCCGGGTACTCGGCGGCCACCAGTCTGGCCAGGTCCTCGCTGTCGGTGTTCAGCGCAACGTCGATTTCCAGCTCCGGGTGCTTTTTAATGAACAGCTCCGCGGCGCTCAGCGAATAGTAAACCAGCGGTTTGCCGCAGAAATTTTTCAGGTTCTTGTTTTTAAAGCCCTTGCTGCCGGCACGGCCGCAAATTGTAATGAGCAGTCTTTTCATTGTACGTTCTCCCCCAAGGTAAGTTTCAGCACGTTCAGTGCCAGCGCGGGCGGGTTGCAGCTCTCGCCGCTGCCCGTCAGCGCGTAGTCCACAAAATATTCCATCTCCCGCTCATAGCGGCGGTTGACGTCCTCCTCATAGTGCTGCACGGTGCCGTCCGGCAGGGTCAGCGTGCCCGCGCCAAAGTCGGCCAGATAGCTGCCGTCATGGCAGAAAAGCTCGATGCTGCGCCGGTATCCGCGGCCAAAGTAATCGAGATGCACCTCGGCCAGCAATGTGGGGTATCTGGCGATATACACCGACAAATCGTCGGAGTCGATTTCGAGGTCGGAGTAGGTGCCCTTGAAATTGTACAGCTTTTCAGGCACGCCGAACAGCTCGACGAGGTAGTCCCATTCGTGGATGAGGTCAATCGTCACGCCGCCGCCCATCGCCTTGTGGGCGCTGTAGACCGTGCGGTAGTCCACGCCGGGCCGCCAGTCGGGCAGATAGCTTGAGCAGATGACCCGCGCGCAGTAGGGGTGCAGACCGGGCAGCCGGTCCTTGAGCGCCAGCATGACGCCGCACCACCGCATGGGCGCGGCCACATAGGCTTTTTGCCCCGCGGGCAGGCAGTCGGCCAGATCCAGTCCGGTCTGGTCGGCAGAAAAAATCGGCTTTTCGACGAAAAGTGCCCCGCCGCGGCCCCTGACCCGGGTCAGCGCGTCGGCGTGCAGGCTTGTGGGGTTCGTGATGAACACCATGTCATAGTGTGCGGGCGCGTCGGCCAAATCGGTGTACTGGGCGTGCAGCAGCGCGGCCACGCCGTCCCGCAGCGGGCGGGACAGGTCGCTGCGCAGCGCGTCGGCCTGTAAAGTCCAGCCCCGGTCCGCACAGAGGTTGGTCAGATTTTTTAAATGGCGCGTCCCGATGGAGCCCAGCCCCACGAACAGCGCGGTGATGGTACGCATAGGAGATCCCCTTTGCTTTGATTTAGATGCAATGTAGGGGCCGGGCATGCCCGGCCCACAGCCTTGCCCATAGCAGGGCGGTATATTTTACGTTGCGGGCCGGACATGCCCGGCCCCTACAGGGTCACGCTTTTTCGATCCTGTCCATCAGCTCAATTGCCTTCAGGTCCTTTTCAAAGCTCCACTTCGGCTGCTCGTTGCCCTTCAGCACGCCAAAAAAGTTCGTCAGCTCGTCCACATAGGCGTTTTCTACAACGTTGTCGCTGTAGCGGCTGTCGTGCTCAAAGCTGGCGTAGGTGTTGACAAACCGCTTGTCGCCGTCCTTGAACTCATACAGCGCCTTGGGGTTGCCCTCCCAGAACAGGTGGATGCCGTCCCCGAAGCACTCAAAGCTGCGCACGGCCTTGCGGCTGACGACGTCGGCGGCCAGCACGCCCTGCACGCCGCCCTTGTGGCGCAGCAGCAGCGTCACGCAGTCGGGGTAGGGGAGCCCTAAGTCGCTGATCGTGTCCTTCTGCACGGTCACGCTCTCCACGTCGCCGAAGGCGTCCAGCAGCCACGGCAGGTCGATGCCGAAGATCTCGCGCACGCCGCCGGTGCGGGCGTTGCCGACGAAGAAGTTTTTATAATTCTCCCACGGGTGCCAGTCGGGCAGATACTGCCCGATGTGGTAGATGTAGTGTACGGGCTTGCCAAATTCCGCGACCTGCTGTTTAATATACTGTGTCTCGCGGCGGTAGAGCATCGTGGAGGACAAAAACAGCGGCAGTTTTTTGGCCGCAGCCTTGGCCATATTCTCCCGGTAGCCGTCACTGACCAGATTCAGCTCGGTAAAGACGGGCAGGTCGTGGTCCAGCAGCTCGCCGATGACCGCCGCGTGGGCCAGCGGCGCGGTGCAGACCAGCGCGGCGTCGGGGTGCTCGGCGGCGACGGCCTCGCCGATGGTGGCATAGGCTGCGTCCGCCAGACCCAGCCGGAGGGCCTCGTCGCGGCGGCCATCGGCGGTGTCCACGCCGACGATCTGAATAGCCGCGTCAATGCCTTTGGTCAGCCGGGCGCGGCGTTTGCCCATGCTGCCTAAACCGACGATGAGAAGTTTCATACCAAAACGCTCCTTTGCGGGTCAAATTCCGGCACAGGGCCGTCATAAAAGATTTTGGGTCTTGCAAAATCAAATTTTGCCAGCACAGCGCAGATTTTTTCGCTGGTCTCGCCGCCGTTATACGGGCTGACGGCGCCGGCCGCCACGGGGGCAAACGCCGGGGACAGCGCCCTGCGCAGCGCGGCCTCGATGGCCGGCTCGTCGGCGTCGCAGCAGAGCACGTTCGCGCAGATGGCGCGCCCGGCCTGCCGTCTGCCGATATTGACTGTCGGCACCTTAAAGGTAGGCGTCTCGACGACACCGGACGACGAGTTGCCCGCCACGAGCGCCGCGCAGTCCATGGCGGAGAGGTAGCGCCGCAGACCGAGGCTCTGCACAAATCCGGCGCGGTCCGGGTGGGCGGCGGCGAATGTCTGCATCATGGCGGTGCAGACCTGCCCGCCCGCGTCGGCGTTCGACCCGGTGATGAGCCAGAACACGCCGTCCACGGCGGCCATAGCGTCACACAGCGCCTGCACCTGCACGGCGGGGGAGCCTGCGTCGGGGGCGGTCTCGGGGTGGTAGGTCACGAGCGCAAAGGGCTGCATGAGGTCAAGCCCTGTCGATTTGCACAATTCCTCACGGCTCATTTTAGGCAGAGTGCGGATGTTTTCATCCCCCAGCCCGCCGACGCAAAACACGGTGTCGGGCGCTTCGCCCATCCGCACAAGCCGCGCGGCGCTGTCGGCGCAGGACGGAAAGTGTACCGCCGCCATTTTGCTGATGCAGTGGCGGTAGTATTCGTCCGCCGCGCCCAAGGTCACGTCGCCGCCCGAGATATGGGCAATCGGGATATGCCGCGCCGCTGCCGCAGCGGCCACGGCGAAGATCTCAAACCGGTCCCCCAGCAGCAGCACGGCGTCCGGGCGATGGGCGGCAAAGTGGTTGTCGAAAATTTCCATCGTGCGTGCGATGGTTTTGGCGACAGGCTCATCGGCGTTGTCGGTGAAGATCGGCAGTCTTGCCGCGATGGGCAGGCCGTCGGCTTCGATTTCATGCACGGTCTCGCCCAGACGCGGGCAGAGGTGCGCCCCGGTCACGACGAGCTGCAAGTCCAGCACATCGGACGCCGCGATTTTCTGCACCACCGGGCGCAGCAGGCCATATTCCGCCCGCGTGGCGGTAACGACGGTGATGGTACGCATGGTGTACTCCTTTGCCAAGCCGGGAACGGCAGTCTCCCGGGAACTTGTTCTTTCTTTTGGCAGCAAAAGAAAGAACCAAAGAAAACTGCCGCTGTTTCGACGCAGCGGACCCGCGACCAAGGGGCTGCACGCCCCTTGGATTCCCAAAGCGGAGGTCGCAGAGTGCGCGGGCTACGCGAACGCAGTATTACTGTTCGCGCTTAACGCCCGCGCCCTCTGCTCCGTTTTAAAATTCGGGAGTTCCCCCGAACCCCCGCAGAGGTGAGGTAGAGGCCCCCTTGTCAAAGGGGGCTGGCCGCGTTAGCGGACTGGGGGATTCCGACGAGCCTTGCGTGGCTGCCCGTTCCCGGTCAACCACCCGCCAACTGCAAAGGGGCGGGCGGCCGCCCTCCCTTGCCCCTCTCGTGCACGACGATTCACGGCAGTCCGTAGGGGCCGGGCATGCCCGGCCCGCAACCTTGTTATGCCCGCCGTCAACGGGCTGAACCCTTCCGGCCTGCTCCGCGGCCACCTCCCCTGATGGGGAGGCTTCTCTCGCGGGCTTCGCCCGCGCAAAAGGCGCCCCACACAGTGAAGAGCTGGCCGAGCTTGCGAGGCCTGAAGGGTCCCGACGGGCCTTGCGTGGCCGCCCATCAACGGGCATTCACCCACTAACTCCTGCGGCGGCCTGGGGGCAGGCCGCCCTACGTACCCCTTTTAAGTTGGCTTGTAGGGGAGGGGTCTTGACCCCCCGCGGGGCGTCGGGGACGCCGCCCCTACAGCCTTTACCACTACCTTTTTGCCTGTTGTAGGGGGGATTCATCCCTCTCGGCAAGGCGTTCCTCACACCTCGATCTTCTCATCCTCGGCAAAATCGCGTTTCGCGGTCTGGCCTAAAATCTCATGCCAGCGCATGGGCGAAATCCCATCCCCCGGACGCTTCGTTGTCAGATTTTCCTCGGTGAAAACCTCACCCGCTTTGATTTCCCGGGCGGCCACAATGCTCTTGCGGGCAATGGCTTTGTTGGGGGCTTCGCTGGCGGTCAGGTGCTTGTGGCCGTCGCCGAGGGCGGCTTCTGCGTGGCGCACGGCCAGCACCATCGCCGCAAACTCGGCGGGGTCCAGGCTGGCCTTCTGGTCGGGGCCGGGCAGGGATTTGTCCAGCGTAAAGTGCTTTTCAATGACCTGCGCGCCCAAAACCGTCGCGGCTACGTCGCATTCCCAGCCGGGCGTATGGTCGGACAGCCCCACCGGCAGACCAAACTGGTCGTACAGCTCGATCATGGCGGTCAGGTTCGCGTCCTCGTAGGGCGTCGGGTACTGCGTGTTGCAGTGCAAAATCGTCACCTCGGGGCAGCCGCCGTCATCCAGCACGCCCAGTGCGTCGGTGATCTCGTCCAGCGTGCTCATGCCCGTGGAGAGCAGCACCGGCGTTTTCTGCGCGGCCATGGCCTCGAGATACGGCAGGTTCGTGATCTCGCCGGAGGGGATTTTTAAAAGCGGCAGACCCAGCGTGCCCAGGAACTTCACGCTCGGCACGTCAAACGGCGCGCTTAAATACTGGATGCCGATGGAATCGCAGTATTCCTTTAATTCTTTATGCGCCTCAAACGAGAAATGCAGCTTGCGGATCATCTCCAGCTGGCTCTCGGCGGCATCGGTGGTCTGCTTCTGGTACTCGGCCTTCTCGGCAAATTTGCTGACCACCAGCTCGGGCACGGCGGTCTGATATTTTACAATGTCCGCGCCGCATTCTTTAGCAACGCGGGCCATCTCCTTGGCCATTTCCAGACTGCCGTTGTGGTTGACCCCGGCCTCGGCTATGATCGTTACAGGCATAGGTAAAAACCTCCGGTTTTTATAGTGAGGAGTGAGAAGTTAGGAGGGAGGAGTTTTTGGTTTCAGCTGAAAGCCCCGTTTTATGTGTCGCTCCTCATTCCTCACTCCTAACTCCTCACTGGTTTACTGCTGATTCTCCAGCTTTCTTCTCATCTTCTCCAGCTCCTCCAGCTGGCCCATGTCCATCCAACTGCTCTCGCTGATGGGATAGACGCCGACCTTCTCCCCGGCCCGGCGGTAGCGCTCGATCACATCGGGGAAACCGATCTTCTCGCCGTCGCGCATTTCCTCCACGACGCGTGGCTCCACCACGTAGACGCCGGTGTTCGTCAAAAAGTCCAGCTCGGGCTTTTCGCGCATGGCGGCAATGCTGCCGTTCTCGCCCAGCTCCACCACGCCGTAGGGCACGGTATAGTGCTTGAACGCGCAGATCATCGTGACCAGGTTGCCGTGGGATTTATGGTACTCATAAATGTCGCCGAAGTCTACATCCAAAAGCGTGTCACAGTTCGTAAAAAAGAACGGTGCTTTGACTTTTCCTTTCAGCAGGCAGAGCCCGCCGCCGGTGCCCATGAACACTTCCTCGTCGGCAAAGTCCACGTTATAGTCCTTTTCCAGTTCATTGAAATAGGACTTGATCATGCCCTTTTTGTAGTTCACGATCATCGTGAAATCGTGGCAGCCGAAGTCCCGGAACCGGTCCATGATCAGCTCGGCAATGGGCTGCTCGCCCACGGGGATCAGCGGCTTGGGCAGAATTTTTGTGTACGGGTACAGCCGCGTGCCCAGCCCGCCCGCCATCATCACAACGGGAATATCGACCTGCTTGCGGTTGTCCAGATCCAGGCCGTGGGCAAAGATGATGTCGGTGATGATGCCGCGCTTGTTCAGGACCGGCAGCGCGTCGATGCAATGCTCCTGCAAAATGCTGCGGGCCTTGCCGCGCTCGGACACCGAGACGCTCAGCGGATGATAGTTGGCCGCATGGTCCACGGTCTGGTCCGGTGTGCCGCCGCGCAGGAAAAACTTGCGGATGTCACCGTCGGTGATGACGGCCTTCAGATGTCCCTCCGGTGCAATGAACAGGATGCGCTGGCCGGTCTCGTCCAGCTTGCGCAGCGTTTCCAGCACCGTGGCGGTGGGCGCAATAAAAAGTTCTTCTACTTTTATCAAGGGTGGTCCCCCTTTGCAATTACTTGGCCCCCTCTGCGAGGGGGCTCCCGCCGCAGCGGGTGGGGGAGAGAGCCTTACGGCTATCCGAAATATTTCGGGCAATGGCAAGGTTCTCTCCCTCCGGCCCTGCGGGGCCACCTCCCTCGCAGAGGGAGGCAAGGGCACTTACAGCCCCAGCACCGCTTCGATCACGCGGTCACAGTCCTCAAAGGACAGGTTCGTGGAGCAGGGCAGGTTGACAATATACTTGCGGTAGTCCAGCGCCTTATCCAAACCGTAAGCCTCGTTGCGGGGGTAGTCGGCCTGCTCATGGATGAGCGCCCACACCGGGCGGGTCTGGATGTGCCGCGCCTGCAGCTTCTCGATCACAGTGTCGCGGTCCAGCCCGGAATCCTTCAGATACAGGCTGAAGAACCAGTGGTTGGAGCGGCACTCCCCCTCGCGGAAGGGCAGGATGCGCAGCCCCTTCACGCCGTCCAGCGCGGCCACATAGCGGTCATACAGCGCCTTTTTGTGGGCGATGAAGCCCTCGAGCCGCTCGAGCTGGGCAAGCCCTAAGGATGCCTGCACGTTCGTCATGCGGTAGTTGTAGCCGACCTCATCGTGCAAAAATTGCAGCAGATCGGTCTTGGCCTGGGTGGACAGATGCTTGGCGTGCTCGGCCCAGTCAGCGTGGTTGGACACGACCATGCCGCCCGCGCCGGTGGTGATGATCTTGTTGCCGTTAAAGCTGTAGCAGCCGATGTCGCCGATGGTGCCCGCAAACTTACCGGCAAACGGGCCGTCGGTGCAGCGGGTGCCGAGTGCCTCGGTGGCATCCTCAATGACGATGAGGCCGTAGCGCTTGGCTATCGCCATCAGGCGGGGCATGTCGGCCATGTTGCCGAACACATGCACGACCTCCAGTGCCTTGATGTGTGCGCCGGTGGCTTTGTTGTACAGCCTGCCGTCCCGCAGCTCGCAGCGGTTCGCACAGAAATCCTCGACGGCGTCGGGGTCAATGCACAGGGAGTCGTCGCAGCCGATGAAGATCGGCTCCGCGCCGACATAGCGGGTCAGCGGGTTGACGGCGGCGATAAAGGTCAGCGTCGGGACGATGACCTCATCCCCGCGGGTGATGCCGGCGGCCATAGCGGCCAGATGCAGCGCGCTGGTACCGGCGTTGCAGGCCACGGCGCGGGGCATGCCCACGTAAGCGGCCAGCGCTTCCTCGAACTCCGTGACCTTGCCGCCGCTGGTGGACACCCACCCCGACGTGATGGCCTGCCCGGCCAGCTCGGCCTCGCGCGCGCCGAAATTCGGAACCGAAAGAGGAATAAATTCAGACATGGTACTGCCTCCAAACTCTATCCTGGTGCCCGCCGTGCAGCGGCGGACGGAATTTTACAAATATTCTATTTTATTATACCGCGTTTGCAGGATAAGGGCAAGAAAAAGATGCGATGGACTTTCTGTCCTAGAGTTTTATAATCGTGACAAAGGCCGGAAGGCCTTGAACCTGACCGAAAAGTACAAAAATAAGAGAGCTGGCAATGAAGAAAACAAGCCCAGCGGAAAGAGAGCAAGAAAATGTTGTATCAGGTTATTGGCGTTGAGCGCAAAACTGGCGATTTCACCCCGCGCGATGGTTCCAACCGTCAGATTCACTATGACAACCTCGTGTTGCACAGTGTGACCCTCAAGCGTCTGGTTGGCTGTGCCGGACAGAAAGCGGAACAGTGCTCCATCAAAGTAGTGGATTCTGCCGATCTGCTCGAGTCTGTCGGCGCTATGGATGACTTTTCCAAGGTCATCGGCCATCAGTTCGACTTTGAGACCAGCTACGGGAAGATTAAGAGTTGGGAGTTGGTTAAGTAATGCTCCCCGCTCCACCAGAGAACGCCCGGCCGCCACCATGTAAGTAACTGCCGTGGGGCGGTGTTTGATATGCGTTTGCCAGTCCTGATGATTCCTCCAACTATCAAAAGGCCAGTAATCAAGGTAAGTGCATATCAAAGACCGCCCCACATATCATGTCAGCCGCAAGGCTGACACTCCAAAGGCGCTACGTCCTTTGGAGTGTCAGTGTCAGTGCCAAGACACAAGACAAAAATGACAGTAAATAGGATGGTAGAATATGGGCGACACAAAAGCTCCACCACGTTTGCGCAGTAGGCAGTGCATGTTTGTACTATACCCCGAGAGCCAGCAAGCATCAATCGACTATTGTAAACAAAACCTGCCCTGCGCGTGGGCGCTGCATGACAAAGACGTGTACTCGCAAGCGGCGTTCGACGCCTACGTGAAAAAGCACGAGGGCACACTCCCGGATTGGATGCCGGGCGACCTCAAAAAACCGCACGTTCACTTTGTGTGCAGCTTTCCCAACGCCCGGTATTTCTCCGGCATTGCAAAAGAAATTGGCGTTGAGGTCAACGTCATCCGCAAGGTGAACAACCTTTATAAGGCGTATGTCTATCTGTGGCATTTGCTCGACCCCGACAAGTACCAGTACAGTAAGGATATCGTGGGCACTCACGAATTTGAAGAACCCAGCGAACACGCCGGTATGTCCCAGATGGAAGATGACCAAGTTCAGATCCTGCTGGACATGCCCACCTTCGATACCTTCAACGAACTGTGCCGGTGGGCGTATGAACAAGGCTGTTGGGCGACGTTCAAAAGCAACTATGCCATGTGGCGTGACCAGTTCTTAGAGCGGCAACGCCTGCGGGATATGGCCCAGTCCGCTGACGAACGTCAAGCGGTCAACGCCCGCCTGGCCGAGCTGGGCAACAATCAGAAAGTCATTGATTCGGATGACTTCGGCATTATGCCCGACGATTTGAAGGGAAACTTCTAATGAGAATCACACAAAAAACTTTGTACGATTACGGCGAACTTCTGCCGGAGATTTGCCAGGCATCTAAGGACGAAAACCTTGAATTTCTTCTGCTGCTGATTGCCGCGAAAACCGATATCGAACGAGCATACGCCAGCCAGTGCAACAACTATTCCGTGCTGGTTATCTGCTTTGAAGATGAACCGGACGATTACAAAATCGTTCCGCACGATTACCAGTTGTAACGCAAGCCCCCAAAAGCAAGCGATTACATACAAAATTTTGAGGAAAGGAGACGCAACCATGAACACTGTTATGCTTGCCGCTGGTACGGAGGCTGGTGCAGAGGTTGCAAAGAGCGCTATGGCAACCGTTATCGCCGCAATGGCCGATGTGTTTACCCTGTCCGGCACCGTTGTTACCGAGATCACCAAGCAGCCCATCCTGCTGTTCTGTCTCGCCGCTGGTCTGGTTCCTGTGGGTATTGGCATCTTCGCTCGCCTGAAGAACGCCGCTCGCGCCTGATTCAGACAAGCCCCTGCGGGGCCGGAAAGCTCCGGCCCCGCTATTTTTGTTTCAACTCGAAAGAGGGTTTATATATGTTCGCTACTATTGATGCGTTTGTGATGTGGCTTGCAAAACAACCGTCTGTACCGTTCTGGGTTGGTTATATTGGTGCTATGGTGTTCATGCGCATTTTCGATGCGCTCCTGTCGCCTGGCTGTGACGATTATGACGAGAACGAAAACACCGACGACAACTAAAAAAGCCGCCATTACTGGCGGCAGGTCTTACTTGTTCAAATCTTTAAACCATTGTTTTGTTGTTTTGTTGCCTTTATAAGAAATCCATATTCGGTCTGCTATCCACGCAATAAGTGCAATAGGAATTATCAGGTTTAGCAGGTTGTTGAAAATCGTTGTTATAATGTCCATTTTCTTCACCTCAATATTATTATATCGTTTTACAGTCGTAAATTCAAGGGGCGTTGTTATGTTTAAAAGAATATTATGTGTTTTTTGTTCTGTTGTGATGATTTTCAGCATGATTTCTCCTGCGGTTTACGCTGATGATGAAATTATGAATCATGAACATAACTGGGTTGATGTTCCTGTTTCTCTCAAAGGTGAAGTGTTTGGAATGGAATATCAAGTTTCAATAAAGCATTGTACGATTTGTAATTTATATGACCATACAATTAGCCTAGCTGGTTATTCTTATGAGTATTTTGCTATGACTGCTGCTCCGGGTGTAGAGGGAGTTATTCAAAATCTTGCAATAAAATTATACTGTTCGATTTTTGGTGAAAACGCTACCGCCACAAAATTCACCCCGGGCGGCGGCTCCACTTCTGGCGGCGGCGTAGGCCGTCCCAAAGGTTACGCCGATGATAGCGGTACACCATCAATTAACTCTCAAGGACAGCTTATTGTTGTTCCGGAATTTAATTATTACCGGATTTATTTTTATAATTCTTCTACTCTTTTTGCTGTTGGTAATTATACAGGGTCGGTGTCAAATAAAAAATATTATGATGTTGTTACTGATATAACTTCCGAACATTGTAATATTTTGGCATATACATCTTCTTCATATACTGGTACGTGTCTTGAGATTTCGTATAAGGTAGTTGCTCCTGTAAATGGATATTATACTGTTCCGAAACAGTCTATCGGATATAATGATGTTCAAGATAATTATTTGAATAAAATGTATAGCGTTCAACGTACAATTTCAAGCGACAGAAAATATTATTCTAAAGGGCAGACGATTACATTAAGCATTTCTGGTGATGCAGGTGATAACTTTAATTGTGGATATTCGGAAGTTTTAGCCTATTTTATATATCCGAAAATTATTTGTGAGCCTATTGAAACTACTGTAAATCAGTACAATAAATTATCTATTAACAACAACACATGGAACGGTAATATCTACGTTGACAACTCCAACAATCTAACCTACATCTACCCCCAGTACACCACCGTCAACGAGAAGAGCGAAACCGTAACCAACATTTCTAATACGCCCATCATATACAACAACGAAACCAAACAATATTATACCTGTGACCAGACCACGAAAAATTACTACTACATAACCTATAACGAAAATCCCACCACGCCTACCCCTTCGCCGTCTCCTACACCTGACCCCGACAACCCCAGCGTTACACCCACGCCCACCCCGACGCCGGGCGGCGACACTGGCGACACAACGGGTATTTTGGCCGTGCTGGTTGAAATTCGTGACAACATGATTCAAGGCTTCTTGGATATTAAAGCGGCTTTTGTTGCTGGCTTTGCCGAACTCTCCGCAAACTTTACTCTTGCAATAGAGAATCTAACACTCAATATTCAGAACTTCTTCTTTAAAGGAATGTCCGGCTCACCTGTTGACCCGAATATTCCGGGCGGTGGTTCCGGCACTATCTCCACTCCCGAAACAGGCGGCAAAGATAACAACACTAGCAGCGGATGGAGCTGGAATCCGCTGAAATGGCTTTCCGACCTATTGAAAGATATCGTCGAGGGCATCATAAAAGCCATCTGGAAACTAATAACCGCGCTGTTCGGTTTCCTGCTCTGGCTGCTCTCCCTCGTCGGTAGTCTGTTCCCCTTCATCCCTGGTCAAGCTGTTCTCGCGGTAACATCGGCAGTGGTTATCGTGGCCGTTATCCGCATTATCAAATTTATTACAGGTAGGTGATACCATGAAAAAACTGTGCGTTATTCTAGCGCTGTTTTGCGTCCTGATCTGCACAGCCTGCCCGGTCTTTGCGGATGAAGTGGCTGGCGATATCAGTACCAGCGAGACAGCGCAGGCCGGCGACGATATGGCCAATTCTACCACGGATTCAGCCGATGCGCTTACAAACCTTATGAACGGAGTAAAAGAAAAATGGGAAGAACTTTTCGGCGGTTTAGAAGGCGTCCTAGAATTTACTACCGTCTGCGTCGGCGGTGCTATCGGTTGTTTACCTTCGTCCTTCGCGCTGTATCTCATTATGTTGTCAGTCTGTGTCGCGGTGGTCGCTATCTTTAAAGCCTTGGGCGGAAAGGACAAATAGAAATGTTTGTAGCAGTTATGACAGAAATTGCAAAATTTTTGCAAATCAAAATGGACATATATGGCGCTGTATTCTCGTTTTGGGATTTCATGCTCTGGACGATGGTTGCCGCGCTGGTCGTCTGGGTAGTAAAGGAGATGCTGTGGTAATGAGCGATAATTTCAATAAATTCTGCGGCGTTCTCATCCTGCTGTTGCTCGGTCTTTCCACGCTCTTCACGCTCCGGGCCAGCGCCGAGGAATACACCCCGCCCGCCGAGGACAGCACCCAGACCGTGACCGATTCCGAGGAAACGCACGAGGTTGTGCAAGTTCAGGGCGTGCAAACCTACGACCCGACTTTGTATGAAAAGCTGGACACCCTGCAAGAATCCCTCAATACATTGATTGATATAATGACCCCTGCCGAGACCGGCACGGAAGATGCACAGTCTGGTGAACTGGTGCAGGATTACACGGCCCAGCTAGAGACGATCTCCGGCCAGCTTGTAGACCTGCGGACGGCTGCAGAAATGGCTACTGCCGAGACGGCCCAGCCCGCAGCGTTTGAAAAGCCCTTTGCGGATTATAGTGTATCCGAAGTGCTGCTGTTGGTGCTGGCCGCCGTGGTTGTGGGTGCAATCGTTATTGGCTTGGTTCGTGGCTTTTAAGCAAAAGCGGCAAGCGTGTCCGGGGCGCGGGGGCTATTGCCCCCGCCCCGCGCGCGCGTCGCCGCAAAAGTGAGGTGTAAAAATGGTATCTCTGTTCTATGACCTGCTGGCGTTCTTCGGTATCTCTGCCGACGCGCCGCAAAACCTGTCCGAGTTCTTCCCGTGGTTTCTGGCTATCGTGGTAGCGGTGGCCCTGTTCCTGTTCGTGTTCGGCATTATCAAGGACTTCACCCACACATTTGCCCGCGGGGGTCGCTTCTGATGAACGGATATATGGTGCTCCTTCTGGTCGCCGCGCTCATTACGCTGGGTGTCTCCCGCATTGCACGGCAGATTGTGTTTCATCCTTTCCAGACCGGCTTCAATGCCGTCAAAGACCTGTACTATTACCAACTGCACCGCGGCTGGCATAACTGCCCTGTCGGTGCGCTGGATATTTACTGCGGCTATTTCGGCTCCGGCAAAACTCTGTCTCTGGTACATAAAGTAGTGGACCTGTACAACCGCTACAATGATAAAGTCGTGTGGTGCCCGCGGCGTAAAAAGTTTGTGGTGCAGAAAATCAATATCCTGTCCAACGTTGACCTCTGTGTACCGTACACAAAGTTAGAAAGTCTCGCGCAGGTCGTCAAGGCCAGCAAGACCACGCAGGCTATAGACGATGAGGAAGAAACGTTGACGGTTACAATCGTGGCAATGGATGAACTTTCCGTTCAGATGAACTCGCGCAGCTTTAAGGATAACTTCAATGCCTATTTCCTCAATACGCTGCTGTGCTGCCGGCACTATCACATCAGCTTTTACGGCTCTGCACAGCGTTTCCAGCATGTTGACAAGCTGCTCCGGGATGTTACCCATACCGTCATTCAGTGTAATAAGGTCTGGCGTTTTCAGCTCTGGGCCAGCTATGACGCATGGGAGATGGAGAACGCCACAAACGCCGAGATGATCAAACCTCTTCGGCGTGGCCTGTGGTTCGTCCTCGACCGTGATTATAATGCATATGACACATTGGCCGTTGTCGATAACCTGCAAAAGAAATTTGAAGAAGGCGATATTCTCACAGAATCCGAGATCATCAGCAATCAGGCTCCGGCCGGGCCGCTTGGCCTTGAGGTCGCAAGTAAACCCACAAAGAAAGCCCAGCGCCGTATGTCCGGGCAGATTAAGAGATAGCCCCAAAAGGAGAACGTAAAATGACTTTTAAAGAATTGTACGAAATCTCTAGCGAGATTCACTTTGACCTGTTTGACGAAGTTGACGGTTCACTTGGTTGTTTGTCCACCGGCCCCATCGTTGATGATGGGCTATTTGAAATGGTGGAAGATGCCACTGTGCGGAAACTTGTGTGTGTTTCTCCGCATATGCTTATTGTGTTTCTTGAGGTGTAATAGATGAAAAAGGTTTGCCGGATGGACAAAACGAATAAGCGGCCCTACTGCCTGCGCAAGCCGTGCTCGTACCGGCTGGATGGTAGCTGCTCTGGGCCTGTGGTGGCCGTGAAGGACTATTACTCTGTGTACAACTGCCCGGATGTGGCTATCAGCCTAGCTCCGCCGCCTGACTGCGGCCAGCACGCCGAGTGTGCCTTCTGCCGGGATAGAAAGCGCTATGGGGCACAGTAGTCCGCGTATGGACGCGCACGCCGTACTGTGCTATACTTGAAAAGTCACCTGCAATCTTCCGGGTGTTCGGCCCACCCAATTTCTTAAAGGGGGCCGGATTGGCGGGCATGGGGCGCCTAGCCCCATATTGGCAGCGCCTGCGCGGCGCTCACCTTCCCACGCCTGCAACTGAAATCGCGCAAAGGCAAGAGTAGGAACTTTCCGGAGCCCGGAATTTTCCTCTTATTGGCCCAAGCGCCAGACCGCCAGTCTTGCCCGGCCAGCAACGTGAAACGGCGCAAGAGTGCGAGAGCTTTTCCCGGCGTCAGTTTGTCCAACTGTCGAACCCTGACGGGACGTGCAGAGCCTAACCGGTACGAAGTCCCAGGCCCCGCCCTGGGACATTAAAAGATTCCTTAGACGCGCAAGCCCGCGCACGCGGGCACTGTGCATTTTTGAAAAGCCGAACCCCAATTTATAAAGGTTCGGCGTCTGAGCGGCACAAGCGCCGCAGGCACCTTCTTATTTGCAAGCCAGCGTAGGCCGTGTGCAGCTGGCGCGTAGCGTCTGCGGAACGCGGCAGAAGCGGACGAGACAACAAAGTAAAAAATAAAAACTGCCGTTGCGGCCCCCAAGGGACGCGGCGGCAGTTTTTGCGCGAGGTGTGACCATGTACGAACAGCAACGCAAAAAAGGCCGACCATTGACCGGCACAGAACGCAGCTTAATAGAACACCTGTACAGGCTCGGTTTCACGCAGACCGCGATTGCAAAAGAGGTCGGCGTCTGGCCGTCCACCATCTGCCGCGAGCTCCGTCGCGGCATGGTGGACCAGTTGAACGGCGACACATGGGAATATTATCGCATCTACTCCCCGCAAAAGGCACAGAGCCGCGCTGACTATATGAAAAGTGCCCACGGCCCTGACCTGAAAATTGGTAATCGTGCGGACTATCTGGCCGCGCTGGAAGCGCACATCTTGACCGGATCCAGTCCGCAGGATGCAATAGCGAAGATTGGCAATGACTACGGCGTGACCATCAGCAAGACCACCTGCTACCGATACATACAAATGAAGCTGTTTCCCAGCCTGCGCTATAAGCATCTGCCACATGGTCACCCAAAGAAAGGCAAGAGCACCGTATCCCATGCCAACGTGTCCCACCCAAAACACCGCAGTATTGAACACCGCGCAAATAGTATTCGAAACCGTGAAGAAGTCGGACATTGGGAACTGGATAGTGTCATAGGCAAGGCCGAAGGAACCGGCGAGAGTTGCCTTGTAATGACTGACCGTAAAACCAGAGGTGAAATCATCATCAAGGCTCGGAGTAAAACTGCCGCCGATACAGTCCATGCCCTGCAATGGCTTAAATGTCAGATTGGCCGCGATTGGAAGTTGATATTCCACACCATCACGAACGACAACGGCTCCGAGTTTGCCGACCAAGACGGTATAGACGCGCTGGGCGTGACAACATTCTATTGCCATCCGCAAAGCCCCCACGAGCGCGGTACAAATGAGGTCACAAACAAATTGGTGCGCCGCAAACTGCCTAAAGGTAAAAGCATGGCAAAAGTAACGCAGAAACAGGCTACCGAGGTGCAGCATTGGGTGAACCACTATACTCGGCCCATGTTCGGCGGTAAATCTGCCGCCGATATGCTAAAAGAGGAATTAGACAAACTGCCCCTATACAACCGCGAAAAGGTATACCGCTTCTTTGACCTGCTCTAGCAGCGGGCCACAATATGCCCCACCAGCCCGTCGCAACGCGACGGGCTAAAGGTGTTGCAAAAAGCAGAGAATCCCGGTGCAGATTTGCGCAAGCAAATTCCGCACCGGGATTTTTCACCACAAAAGCAACAATTATCTATTGACACCTTTGTGCAAATCGTCTAATTTTGTCACAAACTCTTGACAGTAGCCGATGGACTTTCTGTATCTTTCCCCCGGGGAAAGCCCGTTTTCCCGTTGACAAACCTTCTCCCTTGCACTACTATAAATACTGAATATAAAGAATAAAATAGGGGGTTTACCATGAAATACGGTTTTATCGGCTGCGGCAACATGGGCGGGGCTGTGGCGCGCGCGGTCTGCAAAGGCGCCGGGTCCGGCGATGTGCTGCTGGCCAACCGCACGCCTGCCAAGGCACAGGCGCTGGCGGACGAGCTCGGCTGCGCCTGCGGCACGAATGAGGAGGTCGCCGGCATCTGCGACTTCATCTTTCTGGGCGTAAAGCCCCAGATGATGGCCGATATGCTCGACGAGCTGACCCCAACGCTGGAGGCCCGCGCCGAGAGCCGCCCCTTTGTGCTGGTCACGATGGCGGCGGGCCTGTCGATGCAGCAGATCCGCCAGATGGCGGGCAGCGGCTATCCCATCATCCGTATGATGCCCAACACCCCCGTAGCGCTGGGCGACGGCATGATCCAGTACTGCTCTGACGATGTGGAGCCGGAAAAAATGGCCGAGTGGCTCACCGCCATGGCCCCTGCAGGCCGTCTGGATGCCGTGCCGGAGAGCCTGATCGACGCCGCAAGCGCGGTGTCCGGCTGCGGACCGGCCTGGGCGTATCAGTTCATCGAGGCACTGGCCGACGGCGGTGTCGCCGCAGGTCTGCCCCGCGCCAAGGCGCAGGAGTACGCCGCCCAAATGCTTTTGGGCAGCGCGCGGATGGTGCTGGAGACCGGCAAGCACCCGGGCGAATTGAAGGACGCCGTCTGCAGCCCCGGCGGCTCGACCATTCAGGGCGTGCGCCTGCTGGAGGAGCGCGCTTTCCGCGGTGCCGTGACCGACGCCGTGCTGGCCGCGTTTGAAAAGACAAAGGATTTGGGGAAGAAGTGACCCCTTCCGAGAATGTAGGGGCGAGCATTGCTCGCCCGCAGACCTGACGGAAAAAAGTGCTTTTCCAGGAAAATACCCCGCGCGGCAGACGCCTGACGGGCGAGCAATGCTCGCCCCTACAAAGCGGTTGCCAAACAGGAATAGAAAGAGAAATTTTATGCGTATCGTCGTTAAAGTAGGCACCAGCACGCTGGCACATCCCGGCGGGCTGCTCAACATCCGCCACACCGAGGATCTGGTCAGGGTGTGGAGCGATATTCAGAACGCCGGACATCAGCTCATCGTCGTATCGTCGGCGGCCACGGGCCTCGGCGCAGGCAAGCTGCAAATTGAAAAGCCCGGCGACCTTGTCACCAAGCAGGCTGCCGCCGCGGTGGGCCAGTGCGAGCTGATGTATACCTATGACCGGCTGTTCGGCCAATACAACCATACCGTGGCCCAGATGCTGCTGACGTGGGAGGATTTTGACCACGAAAACCGTCTGCACAACCTGCAAAACACGCTGGAACGTCTTTTGCAGCTGCACGCCATCCCTATCATCAACGAGAATGACCCCGTCGCCTGCGAGGAATACTCTTTGGGCGACAACGACACGCTGGCCGCGCTGGTGGCCAAGTGCATCCACGCCGATCTGGTCGTGCTGATGTCCGACATCGACGGCTTGTACACCGCCGACCCGCACACCCACCCAGACGCAAAGCTCATCCCGGTGGTCGAGGAGATCACGCCGGAAATTGAGCTGCTGGCGGGCGGCGCGGGCTCGGCCCTGGGCACCGGCGGCATGCTGACGAAGGTCACCGCCGCCAAGCGTGCCACCGAGGCCGGTGTGGACATGATCATTACCAACGGTGCCCACGCCGAGGTGCTGTACGACATTGTCGAGGGCAAGCCCGTCGGCACCCGGTTCGTGGGCCGCAAGGCATAAGGGAGGTCTGACCCCATGACTACGCAGGAAATTTTGCAGGCCGCGCAGGGCGCAAAGCTGCCGCTGGCGCTGGCCGACGCCGACACGAAGAACGCCGCGCTGGAGGCAATGGCCGTTGCGCTCATCGCCGCGCAGGATAAAATTCTGGACGCCAATAAGCAGGACGTCGAGAACGCCCGCGGGCGGGTCAGCGACGTGATGCTGGACCGTCTGGCGCTGACGCCGGGCCGCCTGACCGACATGGCCAAGGGTATGCGCGAGGTCGCGGCCCTGCCCGACCCGGTGGGCGCAGTGCTGCGCAAAATTGTGCGCCCGAACGGTCTTTTAATCGAAAAAACCGCCGTGCCGATGGGTGTCATCGCCATCATCTACGAGAGCCGCCCCAACGTCACGAGCGACGCTGCCGCGCTGGCCATCAAGGCGGGCAGTGCGTGCATCCTGCGCTGCGGGCGCGACGCCTGGGCCAGCTGCCACGCCATCGTGGAGGCTCTGCGCGCCGGTCTGCGCAGGGTGCGCCTGCCGGAGTGCGCGGTGAGCCTCATCGAGGACACCTCCCACGCCAGCGCCAACGAGCTGATGACCGCGGACGGGCTGGTCGATCTGCTGATCCCCCGCGGCGGGGCCGGGCTGATCCGCGCCTGCGTCGAGAACGCAACCGTGCCCTGCATCCAGACCGGCACCGGCATCTGCCATGTCTACGTGGACAAGGCCGCCGATCTGGAGATGGCCGTGGATATTGTGGAAAACGCCAAGACGAGCCGCCCCAGCGTCTGCAACGCCGAGGAGGCGCTGCTGGTCCACAGGGACGTGGCAGCGCAGTTTTTGCCGATGCTGAAGGCCCGCCTTGTCGATGCCCGCGCCGCTGCCGGCATCACCCCGGTGGAGCTGCATCTGGACGCGCGCGCCGCGGCCATCATCGACGGTGTGCCCGCCGCGCCGCAGGACTTTGACACCGAGTATCTGGATTATAAGCTGAGCGTGGCCGTTGTGGATGACGTCGATGCGGCCATCGCCCACATTGCGAAGCATTCGACCCACCACAGCGAGGCCATCGTCACGGCGGATGCCGCGGCAGCGCAGCGGTTCACGACCTGCGTGGACAGCGCGGCGGTCTACGTGAACGCCAGCACCCGCTTTACCGACGGCGGAGAGTTCGGCCTTGGCTGCGAGATGGGCATCAGCACCCAGAAGCTCCACGCCCGCGGCCCCATGGGGCTGGCCGAGCTGTGTACGTATAAATATATTGTGCACGGCAATGGGCAGGTCAGGGGCGGAAACAGCGCGAAGATGAGCTGCTACACGAACAAATAAGGCTTCCCCCTTGGGGGAAGCTGTCAGCGGCCCCGTCCGCTGACTGATGAGGGTAGACCTTGCCGCTGTAGCCCGTTCACTGGCCGCTATGGCGGGCTTTGCCCTCATCCGGCCTCGGTCGGAGTCTCGGCCACCTTCTCCCGAGGGAGAAGGCTTCCATAACGCAAAAACACCTGCGTCCGAAAACGCAGGTGCTTTTATTTTACCCAATATTCATATCCACCGGCTTCGCGATCCCCTTGACGCTGCCGGAGCCTGTGTACTGCCATATATTGTGCTTGTAGCTGAAGCTCAGCGTATCGCGGTACTGGGCGATCCAGATGTTGTACTTGCTGATGTTCGCAAAGTTCAGCGCGTTATAGAACCAGCTGGCATAGGAGTAAACGCCCGCGCTGTACCCTGCGCTGCGGATCGTCTCGCAGAAGGCGACGGCGCAGGCCGTGCGCTCGGCGGCGCTCAGGGCATTGGCGCGCCCGCCGCCGACACTCTCGGTGTCGTAGTAGACGCCCAGCGGCAGGCTGTAGCCGCTGACCAGACTCAGCACCATGCTGGCCTCCTCGACGGCCTCGGCTTCGTTGATGGCCTGGCTGTAGAAGTAAACGCCGACGCGCAGGCCCGCGTTGATCGCGCCCTGAATGTTCCGACGATATGTAGAATCCTCGACCAGCGCACCGCTGCCGTAGCCGCGGTAGCCGCAGCGGATGATGGCAAACGTGATGCCGTCCGCCTTGACGGCGTTCCAGTCAATGCTGCCCTGGAACTTCGAGACATCAATGCCGCGGGCCGTGCGGTTCAGTGCGCCGTCCGCCGCAAAGGTGTAGACATTGCCCTGAATGACCTGCTGGCCCGTGACGGGCTGGTGGGTGGACGGGTCGTAATAATACGTTGCGCCGTCAATATCCTGCCAGCCGGTGTACTCGTATATCGTGGTGGTCGCGCTGGTCACGGCAAAGCCGTAGTTGGCCAGCTCCTGCACCGCAATGTTATCCGGCCAGCCCGCCGTCGGGTCGGGCACCTGGGTGGGTGCTTGCGTCGGAGCCGTTGTCGGGGCTTCCGTAGGGGCTGCTGTCGGGGCAGGTGTTTGCGTTTCGGCGGGTGTCTCCGTCGGGGCCTCGGTGGGGGCGGGCGTCGCCTCCGGGGTCGGCTCGGGCGTGATCTCGGGGGTCGGTTCCGGCGTGGGGTCCGCCGGGACAGGGGTCTCCTCGGTAGTCGGGGCGGTCCCGCCGGTGTCCTCCTGTACGGTCACCGGCTCGTCCGCGCGGTGTACCCACGCCATGCGGGTGTTGGCCGCACCCAGCAGCGTGACGGAATCCGCCGCGCCGGGCAGCCAGGCCGCCGTGGCCGTGTTGGCGGCGTAGCTCGTATCGCGCATTGCGCCGATCAGGTCTTTCGTGCCGTCCTGATAAACGGGCAGGTAGGGTGTCTCGGTGCCGTCGGCCAGCAGCAGATGACCGCTGCTGCTCAGCTTGGCTGTGTAGCTCGTCCTGCTGCCGGTCTCGGTCTTAGCGCTGTCGGCGTAGGTCACGGTGTCGGTGACCTCGTTGACGATGGGGGCCGAGCCCGCGTTGCTGACGCCGGAGTCCTCGGCACTCTCGTTGACCTGGCTTGCCTGGACGATCTTCTCTTTAACGGCCTTGACGTCCGCCTTGTAGACGACCTTTTCTTTGACCGTCACGGTCTGGGCCTCGGGCTGCGTGTAGCCCTCGATGGGCTGGACCGCCAGCGTGTAGTCGCCGGGGGTCACGTCCTCGGCCAGCGCGGTGCCGGTCTCGGTATCCAGCTCGTAATCCGTGGCGTTGCCCTTGGCGTCGGTCAGCGTGATAGTTGCCGCCACGCCCAGCAGCGGGGTCTTTTCGTTCTCGGCGTCATCCTCCTTCGCGCTTTTGGACGGCGTCGGGGACGGCGAGGCGGACGCATCGGGCGTGGGGCTGGACTCGGGGGCGTTCTCGACATAGAGCGTCACACCGACGTCCTGCTGGATGACGCTGGCCTCCATCGTCAGCGGCTTGTCCGGCTCCGGCGTGGGGCTTGGCGTCGGGGAAGGGGTCGGCGTGGCCGCCGTCTCGGGGGTGGCCGTCACGATGGGCGTGGGGCTGGGCTCGGGCGCGGAGAGCGGACCGACGCTGGCCGCAAACGCGCCCAGGCCGATGCTGGCGGTCAGCACCACCGCCGTGCCGCCCGCGGCCAGCTTATACAGCGGCAGCCGCGCAAAGGTGCTGCCGGAGAAATACCGCATGGGGTTCTTTTTATTAAACATTCCTGTTCCTCACAGCTAAAAAGCGATAAACTATTACAAAATGAATCATACCACGAAAAAAGCCCCCGCCGCAAGTGGGCAGGGGTGGAAAAGTGCACAGAAAAACGCCGAAATTTTCAACATCCATAGGGTCTGTTTGTGGATAATTGTGACACCGCGGACACAACTTTCCGGGCATCTAGTGGTCGCGGCTGCCGTCAGGTGCCAGCAGTTGTGTTGGGCAAAAATTCCTCCACCAATAAATCGACACACGCACCGTAGCTGCGCTCCGGCCCCGCAAGAAACGGCCAGCGCCCGGTCAGCGGGTCGTACAGGTGGATGTACCTCGCAAAAATTTCGTTTTTGTACTGTTTATTATATGAAGAATAGCACCATGCTTGCAAGCCGGTTGCCTTCCCACGCGGGGGAGGGCTTAGGGGGACTGGATTTTTACGTTGGATTTGCTATAATAAGCGTAGAGGATACAGGGGTGGATGCAAGCATCGACTTCTGCAGCAAACGGAGGGCAATACAACAGGAATGTTTAATAAGAGGTAAACACCATGCAATACGTCAATTTCGGCACCACAGGCTTACAAATCTCCCGCCTTGGGTTTGGCGGCATTCCCATTCAGCGCATCGACCAGCCCGGCACGCGGGAGCTGCTGATCGCCGCGCATAAGGCGGGCATCAATTACATCGACACTGCCCGCGCCTACACGGTCAGCGAGGCATGGATCGGCCAGTCGCTGGAGGAGGCCGGGCTGCGGGATGACTTCATTCTGGCGACCAAATGCCGCGCGCTGACCAAAGCCGACATGGAGGCCGAGATCGCCACGAGCCTGAAAAACCTGCGCACCGACCACATCGAGCTGTTCCAGTTCCACAACCCGAGCCTTGACGGCCTGAAAACCATTCTGGCGCCCGGCGGCGCAATGGAGGCGCTGCTCGAGGCAAAGGCCAGGGGCATCGTCGGGCATATCGGCATCACGGCGCACCTGGCCGCTGTGTTTGAGGCCGCGCTGGACATCCCCGAGATCGAGACGATCATGTTCCCGTACAACATCGTGGAGCAGCAGGGCAGGGAGCTGATCGACCGCTGCGCCGCGGCGGGCAAGGGCTTTATCGACATGAAGCCTCTGGCGGGCGGTGCCATTGAGGATGGCCGCCTGGCACTGCGGTACGTGCTGTCCAACCCGGCAGTCACGGTGTCCATCCCCGGCATGGCGACGGTGGAGGAGCTGAACGCCAACGTGGCGGGCGCGGCCAACACCGCCCCGCTCACGCCCGAGGAGGAGGCCGCCTGCCAGAAGGTGCGCGACGCGCTGGGCACCCAGTTCTGCCGCCGCTGCAACTACTGTGCGCCCTGCACGGTGGACATTTCCATCCCCAGTGTGTTCCTGTTCCAGGGGTACCTGAACCGCTACGGTCTGCAGCAGTGGGGCCGCGAGCGCTATGCGACGCTGCAGACCAAGGCCGGTGCCTGCATCCGGTGCGGTGCCTGTGAGCCGCGCTGCCCGTACAACCTGCCGATCCGGCAGATGATGCAGAAGGCCGCGGAGGATTTTGGGGAGTAAGGGTAGATACAACAAGGCGTAGGGGCGGATTCCATATCCGCCCGTGGGGGCTTTCGCAAACGCAAGCTGCCCGGGCGCATATAGAATGCGCCCCTACAGGGTCAACAGAATAAAGCGGCCTTCCCGCAATCGCACATTTGCCGGTAAGCCGCGGGCCGGGCATGCCAGGCCCCTACCGAGTTACAGCCCGTAAATGGGCAATCAGGATGAACTCTGCCCTCATCAGTCCGCTTCGCGGCCAGCTTCCCCCACGGGGGAAGCCTTTTTTTGTTTCTGAATATTGTTTTTTGCTAGGCGAACGTGTATAATTTAATCTGTATAATTTTGTGCAATAATGTGAGGAATGAGTGCTATGCTTTCCGACCCCCAGCTGCATTATCTTGATAACGCCGCCACGTCCCGGGTGGACCCGGCGGTGGCGCAGGCCGTCAGCGAGGCGCTGACTGAGCTTTGGGCCAACCCCAGCAGCCTGTATGACCCCGCCGTTGCCGCGCAGGATGCCATTGCCGCGGCCCGCGCCCGCGTGGCCAAAACGCTGCACTGCCGCAGCGATGAAATCTACTTCACGGCCTGCGGCAGTGAGGGCAACAACATGGCTGTGACCGGCGCGGCCCGCCCGCGTAAGCACTGGGGCAATAAGATCGTCGTCACGGGCTTTGAACACCCCAGCGTGCAGCGCCCCATCCGCGCGTTGAAGGACGAAGGCTTCACTGTCGTCGAGGTCATGCCCGGGGCGGACGGACGCATTGACACGCAGAAATTCCTGGCCGAGATCGACAAAAACACGGTGCTGGCCGCCTGCATGGCCGTCAACAACGAGACCGGCGCCGTGCAGGACATCGCGGCGCTGGGCAAGGGCATCAAGGCGCGCAACAGCCGCACCCACTTCCATGTGGACGCCGTGCAGGCGTGGCTGCGCATGCCCATCGACCTGCAGAAATGGCGCGAGGTCGATACGCTCTCCGTCTCCGGTCACAAGGTCCACGCGCCAAAGGGCGTCGGCGCACTGTTCATCCGGGACAGCCAGCGCCAGACGCTCAAACCGCCCTATCTCGGCGGCCATCAGGAGCGCGGCCTGCGCCCCGGCACCGAGAACACGCCCTACATTGTGGGTCTCGGCGTGGCCGCCGCGCAGGGCCAGCAGAAGCTGCGCCCCCGCATTGCACACATTGCCGCGCTGAATCGGCAGCTGCGCGCGGGGCTTGAAGAATTGGACGGCATCACGCTCAATTCTCCCGACGACGCGGTGGGGGAGATCGTGAATTTCTCCACCGGCTGCATCAACAGCCAGACCTTCATCAACTACCTGAACACCCGCGCGGTCTATGTCTCGGGCGGCTCTGCCTGCGACAAGGGCGAGCCGAGCCACACCCTGCTGGCCATGGGCTGCGCCGATCTGACCGTCCGCACCGCCCTGCGCGTGAGCTTCTGCGCCGATAACACCGCCGATGACGTGGACGCGCTGCTGGCGGGGCTGCGGGACGGGCTGAAGGAGCTGCAGCATATTTAAAGCTGTGATGCCTTCCCCCCCTTGGGGGAAGGTGGCTGTGGCCCCGACCACAGCCGGATGAGGGGCGGCCTTGCTGGTGTGACCCGTGAACGGGTTGCCGCAGTAAACTTTTCCCTCATCAGCCGCTGCGGCGGCAGCTTCCCCCAGGGGGGAAGCCAAGGATTTATATGGAAAGGAATATTCCTATGAAAGAACTCATCCTCGCCTATCAGGGCGAAATGACGCTGAAGGGCCTGAACCGCGGCAAGTTTGAGGCGCGGCTGGCCAAGACCATCCGCTGGCGGCTGGAGCCGCTGGGCAAGTTCAAGGTCTATCAGGCCCAGAGCACCGTTTTCATCGAGCCGAAGGAGGAGGGCCTCGACATGGACGAGGCGTTCCGCCGCGTGTCCCATGTGTTCGGCATCGTGAAGCTGAGCCGCGCCGTCGAGTGCCCGAAGGACTTTGCCGCAATATGCGAGACCGCCGAGGCGTATCTCGGCGAGACGCTGCGCGGCATCCGCACCTTCAAGGTCGAGGCCAAGCGCGCCGACAAGACCTACCCGATGAAGAGCCCCGAGATCTGCCGCGAGCTGGGTGCCTACCTGCTGGACAAGCACCATCATCTGCGCGTCGACGTGCATAACCCGCAGCTGGAGATCATGGTGGAAATTCGCGACTACGCCGCCTATGTCCACGGCCCCAAGGTCGAGGCCGCGGGCGGTCTGCCCGTCGGCACGAGCGGGCGCGCGCTGAACCTGCTGTCCGGCGGCATCGACAGCCCCGTCGCCGCATGGTGCATGGCGCGCCGCGGTCTGGCACTGCACCACATCCACTTTGCCAGCCCGCCGTACACGAGCCTGCGCGCCAAGCTGAAAGTGCGCGACCTGGCCCGCGAGCTGGTCGAGTACACCGGCAACTGCACGCTGTTCGTCGTGCCCTACACGAAGCCGCAGGAGTATATCCGTGACAACGCGCCCGACGTGCTGTTCACGGTTCTGATGCGCCGCAGCATGCTGCGCATTGCCAATCAGGTGGCGAAAAAGCTCGAGCTGCAGGCCCTCATCACCGGCGAGAGTCTGGCTCAGGTCGCCAGCCAGACCATGGCCGCGCTGGCCTGCACAGACCAGACGCAGGACCTGCCCGTGCTGCGCCCCTGCATCGGCATGGACAAGATCGAGATCATCAATATTTCGCGTAAGATCGGTACATTTGAGACGTCCATCGAGCCGTATGAGGACTGCTGCACGATCTTTACCCCGCCGCACCCCAAGACGAACCCGACGCTGGACGAGATCTTGGCCGCCGAAGCCTCTATGCCCGGCCTGGCCGCGCTGGAAGCCGAGGCCGCCGAGAACGTCGAGAAAATCTATATCCGCATGGGAGATGACGAGCTGCTGTGACTGCTGAAATTATCTGCGTAGGTACGGAACTTCTGCTGGGCGACATCCTGAACACCAACGCGCAGTTTTTAAGCCGCGAGCTGGCCGAGCTCGGTATCAGCGTGATGCACCAGCATGTCATCGGCGATAATCCCGCCCGCCTGAAGGAGCTGGTTTTGCAGGCGAAAAGCCGCAGCGACCTGCTCGTCTTTTCGGGCGGTCTCGGCCCCACCGAGGACGATCTGACGAAGGAGACCGTGGCCGAGGCGTTCGGCGATACGCTGGCCTTTGACGAGGGCGAGTGGCAGAAGATCATCGACTTTTTTGCCCGGACAAACAGACGCCCCACGCCGAACAACCGCAAGCAGGCCATGTGCCCGACGGTGGGCCACAAGCTCATCAACGACCACGGCACGGCCCCCGGCGCGTGGTTTGAGGACGCCGACGGCCACTGCGCTGCGCTGATGCCCGGCGTTCCGCGGGAGATGAAGGCCATGTGGGCCGAGCAGGTCCGCCCGATTCTGCTGAACCGGCAAAACTGCACGATCCACAGCCGCACGCTGCGGGTGCTGGGCGGCGAGAGCGCCATTGCCAGCAAGGTCGCACCGCTGTTTGAGGCCGCGAACCCTACCGCCGCCATCTACTGCAAGACCGGCGAGTGCGAGATCCGCGTGACGGCCCGCGAGGCCACCGAGCAGGCCGCCGAGGCCGCCTGCAATGCCCGCATTGCGGAGTTTAAAGAGATTCTCGGCACAGCCGCCTACGATGTGGACGTGCCCGCGCTGGAATATACGGTGGTACGCGCTTTGCGGGAGCACGGCTTGCACGCCGCCGCGGCGGAGAGCTGCACCGGCGGCATGATCGCTGAGCGGCTGACGAACGTGCCCGGCTCCAGCGAGGTGTTCGGCTACGGCTTTGTCACCTACGCCGAGGCCGCCAAGCAAAAGCTGCTGGGTGTGGATGCGGCTGTCATTGAAAAGTACAACGTCGTGTCCGGCCCTGTGGCCGCAGCCATGGCCTTTGGCGCTGCCCGGGAATCCGGTGCAGAGCTGGCCGTGGGCATCACGGGACTGGCCGGACCCGGCGGCGCACTGCCCGGCAAGCCGGTGGGTACGGTCTATCTGGCCGGTGCCGACACCCGCACGGACACGGGGTATTTAATGCGCCTGACCCTGGGCGGCTATCAGGACCGCCAGATCATCCGCACCCGCGCCGCTCTGTACGCGCTGGATATGCTCCGCCGCATGGCGCTGGGCCTCGATGTGCCGGACAGCGTGCGTTTCACGCCGGAGACGGCGGACAGAGAACTGGATATATAAAGCCCCAAGCGAAGGCTGGACTGTCGAAAAAGTGCATTGTAGGGGCGAGCACTGCTCGCCCGTGCCCGTTTGCCTTGTGAGAGGCTTTCCCACAAAGGCGCTGCAGCGCCAAGTCGGCGGGCGGACAATGTCCGCCCCTACATTCTCTATAGGGCAAAGTCAATGCTTTTCGACACACGGCAGCAAAACCGTAGGGGCGCATTCTATATGCGCCCGGCCCGTTTGCGGCTGTAGAAAGCTTCCCCGGGCGGATATGGAATCCGCCCCTACGGACAAGCTCGGCAACATTTCCAAACAAAGAAAGGTTCCACCATGGTCAACACTCAACTGAAAATCCTGCGTGTTTTCGGGCCCACGGGCGCGGAGGTATCCTCCGTGCTGCGGGGCATCCGGGATGATGGCTGCCCCGGCCTGCGTCTGCTAGAACGGGACGGCGAGTTTGCCATCTGTGTGCAGGTCAGCGCCCCCAACCGCGCCATGGCGGAGCAATACTGCGATAAATGGGCCGCGCGGCTGCGCGCCAAATTCGGCGACGATGTCTTTGCCGAGGGGGAGACCAGCCTGGCCCAGGCCACGCTGGACGCTCTGCTGGAAAAACGCAAGCTGCTGGTTGCCGTGGACGAGCCGACGGGCCGCCTGCTGGGCAGCCTTTTGCAGCCGCTGCCCCACAGCGAGGCCGTCTTTGACTTTGGCACCGAGAGCTACGCCGACCCGCAGAAATCCCGCCGCATCACCGTGCCGGAGCAGCTGCTCCGGCGCTTCCCCGGCGACATTGTGCAGGCCGCAGCGGGCCGTGCGCTGGCCGCGCTGCAGGTCACAGGCGCGGATTACGCTGCCGCCTACATGCCCGCCAGTGTCGGGCAGTGCCCCTTTGTGCTGGTGTGTGACCGCCGCGGCGCGGTGGCCTGCGCCCTGCCGCCCGATATGAACGATACCTTCATCGGCAACCAGATCCTGGATCTGCTGCGCCGCCGTTTGTTCGGCCTGCAGCTGACAGATTCCTGCATCACGTTCCGCCCCGGCCATGACAGGCCGCTGCTCGTTGTGTCGGAGGCCGCCCGGAGCCGCGGCAACACGGTGCGGTTCTCGCTGCGCCGCCGCACGCCGCCCACGCGGGACGCCGACCATACCGCCGATTTTGAGCCGATGCTCGATTTTGACCGGCCCGCGCCGGTCAGTCCGCCGAGCTTCCCGCAGCCGGAGCAGTCTGCCGTGCCCGACTCCGCGGCCCCGCACCGCACGCTGCACCGCCGCGACGCCGCCGCGACGCCGCCCGAGGTCTCCGAGCCGACAGGCGTCATCCGCTTTGAAACGGACGCGGACGCGCAGGCAGCGGCCCCGGAGCCGGCCCGGACGTCCGGACCGGAAGCGCCGCGGCACGCCCGCATCCGCCGTGCCCGGCCCGTGGAGCCGCCCGCCCCGGCGGACGAAGCACCTCTGCCCGACGTCCCGCAGGGCCGTGCCCCCGCACCGTCGGTGCTGGACGATGACATCCCCGACTTCTCCGCGGATCTTGACCCCGCCGCCATCGCCGCCGCGCAGGCTGCCGATGACGCCGCCGAGGCCGCGGGCAAGAGCGCCAGCGTAGAGGACTTTACCCGCGCTGCGACCCAGCTGTTTGACGCCAGCGCCGTTGAGGAGGCCGCCGCAGAAAAGACCGCGCGGAAAACCGACAAAAAGCGCCGCCGCAAGGCAGAAAAGCCTGAGAGCGAGCCGGTGCAGCCCAGCATCAAGAACCGCAGCCTTGAGATCATTGAAAAGAGCGAGCGCCGCCGCAGACGCACCGTTATTCTGGGGCTTGTCGTGCTGACACTGGTGCTTGTGCTGGGCGGCGGGGCGCTGTGGCTGTTCCTGCGCTGTGATCTGGGCGCACGCCCCGCGGCCAAAAGCTACGGCACGACGCTCTACGATACGACCGCCGAGAGCTACCTGGGCAAGGCGCTGGAGCGCCGCCCCGGCGTCGTCGGCTATCTGGGCTGGCCCGGGCTGAACGGCGCGCTGGTTTACGCCGCCGACACGCCCGACCCGGAAACGCCCGAGAGCGGCGAGGCACCGTCCATCGTCCGCTTTGCCACGCCCAGCGCACTGGACGCCGCCACCCCCGGCAACACCGTGGTGGAATGCACGGGCAGCGACTACAAGGCGCTGGCTGACGAGGATACGCTCAAGCAGAACAGCGGCTTCACGCTGTACACGGCGGGCGGTGTCTACCGCTTCAAGGCCATCGCGGTCTACTATTTTGACCCGTCCGAACAGGGCGCGGGCGCATTTGACCTGTACGGCAGCACCGACCTGTCGAGCTATTACGACTACCTGACCTTCGTCGCGGGTATTCAGGCCCGCAGCCTGTTTGACACCGGCGTTGACGTGGGTGACGACTCCCGCTTCCTGACCGTGACGACCCACAGTGACGAGAGTGGCGTGCTGCTCTGCATCACGGGGCGGCTGATTCGCGAGGGAGAGGCAGAGCTTTTAAACACCTCGGCCATCGCGGCAGCGGAGGAGCCGCTGCTGACGGCGGCCCAGTATGAGCGCAAGGGCCAGCCGATGCCGACAGTCAGCACGCTGGTGCAGGCCAGTGTGGACCGCTACGCCCAGCAGAGCACCGCCGCCCAGGCCGCCCGCAAGAACGGCGGCACGGGCAGCGACACCGCCGCGGACACGGCGGACCTGGCACAGCGCGCGGACGACCTGCAGGCCATCACGGACAGCCTGCTGGCCAGCACCGACAAGCTGCTGGCGGGCCTGACCGACGTGGCCGGCTCGACCTCCGCCGCGGAGGCCGACCTGAACAAGGGCGCCGAGGGCAGTCTGCCCGAGCAGACCGTGACGGTGGATCAGATCAAGACCAGCGCCACGCCTGCGCCCACCGAGCCCCCGGCGGATTCCGCCGTCTCCGGTGAGACGACGCCCGAGCCGACAGCCGCCCCCACCGAGGCTCCTCAGCCCGACAACAGCGGCACAGGGGAGACCATCAACGTGACGATGAACGGCACGGCCCAGACGATGGATCTGGTGCAGTGCCTGGCCATGGTGGCCGAGAACGAGCTGGGCCCCAACGCACCCGCCGAAGCCTACAAGGCTCAGTGCGTGGCGACCCACTGCTGGATCATCAGCCAGTCGGGCTACCCGTCGGTGTTGGGTGCCGAGCCGGGCGCTGCCGCGCTGGCCGCCGCGCAGGAGGTCGCCCATGTGCTGGTTACCTACAACGGGCAGGTCTGCTTCACGCCGTACTTTGCGTCGGCCAGCACCGGCACGGCCTCCGCTGCCGAGGTCTGGGGCAATGACCGCGCCTGGCTGCAGGCCGTGGACAGCCCGTATGACCAGAGCGTGTCCAGCCACTGGAACACGAACGGCAATTCCAGCGGCACGGCCCGCTTCTCCCGCCAGACGCTGCAGGACCGCATCCGCGATGTGATGGACATTGACCTGTCCGGCGTGGACCCCAACAGCTGGTTCACGGTCCAGTCCGCCAACCAGTACGGCTGGGTCGCCAAGATCCAGGTCGGCCCGGACGCGGGCGTCGGCACCGTCAGCGGGCGCTGGTTCCGCGAGAATCTGCTGGCCCGCCAGAGCGTTGACGGGCGCAGCCTGCGCAGCCAGTGCTTCACGGTCAGCTACAACGCCGATCTGGACTGCTTTATCTTTGATGTCTACGGCTACGGCCACGGCTGCGGCATGAGCCAGTGGGGCGCCATCGGCTACGCCCGCAACGGCTGGGGCTATCAGGATATTCTGACGCATTATTTCGTTGGGACGACGATCACGACGTATTGAGACATAAGAAAAGAGCGTGTGCACAGAAAAGCACACGCTCTTTTTTTGCCGCACGGTAGGGGCCGGCGTCCCCGACGACCCGCGGGGCTTTGCGCAGCCGCAAGCGGCCCGGAGGGGTCAAGACCCCCTCCCTACAAATCCTATTTTCAAGGGGCATAGTAGGGAGCGGTCTTGACCGCTCCGTGTTTGCCGTTACAGCATACTTACCCCATCCAGCACCGCCTTTACCAGCACATCCCCGTCATAGGTCAGCTCTAAATGGAAAAACGGTGCGTCCTCCGCCAGCAGCTTGAAAAATATCTTGTCCCCCTGCCAGATCGGAAGATCCTGCACGGCGGCCTTGTCCACCCACTCTAAGCACCCCTCGTCGCAGTCGGTCATCACGCCGGAAAAGTCCGTGCAGGTGTACAGGTGCATCCGCTCGGCGGGCCATGGTTCACAGAAAAAATCCACGATGCCGCGGTAAACCGGCGCGTGCATCGTCAGGCCGGTCTCCTCGCGCACCTCGCGCAGGGCACAGGCCGGCGCGTCCTCACCCGGTTCAAACTTGCCGCCGACGCCGACCCACTTGTCGTGGTTGACGTCGTTTTTCTTTTTGACGCGGTGCAGCATCAGGTACGCACCGTCTTTTTCGAGATAGCAAAGCGTTGTCTGCAATAGTTCCATAACCAAACTCCTTACATATTTATAGGCACCCCCGCAGATACTACCAGAAAAAACCAGGGGGGATTTTGTATGAGAGAAACCGGAATCGTGCGCCGTATCGACGAATTGGGCCGGGTGGTCATCCCGAAGGAGATTCGGAAAACGCAGCGCATCCGCACCGGAGATTCACTCGAAATTTACACGGACGGCAACGGCGAGGTCATATTTAAAAAGTATTCGCCGCTGGCCGAGCTTGGCGAGCCTGCCGCCGTCTATGCGGACGTGCTGGCCCGGCGGCTGCGCTGCGCCGTGGCCGTCTGTGACCGGGAGCATATCGTCGCCGCCGCCGGAGCGGGCAAGGGCGAGCTGCTCGGCGCACCGCTCCCGCCCGAAATCGAGCCGCTGCTGTCCCGGCGCAAGCTCTACACGGCCCCGGCGTCCGCCGCGGAGCGGGAGCCGCTGGGCAGCCGGTACCTGCTGTGCGCCGCGCCGATCCTGGTACACGGTGACATCGAAGGCGGTGTGCTGCTGCACGGCACCCTGCGCGAGGCCGCGCCCAACGCCGAGACCGTCCGCGCCGCCGCCACCGCCGCAGAGTTTCTGGCGCGGTGGATGGAGGAGTGAAAAGCAGCGGCAGCGTAGGGGCCGGGCATGCCCGGCCCGGGGGTTGACGTGACTGCCCGTGAATGGGCTGCTTGCGCAAGGCTGCGGGCCGGGCATGCCCGGCCCCTACATATATAATAATAGGGAAACTGCCCAATCCGATTGTGACGAAACTGTTAAACTTACAAAAAATTCGGAAAAACCCTTGACAGTTTGCAAAACGGGGATATAATAAACTTAGCACTCGGAGATAAAGAGTGCTAAACAAACCAACAAAAGCAAACCAAAGGAGATGAGCAGCATGGCCATGGATGCGCGCAAGCAGCGTATACTGGAAGCTATTGTTGCCCTGTATGCCAACGACGGTGAGCCTGTCGGCTCGGGTCTTTTGGCAAACTACTTTGACATGGCACTGTCCAGCGCGACGCTGCGCAATGAGATGGCTGCCCTGACCAAGCTGGGTCTGCTGGAACAGCCCCACACCAGCGCGGGCCGCGTGCCCAGCGCCCAGGGCTACCGCTACTACCTCGATCATCTGATCGACGCGCCAAAGTCCGGCACCCTGCCGGAGAAGGACCGCCGCCGCATTGATGATCTGTTCGCCGCCATGGATGCCGAGCCGGAAAAGCTCGTGCCTGCCGCGACCCGCTGCCTGGCCGATATGACAGGCTGCGCGGCTGCCGCTACCACACCGCAGGCGCCGGATCTCTGCATTGCCCATTTTGAGGTCGTGCAGGTGGGCCGCTACAGCGCCGCAGTGCTGGCCGTGACCAGCGCAGGCGGCGTGCGGACCCGCGTGGCCCGCGTTGACACCGGTCTGACCCGGGACGATGCCGCCAACCTGGCACAGCTGCTCAACCGCGGGCTGACTTTCGTCGCCCCGCAGGATTTAAGCCCGATGCTCATGGCCAGCATGGTGCTGGCCGCAGGACAGCGGCTGGCCCCCGTCATCATGGCGGCACAGGCGCTCGTCACCACCGGCCCGCAGGCCTGTCTGGAGGGCGCGCAGTATCTGGCAAAGATGGCGGACGTCCGCCAGAACCTCGGCACGCTGTTGGAGATCTTCTCCAACAATGAGGCCGCGACGGAGCTCATCCGCCCCGAAGGCAACAAGATCACCGCAACGCTGGGCTGCGACCTTGACCCTGCGATGCCGGGTGCCTGCATCGTCAGCAAGCGGTACCTAGCCGGCGGCGGGCTGACAGGCTCCGTCGCACTGATCGGCTCCACCCGCATGGAGTACGAGCGGCTGCTGCCGATCCTGGACTACTTTGCCGCCAGAATGGGGCAGAGCATGGCCGGGCAGGGCCAATAAACGAAGAAGGAGAGACCCGCAATGAGCCAAGAAGAGAAGAAACAGACCGCCCCGGAGACGGAAGCGGCTGCTGAAAAGCCTGAGACCCCCGCACAGGAGGCCCCTGAAAAAGAGGCCCCCCAAGCTGAGGAAAAGAACGAGGGCAAGCACGACTGCAAGCATCACCACCACGAGACCGCGGCCCTGCAGGCCAAGCTGGAGGCGGAGGAAAAGAAAAACGCCGACCTCAAGAACCAGCTGCTCCGCACCGCTGCCGAGTATGACAACTACCGCAAGCGCTCCCAGCGCGAGGCTGACCAGAAGTTCAACGACGGTGTGTCCCACGCCGTGACCCAGATCCTGGGCATCTTGGACACGCTGGACATGGCCGCCAACACCGCCTGCGCGGACGAGAACTACAAGAAGGGCGTCACGATGACGCTGGACAAGGCCGCCAAGGCTCTGGAAACGCTGCACATCACCGAGATCGAGGCGTTGAACCAGCCGTTTGACCCCAACTTCATGAACGCCGTCCAGCAGGTCCCCGCCGCCGAAGGGCAGGAGAGCGGCAGCGTCGTGCAGGTTTTCCAGAAGGGCTACAAGATCGGTGACAAGATCATCCGCCACGCGATGGTCGTCGTCGCAGAATAACGCACCGCTTACTTGCCTCCCCTTGCAGGGGAGGTGCCCGCAGGGCGGAGGGGTAGAGCCTTCCGGAAGGTTCGCTCCCTCAGTCGCTGCGGCGACAGCTCCCTCGCCGAGGGAGCCAAGAAAACACGTCGAACCGAATCAAACGATTCGTTTCCATATAAATTGACATTCACTGCATTCAAAGCAAATTTGAAGGGAGTTTTATTTATGAGCAAGATCATCGGTATTGACTTAGGTACTACCAACAGCTGCGTCGCCGTTATGGAAGGCGGCGAGCCCGTCGTCATCGCGAACGCCGAAGGCGCCCGCACCACCCCGTCTGTCGTCGGCTTCACCAAGACCGGCGAGCGTCTGGTCGGCCAGGTCGCAAAGCGTCAGGCCATCACCAACCCCGAAAACACGATCTCTTCCATCAAGCGTAAGATGGGCACGGCTGAAAAGGTCCATGCCGGCGGCAAGGATTACACCCCCGAGGAGATCAGCGCTATGATCCTCTCCAAGCTGAAGGCTGACGCCGAGGCTTATCTGGGCGAGCCTGTCACCGAGGCCGTCATCACCGTCCCCGCCTACTTCAACGACAGCCAGCGTCAGGCCACCAAGAACGCCGGTACCATCGCCGGTCTGAACGTTAAGCGTATCATCAACGAGCCTACGGCTGCTTCTCTGGCTTACGGCATCGATAAGGAAGCCGACCAGAAGATCATGGTCTACGACCTCGGCGGCGGTACGTTCGATGTCTCCATCATCGAGATGGGCGACGGCGTTACCGAAGTTCTGGCTACCAACGGTGATACCCACCTGGGCGGCGATGACTTCGACCAGCGCATCATCGACTGGATGGCCGAGGACTTCCAGCGCGAGAACAACATCGACCTGCGCAAGGACAAGATGGCTGCCCAGCGCCTGAAGGAGGCTGCCGAGAAGGCCAAGATCGAGCTGTCCAGCGCGACCACGACCAACATCAACCTGCCCTTCATCACCGCGGACGCCAACGGCCCCAAGCATCTGGACATGACGCTGACCCGCGCTAAGTTCAATGAGCTGACCGCTGATCTGGTCGAGCGCACCATGACCCCCGTCCGCAAGGCTCTGGCCGATGCCGGCCTGAAGGCTTCCGACCTGGCCAAGGTCCTGATGGTCGGCGGCTCCACCCGTATCCCTGCCGTTTACGACGCTGTCAAGAAGGAACTGGGCTGCGAGCCGTTCAAGGGCATCAACCCCGATGAGTGCGTTGCTGTCGGCGCTGCCATCCAGGGCGGCGTTCTGCAGGGCGACGTCAAGGGTCTGCTGCTGCTCGACGTTACCCCGCTGAGCCTGGGCATTGAGACTCTGGGCGGCGTCTGCACCAAGATCATTGACCGCAACACCACCATCCCCACCAAGAAGAGCCAGATCTTCTCCACTGCGGCTGATAACCAGCCCAGCGTTGAGGTCAACGTCCTGCAGGGCGAGCGTGAGTTTGCCCGCGACAACAAGAGCCTCGGAACCTTCCATCTGGACGGCATTGCTCCGGCTCCCCGCGGCGTGCCGCAGATCGAGGTCACCTTCGATATTGATGCCAACGGTATCGTTCACGTCAGCGCGAAGGACCTGGGCACCGGCAAGGAGCAGAGCATCACGATCACTGCTTCCACCAACATGAGCAAGGACGACATCGACAAGGCTGTCAAGGACGCCGAGCAGTATGCCGCCGAGGATAAGAAGCGCCGCGAGGAAGTCGATGTGCGCAACAACGCCGACCAGATGGTGTTCCAGACCGAGAAGGCGCTGGGCGAGTTCGGCGACAAGGTTTCCGCCGAGGAAAAGAGCGAGGTCGAGACCAAGCTGTCTGCCCTGAAGGAAGCCCTGAAGTCCGGCAGCGTTGATGACATCAAGGCAAAGCAGGATGACCTGCAGAAGGCCTTCTACGCCATCAGCGAGAAGGTCTACCAGCAGGCCGCCCAGGCACAGGGCCAGCAGCCCGGTGCACAGCCCGGCCCCGATGCCGGTGCGCAGCCGAAGGACGACGGCGCCGTTGACGCCGACTTCCACGAGGTCTAAGCTGTAACAAACCCATAATAAGGCCGCCGCTGGGCAAACCCGGCGGCGGCCCTTGGGGGTTATAGAGAAAGTTAAAATAAAGCCTTCCCCCCGCGGGGGAAGGTGGCCGTGCGCAGCAAGGCCGGATGAGGGCCAAGCTGCCGGGATTGCCTGTTTGCAGGCAATATCCGGCAGGTCTCACCTCATCAGTCCGCTCCGCGGACAGCTTCCCCTCAAGGGGAAGCCTTTTCACAACCCATAAATAGAGGGGATAGATTCTATGGCAGAAAAACGTGATTACTACGAGGTGCTGGGGATCGGCAAAAACGCCACCGATGCCGAGATCAAAAGCGCCTACCGCAAGCTGGCCAAAAAGTACCACCCCGACCTGAACCCCGGCGACAAGGACGCCGAGGAAAAGTTCAAGGAGGTCAATGAGGCCAACGATGTTCTTTCCGACCCGAACAAGCGCAAGCGCTATGACCAGTTCGGATTCGCTGGGGTCGATCCCAACTATGGGGCCGGCCAGCCCGGCGGCGGCTACGGTGGTGGCTTTGGCGGCTTCGGCGGCGCCGGCGGCGTCGATCTGGGCGACATCTTCGGCGATATTTTCGGCGGCGGCTTTGGCGGCTTCGGCGGCTCGACCCGCTCCAACCCCAACGCGCCGCGCAAGGGCCATGACATTCAGGCCAATGTGATCCTGACCTTTGAGGAGGCCGCCCACGGCTGCGCCAAAAAGGTCACGCTGAACCGTCAGCAGACCTGCCCGGACTGCGGCGGCAACGGCTGTGCGCCCGGCTCCAGCCCCGAGACCTGTACCGAGTGCGGTGGCCGCGGCTATGTCGTGACCCAGCAGCGCACGCCGTTTGGTGTGATGCAGAGCCAGCAGCCCTGCCCGCACTGCGGCGGACGCGGCACCATCATCAAGAACCCCTGCAAGACCTGCCGCGGCACCGGCAAGACCAGTGCCCGCAAGACGCTGGAGGTCAAGATCCCCGCGGGTATCGACGACGACCAGAACATTGCGCTGCGCGGCCAGGGCGACGCCGGTACGAACGGCGGCCCCGCGGGCGACGTGATCGTCCATGTGACGGTCAAGCCCGACGCCGTGTTTGAGCGCGACGGCTACGATGTGTACGTCCGCGTGCCCATTACCTACTCCCAGGCTGTGCTGGGCGCTGAAATTGAGGTCCCCACCGTGGACGGCAAGGTCGCCCAGAAGATTCCCGAGGGCACCCAGAGCGGCACGAAGTTCCGCCTGCGCGGCCAGGGCATCCAGTACCTGAACGGGCGCGGACGCGGTGACCAGTACGTCATTGTGGACGTGGAGATCCCCAAGAAGCTGAACCGCACCCAGCGCGAAGCCCTGAAGGCCTTTGAGGACAGCCTGAAGGACGAGAACTACGAGAAGCGCAAGAGCTTCTTCAAGAACCTGAAGGATCGGTTCATGTCTTAAAGTTTTAAACAACCCAGCCCCCGCAATGTGGAAAACATTGCGGGGGCTGGGTTTTGTTTATGCTAACGGAAACGGCCACGGCGGGCAGTCCTCTGGCCGCCGTCAGGCAGCCGCCAGCCCCACGGCCGGCCTGTAGGGGTCGGCGTCCCCGACAACACGGGAGCGTTGCGGCGGTGGAAAGATGTCCGGCGGCATGGGGGCATGCCGCCCTACGGCCTACCGTATCGTGACTTGTAGGGCGGGGTGCCCTCACCCCGCCGCAGGGGGCAACCCTTTATCCGACAAATTCCATTTCGGTATACTCGGTGCTGCCATCCAAAAACGCGTCGGCATCGATGGTGGCGTACCGGGTCATGTAGTCGTGGTCGAGATCATAGCCAATGTTCAACAAAATCCGTCCATCGTCCAGCATGGAAATCGGATAGTAGGACTCCACCCCGGCGGGCGGGTCCACCTGCGCAATCTGCGTGCCTTGCAGGTCGTATACTGTGAGGGTGCCCGGGTTGCTGCTCATTGTGAAAAGCCACTGTAGTTCTCCGTTTTGGCGCAGGTCACGAAGCGACACATTGACCATAAGCCCTAAATCTTCCAGCGTGCTGTCGCCGCCTACACGCAGAACGGACATTTTAATGCCCTCCTCAGACGACCGGGAGTGTTCGCCGGTGAAGTAGAAATCGTCTCCGGATTTCCCAAGGTAGGTGTAATAGACATAGCCGCTGCCGTCGTCCGCACCTTTATACGGAAACTCTGCAATTTTCGTGGTGGGCTTTCCGGTTGTGGCATCCGTCAGGTCGTACTCGAGCATAGAGTTCTGCAAAAAGGCATCGGAAATTTCCGGGTCACTCGTGAAGGGAACAGGCTGGTCCGAAATGAGACGCGCAGTCACGGCAAAATTACCGGCGGCATCCGGTGCGGCGGCTGTCTCGGCGGGCAAGTCCCAGGGTGTTGTCTCGCCGGTCTGCAAGTCAAGGCGGAACCCGCTTGCGGTATCATAGGGGGCATGACCGTCCATGCAATAAAAATAACGGTCGCTGTATAAGACAACGATCGAGGCGTATGGGTCAAAGGAAATCTCGTGGGTTTTGGTGCCGTCACGGGACAGGGCAATGATTTTGTTGTCGCGGTCTCTGTTGTAGGTGAGCAGGTACACCGCGTCGCTCGTCACATAGGGGTCGGCGATGCAGCAGTCGTCGCAACTGTAAAACAGCGAAACCTGCCCGGCGTTCAGGTCGTTTTTGTAAACGTTCGTTCCGATGTGGTCCAACTGGTCATTAAAGGCAGGCATGACATCATAGACAACATCCTGCGCATAGCGGTGGCTGTAAGTATAGAGTGGGCCGGTCTCCGCCGCAGCGGGCTTGCTTGTCGGTTCGGTGGTGGTTTCGGGTGTGGTGGCGGGTTCTGCGGCAGTTGCAGTTTCCGCCGCCGAAGTGCAGCCGGTCAGGGCGAACAGCGCGGCAGCAAGGACAAAGGCTAGTCGTTTCATAACACAGGCTCCTTTCAACTTTTCATTTGTGACCAGCTTACACCCCGGTTGTGTCCGAGTTGTTACACGGGAAGAAGATTTGATAAAATATTTTGTTTTTATGTTTTACGGGTTGTTGCAGGGGTCGGCGCTCCCGGCAACCCGGGAGCATTGCGGCGGCGGAAAGATGCCCGGCGGCATGGGGGCATGCCGCCCTACAGCCTGTGCGCTTTGCGGCGGGAACGGTGCGGGCGTCGGCCCCTACGGTTACCATGCCGTTCCCTGTAGGGCGGGGTGCCCTCACCCCGCCGCCAGGCAGACATCCACCTTGCGGGTCACCCGTAGGGGTCGGCGTCCCCGACGACCCGTGCCCGCTTCCGGCCAGTAAAAACCGCCCGGGCAATGACACTCACTCCGCAAACGTCATCTCGAGGTATGCCGACCCGCCGTTTAGAAATTCGTCGGCGTCCATCACGGCGTACCGGGCCGCGCTGTCGTGCTCCCAGTCGTAGCCGACGACCATCAACAGGCGTCCGTCGTCCAGCATACAAAGCGGGAAGAAGGCATCCAGCCCGGAGGGCCGCTTGTTGCGGCCAATCTCATGGCCTTGGGTGTCGTAGATCAGATAGATGCCGTCGGGGCCGCGGGTCAGGAGCCAGCGCACCTCGTCGCCCTGCAAAACCGCACAGTAATCCAGGTAATCCGGCGTTTTGGTAAGGCCAAGGTCGGTCCGGGTGCCGTCCGCGCCGACGCGCAGCACGGACTGGGAGAGCATGGCGTACTCGTCGTCGCACTGGTCCGCGCGGAAATAGAAGTCGCTGCCGCACTTGCCAAGGTAGGTGTAGATCGTAAGGCTCCCCGGCTGCGGTATGTCATAGGGGAGGGTAAAGCAGGTCTGCCGCACCGCGCCCGTCGCGGGGTCGGCCAGGGTGTATTCCAGCGTGGTGTTCTGCAAAAGCGCCTGGGACATCTCGTCGTCGTCCGGGTAGGGCACCGGATAATCCGAGACAACGCGGCATAGCAGCAGCGCGTCTCCGACGACATCGGGAATGTACTTTGTCTCCACCGGGATATTCCACGGCGCGGTCTCCCCGGTCTGCAGGTCAAACCGCATACCGCCGGTGCGGTAGAACGGCGCGGCACTGACGCTCCGGCAGTAGAGGTAGTGGCCCGCGTAAAAAACAGGCTCCCAGTCGTCGTAGGAGAACGGCAGCACGCGCGCCTCACCGCCCGCCGTCGGCAGGGCCAGCATACCGCCGTCGTAGCAGATGAAATACAGCGTGTCGTCTATGACCAGCGGCGCGGACGTAAGAATGGAGTCCGTGCGGTACATCTCATAGGTCTGCCCGGTGGTAAGGTCTGTTTTATACACGGTGCTGTGATCAAAATTACCGAGACTGTCCGCGCTGCTTGAAAAGTGGGGGACCGCCACATAGACGCTGCTGCCGCTGACCGCGAAGGCGCTATAGGCCGAGAGGGAGTGCGGCTCGCCCGGCAGTGCTGCTTCTGTGCTGTCCTCCGCCGCGGCGCTCTCCGCCGTACTCTCAGCCGGTGCGGCCTCCGAAGCCGCCGCGGTATCGCCCGCAGACGCGCATCCGGTCAGCGCCAGCATGGCTGCCGCCAATAATAAAGCTACTTTTTTCATCCTCAAAGCTCCTTTCTGTGCCTGGTTTGCCCCTATCCTACACCCCGGATGTTGCAAAGTTGTCACACGGAGCGGGTGTTTTGGAGATTTTTGCAATTTTTTTGCGGGAAGTGGGTGCGGGGCGTCGGGGACGCCGCCCCCTACGGGCTGGCAGTAAAGTGGATGCCTGCCCGCGGCGGGATGGGGGCATCCCGCCCTACGAATGACATAAAGCGAGTGCGTAGGGCGGCATGCCCTCATCCCGCCGCCACTCGCCGCCTGCAAAAAAGGGGAGAGCACCATACCCGGCACTCTCCCCATGCGTTTGTTTAAAATTCTTTTGGTTCTTTTCTTCTAAGAAAAGAATACCCGCGTCCCCGAAAAATCAGAACTCGTGCTTCTCCATCAGCTTGCGACCCATCAGGACGCCCATGACGGAGGCCATCATCAGGCCACGGGTCCAGCCGGAGGAATCGCCCAGGCAGTGCAGACCCGCGATGTTCGTCTCCAGATCGGTGTCCATCTTGACCTTGTTGGAGTAGAACTTCAGCTCAGGGCTGTACAGCAGCGTTTCGGGGCTGGCAAAGCCGGGCACGACCTCGTCCATCATCTTGATGAACTCGATGATGTTGACCATGGCACGGTAGGGCATGGCGGCGGTGATGTCACCGGCTACGGCGTCCTTCAGCGTCGGGCGGACGTTCGTGCGGGCCAGCTCGTTGGCCCAGGTGCGCTTGCCGTCCAGAATATCGCCGTAGCGCTGCACCAGAATGTGGCCCGCGCCCAGCATGTTCGTCAGCTCACCGACCTTCTGCGCGTAGGCGATGGGCTGGTTGAACGGCTCGGTGAAGTTGTGGCTGACCAGAATGGCCAGGTTCGTGTTGTTGCTCTTTTTCTCCTTGAAGCTGTGGCCGTTGACGACGGCCAGATCGTTGTCGTAGTTCTCCTGCGCAACGAAGCCGCCGGGGTTCTGGCAGAAGGTGCGCACCTTGTTGCGCCACGGGGCCGGGTAGCCGATCAGCTTGCCCTCATACAGGACCTTGTTGATCTTCTCCATGATCTCGTTGCGGCACTCAACACGGACGCCGATGTCAACGGTGCCGGGCTTGTGGGCAATGTTGTGCTCGGCGCAGATCTTTTCCAGCCAGTCCGCACCGCGGCGGCCCGTGGCAATAACGACCTGCTTGGCGTAGACGTCGCGGACGCCGTCCTTCTCGCGCAGGCGGACGCCCTTGCAGACGGAATCCTCGAGGATGATGTTCTCGCACTCGGTACTGAACAGCATCTCAACACCGGCGTCTGCCAGATAGTTCTGGATGTTCAGGTAGAGCTGCTGGGCCTTCTCGGTGCCCAGATGGCGGATGGGGCAGTCAACGAGCTGCAGACCCGCCTGAATGGCGCGCTTGCGGATGTCCTTGATGTCGGGACCCTCGTAGATGCCTTCGACCTTCGGGTCGGCGCCAAACTCGAGGTAAATTTTATCGGTGTAGTCAATAAGCTCCTGCGCGAAATCCTCGCCGATCAGGTCGGGAAGCTCGCCGCCGACCTGATAGGACAGGGACAGCTTGCCGTCCGAGAATGCGCCCGCGCCGGAAAAGCCGGTGGTGATGGCACAGGTCGGCTTGCAGTTTACGCAGACGCCGGTTTTATCCTTGGGGCAGTGGCGCTTTTCCACAGGCTTTCCCTTTTCGACGAGCAAAATTTTGTGGGGGGTGCTGCTCTTGCGCAGCAGCTCCAGCGCGGTGAAAATGCCGGCAGGGCCAGCGCCTACGATGATAAGGTCATACATGGATAGGGGTTCTCTCCTTTAAAAATAACTCGCGATCCTTCGCGCGGGAAACAAAATAAGGACAAACGGAGCTTGTAGGGGCGGATTCTATATCCGCCCGTGCCCGTTTGCTGATGGCACGGCGCTGCGGGCGCATATAGAATGCGCCCCTACGGTGTCACGGAACGGTTATTCACCGTCCTCCGACACATCCTTGCTCTCGGCGTCGTACACCACAGGGCCGTCGCTGCCGACATCGTGCTCGGCGGCTTCGGCCTCGTCCAGGGCGTCGCCGATGGCACCCAAGGCCGCATTGGCGGCGGCAGAGGCCATGCGGTCCAGTGTGCGCAGCTCCATGGCGGCGTAGAGAATGCAGCCTAAATTCAGCGCACCTTCGGCGATCAGCAGGATGCCGCAGAGCATGACGGCGCTGACCGCCGCATCAAACGGGTGCAGCACCAGCAGTACGCCCAGGGCAACGGATACGATGCTGAACAGCAGCAGCAGCCACCATTTCTGCCCCTTGCGCTTGGCAAGGTCAATGGCGGTACCGATGCGGCTCAGGCCGTCAACAACGATGAAGATGCCGAACACAATGGGCAGAAAGCTGGTCACTACCTGCGGCTTTGCCAGCGTGAAGATGCCCAGCCCCGCCGTGATGACGCCGCCCACCAGCATGAACGGCGCGGTAAAGCCGGTGCCGCGGATGCGGGCATACTGGATCAGGCAGACAATGCCGGTGACAAGCACCACAACACCAAAAATGTTGCAGATCCAGAGCAGACTGGTCTCGGGCATGATGAGCAGCAGCATACCGATGACGATATACGCGACGCTCAACAGCAGCATTCCGTTTTTGACATAGCGCAGCATAGTGAAAGGCTCCTTTTTACTTGTCGGCATCCTGCATAGCCCTGGCGGCGGCCACGATCAGGTCGGCGCATGCCTCGCGGCCCAGGGTCGCATTCAGGCACAGATCGTAGTTCTTGGCCTCGCCCCAGCGGTTCTCGGTGTAATAGTTGTAGTAGCTTGCACGGGCGCGGTCATGCTTGGCCAGCTGGGTCTCCCACAGGCGGTCCGGCATATCCTTGGCGTCGGGGCGGCTCTTGGCAAACTGGATGCGGGTCTCCAGCGGCGCGTAGACAAAGGTGCGCAGCACGTTGGGGCGCTCACGCAGGACGTAGTCACCGCAGCGGCCCAGAATGACGCAGGGGCCCTCGGCGGCCAGCTCCTTGATGACGTTGCTCTGCAAAATGTAGACCTGGTCGGCCAGGGGCATCGTGTTGCCCATCATGTACAGGCTGTAGATCAGGCTGCCGCTGCGCTGGTTCTCGCTGGCGGCAATGGCCTCCTCGGTCAGACCGCTCTTTTTGGCGGCAAGGGTGATCAGCTCCTTATTATATAAGGGAATACCCAGCTTGTCGGCAACAGCCTGTGCGATCTCGCTGCCGCCGGATGCGTACTCACGCGCCATAGTGATGACCATAGGTTCCTTCATACTGATACACCTCACAATATTTTATGTAGTATGCGCAAAAAGACATACTATTCTACTTATATTATAACTTGATTTTGTGGAAAACGCAAGAAAAAATTGCGGGAAAGGAGCAGTGCGGGCGGGGAAAAGCCCCTCAGGCCTCGCAAGCTCGGCCAGCTCCCCGCAAAGCGAGGAGCCTTTTTGCGCGGGCTTTGCCCGCGAGAAAGCCTCCTCACGCAGTGGGGAGGTGACGAGCGAAGCGAAGTCGGAGGAGCTTTCGCGCCTTGCCGCCGGCGTTCGTCCCCACAAAAACTGCCCGCGGCAGAACACCGCGGGCAGGGAAAACAGAATGTAAAATTTTATTCGGTCACTTCGCCGGAAATCTCCTTGATCGCGGACACGGTTGCGGCGAGATTCTGCATGTCGCTGGGCACGATCAGCTTGGTGGCCTTGCCGTCAGCGACCTTCTCCATGGCCTCCATGCTGCGCAGGGCCAGATAGTTGTGGTTGGGGTTCGCCTCGTTGATCATGCGGATGGCATTGGCCTGTGCCTTCTGGACGGTCAGCAGGGCTTCGGCTTCGCCCTCGGCCTCGCGGATGCGCTGCTGCTTCACGGCCTCGGCGCGCAGGATGGCGGACTCCTTTTCGCCCTCGGCGCGGGTGATGGCAGCCTGCTTTTCGCCCTCGGCCAGCAGGATGGAGGCGCGCTTCTCGCGGTCCGCCTTCATCTGTTTCTCCATGGCCTGGCGGATCTCCACCGGCGGCTCGATGTTTTTCAGCTCGACGCGGTTGACCTTGATGCCCCAGCGGTCCGTGGCCTCGTCAAGGCTGGCGGTGATCTTCGTGTTGATGAGGTCGCGGCTCGTCAGGGTCTCGTCGAGCGTCATCGAGCCGATGATGTCACGCAGCGTCGTGGCGGACAGGTTCTCGATGGCCTGGATCGGGCGGTTCACGCCGTAGGCGTACATCTTGGCGTCAAACACCTGAAAGAAAACGACGGTGTCGATCATCATCGTGACGTTGTCGCGGGTGATGACGGGCTGCGGCGGGAAGTCGGCGGCCTCCTCCTTCAGTGAGACCTTGCGGGAGATGCGCTCGACAAACGGCGTGCGGATGTGCAGGCCCGCGCCCCAGGTATCCTTGTAGACGCCGAGCCATTCGGTGACATAGGCGTTGGACTGCGGCACAATAACGATGCAGCGCACCAAAACCACCAGAATAATGATGAGCAGGATGGCAAAGACTAACAGCATTTGGGGGTCCTCCTTTTTCCTTTGTGATTTAAACCGCAGCCGCGTCAGCGGTCACGGGAGCGACAATAAGGATCGCACCGTCCACGGCCACGACCTTGCAGCGGGTGCCCTGCGGGAGTGTGACCTCGGCGCGGGCCTGCCAGTCCAGGCCGTCCACGCGGACCCGGCCCGGAAGGCCGGGCTCAATGTCCACAAGCACAACGCCCTGCTTGCCGATGGTCAGCGGCGAGCCGTTCGTGACAGGGGCACGGTGCGCGCCGCGCCGACTGATGAGCCGGGGCAGCATCAGGCCGAGCGTAATGGCCGATACAACGGCAAAAACAAGCATCTGCCAGCCAAAGCCGACATTAAAAAAGCTGACCAGCATGGCCGCGGCAGCGCCCACCGCAAACCAGACCGAGACAAGCGCCGTTGTGGCGGCCTCGACCATGATGAACGCCACGATGGCAACCAGCCATAAAATCGTATCAAACCACATGGAAATCTCCTTTCAGGGACAGAAAGCGGCTTTGTGACCACTTTAACATTATGACGGTATTCTGTCAAGATTACCGAAGAAATTTTACAAAACTGCAAGAAAAGTGCAAAGGACTACAGCCCACTTTCGAGCGGCTTTGCAGGGAGGGGTCTTGCCCCCCCTACGCGGCGGGGTGAGGGCACCCCGCCCTACAGTTTGCTTGTAAGGGGGGATGTAGGGCGGCATGCCCTCATGCCGCCGGGATGTGTGCGGCTGCAGCAAAGTGCCCGGGGCGTCGGGGACACCGCCCCCCTACAGCACCGAAGTGCCCGGCAGGCGGGCGCTGACGAGAATTTTCACGAAAAACATCGGTTTTCCGTAAATTATTGTGATTCCAATCATACGGCTCTTTACCTTTTGAAAAAAAGTGGTATAACAGAAGCAAGTAAGATGAACAAAGTATGCGCTGTAAACAGTGTACCACAAAACAGGAGGAGCGACAATGAAAAACTGTTTTGACCGCACACCCCACACGATGAAGGACTGGCTGCTGCTGGCGGCGGGCGTCGCGGCGGTGTTTGCCGCGGCAGACTGGCTGCCGGGCGTGCTGCGCGGGGCCGGGGCGTTTCTCGGGCTGCTGGCACCGTTTGGCTGGGGGCTGCTGTTGGCCTATGTACTGGACATACCCACGCGCTTTTTTGCGCAAAAGCTCTTTGGCGGCAGGCGCGGCGGGGCGATGGCCGTCAGCTATGCGCTGTTTTTCGGTGCGCTGGCGCTGCTGGCGGCGCTCGTCGTCCCGCAGCTCGTGCAGAGCGTGACGACCTTTGCCGGGCGGCTCGGCGCGTATGAGGAGACCATCCGCGGCCTGCTGATCTGGGTGCAAAATACGTTCGGCATCGATACGGCCACGGCGGAACAGCTTGTGCAGATGGTGGGCACGGCACTGCAAAATTGGTTCGGCGGTTTGTCCAGCAGTGCGGCGCGTGCGGCGGCGGATTTCGTCTCCGGCGCGGCGGGGGCTGCGGGCAACGCCGTGGTGGCACTGGCCGCCAGCATCTACCTGCTCTCCGGCAAGGAGGCGCTGCTCCGCGCGGCCCGGGCGTGTCTGCACGCGGCGCTGCCGCCGCGTGCCGCGGGCAGTGTGTTGGAAATCTGCCGTCTTGCCAACAAAATTTTCAGCGGCTACATCGGCGGGCAGCTGGTGGACGCCCTGCTCGTGGGCGGGGAAACATTTGCATTGATGTCGATCTTCGGGCTGGAATACGCGCCGCTGCTGGCCGTGCTGGTCGGCGTGACAAACATTGTCCCGGTGCTGGGGCCGTTCCTCGGTGCGGTGCCGGGGCTTATCATCCTGCTGCTGGAATTGCCCTGGAAGGCGGCAGAATTTGCCATCATTATTTTTGTGGTCCAGCAGGTGGACGGAAACTTTATTGCGCCGCGCATTCTGGGCGGGGCCACCGGCCTGCCGGGGCTGGGCGTGCTGTTGGCCATCGTGGTGGGCGGGGCGTGGTTCGGCATCCCGGGCATGGTGCTGGGCGTGCCGACGCTGGCCGTGCTGGCGGCGCTGCTCAAGCAGGCTGTCGGGGCAGGGCTGACGGCCCGCGGCCTGAATGAAAACGGTGAGCCGCGCCGGAATTTACCAGGCGGGCCACAAGAAAATTAACAAGTTATTCCTTGCAATACAGGCGTGCATAGCGTACAATACTCTTGTAAAATGATGTAAAAGGAGCGGAGCATTTGAAAGAGGAACATATCTGGACCAAAAAGCCGGAGACGATGCTGGACTGGTTCTGCGTGGTCGGGGCCTGTATTGCGCTGTATCTGACTTTGAACAATCTGGGGTACTTTCTGGGGAAAATCGGTGTGTTTATCGGCATCGTGTCGCCGTTTGCGGGCGGCATAGTCATTGCCTATGTGCTTGACCCAATGGTCAAGTTCTTCTACACAAAGCTGTTTAAAGAGAAGAAAAAGACGCGCGGATTCGCGATCCTTCTGGCGTACCTGGTGGCAATTCTGCTGCTTTTGCTGCTGGCATGGCTGGTCATCCCGCAGATCGTGGACAGCATCGCCATGCTGTTTACGAACTTCCCAAGCTACATACAGAGCGTACAGGATATGCTGGGCATGGCTCAGGAGCGCTTCGGCGTTGATCTGTCGTCGGCCACAAAAGTGCTGGACGATTCCGAGGCGATGGTCAAGGAAATCTACAGCATGGCCAGCGCCGCCATGCCGCAGATCGTGGCCAGCATCGGCAGCGTGGCATCGAACTTCGTGGCGATCTTCACCTCGATTGCGGCCAGTATCTATATGCTGGCGGACAAGGAGCATCTGCTCCATCAGCTGCGCACGCTGGCGCATGCCTTCCTGCCGGAAAAGGCTGCGGAAAACACGCTGCGCATCTGCCATTATGCCAACGTGAATTTCACGGGTTTCTTTGTGGGCAAGATCATTGACTCGGCCATCATCGGCGTTATCACGTTTGTGGCAATGGCGATTCTGCGGCTCGATTTTGCACTGCTCATCAGTGTGTTTATCGGCATCACGAATATTATCCCGGTATTTGGCCCCTTCATCGGCGCGATCCCCAGCATCTTCATTCTGCTGTTGGTTGACCCGATCCAAGCGGTCATCTTCGGCGTGCTGATTCTGGTCATCCAGCAGGTGGACGGCAACTTCATCGGCCCGAAGATCCTGGGCTCGTCCATCGGCATCTCTGCCTTGTGGATCCTGTTTTCCATCGTGGTCGGCGGCGACCTGTTCGGTCTTGTGGGCATGGTCGTCGGCGTGCCGCTCTTTGCGACCTTCTACGGCCTGGCGCGGGAATTTGTGCACTACATGCTGGACAAGCGCGGGCTGGACAGCGAGGGAAACCACGTTGGTGAAGTGGTGGAGGATGAGGAAAACGTGTTTGAGTGAGTAAAAGGGGGACGGGCGGTTTGATTTACGCCCGGCGAAGCCCCTCCGGCCATCGCTGGCGCTCGGCCACCTCCCCTGTGAGGGGAGGTTTTAGACGCGGGCGAAGCCGCCTGAGGGACTTTGCCCGTTTACGGCTGCCCGGCACTTGGCCCCCTCTGTCCTTTCTTTATAAAGAAAGGACCAAAGAAATTTCAGCGTCTTACCCCAAAAGCAAAGCACCTGTTTACTGCTTTTTACCTCAGCAAACAGGTGCTTATTTTTTATGGATTTGTCTGTGGCTGATTCTGTGCGCCCGGCAGCAGGGTCACCACATCCCGCAGCAGCACCAGCGGGCTTTCGCCCTTCTGCACGCGCAGGCTGAAATAGGGTCGGCCCAGTGCATTGTACAGCACCCGATGCGGGAACTTTTCCATGACCTCGCCCAGCTGCTTTGGCCCGACGATGTCACTATACAAAATCAGCTGGTCGCCGCGCTGGACGATCTCCGCAATGCCGACGCGGGCTGCGGTCACGCGCACGAGGGAGACGTCCACCAGCCCCTGCACGCTCTTGGGCGGGCTGCCGTAGCGGTCGATCAGTTCGTCGAGCACGTCCTCGGCGTCGCTCGTCGTCTCGATGGCCGCAATGCGCTTGTATGCCTCGATGCGCCCGGCAGCGTCCGGGATATATTCCTCCGGCAGGAATGCGTCCACGGTAATGTCCACCAGGCAGTCGCTCTTGTCAGGGGCGGGGGCCTCGCCGCGGGCCGCGGCAATGGCCTGACCCAGCATCTTCACGTACAAATCGTAGCCGACGGCCTCCATGTGGCCGTGCTGGCTGTGGCCCAAAAGGCTGCCCGCACCGCGGATCTGCAAGTCGCGCATCGCAATGCGGAAGCCCGACCCGAACGACGTGAACTCCCGGATGGCCGAAAGCCGCTTGGCCGCGATCTCGGTCAGCACCTTATCGCGTGTGAAGGTGAAATACGCATACGCCTTGCGGGAGCTGCGTCCCACGCGCCCGCGGATCTGGTACAGCTGGCTCAATCCCATGCGGTCCGCATTTTCAATGATCAGCGTGTTGCAGTTGCGCACGTCCACGCCGGTCTCAATTAAGGTGGTGCAGACAAGGATGTCGATCTCGTTGTCCAGCAATTGCTGCCACACCGACGAAATTTGCTCCTCGGTCATCTTGCCGTGGGCAATGCCGATACGCGCCCCGGGCACGAGCTTGCCCACCCGCGCGGCGCATTCCTCAATGTTGTCCACGCGGTTGTGCAGGTAGTATACCTGCCCGCCGCGGGCCAGCTCCTTGCGGATGGCCTCGGACACGATGCCCTCGTCGTACTCGAGCACATAGGTTTCAATCGGCTGGCGCTCAAACGGCGGCTGCTCAATTGTGCTCATATCGCGGATGCCCGACAGCGCCATGTTCAGCGTGCGGGGGATCGGCGTGGCCGACAGCGTCAGCATATCGACGCCGATGAAGCTCTCTTTGAGCTTTTCCTTGTGCTTGACGCCGAACCGCTGCTCCTCGTCGATGATGACAAGGCCCAGGTCCTTGAATTTCACATCGCCGGACAGCAGCCGGTGCGTGCCGACTACAATGTCCACGGTGCCGTCCTTCAGCCCGCGCAGCGTCTCCTTCTGCTCCTTGGCGGTGCGGTAGCGGGACAAAAGCCCGATGCGGATGGGGAAGGACTCCATGCGGGTCAGCGCGGTGTTGAAGTGCTGCCACGCCAGAATCGTCGTGGGGGCCAGGATCGCGCACTGCTTGCCGCCCATCACGCATTTGAACGCGGCGCGCAGTGCGACCTCGGTCTTGCCGACGCCGACGTCGCCGCAGAGCAGCCGGTCCATCGGCCACGGCTCCTCCATATCGTGCTTGATGTCCGCCGCGCAGGTCAGCTGGTCGGGCGTTTCCTCGTAGGCAAAGCGCTGTTCAAAATCACCCTGCCAGGTGTCGTCGGCGGGGAAGGCGTAGCCGTGCGCCTGCTTGCGGCGGGCGTACAGCTCGATCAGTTCCTTCGCCATCTGCTCCGTCGCAGCCTTGACCTTCTTGCGGGTCTTGGCCCAATCGCTGCCGCCCAGGCGGCTCAGCTTCACGTTGTCGCTGTCGCCCGGCGCAGTGTAGCGGGACAAAAGGTCCAGCTGGGTGACGGGCACGTACAGCACGTCCTTTTTGTCGTACTCGATGCGCAGATAGTCCTTTGTGACGCCCTGCACGGCCATCCGCTGGATGCCCGCGTACCGCCCGATGCCGTGGTTCTGGTGGACGACCAGATCACCCACCGAGATTTCGCTCAGGCTGTTCAGCGCGTCCTTATTGCGCTTTTTCTTCTTCTGTGCGCCGCTCACGCCGAAGGCGCGGGCCGTAAACACGGCGTATTTCGCAAACGGCAGGCTGCACCCGGCGGAAAGCTGCCCCGGCAGGATCTGCACCAACCCGGCGCTCGGCTCCGCCGCCGCGTCCGTAGTGACGTTCAGCCCTTTGGTGCGCAGGTCGGCGGCCAGACCCGCCGCCGCACGGGGCGTGCCGGCCATGACCGTGACCGCCGTGCCGCCGCTGCAAAGCGGCTGGATGTCCTCCAGCAGCGCCGCGACCTCGCCGCCCCAGGCGGGCAGCGTGTGGGCGGGTGCGTTGACGATGGCTTTCAGCGGCACATCGGGCATGCTGCGGGCAAAGTTCTCGGCGCAGAGCGTGCGGTGCGCGGCGCACTGCGCCCAGAGCCAGCCGCTCTCGGCGTAGAGCTTATCCAGCCCTGCTGCCAGCACGCCGTCCTCCAGCAGGGCGGAAAGCTCCTCGCCCCGGCGGAACGCGGTGGCGCGCTCGGCCTCCCGCAGGGAGGCCGGCTCCTCCAGGATCAGCAGCGGATCGTCAAAGTAGTCTAAAATCGTCGCAGGCTCGGGATAGCGCAGCGTGAGATATTTGTCCATGTTGACGGGCATCGCGCCGCCGTCCAGCTGTGCCAGGTCCGCAGCGGTGCAGGTCTCCAGCGCCGTGCGCCGCCTGCCGCGGGCCTTTTTGATATAGGAGCGGATCTTCTCCGCTGCGTCGGCGGGCTGACCGAACAGTATCTCCCGCGCGGGGGAGACGTAGATTTTTTCAATCGGCTCGTCGCGGCGCTGGGTCGCCAGATCGAAGGTGTGCATCGTGTCGATCTCGTCGCCCCAGAACTCCATGCGGGCGGGCTGCTTCATGTCGGGCGCGTAGATGTCCGCAATGTCGCCGCGGATCGAAAACTGACCCGGGCCGTCTACCTGGTCGCGCCGCGTATAGCCTGCGCCGTACAAAAGCGCGGTCAGCTCGGCGCGGGGCAGTGTGTCGCCGGGGCGCAGGCTGCGGGTGTTCGCGCAGAAATCCGCCCGCGGCGTCGTGTATTGGGTCAGGCCCTCGTCGGGCACGCAGACGGCCTGCAGCCGCCCGCCGACGAGGTCGCCCAGCACAGCCAGACGGCGGTATTCGTACTCGCGGCCCGTGCCCTCGATGGGGCGCAGCACATAGTCGCGAGCAGGGAACACTGCCGCCGCCACGCCCAGCGCGTTCAGGTCGCCCGCAAACCGGGTCGCCTCGGCCTCGCCGGGCGTCACAATGCAGAGCGGCTTGTTGAGGGCCTTCGCCAGCGCGGCATAGACCATCGCCCGGCCCGACCCCGGTATGCCAAATAAGGCGCAAGCCCCCGGACCCCCGAGCGCCTGCGCCAGTCTTGCGTATTCGTCTGTTTTGGTGAAAAGTGCGTTGAACATAAAAGAACCCATTGTATAAAGCAAACGTAGGGCGGGGTGACCTCACCCCGCCGCGGCGGCCTGAGGTCAGGCCGCCCTACGTCTGACCGAAAATTGGCTTCTTGCTTATCAGCCGTTCAAGAACTCCGTCTTGAGCCAGCCGTAGGTACCGTTGTAGTTCACAACGACCCAGCTGCCGTCCTCATTGGTGCCCAGCGCGGTCACGCCGGTGGAGGCGGGCACCTGACCGATCTTGTCATAGTCGGTGCCGGGGCCGCCGCGCATGTTCAGGTTGTTGCCGTCGGTCACGGTGTAGGTCGGCTGCTCACCCTCATTATAATAGGTGGTGGGCTGCACGCTCAGGCCCTCGTACTCGGGCACGGGCGTGGGCTCCGGCGTCGGCTCGGGGGTAGCCTCGGGCTCGGCGGGCACCTCCTCGGCAGAGGCGCTCTCTGCGGTAAAGTTGTCGGCGGTGGGATCGTCAACGCCCTCTACGGGGGCACTGCTGCTGATGGTATCGCCGGAGGCAGGCTTGCTGCCGCCGGTTTTGCCGTCAAAGGTGCCGCTCAGCAGCAGGACACTGAAAATGATGCAGGCAACGAGCGCTACAGCGCAGAGCACCAGACGGGTCATTGCTTTTTTACGGATTTCACTCATGATTCACGTCCCCTTAGTGGTTGAACTTGTTCTGGGCGTACTGCAGATTGTCGTCCATCAGCAGCTTGCAGGCTTCCTCAATGTCCGGGTAGCGGTCCGTCATGGCCTTGCGGTCTGCGGCAGGCAGCTTGCCCAGCACCCAGGCGGCCAGGTCGTACTGCGGGTTCGGTTTGGCGCCGATGCCGATGCGGATACGGCTGAAATGGTCGGTGCCCAGGCTGGCAATGATGCTTTTCAGCCCGTTGTGCCCGCCGGCAGAGCCGTGGGGCCGGATGCGCAGATGTCCCGGCTCCTGGGTGATGTCATCGCACAGCACAATGATGTGGTCTGCCGGGATCTTGTAAAAGTTGGCGGCGGGGGCAATGCTCTGGCCGCTCAGGTTCATGTAGGTCAGCGGCTTGAGCAGCACGACCTTGTGGCCGTTCACCTGTGCCGTGCCGTACAGGCCCTGCCATTTGGCTTTGGCAATGTCGCACTGCCACTGCGCGGCCAGATAGTCAAGCGCCTCAAAACCGGCGTTGTGGCGGGTGCCGTCATATTTCGGTTCGGGGTTGCCCAGTCCGGCAATCAGCCAGTCCGCCCCGGAGGTCATTTCGAACATAGATATATCCTTTGAAAAATCGTGAAGTACCGTAGGGGCCGGGCATGCCCGGCCCGGCAGCGTAAGATAAGCGGCTGCTTATGGGAAGGCCGCGGGGCGTCGAGGACGCCGCCCTCTACAACGCTTTACTTCCCTTTCTTCTCCGCTTCCAGCTTCTGCTTCTTGGCGATATACTTCTCCAGCTTGCGCTCGCCCCAGCCGTCGACCTCGGCCTGTTTGGCGCGCTCGATGCCCAGCGCACCGGCGGGCACATCATGGCCGATGGTGGAGCCGGCAGCCGTGAACGCATGGTCGCCGATGGTGACGGGTGCGACCAGGTTCGTGTTGCAGCCGATGAACGCATAGTCGCCGATGGTCGTGTGGAACTTGCCCTCGCCGTCGTAGTTGCAGGTGACGGTGCCGCAGCCGAAGTTGCAGTACTTGCCCACCGTGGCATCGCCGATGTAGGTCAGGTGACTGACCGTGTTGCCCTCGGCAAAGTCGGCGTTCTTCGTTTCGACATAAGCGCCCAGATGGCAGCCCTCGGCGGTTTTGGTGCCGACGCGCACATGGGTGAAGGGACCGATCTTGTTGTTGGGGCCGATGTGGCTCCCATAGCACTGGCTGGCATTGATCGTGGACCCGGCGTCAACAACGGTATCCTCCAGCAGGGTGTTGGGGCCGATGACGCAGTCCGGGCCGATGACCGTCTGGCCGCGCAGGATGCAGCCCGGCAGGATGGTCGCACCGGGGGCAATGATGACCTCCGGCTCAATGCAGACGTTATCACTGATAAAATTCACGCCGTTATCCAGATGGCGCTCAAACGTGGCGGCATAGCGCTGCTGTGCCAGCTCGAAATTCTCTCTTGCGGTAGACATATAGCGGTTCTTCCTTTTATACACTCATTTCGTGCCCGCGGCGCACGGGGGCTGCCGACGGGCCTTATATCTATATATTGTATAACATGCGGCGCATTTTAGCAAGCCGAAAAACGCCGTTCGCCGCAAAAATTTACCGCGGAACTCAAAAAGAAAAAAGTGACAGCTCGAAAAATATTTCGAACTTCCCACCCATTATAAAATACACGATTTTTGTGCAAAATGCAATACCTGAACCAAAAAAGTTTGGCTACTTTTCAGCGAAACTATTGAGCATTTTTTTAACAATCTACTGGAAATCTGTCTTTTGGTCTGTTATAATGGACTATGCAAACATGATTTATGTGATGCAAACACGTCACCAATTTGGGAGGTAACTATGAGCAAGAAATTCTTGTATCTGTTCAAAGAGGGCCATGACGCCTTCGGCGGCGACCAGACCACCATGAAGAACACTCTGGGTGGTAAGGGCGCCGGCCTGGCCGAGATGACCCACGCCGGCATGCCGGTTCCGCAGGGCTTCACCATCACCACCGAGGCCTGCACCCAGTACTATGCTGACAACCGTGAGATCAACGATGAGATCAAGGCAGACATCTTCAAATACATGGGCATCCTCGAGGAGCAGACCGGTAAGACCTTCGGCTCCATCGAGAACCCCCTGCTGGTTTCCGTCCGTTCCGGCGCACGTCAGTCCATGCCCGGCATGATGGACACCATCCTGAACCTCGGCCTGAACGATCAGGCTGTTGAGGGTCTGGCCAAAAAGACCAACAACCCCCGTTTTGCCTACGACTGCTACCGCCGCTTCATCCAGATGTACTCTGACGTCGTCATGGAGCTGGGCAAGAGCTTCTTCGAGGAGCGCATCGACGCTATGAAGGAGCGCAAGGGCGTCAAGCAGGACGTTGAGCTGGACGCCAACGACCTGAAGGAGCTCGTCAAGGAGTTCAAGCAGATCTACCTTGAGAAGCAGGGCGAGGAGTTCCCGCAGGATCCCAAGGAGCAGCTGATCGGTGCCGTCAAGGCCGTTTTCCGTTCCTGGGATAACCCCCGCGCCAACGTGTATCGTAAGATGAACGAGATCCCCTACGAGTGGGGCACTGCCGTCAACGTGCAGCAGATGGCCTTCGGTAACTCCGGTATGCGTTCCGGCACCGGTGTTGCCTTCACCCGTAACCCCGCCACCGGCGAGAAGAAGCTGATGGGCGAGTACCTGATCAACGCTCAGGGCGAGGACGTCGTCGCCGGTATCCGTACGCCTTCTCCCATCAGCAAGCTGCATGAGGAGATGCCCGAGGTCTACGATCAGTTCGTTGAGATCGCTACCCGCCTCGAGAACTACTACAAGGATATGCAGGACATGGAGTTCACCATCGAGGATGGCAAGCTCTTCATGCTGCAGACCCGTAACGGCAAGCGTACCGCCCAGGCTGCTCTGCAGATCGCCTGCGACCTGGTCGACGAGGGCGTTATCGACGAAAAGACCGCTGTTCTGCGCGTCGAGCCCAAGCAGCTGGACACCCTGCTGCACCCGCAGTTTGATGCTGCCGCTCTGAAGGCCGCCGAGGCAATCGGCAAGGGCCTGGCCGCTTCTCCGGGATCTGCCTGCGGCCGCGTCGTATTCTCTGCTGAGGAAGCCGAGGAGAAGGTCAAGGACGATGCCTGGAAGAAGGTCGTTCTGGTCCGTCTCGAGACCTCTCCCGAAGACATCGTCGGTATGCAGGTCTCTCAGGGCATCCTGACCGTCCGCGGCGGTATGACCAGCCACGCTGCTGTCGTCGCCCGCGGCATGGGCACCTGCTGCGTCTCCGGCTGCGGCAACGATAACAACGTCGCCATTGACTATGACGCCAAGGTCATCACCATCAACGGCCACACCTTCCACGAGGGTGACTGGATGAGCATCGACGGCTCCACCGGCAACATCTACGAGGGCCAGATCGCTACTGTCGCTTCCACCGAGAACGCCAACTTCAAGCGCTTCATGGGCTGGGCTGACGCAAACCGCCAGATGAAGGTCATGACCAACGCCGACAACCCGCGTGACGCGCAGAACGCCGTTGACATGGGTGCCGAGGGCATCGGTCTGTGCCGTACCGAGCACATGTTCTTCGCCGAGGACCGCATCAAGGCTGTACGTGAGATGATCTGCGCCCGTACCGTTGAGGAGCGCAAGGCTGCCCTGGCTAAGGTAGAGCCGTTCCAGGAGGCCGACTTCACCGCTATGTACCGCATCATGGGCGAGCGTCCGATGACCATCCGTTATCTGGATCCGCCGCTGCATGAGTTCCTGCCCACCAAGGCCGAGGACATCGAGGCTCTGGCTAAGGACATGGGTATGACCACCGAGGAGCTGAACAACGTGGTTGTCAGCCTGCACGAGTTCAACCCCATGATGGGTCACCGTGGCTGCCGTTTGGCTGTTACCTATCCCGAGATCGCCGAGATGCAGACCAACGCTGTCATCAAGGCTGCCCTCAAGGTTTCTGCCGAAACCGGCAAGATGATCACCCCCCACATCATGATTCCTCTGGTTGGCGAGGTCAAGGAGCTGAAGTTTGTCAAGGACGTTGTCGTCAAGACTGCCGATGCCCTGATCGCCGCTGCCGGTGTTGACATGAAGTACGAGGTCGGCACCATGATCGAGATCCCGCGTGCCGCTCTGACCGCCGGCGAGATCGCCAAGGAAGCTGACTTCTTCAGCTTCGGCACCAACGACTTGACCCAGATGACCTTCGGCTTCAGCCGTGACGACGCTGCCAAGTTCCTGACTGCCTACTACGACGCCAAGATCTACGAGAGCGATCCGTTCCAGCATCTGGATCAGATCGGCGTTGGCAAGCTGGTCAAGATGGCTGCCCACGATGGCCGCGCGACCAACCCGAACCTGGGTCTGGGCATCTGCGGCGAGCACGGCGGCGATCCCAGCAGTGTCGAGTTCTGCCACAACGTTGGCCTGGACTACGTCAGCTGCTCTCCCTACCGTGTTCCCATCGCCCGCCTGGCCGCTGCACAGGCAGCCATCAAGTCGCCTCGCGGCTGATTTGCCAGCGAGTATAACCATTAAGTTGAATTACGAACAGGCTCGCACCTATCGAAATTCGCGTGGTTACGTACTTTGGCCGGGGAATTGGAAAGACCTGATAGTTAAGGCTCTTCTATAAATCCTATCAAGTCCCGAATTGCTTGTATCTGCAATTCGGGACTTTTTGTTTTATTTTGCCCTGTTTTGTACATTTTCCTGAAAATGTACACGGCTTGATGGGTCAGACAAAAAAGCGCACACCCCTCGGTGTGCGCTCGGATTTTACGTCTGCGTCGATTCCCGCAGGCTTACCTGGTAACCCAACTCCATGCGGGTTTCAACAGGCTGCCCCTGCAAGGCGCATAGCAGCTGCTGCGTTGCTTTTAAGCCAAGGATATCCGCATTAAACTGCACGGCGGTGATGGGCGGCACGGTATTGACCAGATTCTCATTATCATACAGCGACGCCAGCCGGATATCCTGCGGCACGCGCAGGTTCAGCTGCTTGAGCATATTCAGCGTCAGCTGTGCCAGCCGTTCGTCCATGCACAGGATGCAATCCGCCCCGCGCTCTACAGCCTGCTGCACAGCCTCCATGCGCAAATCGTCGCTTTCCAGCTCCAAAAACAGCAGGCTTTCGTCAATTTTTTGCCCCATCTTGACATAAGCCTGCCGGAAGCCCTCCAATCGGGATTGGTTGACGGTGTACAGCATACTGCCGCCCAGCAGCGCGATATGCTTCATGCCCTTCATCAGCAGCAGACTGGTCATCTCACGGCAGCCGCCCACCTGGTCATGGTCAACGGAAAGTACCTGATCGTCCTCCGGCTGACCGATGGCGACAAACGGCACCTTGCGCGCCTTCAGCAGCGGGATCAAGGGGTCACGCTCCAGTGTGCGGGTCAAGATCAGACCATCGATTTTGCGGTTATCCAGCAGTCGTTCCACAGGACGGGTTTCGTTTTCGCCCACCAGCGTCAGCAGGACATCGTAGTCGGAATCACCGGCAACCTGATAGACAGAGCGCATCACCTTGCGCAAAAAGGGCAGCTCAAAGTCGGAAAATTGCGTGGAAATCACCAGCGAAATATTGTAGGAGCAGCGCTTCACCAGCCCGCGCGCCATCATACTGGGGGTATAGTTATGCTCTTTTACATAGTCCAGCACACGTTGGCGGGTTGCTGCGCTGATGCGCCCGTTGCCGGATATGGCACGGGACACGGTTGTCTTGGATACGCCAAGCACCTGCGCGATTTGCGTGATATCGATCGGCTTGTCGTTCTTCGGCAAAGGTGGCATGGCTTCTCATCTCCGATATGTATTTACCCTTATCATAATCGTTTTTTGCCGAATCGTCAATTATTTCTTGCGTAAAGCTTCCCCTTGCACAGCCCTCACACCGTTCGTCTGCACAGTTTTTTGCGTAATTTACGGCACAGGGTCTGTATCTCCTGCGCGGTTTCGGCGGTGCATGGATCGGGCGCAAACTGTGCTGCCTGTACGGCATCCAGTAGGTGCTGCACGGTTTCGCGGTCCGTCTGCGGGCAATGCGTTTGCAGAAATTCCGCAAATGCCGCTTCGTCAGAGGACACCTCCGCCGCCAGCCCGCAGCGCCGCATTTTGCGATGGAGCGCACAAAATTCTGCCTGTACGGTCTGCAAAGGTGTGCGCCTTGCACGGCGCAGAAGTGCCAAGGCCAAGGCGAGCAGCAGCAAAACCGTAGGCAGCACCCACAAAAGCGGGACGCTTTGCGGCGCCTCGGCAGGGGAGTCGGCCTCCTGCCGCGCGGGCAGGGGTGTATCACTGTCTGCGGCGTTTTGCCCTGCCTGTGCGGCATCGGCGGCAAGCTCGCCCTCGGTCAGTTCGGCTGTCATACCGGGGGTGACCTCCAGCGGCGTCCAGCCCTGCCCGGAAAGGTAAATCTCTGCCCAGGCGTGGGCGTTATCGTCCTGCAAAACGGCACGGCAGCTGCCGTCGCCCGCAGCGGTAAACAGACTTTGCGGTGCGGCGTAGCCTACCACATATCGGGCGGGCAGCCCCACCATGCGGCACAACAGCACCGCTGCCGAGGCAAACTGTGTGCTGCTGCCCGCGTGGCTCTCGCTCAGGAAATACAGCAGCGGGTCGGTGTCGTCGGGTGTCTCGGCGTCCGCGCTGTAACGGCAGTGCTCGTTCAGCCAACTGCGCACCAGTGCGCGTCGGCCATCGATGTCATCATCCCTGAGTTTGCGCTCCTTCACCAGCGCAGCCAGTTCCTTGTCTATGGCATCGTACCCGGCACCGTCGGGCACATCCAGGCAGCGCGCACGAACATATGCGGCGTAGGCGCTTTCCAGACGGTCCAGCACCCCCGCGTCATCATCGTCACGGGCCGCCAGCAGTTCCTCTGCCTGTTTGCGCGGAAAATAGTAGAACATATCGTCCTGCACGGTCTGCCCCGCTATGGCTCCGTCGCCGTCCGGCGTGTAGTAGTCGTTAAAATATGCGTTGTACGGTGCAAACGTGTAGGCATCGTTTGCATGCAGACGCTGTACGGTCATTTGCTGCGGCTGTGCGCCGCTGTATGCCGCGCGCAAAAACGGCAGGTTCGCAATGGCAAGCCGCCCGTCGCCGTCGGTTTTCCAGTTTGCTGCGGCACTGTCGAAGGCTGCGGCATTCCCTGCCTGCCAGCTTGTGCCGTCATAGTCCACGCCGATAAACCCGCGCAGGTAGACGGTCTCCTCCGGCTTGGCGTTGGTCGTGACCATTATATCCTCCAGCCCCGTCAGCGCCAGGCCGTCGCCCCGTGTCAGGCTGCCGTCCTCCACGCCGCCCGCAGCAGCGCTGACATGGAAATTCAGTGCCCCGCCGCTGATTTTCGGCAGCCACTCGATCACCGCGCTCAGCCCGGCCGCGCAGACTTTGTCGGTCACAGGCTGCAGCGCGTTCAAGGGCAGCATCAGCACGGGGCGCAGTGCCAGGGCAGGCAAAAACAGCACCGCGCAAATGGCAGCCATGCCGACACCGGCCAGCCTTTGGTTTATGCGGTGGGTCTGCAGGTTGGCGGCATAGACAGCGGAACCCTTGCCGCGCCACAGCCGTTTGCGCACCAGTGACCGCGCCGCCGCACAGCTTCCCAACCAGCCCGGCAAAAGCAGCAGCCAGCCCAAAACGGCACGGCCCGTTCCCGCCAACAGCGTGAACGCCACGATCGGCAGAAGCACCGCCCCCAGCAACAGCGCGTCGGTGTGGCGGGCTGTCAGCGCGGCCAAAAACATTGTAAACGGCACTGCCGTCAGCAGCGCAAACAGGCCCATCTGCGCCGAAACCGGCGAGGTGGACACCACAAAATTTGCGTTGAAGCGTGTATTCAAGCACAGCCTGACGGCATCCGCGCACTGTGCCGCACCGGCCAAAAACGGCTGCTGCACGGCAAACAGCAGCACCAGATACCCCACGGCCAGCGCCAGCGCCGCGCCGTAACGGCCCGCCTTGGAAAGCGGGACGCGGTGCAGTGCCGGCCACGCCGCACACAGTGCCGCCACGCCAAGCCACACCCAAATCGGCAATGCCAGTGCAAACGCACCGTTCAGTGCCGTCAGCAAGCCCAAGGCCAGCAGTTCCGAAATCAGCAGATCCGCCGCCGTTTCCGCCATGGGGTGGGCAGCGGCCTTGGTGCGGGGCAGCAGCACACGGTCCACAAATACCAGCCCCGTAGCGGGGTCGGTGTCCTTGCGGCGGGTCAATCTGCGCAGCCGCTTTACGGCGGCCTGCCCAAAGTGCAGCAACTGCTGCGGCGCGTCGGCCCCCTCTGCCAAAACGCTGCTCGCAGGGTCAGCGCGGTAGGTTGCGCCCAACGGCTCGCGCACGGTCAACTCGCCAACGCGGGCGGTCAGTTTCCAGTGGATCAGCTTCGGTGAATCGCCTGCACGGTAGGGGCGCAGATCATAAACGCCGTCGGTCAAATCGCAGCCCGCCGCAGTCACTTTTTCGGCGCAGTTCTGCGGTTTTGTGCCTGCGCCGTCGTCCTCGCCCTCGGCGGGGGGCAGCACACACAGTTCTCTGCTTTGGGGCGGCACGGCGCAGTGTGCGGCAAACAGCCCCAACGGGTCGCGCACGGTGGCTTCCCGCACACGGAACCGCCACAGACCGCTTTTTGCTGCGCGCAGGGTCACGCGCAAATCGGCACACTGATGCGGGGCCAGCATCGCGCCGCAGGGCAGTTCAATGGCCGTTCCGCTTTCGGCGTCCACAGCCTGCAAAACGACACGCAGCTCCGGCACGGGCCGCCGCCTGTTGTTGTGCAGTTTCACCAGTACGGCAAAATCCTCGTCGGGGTGTACGGGGCGGGCAGGCAGTTGCAGCGTTACCGTCACATCCCTGCGCAGTGTGCGGACATACCACGCCAAAAAGCCGACCAGCAGCACCGCCAGTGACGCCAAAAAGACCGCAAACGATGTGCGGCTGACCGCTGCCGCGGCAAACAGCACGGCCAGCAGCAGCGCGCAGCCCACCTTACCTGCCATGGAACGGTTTCTCCGGGCGGGGGCGCGGCACGGTGTGCAGAACATCGTCAAGGATATTCTGCACTGTATCGCCGCCGGTGCGGGCCTGTTCGGTCAGGCGCAGACGGTGGCGGGCCGCATCGGCAAAAATCGCGGTAATATCCTGCGGGGCCACATAATTGCGCCCGCTCAGAAAAGCCGCCGCGCGCGCCATACCGGCCACTGCCAGCGACGCACGGGGCGAAAGCCCCAGCATCAGGCGGCTGTCCTGCCGCGTCGCACGGGAGAGTTCCACGATATACCGTCTGATTTCATCGCTCATATATACTTCGTCTACCTGCTGCTGCATAGCCAGCAGGTCGTTTTTGTTCATCACCGGCTGCACACGGTCCAGCAGGGCGCGGCGCGGCTGGCGGGACAAAATCTCCATTTCCGCCTCCGCATCGGGGTAGCCCATGACCACGCAGACCATAAAGCGGTCCAGCTGGGATTCCGGCAGCATCTGCGTACCCACCGAGCCGACGGGGTTTTCCGTTGCAAAAACGGTAAACGGCTGCGGCAGAACGCGCGTCACGCCGTCCACCGTGACGGCGCTTTCCTCCATGACTTCCAGCAAGGCGGACTGGGTGCGGGCGCTGGTACGGTTGATTTCATCGGCCAAAAACAGGTTGCACATCACTGCGCCGGGGTGGTACACAAATTTGCCGGTTTCCTTTTGGTACAGCGAGAACCCCACAATGTCGGACGGCAGAACGTCGGGGGTAAACTGCACGCGGTTTTGGGTCAGGTCCATAGCGCGGGCAAACGCCTGTGCCAGCGTGGTTTTGCCCACGCCGGGGATATCCTCAATCAGCACATGGCCGCGGGCCAGTATCGCCATCATGATTTTCAGCACGACTTCCGGCTTGCCCAGCACCGCCTTGCTTACCTCGGCTGTAACGGCCAGCGCCTTTTCGTTGATATTCTGCATGGGTCAATCCTTTCTATGCCTGCGCCAAATCAGCATACAGCCGATCACGGCGGCAATCAGCAGGCATCCCGCCCACAGGGCGTTGTTTTCCAGCCAAATCACCCAGTTGGAGTACGCGCCGCCCGCGTTTTCGCCGCCGCCCTCGTGGGGCAGGGGAGTGATACTTTCGGGGGTGACTTCCTCCAGCGCGGAGGTACCGTCGGCCTCCACCGTCACTTGGCGCGGTGCGGCGTCCCAGGTTTCGTCACACTCGGCCAGGTCTGCCGCATGGGTGGCGGCTTCTGCGTCGGGGTCGCGCTCGGCTATCACCAGGTAGCGCTGGGTGTTTTGGGTGTAGGGGTGGCAGGTCGTCAGGGTAAGCAGGTCGCGGCCGGGCTGTATCAGCACGGCGTTTATGTCGTCCGGCTGTATAATTTTCAGCTCGCACACGCGGTAAACCAGCGTGTCCCACGGCGTTGTCATAGTAATTTTGTCGCCGATTTGTATCTGCTGCACGTTGCGCAGCATTTCCGCGCCGTAGTAGCCGCGGTGGGCGGCAATGACGGTGTTGGTGTTTTCGCCGCCCAGCGGCATGGAGGTCTGCCCCAGCAGCGCGCCGCCGCGGGCCATGTTGGCCGCGTTGGCCCCCAGATAAACAGGCAGTTCCAAGTCCAGACGCGGTATCCACAGCGCGGCGATAACGTCGTCGGGCAAGCCGCAGCCCGTCAGGTCAAAGGCGGGGGTCTCGTAGGCAAAGGGGTCTTTCAGGCCGCTTTGGCCTTGGGCAAAAAGCTGTTGGTTGTAGGCCAGAAACGCGTCGTACAGTTCGGGGTAGGCGCGCGCGGGTTCGGCGGCGGAGGTTTCGGGCTCGGCGGGGGCGGCAGCTTCGGCGGCCTGCACAAATTTTTGCACGGTTTTTGTGCTTTTCTGCTCCGTCAGATATCGGCTGACCGTGGGCTGCAGCATCAGCCCAACGCCCAGCAAAATTGCCAGCCATGCAAAAATTTGCAGAAACAGGCGTTTCATCAGTCTTCCTCCTCGCGCTTTTTGCAGCGGTGCAACAGCAGCAGCAACAGCAGCGCCTCGCCGCCGATAACCACACTGCCCGTCACGCTGATCCACGGCCAGGCGTCCACAATGCGCTTTACCACGTTGCCGGTATTCAGCTGTTGGTACTGCACGGTCTGCGGCGTGTCGGGCTGCTCGTCCTCTCCGGTATACGGCACACGGGCGCCGCGCACAAGCATACGGTGGGTGTTGATGGCATAGGGTGTGCAGGTGATCAGCGTGCAGTAGTCCCCGCCGGGGATAATTTCCAAATCCTCGGTGTTTTCCGGCTCCACGACCTTGACCTGATCCACCTGATACGCCAGCACCTCGTCCATGATGTGGAGGTAAAAACGGTCGCCCTCGCCCAGCTTGTCCAGGTCGGTAAACAGTACCGCCTCGGCCAGACCGCGGTGCCCCGTCAGTACACTGTGGGTGCCCGCGCCGCCCAGCGGATAGCTGGAGCCTTCCAGATGTCCGACGCCCTTTACCAGCACATCGTCGCTTGTGCCCTCATAAATGGGCAGGTTTACGTCAATTTTGGGTATGGTAATGTAGCCAAGGCTCTCGCCCACGTCCAGCATGTCCACATAGCTTGTGCCGATGTCGTCCGCTTCGCCCGCCGCGTCGCGGTCAAGGGCATTGTTCAGCTGTTGGTTGTAGCGGCGCGCAGCCTCCTTGGCGGCGTCGATTTTCTCGGCGTCCATCGACTGCACGTTGTCGTTGTAGCTTTCAATGACCGAGCTTGCGTGGCGCTGTGCCACCGCGTTGCTGACAACGGGGTACATGGCCACGCCGATGCCGGAGACGATCATCAGCGCAGCAAAGCCAAGTTTTAATTTGACGGTGGTTTCCATTGCAAAGAGCCTTTCTGTAAAGGGTTGACGCACTGCCACAACCGCCCATAGGGGAAGAACCGTTTCCGGCCCTTCCCCTATGGATTACCCGTTTATTTTGCTGTGGGTGTTTGGATGGTGTGCATTACGCACGGTTGGATTTCTTTTTCAGGCTGAACAGAACGCCGACGCCAGCCAGAACCAGCAGCACACCGATACCGCTGAACAGCAGCGTACCGAAACCGCCGGTGACAGGCAGCGTAAAGCCCTTGCGGTTGATGACTTTGGCAACAGCAAGTTCCGGTTTTGTGGCATCGCCATTGGCATTAGTGAATGTGGTTGACGTAACCGTGCCATGCTTAACCAGATTGCCACTGGCGTCATATACGTTGGTCTTTTGCCAAGTAGTTGTGGCGGTAACATTCAGCTTAACCTCAACAGGCTTTGTCAGCAGGTTATAGCCCTTAACCGTCTTGGTTTCGACCAGATAGTAATCACCATTGGCAAGACCGTGGGTGTAGTTGGTGGCGTTGTTAGAGTCAGACGTATCAATGATGCCGCTTGCGTCAGTTGTCAAGCCAGACTTTACAAGAATCCAGCTTTTAGTGCTGTCAAGACCTGCTTTTTTGACGGTTTCAGCATTTACAATAGGCGTTTCTCCCGTCTTGGCTTCACGGTACAGGTCAAACACAACGCCGGGCAGTGCATTGTTTGTGTCCCCGGCAGTCTTTACAACCTTGATGCCAAAGCTGTACATAACAGCGCTGTCCTCAATGGTGTTCGTGGTAGTTCCGGGAGTATTGTCGCTATTGATTTTATTGGTATATTCAAGTTTCGCGTTATTCGAGTTGCCGTTGCCGCCGACTGCAGCGGTATCCTTTACAACTGCATCGTAGGTAATGGTCACCGTGCGTCCGGCACAAGCCTTTACCGTGTTAGAAGTGAGAATGAAATCAATCTTGAATCCATCTGTGCCTTCGGCTGCAACCGTATAATCCGTGCCACTCATCAAGGCTGTAGTGCTGTCTTCAATTTTGATGCTGCCTACATTATCCTTCAAACCCGTCGGCGTGTCGGTGACGGTAAAGGTGGAAAGTTTATCAATGTTCTTCGGGACTTCAATCGTGATTTTGTAAGGAACGGTATCGCCGACACCGTACTGGGCATCCTGCGCCCAACTGTCGCCTTTTTTGACTTCCTTCTTCATATCGGGGCGGTGGTTGGCAACTTGAATGGTTGCATTAGGAGTGGCTGTATTTTCGCCTACCTTAATCTGACCATCATTCTGCACGGTAAAGTTGTGGTATTCCGCATCCAAGATATAGCCCTTGTTAGCAGAATCACCGCTGTATGCATCCTCAAAAATGCGGTAGTTGCCTTGCGAAAGCCCTGCAATTGTAATTTTACCGCTTGGGTCCGTTGTCAAATCGTAGGGGTTGCCATTGCTATCGTTTGCAGTAATGTCTGTCCAATTGGCGCCATTCTGTTCCTGCAGCTTGAACTTAACACCCGCCAACGCGACCTCAGAACCACCGCCGGTATAGCCCTTTTTCTCAATCGTGACTTGACCGTAGGCGGTGCTGTTTTTCGGGTAAACGTGGACATCATAAATCCAGTCCGTTAGCTTGTTCGTGGTGGTCGTATCAGCAATGCGCGTCATAGGTACAGAAACCAAGAACGGGGCAACAGGGGACGTGACCTTATCGGGGGCGCTCGTTTCAACAACCAGATACAGACCGAAGTCAAGACCGTCTTTTTTGGCTACACCAATATTGGTTCCAGAAGTTGCGGTTGTAACCGTGTCTATCTTGTTGCCATTAACTGTGATTGCGCCAGTTGTTGAATTCGTTGAATAATAATTACTTGCATCTATATTAGAAAAGTCTTGACCAGTCGCAGCCGCTTGACCGCCATAATAGGCTTTCAGCCATTCCTCATTCTGCACCTTGTAAATCTCAAAAGTTACCCCGCCCAGCGGCTTTGCGTCTGTGGGCGCGGCTTCGCCCTCGGCACCGGTACCCTGTTTGGGCGTTGCTCCCGGTGCAGGGTTATACTCATACTTATGAATCGTAATGCTGCCCTTTTTGCCCGATTCCCAAACAGGCGTACCGTCTGCCAGCCTCGTCGTTCCCGTCGTCCCCGCCGTCGTCGCCCCTTCCGCCATGGCGGGCATGGCGCAAAGGCTCAGGGCCAGGGCGGTGCTGAGGACTGCGGTAAATAAACGTTTCAGTTTCATCTTGTTGCATACCTCATTCTTTTTATGTTGGTTTGTGTAGAGGGGTGGGGGTCAGGAACGTTTGCCCCCTCTCTTATAGCGGAACACCAGCACCAGCAGCACAGCCACCAGTGCGGGCAAACCTATCAGCAGCCACAGGCTGGGTGCGTCCGCGCCCGTATGCGGCAGGGTAAAGCCCTTGCGGTTGTAAATGGTCAGGGCAATGTTGTACACGCCGTCGGCACCTGGGGTTATCTTGCCAAACGTCTCGTCGCCGCGTCGGCATTGCCCGTCCGCTGTCAGCGTAAACTCGATGGCTTCGCTCAGCAGGGTGTAGCCCTCGGCGGTCTTGGTCTCGGTCAGGCGGTAGTTGCCGGGGGTCAGGTCTGCAAAGGCAAGTTCGCCTGTACCCGCGGCGGTCGTGCCTGTTTTCGGCGTTTCAATCGGTACAGTGTTCAGCTTTTCCAGCTTGAACTCCACGCCGCCCAGCTTTATGCTATTATCCTGTGCATCCTGCTTTGTGATGACCAAGTTATATTTGGCATCTTGCAGTTGGTTGGTCAGGGTCAGCGTTTTGTTGGTCGAATCGCCTGTGACGCGGGTGGTATTGAGAACCTTGTACTTCTTGCCGGAAATCTCAATCACATCGCCAGCCGCGCCGCCGTAAAAATGCCCGCCTGCCGACGCGCTTTCCAGCACGCGGTAGGTGTAAGCGACACGCGCACTCTCCGACTTGCTCGCATCGTACTTGTCCAACCCGGTAAACTGTTTGGTCCAGCCTTCGTAACCGTCGGGTTTTTTCAGTTCTACGCTTTCATACCCCGAAACCGGCAGCCAGCTGTCTGCCTCATCCGGCGTTTCGGTGCGCTGCAGTTGCAGGTAAATGGCGTTGGGCAGGTCGGCTTGCGGAATGTCCGTCGTACCGTCCTGCTTTTTCCACTCTTTTTTGACCGTTATGTCAATCAGTTCGCGGGCGGTATTTTCAAACGTTGCCGTTGCAGCGTTCGCTTCGCCCTTCACAATGGCGCCGTACACCTTTACGCCGTCCGCGGCAACAGCGCAGTCTTTGCCGCCCTCGATAGACACCGATTTCAGGCTTGTGCCCGTCTGTTCATTTTCCCACACAACAAACCGTGTGCCGACAGGGATCTTGTCGATCACGATCTCGCCGTAGTACGTACCATTGTGGTTTTCCACCGTGCAGGTGTACTCTTTCGGCGCGATTGTGTCGCCGAGGCTTTGGCCGCCAACATCGCCGAATCGGACGGTAAAGGTAAACGCCTTGCCTTCCAGTGTCTCGCCTTTGGCCGGAACCTTGCGTATAATCAGCTTGCCTGTCTTGACCTTGTTGTTGAAAACCACTTTCAGCTTGGTCAGCTCGTTATCATCGGCCGAATTGCGGTAAGAGCGAAAAACCAGCATGTCAGCGTTCGGCTTTTGGGCCTCTGTGTAAGCGTTCTGGGTGTTGTGTCCGTCAAGGGTTGCAACAACCGCCTTTTCCGTTCGGCCATCGTTCGGGGCGGTGCCGCTGATGTTTTGCAACGTGCTAACACTGCCCGTCGTAACAACGTCAGCCTTGCCGCTTACATTTGTAACAGGTACGTCGTTTTCGTATACCGTCCAAGTTGTATCGTACAGTTCGGTGTCGATCTGCTCTTGCAGGGCTATGTAGCTGCCGCGGCGGAACTGGTCATTAAAGGTAACGGTCTCACCGTCCTGCAGCAGGAACCGTCCGTTTTCATCCACAACGTCGCCGTTGCCAAGGTTGGAGGAAAACACCGCATAAGCCGCGTTTTCCAGCTTACCGGTTGTGGCAGAGCCATAGTCTGGGACGTTGTACTGCGCGGTGGTAAAGCCTGTTTGTTTCGGCAGGGTCGGCGCACTGCTGAATGTAAAGTTGCGCAGGTAAATGCTGCGCGCATAGTTATCGCCCACCGTTATGCTTTTTAGCTGCGTTTTGTCGAAACCCTCGACTTGTTTCAGGGAGTTCAACATCAGCCGTACGGTGTACCACGTTCCCGGGTGTAGCGCAGTCGCCGCGCCGTAGACATCGCTGCTTTGCAGCCCCTTGGTGCCAAGGCAGCCCATTTGCTTGCCGCTTGTGTCCCAAAGTTCCACATACAGGTTGCTCAGGGCGCAGGTTTCGGTCGACTCGCCCTGCACATAGACATCAAAGGTCAGGTAGCTGTACGGACTTATATCTATGGCTGTGTCCCATGTCAGTGTGCCGCGGCGCTGGTCGCGGTATAGGCTGGATGGGTCACTTTTATCCGATGACCACAGCACGGCGCTGCCTTTGTCTTTGTCTACATTCTCCGGCAGGGACGACTCATAGCTTAATAGTCCCGTGACCGAACTGTATACGTCGTTCGGAAGTTCGTAGGTCTGGATTTTCGGTTTATCAGTACCTTTTGTTTCGTAGTGGGTGGCCAGATTTTGGATGTTGAAGGTGAAAATTTTCTGGTTTTTGAAACTTGCTTGGAACAGCGGGTTCACGTCCGAAACATCGACCTGCTTTTCGACCTGCAATTCGTTATGGTCGGGGAAGTTGAACGCCAGCGCCATGTTAGACTCCCACATGCCGCGCTCCATGTAGTACATGGTCAGGGTGTGGGTGGATTGGTCCTTCAGGGTTTTGGTGGGGCCCTTCTTATTGAACGTGATCGGTTGGCCGTTGTAGTTGACGGTTTTGGTTGTTTCGCCGGGCTCATACCCCTTGTAGACCATGGTATCATTTTGGTCGGTGTTCTTGTTGGAGCTGACGTAGGGGGTTACCTTGTTGTTTGCGCCAAATTCCAGCAGACCGGACGCTTTACCGTGCGCGCCGCCGACATCCAGCATCAACTCGCCGTCAATGTAGACCCACACGTCATCGTCGCCGGAGAAGAAGAACTTGATAGGAACTTTGATGTCGCTGCCGCTGGTGTCTTTTCCTACAACAACATTGCCGTCCTCTGTAAGCGTAAAGTCAAATTGCAGCTTGGCGCCAAAGCCGTAGTTGTATTGGGGGGCACTGCCGCCGTTGCCAACTGTTTCGTTAAACGGGAAGAAACCATACCCCTTACCGTTTGTACTGTTGTCGGCACCACGGTTAAGTGAGGCATCATCTTTCGTACCATTCCCCGCCAGATAGTAGCTTTGGCGGGCGATGTCCTGTTTGAGGTACAGCGAGGTTTCGTTGCTGTCATAGTACCAATATTCGGCTTTGCTCTCCGGGTCGTTAGCGGACTTATTGTTCGGATCCTGCGCAAAAACGGGTTTTTGCTTGAGTGGGAAGGAAACATCCTCGTACACCTTGCCCAGCACGGTGTTAAAGGCGTTTTTGCCTTGCAGGAAGTCTTTGTCAAAGTGCGGGTCAACCGACGCATTTGTTGTGGAATTCTTGGTTCTTAACAGCGGCAGACCGTTTGCCGTACCGTCAGAGGTCTTGCTTTCCACAAGGCCCTGGAAGGTGCGGTTGTAATCGTCGCTTCCGTTACCACTATCATCCAGTGCCGAGTTGTTCACGGCCATAAAAGTTTTGTAAGCTGGACTGTTCGTATCGTTGCTCCAGCCGTATAGACCCATACCGGCGGCAACGGTTGCAAAGGGGTTGCCCCAACCATTTATTGACGGTTGGAAATGCCCGGTATAAAGTGGGTATTTGACATTGTCGTTTGCCGTGTAAGCGCTGCTTAGTGCGCGGTTGAACTGCTCAAAAGTGACGTACCCGCGCTGGGAACTCGTGGTACTGTCCGGGTACGTGTCGCGGTTCAGGCCGTTCAGCTCGTAGTCGGTGTAGTAATCGTACAGGGTGCTGGTGATATACTTTGTATCCTTTTGTTGGGTAAAAATGCCGCTGTTATCAATGTCCACAACGGCCGCGTTTTTGCCGCTTTCGGCATCGCGGACAGAGGCTTTCTCGCCCCAGTAGCCGTCACGGTTGACACCTTCGCCACCCGTGTAGGCCGACGGGTCGCCGTCGTCAGCAAAGAAGCAGGGTTCTTGCAGGGTTGGGGGGATTTCTGCCGTGCTGTACTTTCTGGTCTTGTTGTCTTTTGCGGGGGCGTTTTGGTTATCCGTTGCGGAGAATTGCACCGCGGTGTAAGTTTTTTCGCCGTCGGGAATCTCGCAAGACCACAGCTTGCGGGCGGGAGTGGTGGAGTCGGCTGTTACCAACGTCATCTCCTTCGAAGTGACATGGTTCTCTGAATCCGTCAGGAAGCAGAACACTTTGTTGTCAATGCCCGGCATAGGCTGTTGCTGTAAACCCTCGCCCTCGTAACCGTACGAGGACAGCGTGGCGTCAAAGTAAATCTTTTTGCCCGCGGTAAGCAAATCACCGCCCGCGCTTGCCCAGGTGCTTGTGGTATCGTTGTAGACATAGCAATTTGCCGCTGTTAAGTCCAGTTTCTGGGCGTCCGCGTAGGGGGCTGCGGTGGAGTCCGTGGTGAAATCATACAGAGCGCTTTGGCCATTGTTCCAAGTAAACTGCACAAACCGCGACTGATTGTCGGGGATCCGGATCTGCTGCGCGGCAAGTTTGTCCGCATCCACCGTGCCGATCGTTTGGCTGCCGGTTGGTGCCAGGGCGCTGTTTTCCAGCTTGTAAAATGTTGCGGTTACGTTGGTAAGCACGGTGCCGCTTGCATTTTTGAAGTAAAGCGGCGTGTCCTTGTAATAGTACTCCACGCGCGTCCATTGGGAGGGGTTGTATTTTTGATTCTGGTTGAAATGATTGTGGTCGTTATCACTTGTTTCATTGCCTGTTCTGACAAACTTTTTGCCTGCAAGCAGGTCAATCGCTGTCAGGTAGGCATCATTGACTCCATCGTCCCTGCCAAAGGCGTTGATTTCTTCTTTCCAGGTATTGTTATTGTCTATATAATACTGGAAGGCGATTCGATAAAACCCGCCCGCCGGATAGTCCGCAGAATTCAGCGTGATGCTGAAGATTTTGTGGGTATTCTGGCCGGTTACTGTGGTTTCGGTATCCTCCATGACTTTGTTTATGTAGGCACTTGTACCGTTACCCGTGAACCCGAGGAAACGCATGGTGCAATTTCCGCCATTTGCACTTAATTTATCGTATGTGCCGTCATCCTCAAAATAAATGGTTGTCGTAGCCGGGATAAAGCCCGTCGATGCACTGGTATCCGCTATCGTATCAGGTGTGTTCGCGTCATCGTTGTCAGGCAAATCATCCGCAAGCATAGTATCTTCTTCGTTAGGGTTGTCCCCGTCAGCAAAAAGAACATCTTGCTCTGTGTTGGTTTTTGCCGCCGTGGTTTCCTCTGCGTTGATGGCATGGTTTGGCGCGGCAGCCGTATCGGAAGTGTCCGCAGGGGTTTTGTTCGTCAAGGCTGGGTCGGCAGGGGCGGTGTCCGTATCGGCGGCGGGAGTCTGATTTTCTGCCGCTTCCTGGGTTTTGCCGTCATTGTTCGGAACCGTTTCCGTGTTTTGCACAGTGGTTTCCGTTTCTGTTTTCGGCTCGTTTGCGGCGGGCGGGGTGTTTTCTTTGCCCGGAACCGTTTCCGAATCCGTCACAATAGGCTCTTGCGCAGGTTCTACACCCTTGCTTGACGTGTCTGCGGCAGAAATGGTCGGAATCGTTTCCGAACCTTCGTCAAAAAATAAAGCCCCATCCTCAGCTGCATAAACCGGCAGAGCCATACCGACCAGCAGGCACAGGGCGACAAGCAGTGCCGCCGCACGGTGCAGGATAGAAAATGCTTTCGTCATTTGCTTCGACTCCTTTTCTATATGTGTGTTCTCACGATATATCGGGGGAACGCGCGCCATTCGGCGCGATTTTATGCGCTGCGCACATCTGGCCCGGAAACGGACTTTTTCCACAAGCTGAGCTGTATTTACAGTCTTTTTTGAGAATATAGTCCGATGTGCAAACATTGCGCTTACGTCGGGAAAAGTAAGACACGGTATGTTTGTTGTGTGCCTTTTTATTTATAAGGAACAGTATAATACTATGGGATGAAAATTTCAATACGGCTACATTCAAGCAAGTGATTTTTTGGCAGATTGCAAAATTTTGACTTGTCGAATTCGTCACAATGACAAGCGCTTTCGGCAACTATTATACACACCGCCAAGCACTTGTTAAATTTTTGCTGATGCTTTTGCGCAACTGTTGCGCAAAAATCGCCACAAAAAAGCGTACACACAACACAAATTCAACGGGAATGTCCGTGAATTTGGTCGTGTGTGTGCTTGCGGTTTTATCCTTATCCGGAGCCGAAAAGGGCAAGGGTCAGCTTTGTTGGCTTGTCCAAAAGCGGACGGCATCATCCAGCCAGCCCTCACAGGCAAGACCCTTGCCCAGCCCCACGCCGTGGTCAACGCCGTGGTAGACTGTCAGCTTATGCGGTATTGCCTTATATCTTCCCTGAGTATGCAGACTGTCAAAAAACTCTTGTAGGGGCGAGCATTGCTTGCCCGTGCCCGTTTGCCTGTGAAAAAAACTTACCCGGAAAAGGCGTTGCTGCGCCAAGTTGGCGGGCGACCAATGGTCGCCCCTACATATTCAATAGGCCACGAATGTGATTTTTTGACACGCCGGAGTATGAGCAGGAGCTGACAAGCAAGTTGCGGTGGCCGCATAAAAAGGCGCACGGCAAACACACCCGGGCAAGGACTGCGCTTGCCGGGAACAGCATGTGAGAGGTGTCCCTTGCGCTATAGGGCACCCGGCAAAGGGGCGCACCGCGCCCCTGGTCGGAGCCTTTGGGGGCGGAAGGCTTTACCCGCCGATGGCATCCTCGACCACGTCCAGCAGGTGACAGGGGTCGAGCTGGGCGGCGGTGCAGCGGCGTGCGAGGGCCTCGACGAAGGCGCGGTCCAACGATACGTCGGAGATAAACTGTACGACCTGCTGGCAGCCGCAGAGGTCCCGCGCGGCCAGGATGCCGTAGGTAATGTAGGGCCCGAGCTCGGGCGCGGAGAGCTTTTGACAGACAACGCGATAGGTATACACGATTTTCACCCACTCCTGCTATGCTACATAACAAAATATATTGACAAAAAATGGTAACTGGAGTAAAATTGTGGTAGTGTTAGTGTACTTATAGATGCCGCCCTTCACAATATAGCATATCCCGGTGTGCAAAGTACACAACCAGTGCTGGAAATTTTGACGGCGCATTTTGCACCGCCGATTTGCTGTTTTTCCGGCGGTGAATCGCGTTTTGAGGGGAGAGAAGATGTTATGTCCGCATATCGATACCGTGTGGCAGAAGCAATGACCGCTGCGAGGGAGGCAGCGGGTGTTTCACAGCGGGAACTGGCAGACCGCCTGGGCCGGGATAAGCGCACGATCCAGAAATGGGAAAAGGGCGAGATGAAGATCGCGCTTGAGGATTTTCTGGCCGTCTTTGATGCGCTAAAAGTGCAGGTGGAGCCCTACTCCAAATGGATTCGGCACCCAGAGCTTTTCCCCAATGGACTGTCGGACATCCTGCAATACTCCACCGATAAAAAGCGCGCGGCACTGGGGGATTTCTACCGCTGCCAGGCGTCGCCCATGGAGGTCGAGCAGGAATATTACTTTCTGTATGCTGACCACGGCAGCGACTACCACGGCATGTACCAGCAGTGGATGGCCAACCTGCTGACACCGCTGCGGGATCGCCGCCGCATCTGTGCCCAGGTTATTGAGAATTATAACGAGGCCCTTGCCACCGGGACCATCACCGACCCGGACGCGCCCCAGCCCAACATGGAGGTCCTGCAGGCCTGCTATGAGGCCAGCGCCCAGAGCATCCAGAACGGCGCTAACGGCTACACGATGCTGAGCCTTGATTTGAACCGCTGACAAAAGCATAAACCCGCCGCCCCCTGCGTACACTCTGCGCAGGGGGCTTTGTTATGGCTGCACTTGTACAAAGGATTCGGGCGCGGGCGGCATCGCTGCCGACATTCGACATACCGTTTCTGCTGATCTTGCTGCTGTTGTTGAGCTACGGGCTCATCATGCTGTTCTCCGCGGGGTACGCGGTGGCGCTCTACCGCCGCGGCGACGCCTACACCTACATCCGCCCGCAGCTGCTGTTTGCGGCGCTGGGCGTGCTGGCTATGTACGCGGCCAGCCTGGTGGACTACCACGTCTGGCACAGGCTGGCCTGGCCGATGCTGGGGATCTCGCTGCTTTTGCTTACTATCGTGCTTTTCATGCCGGAGTACAACGGCTGCAAGCGGTGGATCGTGCTGCCGGGGCTGGGCACGCTGCAGCCCAGTGAAATCGCAAAATTCTCGATTGTGCTGGTGTTCTCGCATATCATCTCACTGAATCACGACAGGATGAAGTCGTTTTCCACAGGCGTTGTGCCGTTCGCGTTGATTCTGGGGGTCGTCACGGTGCTCATGCTGCTGGAGCCGCACCTGTCCGGCACGCTGCTGATCCTGTCCATCGGCGCGGTGCTGATGTTTGTGGGCGGCACGGGGCTGCAGTGGTTCGGGCTGGCCGGGGGGCTGGGCGCGGCGGCCATTGCGGCGGCGGTCATTGCGCTGCCGGAGCTGGTGCCCTACGCCACGGACCGGCTCGCGTCGTGGCGCGACCCCTTTGCCGACCCGCTGGGCGAAGGTCACCAGACGATCCAAAGCCTCTACGCCATCGCGTCGGGCGGGCTGGCCGGGCTGGGGCTGGGCAACAGCCGACAGAAATATCTGTACGTGCCGGAGCCGCAGAACGACTTTATTTTTTCGATTTTGTGTGAGGAGCTTGGTTTTATCGGGGCGGCGCTGGTCGTGGCGCTGTTTTTGCTGCTGCTCTTGCGCGGCATGTCGATTGCGGTGCGCGCGCGGGATAAGTTCGGCGCACTGCTCGTCGTCGGGTTCGTCGTGCAGGTCACGCTGCAGGCGATTCTGAACATGGCCGTTGTGACGAACACGATCCCGAACACCGGCATCAGCCTGCCGTTTTTCTCGTCGGGCGGCACCAGCTTATTGATGCTGCTGGGGGAGATGGGCATCGTGCTGTCGGTGTCCAGGCAGACGGATATGGTGTAGGGAACGTTCCCCTGGCCCCCTCTGCGAGGGAGGCAAGGACGTCCCAACATTTGTTCAACCTTTTTTCACACTCCCACCGTTGCAACGGCGGGAGTTTTGTTTTATAATTAAACTGTATTTTTGTGTGAAAGGGGTGCCGCATGGCAAAACCAAAAAACCAAAAACCACCCTTTGCCCTGCGGGCGCTGGCGGCGTTCGCCGTGACGCTGGCGGCGCTTTTCGTGCTGCTTCTGGCGGCCTACGCCCTGCCCGGGGAGCCGGTGCGGGACCATGTCTACGACTCAGCGGTGAAAATCGCCGGTGAGGGGCTGTACCCGGAATATCTGAACTTCAAGCTGTTCCAGATGGACAACTACACCGACACGATCATGCTGACCGAGGCCGCGTCCGCCGACGAGGCCCCGCCGCTGACCGCCATGATGACGAATACGGCCTACAACGTCGATAACTTTGAGACGCTGGCCGACGACCTGCAATGGTACATAGAAAGGGACTGGGCCGCGGGCGCACAGCGCACCGACGCGCCCGCGCTTGTGCCGTTCTCCTACGCGCGGTACTGGCACGGCTACCTGATCTGGCTGCGCCCGCTGCTGCTGGTCACCGACATCACCGGCGTGCGCGTGGTGCAGTATCTGGTGCTGGCGGCGCTGTTTGCCGCGGTGGCGGTGCTGCTGCGCCGCCGCTGCGGGCTGCGGGCCGCGGTGTGGTTCGCGGTCAGTCAGCTGCTGGTCACGGCGTTCTGGGCACCGCATCAGGTACAGTTTTTCACCTGCTTTGCCGTTGCCTACGCGGGCTGCGTCTGGGTGCTGGCCAAGCCCCGCCGCAGCGATGATGTCTGCCTGGCACTGCTGGTTCTTGGCGTTGTGACGTCGTTCTGTGACCTGCTCGTCACGCCGGTGCTGACCCTTGGCCTGCCGCTTGTCTGCTGGCTGCTTGAGCCGCAGCAGCGCCTGCGGGCCGGCACAAGGCAGTGCGGCATCGTTGTGGGCGGCAGCCTGACGTGGGGCGTCGGCTACCTGCTCTGCTGGGCATCCAAATGGGTGCTGGCCGGGCTTGTCACCGGGCAGAACGTCATTGCCGATGCGCTGCATCAGGTGGGTGTGCGCACTGCCGCCGACAGCTGGCACGGTATGGAATTGACTTGGAGTAATATTTTACATTTTGTATACACGACACTGGCGGGCAAACACCTGTTCTGGCCGCTGGTGCTGGCTGTCGTTCTGCTTCTGGCGCTGTTTGCGGCCAGCATCCGGGACAGGCAGCAGCTCGCACGCGCACTGCCGCTGGGGCTCTGCGCGCTGATGACCCCGGCGTGGTTCATCGTGCTGCGCACCCACAGCATCCAGCACGGCTGGTTCACCTGGCGCGCACTGGGACTGACCGTCTTTGCAGGGCTGGCGTTTTTGTATTATTGCTGTGATGTCCGGCAAATCGCCAAACGTTTAAAACGCACGTAATACGTGTAGGGGCGGCCATTGGCCGCCCGCCGACCTTGCCGCGGCAGTTCTTTCCGGGAAAGCTGTGCACATGGCAAGCGGGCACGGGCGAGCAATGCTCGCCCCTACACAACAGGATTATAGGTAAGGCAACAACAGGGGAAAGTAAAAAGATGAACGAACTGAAAACGAGAACCGAAAAAACAACCGATGGAGCGCCAAAAAGAAACCCGTGGCGGCGCCTGCCCAAGGGCGGCAAAATCGCAGTCATTGTTGTCGGCATTCTGGCCGTGCTGGCTGTGCTGGCGGCCCTTTACGTCAACGGCAAGCTCGACCTGCTGCGCTATGATGACGGCAGCGTCAGCGAGATGGGTGAGATCGGCGCGGACGAGGACCAGGACCTGGACGGAACCGGCCTGACCCACACCGAAAGCGAGATGACAATGCCCGAGGGCAGCCCGTTCTCTGACGACAACGTGCTGAACATCCTGCTCATCGGCACCGACGAGCGCACCGAGGCCGTCAACGACGCCGATGCCTTCACCCACCTGAACCAGCTCGACGGCACGGAGGACACCACCGAGTTCAGCGACGACGCGCGCTCCGACAGCATGATCCTGGTCTCGCTCGACATCAAGGATCACGTCATCCGGCTGGTCTCCATCGAGCGCGGCACCGGCGTGCCGATTTTACTGGACGGCTATGAGGGCCAGTACGACTGGATCACCCACACTTTCCGCTACGGCGGCGCAAAGTTGACAATGAAAACCATCGAGGACTGCTTCAACGTGCAGGTGGACCACTACGTCCGCGTCAATTTCAACTCCTTCGTCCAGATCGTGGACGCCGTCGGCGGCGTAGACCTTGATATTACCGAGATGGAGGCCAAGGCCCTGAACTGGGAGGTCCCCTCCAACTCGATGCTGATCGTCAACCACGTTGACCCGGGCCCCAACCATTTTGACGGCTACACGGCGCTGCAATACGCCCGTCTGCGCAAGATCGACAACGACTGGAAGCGCGTCGAGCGCCAGCGCACCGTCATTAAGGCCGTGCTGGATCAGGTGCAGAACGCCAGCGTCATGGAGCTGGACAACCTGCTCAACACCATTCTGCCGCTGATCCAGACGAACTTTACCAAGTCCGAGATCGCCGCGCTGCTCGTGCAGCTGCCGGGCTTTTTGGGCTGCGATGTGCAGCAAATGTCCATGCCGCTGCAGGGCACCTACGGCATCCGCACGGGCATGGATGACCGCCTGATGTACGACCCCGACTGGGTCGTGAATATTAAGGCATTGCAGGACTTTTTGTACAATGATAAGACCGCCGAGGAGGTCATTGCCGCCACGCCGGAGACCGCTGCCGCCGAGGCCGCGGGCGAGCTGGTCATTGCGACCCGCGAGAGCGCCGACGTGACCAACCCCGTGGATGAGTACAATAGTAAGTATCTGCACCGCATTGATATGACTTACGCGCTCGATGCGTCGGACTTCGGCAGCGACGAGTACCGCGTCTTTGTGGCCGACACCGACAACCTGCGCGGCAATGAACTGCGCGGTGCGCTGATCGACAAGCTGTACAGCGCGGGCGTGCGGGTCGTGGCCGTGCCGGACGGCGCCGCCGCGGGCGTGCTGCTGGACAACTATCTGCAGACCGGCAATACCGGGAGCCTGGACAGCTACCTGTCCGTGCTGCCCGCCGACCGGCGCGACAGCGCCCGCACCCTGTGGGAGCACGTCCGCACGCGCTACCCTGGTGTTTTCCACGCCGCGGGTCTGGGGGCAGATGCCCGCAGTGCGACAGTGGGCAAAGCGCTGACCGTGCTGGCCAATGCGAGCCACAACACGCCCGAGACAGAGATCGCCGAGGCTGTGCAGGCCATGCGCAGCGGCACGACCAGCAATGCCGTCTACTGGTTCAAGACGGCGATGGCCAAATATCCGCGCCAGATGGAGCGGTTCTTCGGCAGCAGTTACGCCGCCGTGTCCCGCCTGTACTACGCCATGCAGGGCACGCTGAACGTCGCGGACGACAGTGAGCTGCCGACCTACGACGCGAAGCAGCTGCTGAAAACCTATAAGAAGGACGGCATCCTGATCTTTACCGACGAGGCCAGCGCCCTGATGACCGAGGGCAGTATGGCGTCCGAGCTGCAGGCGCAGCTGGATAAGCAGAAATACGGCGAGGACGAGGACCCGCAGCGCGTCTGCGCCATTGGCGCAGTCTACGGCACCTGGAGCAACGCCGGCAGCTTCACGCCCGACGATACCGAGACCGCCTGGGACGCCGACAGCCTGACCGAGTACCTGGGCAGCGACGCCCTGCGCGGCAAAGATATGCTGCTGGCGCTGGACGGCGAGGACAGCCCCTACCTGACGGAGAACTGCCTGCTGAAGGACACCGACACCCCCGTGGCCGAGCAGGTGCAAAAACTGTTTGTGCTGGATAAAAACAACATGGCGTCGCCGGAATCCGCAGAATCTGAATAAAATTTGAAATTGGGTGTTGACAAACACGCCCGTGTGTGGTATAAATGCTTTAAACCAATGAAGCGAAAGTAAAGCACACAGCGCAGTTACAGAGAGTCCCCGATGCTGGGAAGGGGATACAGAGCGGGTCTGCATAATGGTTCGCGGAGGGCACGGGGAAACGGGCATGGCCCGCAGTATCCGTTGACGGGCAGCTCCCGTTACAGAGCAGGGGAATGTTGGTTCCCTACAGAGTGGCCGTGATTGTATAGTAAGCACGGCAAGCAAGGTGGCACCACAGATTTGTTTTATCTGCCCTTGCACAGGAGAAGTTCTGTGCAAGGGCAGTTTTGTTTTTAACAATGGGGGAGAGGGAACATGAACCTGATGAAAGAGCGATGGCAAGCCTGAATTTGTAAATCTGGATGGCCCGGGAACGCACCGGACACTATAGGGGCAAGCATTGCTCGCCCCTACAAACCTGACATTCACTACAATTTACAAAGTAAGGAGAATTTACCATGAAAAAGTTTGTTGCAGTTCTGTCCGCCGCCGCTATGATGACCAGCCTGGCCGCCTGCGGCTACACCGCCGATACCGCCAACACTGCCGCATCTTCCGCCGAGACCACCGCGTCCGCTGCTGAGAGCACCGCGGACACCGCCGCTGCTGACAGCTACAAGGTCGCCATTGTCCAGCAGCTCGACCACGCCAGCCTCGACGAGATCCGCGTGGCTATTGAGAAAGAGCTGGACGCCAAGGCCGCCGAGAAGGGCATCACGATCGAGTACAAGGACTTCAACGGCCAGAACGACGCCACAACGCTGAACCAGATCGGCACACAGGTCGTCGCTGACGGCTATGACGCCATCATTCCCATCGCGACGCTGGCCGCCCAGTGCATGACCACCGCCGCCGAGTCCACCAAGACCCCGGTCATCTACGCGGCCATCTCCGACCCCGCCGCCGCAGACCTGACCGACATTGACTATGTCACCGGCACGTCCGACGCGCTGAACACCCAGTCCATCATGGATATGATGTTCGCCGTTCAGCCCGACATCCAGACCGTCGGCCTGCTCTACTCCAACTCCGAGGCCAACTCCACGACCCCGATTGCCGAGGCCAAGGCGTATCTGGATGCCAAGGGCATTGCCTACGTCGAAAAGACCGGCAACACCAACGACGAGATCATGACCGCCGCGTCCAGCATGGTCGGCCAGGTCGATGCCGTCTTTACCCCGACGGACAACGTGGTCATGGCCGCTGCCGCCGCTGTCTCCGAGACGCTGACCAAGGGCGGCATCCCGTTCTACACCGGCGCGGACAGCTTCGTCACGGCAGGTGCGTTTGCAACCTGCGGCGTCAACTACACCGAGCTGGGCACCTACACCGCCGACATGGCGCTCGACATCCTCGAGACCGGCGTTGTCCCCGCGTACCACGTCATGGACGGCGGCATCATCACCGTCAACACCGAGACCGCCGCCGCCTTGGGCATCGACTACAGCGCCTTCAACGATCTGGCCGGTCAGGTCGTCGAGGTCACCACGGCGGAATAACCCTCCGGGAAAAGACCGTAGGGGCGCATTCTATATGCGCCCGGGACGCCTGTGCAGCCGCAGCGTCCCGAGGGCGGATATGGAATCCGCCCCTACATTGTTGTATAATAGACTGTACCATTACTTTTAGAGAGGAAGTCACCCTATGTTTACCGTTGCCACCGTGCTGAATGCACTGGAGCTGGGCTTTATCTACGCGCTGGTCGCTATGGCGCTGTTTTTGAGCTTCCGCGTGCTGAACATCGCCGATATGACCACCGACGGTGCGTTCACGCTGGGCTGCGCCGTGTCGGCCACCGCCGCCGTGGCGGGCCACCCGTTCCTGGGGCTGCCGCTGGCCATGCTGGCCGGTGCGGCGGCTGGCTTTATCACCGCGTTTTTGCAGACAAAGCTCGCTGTGCCGTCGATTCTGGCGGGCATCATCACCAACACGGGGCTGTACACGGTCAACCTTGCGGTCATGGGCTTCTCCTCCAACGTGCCTATGCTGAAAACCAAAACGGTCTTTACCGCTGCACAGAGCGTTTTTGGCGAGGGCGCACCCTATAAGCTCATCGTGGCGGCGCTTGTCACCGTTGTGGTCTGCGCGCTGCTCATCGCGTTCCTCGGCACCCGGTTGGGCCTGTCCATCCGTGCTACCGGCGATAACCCGGACATGGTCCGTGCGTCGTCCATCAACACAGCATTCACCATCACGGTGGGCCTCTGCATCGCCAACGCCATGACCGCGCTGTCCGGCGCGGTGCTGGCCCAGTACCAGCGCTCGGCGGACATCAACCTCGGCACCGGCATGGTCGTCATCGGCCTGGCCTCGCTCATCATCGGCGAGACGCTCTTTGGCCGCGGCGGCATGTGGGTCAAGGCTGTGGCCGCCGTCGCGGGCAGCGTCATCTACCGCTTCATTATTGCGCTGGCCCTGCGTGCCAACGTCCCGTCGGAGTGCCTGAAGCTGATCTCCGCCGTCATCGTCGCGCTGGCCATTGCAGCCCCGGCCCTCAAGGCCAAGGCTGATTTCCGCCGCCGCCGCGCCAACGCCCAGAAGGGAGGTGCCCGCCATGCTTGATCTGAAAAACATCAGCAAAACGTTCAATCCGGGCACTGTCAATGAGAAGGTCGCCCTCGAAAACGTGAACCTACATCTGGACGACGGTGACTTTGCGACGATTGTCGGCTCCAACGGCGCGGGCAAGTCCACACTGTTCAACGCCATTGCGGGCGAGTTCATCGCCGACACCGGCACGATCACGCTGGACGGCAGGGACATCACCTTCCTGCCGGACTTCAAGCGCTCCAAGGCGATTGGCCGCATGTTCCAGGACCCGCTGCGCGGCACGGCCCCGCACATGACGATTGAGGAAAATCTGGCGCTGGCCTTCCTGCGCGCGTCGGGGCACACCTCGGCGTTCTCCCGCATCAACAAAAAGGACCGGGAGCTGTTTGCCGAAAAGCTCTCCGCGCTGGGTCTGGGGCTAGAGGACCGCATGAAGCAGCCCGTGGGTCTGCTGTCCGGCGGCCAGCGCCAGGCGCTGACCCTGCTGATGGCGACCCTCGTCACGCCGAAGCTGCTGCTGCTTGACGAGCACACGGCGGCGCTGGACCCCGGCACGGCGGACAAGGTACTGGAGCTGACAAAAAAAATCGTGGCCGAAAACCACCTGACCTGCCTGATGATCACCCACAACATGCACGACGCGCTGACCCTCGGCAACCGCACGCTGATGATGGACCACGGTCATATTGTGCTGGACATCAGCGGCGAGGAGCGCGCCCACACCACCGTGGACGGCCTGCTGGACCGTTTCGCAGAAAACGTCGGCCACGCGCTGGACAATGACCGGATCTTGCTGAGCAAAGAGAAGTAAAAAAGAACCGCCCCGCACGAAAAAACGTGCAGGGCGGTTTTTTACGGTTACGCGGTAGGGGCCGGGCATGCCCGGCCCGGCAGGATAAGGCGGGCGAGCGTCTGTGGGAAGGCCGCGGGCCGCACATGTGCGGCCCCTACAGCTCAGACTTCTAGTCCGTAGGGGCGGATTCCATATCCGCCCGCGGAGGGGTCAAGACCCCTCCCTACAAGGCGAGTGAAAAAGGGGTGCTGTAGGGGCGAACATCGTTCGCCCGTTTTCACATCTCCGCCAAATCAAACCGGTAGATCGTCGTCGAGCTGTACGGCTTGCCCGGCAGCAGCGTCGTGTCGGGGAAGTTCGGGTGGTTCGGTGCGTCGGGAAAGTCCTCCGTCTCAAAGCAGACGGCATCCCGGGCAGCGTAGTGTGCGCCGTCCTTGCCCGCCGTGACCGGGGCCAGGAAGTTGGCCGTGTACAGGTGGACGCCCGGCAGGGTCGTCAGCACCTCCATGCGGATGCCGGTCTCGGGGCCGACAGCCCAGGCGGCGTGGCGCAGACCGCTGTCACGGATGACATAGCACTGATCGTAGCCGCAGCAATCGGTCAGCGGGGTGAAATCCGCGCCGATGTCCAGCCCCAGCGTCTTTTCTTCGGTGAAGTCCATCGGGGTGCCCTTGACCGGCAACTTGCGCCCGGTGGGGATGCTGGCGGCGTCGGCCTCGAGGTAAAAATCGGCGTCCACCGTCACGCGATGGCCCAGTGCACTGCCGCTGGCGTGGCCGTTCAGGTTAAAATAGCTGTGGTTCGTCATATTGCAGACGGTGGGCGCGTCGGTGGTCGCCCCGTAGCGGATGACCAGCCCGCTCTTGGCCAGGCTGTACTGGATGGTTAGCTCAAAATTGCCGGGGAAGCCGTCTGTCCCGGCGGGGCTCGTGGCCGTCATCGTCACGCTGTCGGTCTCGCCGGGGGTCAGCGCCACGTCAAACATCGTGTGATTGAACCCGTGCAGGCCGCTGTGCAGACAGTTTCCGTTCTGGTTCGGCGTGATATGGACGATCTCCTCATACAGCGGGAACTGCGCGCCCGCAATGCGGTTGGCAAAGCGGCCCACGGCGGCGCCCATGCTGTCGGTGTTCAGCTCATAGTCGGCGGCGGTGTCATAGCCCAGCACGACGTCCACGGGATTGCCCTTGCGGTCTTTTACGATGATGCGATGGATAATGGCGGCATAGCTCAGCAGCTGCACCTCGATAAAATCATTTTTCAGCGTCGCCAGCTTAACGGTCTGGCCGCTGGTGGACTTGCCGAAATCCTGAATCGAAACGGACATGGTGGAACCCTCCTTATTCCTTTGTGTCGGCGGTGACGCCCTGTGCGGCCAGATCCTCGCGCACGCTCTCGGCCACGCTGCCGGTGCCGTAGTTCAGCATACGGTTCACGCGGCTGACCGTGGCGCTGGATGCGCCGGTCTCGCGGCGGATCTCGCTGTAGACCTTGCCTTGCAAAAGGCACCCGGCCACAGCGTAGCGCTGCTCCATCGTGCGCAGCTCGGTCACGGCGCACAGGTCGTCAAAAAAGCGGATGCACTCATCCAGGCTGTTCAGTCGCAGGATCGCCTCATACAGGGCGGTGTTACGTTCATTCTGCTGCATAGCGTAAAGGCGCACAGCGGTGCGCCGACCTCTTTCTTTGTAAAATTTGCATTTGTTCGGTCTTGGCATCTTTTAATATTCTAGCAAATTTGCCCAAACAAGTCAATACACTAAAGTACGAAAGTGTGTTAAAACCGCTTGCATTTAACACCAAAATGTTGTATCATAGAAGCATCAAATGTTAGGGAGACTGCCATGCCGACAACATTACTGATTGTGTATCGCGTGCTGGGTACCGTGCTTTTTGCACTGGCCGCAGCCGCCATTGTGGAAAAATACCGCACGGTCCGCGGGGCCGTGCTGCTGCCCGCCCGCGTGCTGGAATGCCGCCGTGCGTCATCCACCAGCAACAGCCGGGGTGCGGGCGGCTACCGCTATCTGGTGGAGCTGTACGCCAACGGTCGGCGGCTGGAGCTGGAGACGAACGACGCCTTCTGGTTCAGGCACGACAAGGACAAGGGTAAGGTGCTGCAGGTCTGGTACAACCCCAACGCCCGCTGTGTGGAGCGCAAAAGCTGGGAGACGGAATTTTTTGCGGCGGTGCTGGCCGTGATCGGCGCGGCGCTGCTGCTGATCCGGTGAGGTGCCTATGAGCTGGATTTTGTATGTGCTGCTGGTGCTGGCCGTGGCGGGGGACATCCTGCTGGCCGTGGTGCTGGCAAAGGTAATGCACAAAAATGACGAACCGCAGCAGAAAATTGATACGGCGGATGACTTTGTCCGCGCGGTGACGCCGGTTTTGCAGAGCGAGACCGACCTGCTGGCCGAGCAGCTGCGCGCCATGCAGGGCGAGAGCGCCCGCACAACGACAGCGACGCTGCGGGATTTTTCTGCCGTTCTGGCCGAGAACCAGCGCCAGAATGCCGCCGCCAGCACAGCGCGGCTGGAATCCATTGATCGAGCCGGGGCCGCCCGCCAGAAGGCCGCGAACGATGCCCTGCTGGCCCAGCTGACGATGATGGAAACGCGGCTGAAAAATCTTGAGGACTCCAATGCGACCCGGATGGACAGTGTGCGCGGCGCGCTGGTGCAGGGTCTGAACACGATCCGCGCTGACAACAACAAAAAGCTGGATGAGATCCGCGGCACAGTCGAGGAAAAATTGCAGGACACGCTGCAGCAGCGCATCAACGACTCGTTCAAGACGGTCAGTGCCCAGCTTGAGCAGGTCTACAAGGGTCTGGGCGAGATGCAGAATCTGGCCGCCGACGTGGGCAGCTTAAAGCATGTGCTGTCCGGCGTCAAGACCCGCGGCATCCTGGGCGAGGTGCAGCTCGGCGCGATTCTGGAGCAGATCCTGGCCCCCGGCCAGTACGCCTGCAACGTTGCCACCGTGCCCGGCAGCACGAACCGCGTGGAGTATGCCATCAAGATGCCGGGGCAGAACGACACGGTCTGGCTGCCCATCGACGCGAAATTCCCGGGCGATACCTACGCGCATTTGCAGGCGGCGCAGGAGCGCGGCGATGCTGCCGCTGTGGCCGCCATGCGCAAGGCGCTGAACAACGTCCTGCGCGCCGAGGCCAGGGACATCCACGACAAGTACATTGAGGTGCCCTACACGACGAGCTTCGGCATCCTGTTCCTGCCGTTTGAGGGGCTGTACGCCGAGGTGGTTTCCAGCGGTGTAACGGAGCTTTTGCAGCGGGATTACCAGATCACGGTGGCCGGGCCGTCCACAATGGCGGCGCTGCTCAACGCCCTGCAGATGGGCTTCCGCACGCTGGCCATCCAGAAGCGCAGCGGCGAGGTCTGGACGATCTTGGGTGCGGTCAAGACCGAGTTTGAAAAGTTCGGCGCGGGTCTGCAGCAGATGCAGCGCCATCTGAACCAGACCGGCTCCGATCTGGAGGAGCTGATCGGCCCCCGCAGCCGCGCCATCACCCGCAAGCTCGAATCCGTCCAGCAGCTTGACCCGGATACGGCCACAGAGCTATTGGGCATTGAGGAGTAGGGGGGAGCCTCCCTGCCGGGCCGTGTGCGGGTTATTGCATTGCTAAAAGTTTATAGAGCAGTAGGGGCGGCATATATGCCGCCCGCCACCTTGCGCCGCCCTCTGCCCTTATTTATAGCTTCTTCCAAAATCACATCTTCCGTAGGGGCGGATTCCATATCCGCCCGCCGCTTTCCCACAAATGGTCATTTGCTATACACGGCAGGGCCGGGCATGCCCGGCCCCTACAGTGTGGTTGTTTGCTTTCCACGCTGTCATTTTTGCCAGAATCCGCCCCCGCAAGGGGGCTTTTTCTATGCCCTTATCCACTTTACAGCGCGGAAAAACTGTGGTATACTAAACAAGTTATTGAACAGTCAACAACATGCGGCACTGCCGCACGCCCATAAAGGAGTTACTGCCATGATCCGTATTGTTACCGATTCCGCCGCCGATCTGACTGCGGAGCAGCTGTCCGTCCCCGGCATCTTTGTTGTGCCGCTGTCTGTCACCTTTGCAGACGGCACCACCCAGCTCGATGACGGCACGATGACGAAGGATGAATTTTTCGTCCGCCTGGCAGAGGACAGCAAGCTGCCCCGTACAAGCCAGCCCAGCCCGGCCAGCTTTATGCAGGTGTATGAGGATGCCGCCGCAGCGGGGGATGAGGTCCTTGTGATCACCATCGGCCAGAAGTTGTCCGGCACCTACCAGTGCGCGCATCTGGCCGCCGCCGATGTCGGCCTGCAGGTGCATATCGTGGACTCTGAGGCGGCCTCGCAGGCTGAGGCGCTGCTTGTCCGTGAGGCGGTGCGCCTGCGCGATGAGGAGGGCCTGACGGCGGAGGAAATCGCCGCAGTGCTGGAGCAGTTCAAAAAGCGGGTGCGTATCGTCGCCGTAGTGGACAGCCTCAAGCATCTGCAGAAGGGCGGACGGCTGCCCGCCGCCGTTGCCATTGTGGGCGGCGCGCTCGGCATCAAGCCGGTGCTGGCCCTGAAGGACGGCGAGATCAAGCTGGTGGACAAGGGCCGCGGACGCCCCGGCGCGCTCGTCGCCATGTTCAAGCAGCTGGACGCGCTCGGCGGTATTGACCCGCGCTACGGCTATACGCTGCTCTACAGCGATAATAAGCAGCTTATTGCACCGGTACACCACTACATGCACCAGAATCTCCAGCTGACCGGCGGCCGGGTGGCCCAGCTTGGCCCCACCATCGGCACCCATGTCGGTCCCGGCGTGGTCGGCGTGGTGTTTGTGGCGAAGGAGTAAACCTGTAAAATATAAAAATGCAGGGGCGAGCAATGCCCGCCCCTGTAAGTTGAGCTTCTCCATTCGGAGAAGCTTTTTTATTTTCCGCTGAAAAACTTATTCAGTGCATACACCCCCAGCACGAGGACGCCGAGGACGAGGAAGATGCCGGCCATACCGGCGCAGAGCATCGAGAGGGTGACGGGAAGAAGTGCGGTTGACATGGGTTGACCTCCTTATACGCAGCTGCTCATAAGGGTCAGGATCAGGCCGCCGGCAATGACCGACGCGATCTGGCCCGAGACGTTGACACTGATCGAGTACATCAGCAGGAAATTCTGGTTGTCCTCAGCCAGGCCCATCTGGTTGACGACGCGCCCGCTCATCGGGAACGCAGAAATGCCTGCCGCGCCGATCATCGGGTTGATTTTTTTGCCCTCGGGCAGGAACAAATTCAACAGCTTGGCGAAGAAAACGCCGCCGGCGGTGTCAAAAATAAACGCGACCAGACCCAGCGCCAGGATCAGCAGTGTGTCGGGCCGGACGAATTTGTCGGCGGTCATCTGGCCCGCCACGGTCAGGCCCAGCACAATCGTGATAAGGTTTGCCAGTACGTTCTGCGCGGTCTCGGACAGGGCGTTCAGCACGCCGCACTCGCGCAGCAGGTTGCCGAACATGAGGAAACCGACCAGCGCCACACTGGCGGGCGCGACAAGCCCGGCCAGCATAGTGACCACAATCGGGAACAAAATTTTGGTGGTTTTGCTGACGCTGCCCTTCTGGTACGGCATCCGAATCAGCCGCTCTTTTTTGGTCGTGCACAGGCGGATGACCGGCGGCTGCACGATGGGCACAAGCGCCATGTAGCTGTACGCCGCGACCATGATGGCACCCAGGTATTTGCTGCCCAGGGTGTTCGCCACGAAGATAGCCGTCGGGCCGTCCGCCGCGCCGATGACCGCGATGGACGCCGCGTCGGGCAGGTCAAAGAACAGCCCCGCCAGCACGAGTGTGACAAAAATGCCGAACTGCGCCGCCGCACCGAACAGCATGAGCCACGGCTTTTCCAGCAGCGGGCCGAAGTCGATCATGGCGCCGATGCCGATGAAAAGCAGCAGCGGGAACAGCTCATTAGACATACCGGCGTCAAAAAGCGCACTGATGGGGCCGACGGTAGTCCCCTGCGTGATGGCCCCGGACAGCGGCAGATTGACAAGGATCGCGCCGAAGCCCATAGGCAGCAAGAGACTCGGCTCCATCTTTTTGGCGATGGCCAGGTAAATCAGCAGGCCGCCGATGACCCACATGACAACCATCTGCCATGTGAGATTGCCGAAGTTGGCGAACAGCCCGGCGAAGGTTTGCAGAAATTGCATGTATGATACCTCCCGTTTGTGGGCGGCAGGGTACAAAAAAAGACCCCTGCCGCAGAAAAAGTCTGCGGCAAAAGTCTCAGTGTTCACAGTATGCCCCGGGGCGGCAGGCCACCCGTGGTGACGAAGCGATACGGCGCGGTGACCCGCGTCCCTTACTCCCTTTTACCTTGAGGGTATTATAACGCGGAAAAGGGGATTTTGCAAGAGAAACTTTTGAGGGATGCGGGGGTGAGGGAGACGGGAGGGATGAATCCCTCCCCTGCAAGCAGCCAGAAGGTTTGCGGCAAATTTGTAGGGGGCGGCGTCCCGACGCCCCGCGGAGGGGTCAAGACCCCTCCCTACGATGCGGGGTGAAAAGAAGGGGTGTAAAGCGGAAAAGGGCGTTGGCGTAAGGCTGCGGGCCGGGCATGCCCGGCCCCTACAGACTGCTATAAATGGGTGTGGCCGAGAGGGGCAAGGGAGGCACCCGTCCTCGGATTAGTAGACAGAAAAATACCCCACATGCTCCGGGTGGTTGTCCTCGACCAGCACGGTAAAGCCGCCGGGGTTGACCTCGGTGTTCTTGCCGAAGGCTTCCTCGGCAATCAGATGCGGGCCGCGGTTCAGGATGATCTCCGCCGTCTGGACAACGCCGACGCGGCGGTAGTGGAGAATATCCCCCTCGGCACGGACGATCTCGAGCCGCCCGCCGTCAAAGGCGTCGCAGCTGCGGCGCAGGGCGGCCAGCGTTTTGATCGGGCCGCGCAGCCGCTGCTCGGTGGAGTTCCAGTCAAAGAACGCACGGTTGAACGGGTCGCGGTAGCCCTGCATGGCGATCTCGTCGCCGTAGTAGACGCAGGGCACGCCGGGCAGCGTGAAAATCATCGCATAGCCCAGCAGCAGTCTGCGGATGGCCGCGTCCATCTGGCCGGAGGGAATGACCCGCTTGCTCTGCCAGTAGCGGTCGTGGCCGTTGCAGGGCTCGCCCGCAATCGCCGTGATGGCGCGCTCGGTGTCGTGGGTGGACAGGAAATTCATCGCACAGTTCAGCGCCGGGGCGGGGTAGTGCTCGCAGATCTGCATCAGAGCGTCGGCCACGGCGGTGACGTCCGCGCCGTGCAGGTAATCCAGCGTGGCGCTGCGGAACGGGTAGTTCATCACGGCGTCCAGACCGTGCCCGCGCAGGTAGGTGCGGCGGCGGCCAAAGGCCTCCTTCGTTGTCGCATCTTCCCACACTTCGCCCAGCAGCAGCTTGTCCTCGCCGTGGGATTTGACGGCGGCGCGAATTTTTTCAATAAAATCGTCGGGCAACTCGTCGGCCACGTCCAGCCGGAAGCCGGACGCACCCAGATTCAGCCAGGTGTCGATGACGCCGCCCTTGCCGCAGATAAATTCCACGTAGGAGGGGGATTCCTCCTGCACCTCGGGCAGCGTCTCAAAGCCCCACCAGCTGCGGTAGCCGCAGGGATAGCCCGAGTCAAAGTCGTACCAGCTGCGGTAGGGAGAGCTGCGGTCCCGGTACGCGCCGCCCGGGCCGTATCGACCCTCGCGGTTGAAGTAGCGGGAATCCGACCCCGTGTGGCTGAACACGCCGTCCAGGATGATGCGGATGCCCTCTTTGGCGGCAGCGGCGCACAGGGCGCTGAACTCCTCGTTCGTGCCCAGCAGCGGGTCGGCCTTGAGGTAGTCCGCCGTGTTGTAGCGGTGGTTGGCGTGGGCCTCAAAAATCGGGTTCAGGTAGATGCAGGTCACACCTAAATCGCGCAGGTACGGCAGCTTTTGTTGGATTCCCGCGAAGTCGCCGCCGTAATAGTCCATGTTCAGGTAGCCCTCGCTCTGCTCGGTGGGCCAGAAATACGGCTCGCCGGTCTTGTCGGTGCGGTAGATGCGGTCTGCAAACGGCATCGCTTTGTCAGGCTTTCCCTCGCAGAAGCGGTCCGGGAAAATCTGATACATCGTGCCGTTTTTCAGCCAGTCGGGCGTCTTGAAGTCCGGCTCGTAGACCGTCAGCTGCCAGTCCTGACCGTCAGTCCAGCTGAGCACACCCTCACCGCCCGGCGTGCGGTAGATGCGGCGGAAGTCGGTGTAGAGGTCAAAGTGATAAAAGTACAGCCCCGAGGTCGTCGGCGTGACGGTCAGCGCGAAGTGGTTGACCTTGGGTGTCTGGCCCGTGAACTCCATGCGGTAGTGGACGGGGTCCTCGCGGTCTTTCGTCAGCACCAGATGCGGGTCAACGTAGCCGAGGTCCTCCGGCACGGTCAGGTTGAAGGTCACAGGCTGACCGGCCTTCACCGCCCCGAACGGGGATTTGCAGGTGAGGTCGAGGCTGTTGTAGAATGTGTGGGACATGGAAGTCTCCCCTTTACGTTAGCGTAAAGCCTTCTCCCCTGGGGGAGAAGGTGGCCCGGAGGGCCGGATGAGGGGAGAGCCTGCCGCTATGGCCCGGCAAAAGGGCGGCAGGGCAGACTTGGCCCTCATCAGTCACCTTCGGTGACAGCTTCCCACGATGGGGAAGCCTGCACAAAAAAGCCGTGCCCCAAACAGGGCACGGCAAAAATCAGATAACCAGATTATTTGACGGGAGTAGCGCCCCAGATGTCACGCGCATAGTCCATGATGGAACGGTCTGCGCTGAAGATGCCTGCGTTGGAGATGTTCTTCAGGCTCATGTGGTTCCACTTCTGCTTGTCGCGGTACAGCTCCTGCAGGTCGTGCTGGGCACGGCGGTAGTCCTTGAAGTCCGCCATGACCATGTACGGGTCGGAGTTGCGCAGGTTGCTGGTGACCTCGTTGAAGTTCTCGCCGTTCCAGCCCTTCTCCAGGAAGTCCAGAACTGCCATCGCGGTGTTGTCGCCGTTGATGAAGGCGTTCGGGTGGTAGCCCATGCCCTTCAGCGCGTTGACCTCGGGGGTCAGCATACCGAAGATGATCTCGTTCTCATGGCCGGCAGCGTCGGCGATCTCAACGTTCGCGCCGTCCAGCGTGCCCAGCGTGATCGCGCCGTTCAGCATGAACTTCATGTTGCCGGTGCCGGATGCCTCGGTGCCGGCCAGAGAGATCTGCTCAGAGACCTCGGAGGCGGGCATCAGGCGCTCGGACAGGCTGACGCAGTAGTCCTCGAGGTAGACGATGCGCAGCTTGCCGCGGACAGCGGGGTCCTCGTCGATCAGCTTGCCCAGCTTGCAGATCATGCGGATCATCTGCTTGGCCATGTAGTAGCCGGGGGCGGCCTTCGCGCCGAAGATGTAGGTCTTGGGGGTGAACTCGGCGTTGGGGTTGTTCTTCAGGTACAGGTACTCGGCAGCGATGTTCAGCGCGTTCAGGTGCTGGCGCTTGTACTCGTGCATACGCTTGACCTGGCAGTCAAAGATAGAATCAGGGTCAATGACCTGGCCGGTGGCCTTCTGCAGGTAGTTGGCAAAGTTGGCCTTGTTCTCACGCTTGACCTTGGCGGCGGCAGCCTGCACGGTCTTGTCGTCCACGAACTTCTCCAGCTTCTTCAGCTCGGAGGCATCGGTCTTGAAGCCGTCACCGATGGTCTCCTCCAGCAGATGGGTCAGGCCCGGGTTGGAGCAGAGCAGCCAGCGGCGGTAGGCGATGCCGTTCGTGACGTTCTTGAATGCCTGCGGCTTGTACAGGAAGTAATCATGGAAAACGCTGTCCTTGATGATCTCACTGTGCAGCTTGGAAACGCCGTTGATGGCGTGGCAGGTGTAGGCGCAGATGTTGGCGGTGCGGACCTGGTTGTCGCCGATGATCGCCATATAGTCGATCTTGCCCTGGTCGCCGGGGAAGGCCTTAGCCAGGTCGGCGCGGCAGCGGCGGTCCATCTCGCAGACGATCTGCCAGATGCGGGGCAGGGTGTTGCGGAAGATGTCCGCGTTCCACTTCTCCAGTGCCTCGCTCATGACGGTGTGGTTGGTGTAGGCAAAGACCTTGCGGCAGATGTCGAAGGCAGCGTCCCACTCGTAGCTGCACTCATCCAGCAGGATGCGCATCATCTCGGGGATGGCGACGGTGGGGTGGGTATCGTTCAGCTGGATGGCGACCTTGTCGGCCAGGTTGTCCAGCGTGCCGTACTGGTTCAGGTGGTTCTGCAGGATGTCTGCGATGGACGCGGCAGAGAAGAAGTACTGCTGGCGCAGGCGCAGGATCTTGCCCTCGGTATGGTTGTCGTTGGGGTAGAGGATCTTGGAGATCAGCTCGGCAGAGGCAGACTGGCTGATAGCCGTGTTGTAGTTGCCGGCGTTGAAGCTGCTCATATCAAAGCTGGGGGCCTTAGCCTGCCACAGACGCAGCTTGGAAACACCGTTGGAGCCGTAACCGGCGACATACATATCGTTGGGCACGGCGATAACGGAGTTGTAGTTCTCATACTTGACGTGATGGAAGCCGCCCTCCCAGGTCTCGATGGCCTGGCCGTCAAAGCGGATCTCCTGGGCCTGGTCGGGATGGCTCTTGATCCAGACCTGACCGCCGGGCAGCCAGTTGTCAGCAGTCTCCTGCTGCCAGCCGTCCACGATCTTCTGCTTGAAGATGCCGTACTCGTACAGGATGGAGTAGCCGGTGCCGGGGATGCCGTCGGTGGCCATGCCGTCCAGATAGCAGGCGGCCAGGCGGCCCAGACCGCCGTTGCCCAGGCCCGCATCGGGCTCCTGCTCATAGATGGTGTCGATCTTGACGTCGGCATCAGCCAGCACACTCTCGGCAACTTCGTTCAGGCCAAGGTTGAACAGGCTCGTGCGCAGGCTGCGGCCCATGAGGAACTCCATGCAGAGGTAGTAGACCTGCTTCTTGCCCTCGCCCAGAACCTTGGACTGGAACTGCTTCTGGCGGTCGGACATGATCTGGCGGGTGATCATGGCCAGGCAGCGGTAGATCTGATCGGCGGAGGCCATGTCCAGAGTGACATTGCACTCACTCATCAGCTTGTCCTTGAGCAGCTTCTCAAATTCACGCTTTGTGTATTTCAAAATCGTTCTCTCCTTCTTTGCAGTCATGAGAATTCATGATTTTTGCGCTCTTTTCGGTGCTTTCAATAAACCACACTCTAGATTATAACGATATTTAGCGGATTGCGCAAGTCGAAATTGCCTGTTTGCAGGTTTTTTATACAATTCCGTCAAAAAGGGCTTTTGCAAATCGGTAATTTGTACTATAATAGATGTAAGATTCTGCGCCCCCACTGTAAATAAAGGCGTGCAGAGACCGGAAGGAGTATGATTATGGGTATGGCTACCTCAAAAGTGCGGCTGAACATCTGCGGTTCCAGCTATGTAGTCAACACGAGTGAGAGCGAGGATTACATGAAGAACCTCGCGGACCGACTGAACCTGGACATGAACGAGCTGATGGCGTCCTCGAACTCGGTCTCCATCACGACGGCGGCAGTCATGACCGCGCTGAACTATCGTGATGAGCTGGAAAAGGCCAGCGGCAGCGCCGACAATATGCGCCGCCAGATCAAGGACTACCTCGAGGATGCGGCCAGCGCCAAGATGGCTGCCGAGGAGGCCCGCCGTGAGAATGCGTCGCTCAAACGCCGTGTGGATGAGCTGGAGCGCCGCCTGCGCCGCAATCAGTTCCCGGCGGAGGACGAATGAGCCGCCCCGAGATTTTAGCCCCGGCGGGCAACCGCGAGATGCTTGGCGCCGCTGTTTTCAGCGGCGCTGATGCTGTTTATCTGGGGCTGACGGGCTTTAACGCGCGCCGCACGGCGGGCAACTTTACCCCCGACGAGCTGCGGGAGGCCGTGGCGTTCTGCCATGCCCGCGGCGTCAAGGTGCATGTGACGCTGAATACGCTGGTCTATGACCGGGAGTTGTCCGGCCTGGCCGATGCCGTGCGCGCCGTGGCTGCAGCCGGGGCGGATGCCGTCATTGCGGACGACCTGGCGACGGCGCAGCTGGTCAAAAGTATTGCACCGACGCTGCACCTGCACGGCTCGACCCAGATGAGCGTCCACACGCCCGAGGGCGCTAAGGAGCTTGCCGCGCTGGGCTATGACCGCGTCATTCTGGCGCGTGAGCTGTCGCTGGAGGAAATTCGTGCCGTCTGCGAGGCCAGCCCCATCGAGGTCGAGGTCTTTGTCCACGGCGCGCTCTGCATGAGCGTGTCCGGCCAGTGCATGATGAGCGCGTTCCTCGGCGGGCGCAGCGGCAACCGCGGTGCCTGTGCGGGTCCCTGCCGCCTGCCGTTTGACGCAAGTGCCGGTTTAAAACCCGGCCAGCCGGGCCGTGCCTGCCATTTGAGCTTAAAGGACATGGACTACATCCCGCACCTGCGGGAGCTGATGGACGCGGGTGTCGCCAGCGTGAAGATCGAGGGCCGCCTGCGCACGCCCGAGTACGCGGCGGCAGTCGTCACAGCCTGCCGCGCGGTCTGCGCGGGCCAGCCCTACGACGAAAAGCTCGTGCGGGACATCTTCTCGCGCTCGGGCTTCACCGACGGCTACCTGACGAACCGCAACGACGGCAAGATGTTCGGCGTGCGCACCGAGGCCGATGCCGCGGCGACCCGCGCCGCTACGCCCAAGGCACGCGAGCTGTTCCGCCGCGAGCTGCAGCGCGTGCCCGTACACTATGAATTGAGCGGCGGCGTGGAGGACGGCGGCGTCAAGTTGACCGCCCGCGACGACGACGGCCACAGGGTCAGCGTCTACAGCGCCGACGAGCCGCAGCCTGCCCAGAAGGACCCGTTGCCCGGTATCGAGCGCGCCCTCGGCAAGACCGGCGGCACGCCGTTTGTCATGGACGGCCTTGCCGCCGAGCCGGGGGAGGGGGGCTTCGGCTTCCTGCCCGGCGCCGCCTGGAACGAGCTGCGCCGCGAGGCGCTGGACATGCTGCTGGAAAAGCGCAGCGAGGTCACGCCCCACGCCGTACAGGCGTTTGAAATGCCGACCTATCCCGCCCATACCGTGGGGCAGCTGCCCGCGCTGGCCGCCCGCTTTGCCAATGCGGCCCAGTGCCCGGCGGAGGCGGCGGAGAAGCTGCAATACCTGATTTTCCCGATCACCGAAGCCGAGAGCATCCCCGAGGCATGGCGGGGGAAAACGCTGCTGGAGCTGCCGCGGGTCATGTTCGGCAGACTCGAGCAAAAGACCGCCGCGCGGCTGGACGCCTTGCAGGACGCGGGTTTTGCCGGGGCGGTGGTCAACAACCCCGCACAGCTGCGCTATACCGATGGCTGGACGCTGTACGGCGGCCTGGGCCTGAACGTCACGAACCCGATGAGCGCCGCGAGGTATGCCTCCCTGGGGGTGCAGGGCATGCTTTTGCAGCCCGAGACCGCGCTGACGGCCATGCAGGCCGTGGCCCCCGGCGTGCCCACGGCGGCGCTCTGCTACGGCCATTTGCCGCTGATGCTGACCCGCGCCTGCCCCCTGCGCAATGTGCGCGACTGCGGCAAATGCCCGGGCGGCGGCACGCTGCGGGACCGCAAGGGCCGCGACTTCACCGTGACCTGCTCGGCCCCCGGCGGGGCGGGCGTGCGCACAGTGTTCAACCCGGTGCCGCTCTACATGGGTGAGCGTCTGCGTGAGCTGCCCGTGGACGTGGCGGTAGCGGCCTTCACGACAGAGCCCCCCGCCCGCGTATCCCAGATTTTGGACCTGCTTTTCAACGCCCAACCGTTTGACAGCGAGTTTACGCGTGGGTTATACTATACGAATAACTAACACCGCAGGCTGACCCGAAAAAGGGCGGCTTGCAAATAAAAAATAAGAAATAATAAATAATAAAGAATGTGGAGTTTGCGCCACGGCGCAAACAAATTTTTTGAGAGGAGCGCAGCGACGCGGTCCACCGCATTTAATATTTTTTATTTAATATTTTTTATTTATTATTTATTATTTGAAAATCGGAGACTTTGCCTTATGAATCCCATTGTAAAATACAAAAAATTGGATGCCCGCGCCGTTGTGCCGCAGTACGCTACGCCCGGCGCGGCGGCGGCGGACCTGTGCGCGGTCCTGGATACACCGCTGACGCTGGCCCCGATGCAGCGCGCCCTCGTGCCCACCGGCCTTGCCATCGAGCTGCCCGGCCCCGCGTGCGTCGCCCTTGTCTACGCCCGCAGCGGCCTGTCCATCAAGCACGGTCTCTGCATGGCGAACGGCGTCGGCGTCATTGACAGCGACTACCGCGGTGAGCTGCGCGTGCCGATGGTGAACCTGTCGGGCGAACCCTACACCATCCAGCCCGGTGAGCGCGTCGCCCAGCTCTGCATTGCCCCTGTCTGGCAGGCAGCGTTCACCCCCGCCGATGAACTGACCGACACCGCACGCGGTGCAGGCGGGTTTGGGTCGACGGGAAAATAAACGGCATTCGCCGCGAGGTTCTCTCCCCCACCGCCTGCGGGCGGAGCCCTTCGGGCCCGGGCCCCTCTGCCGCTTCGCGACATCTCCCCACACCGTGGGGAGTCACCCTCGCAGAGGGGGCCAAGAGCCCCTTGCCTCCCTCTGCGAGGGAGGTGGCGCCGCAGCGCCGGAGGGAGAGAACCTTCCGGCAGTGCCCTTTTCCTAAAATTTCTGCTCACACCTTGTTTCGGCAAACTCTGCACACTCCGACTTTTTATAATAGACCAGAAAGGAAGCACACTATGGCTCTGATCCTTGCCTCCGGCAGTCCGCGCCGGCGTGAGCTGATGTCCCTTATCACCCCCGACTATACTGTCATCACCAGCGACGTGGACGAGACGAAGATCGCGGCAGATTCCCCGGCGCACCTCGCCAAGGCTCTGGCCACCGCTAAGGCCCGCGCCGTGGCCGAGGAAAACCCCGATGACGTCGTCTGCGGCTTTGACACGGTGGTCGAGTGCGAGGGCGAGGTGTTCGGCAAGCCGAAGGACGAGGCCGACGCCGTGCGGATGCTGCGCGCGCTCTCCGGGCGTGAGCACCGCGTCCACACCGGCGTCTGCATCTGCCGGGGCCGCCGTGCCGCCGCCACTGTCGAGACAACCGTTGTCCATTTCTCGCCCATCGCGGAGGACGACCTGTGCGCCTACGTGCGCACACCGGAGCCCTACGACAAAGCGGGAGCCTATGCCATCCAGGGGCACGCGGCGCTGTGGTGTGCGGGCATCGAAGGGTGCTACTACAACATCATGGGGCTGCCGGTTCACCGCACGGCGCAGCTGCTGCGCGAGCTTACCTGACCCGGACAGCCCCGGAAACGGGAGTCTGTATGGGAAAAATCTGCAACTTTTTTACATGCTTTTTCGGGAGAATACACGCTATGTTTACCAAAGACATCGGCATTGATCTGGGCACCGCCAACACCCTTGTGTACATGAAGGGCCGCGGCATCATCATGCGCGAGCCAAGCGTCGTCGCCGTGGACCCGCGCAGCGACGAGCTGCGGGTGCGCAGCGTCGGCCATGAGGCCAAGGCGGTCATTGGCCGCGCACCCGGCTCCATCGTGGCGGTGCGCCCCCTCAAGGACGGCGTTATTGCGGATTTTGACGTTACCGCGGCCATGCTGCAGAGCTTCATCCGCCAGGCCTGCGGCAACAGCATTCTGGCTCGCCCCCGGGTCGTCATCTGCGTGCCCTCCGGTGTGACCGAGGTCGAGCGCCGCGCCGTGCGCCAGGCTGCAGCCAAGGCGGGCGCACGCCAGGTCACGGTCATCGAGGAGCCGATGGCCGCCGCCATCGGCAGCGGTCTGCCCACCACCGACGCCGTCGGCAGTATGATCGTGGACATCGGCGGCGGCACGGCGGAGGTCGCGGTCATCAGCCTGTCGGGCATCGTCGCCAGCCGCAGCGTGCGCTGCGCGGGCGACGCGCTGGACCAGAGCATCATCGCTTTCATCAAGCGCAAATACAACCTGCTGGTTGGTGAGCGCACGGCAGAGCAGATCAAGATCGAGATCGGCTCGGCCTGCCCGCAGGACCCCGAGACCAGCATGGAAATTAAAGGCCGCAACCTTGTGGACGGCCTGCCGAAGGACATTCTGATCCGCTCCGAGGAGGTCCGCGACGCCATGAACGACTGCCTGCTGCGCATCGTCGAGGCCATCAAGGACACGCTGGAATGCACCCCGCCCGAGCTGTCCAGCGACATCATTGACCGCGGCATCATGCTTTCCGGCGGCGGTGCGCTGCTTCGCGGGCTGGATACCCTCATCCAGAATGAGACGGGCATCGAGGTCCACATTGCCGAAAGCCCCCTGGACTGTGTAGCCCTCGGCGCCGGTGCCGTCCTCGACAACCCCGATCTGGCCGGACGCCGGAAAGAGGAAATGAGCTACTTATAAAATGAGGGCCTTCCCCCGATGGGGAAGCCTTTTCAACCGAAAAAAAGATTGACAAATGGGGAAAATCCGGCTATTATTAGATTGTTCGCATATACCCGGAGGGACGCTATGCCTTTACTCGATCAGGATCTGCCCGCCCGCGCACAGCAGGGGGACGAGAACGCGCTTGCCGCACTGATCGCCCGCATGATGCCGGCCATCCGCAAGGGTGCGGCGGAATGCACTGCCCCCGGCCTCGATTTTGACGATGCCGTGCAGGAGGGGCTGATCGGCCTGTTCCATGCTGTGCGCGGGTTTGACCCCGCTGCCGGGCAGACCTTCACGGCTTATGCCGCGGCCTGCATCCGCCATGCACAGCAGGACGCCCGCCGGGCGGCTCTGCGCAAAAAGCACGCGCCGCTGAACTACAGCGTGCCGCTGCCCGCCGCCGAGGAAAGCACCGATACCCGCCCCGGCCCCGAGGAGCTTGCTATCTTCGGCGAACAGTACGCGGACGCGCTCCGCCGTATGCAGACCGAGCTTTCCGCGTTGGAACGCACGGTTTTAATGGCCGGGCTGGAAGGCCGCACCCCCGCGCAGACCGCGCGGGAGCTGGGACTTCCCGCCAAAAACGTGGCCAATGCGCTGGCCCGTGCGCGCCGCAAGCTGCGCGGTGCGCCCACAACCTAGGATTCAGGCGATTTGCCTGCGTCATATATCAACCTGCCCCCAGTAGCGCCTAAAATCAGTTCAGTTGGTCCATTCCCATTGCGTTGTTTTAGATTCTTCCGCGGGCAAAATAAACACAGAGGAGATACCCACTATGTTCGAAGACAAGACTTTGGTATGCAAGGATTGCGGCAAGGAGTTCGTTTGGACCGCCGGCGAGCAGGAGTTCTACGCCAGCCGTGGTTTCGAGAACCAGCCCCAGCGCTGCAAGCCCTGCCGTGATGCCCGCAAGAACTCTACCCGCGGCGAGCGCCAGATGTTCGACGCTACCTGCGCCAGCTGCGGCAAGGCCTGCAAGGTTCCCTTCCAGCCTCGCGAGGACCGTCCGGTCTACTGCAGCGAGTGCTTCGCTAAGATGAAGGAGAACGGCTGATTTACGCGCTTTTGCATGTAAACTGAGTTGAATGTTCCATTCCGCGCCCCGGCCTTACCGCCGGGGCGTGGTTTGTTATCGGGACGATTACAGGTTGATAGAATGAAAAAAACTCTCTCAAGGCTGCCGCGCGTCGTCCGGCTGGCGGCGCTGTCGGCGGTGCTGCTGGCTCTGTGCAGCAAGTCGTCGCCGCTCTACGCCTTCAACGACTGGATGGACGCAAACATCTTCTTCACGATGGGCCGCTCCATGCTCGGCGGCAGGGTGCTTTACCGTGACGTGTTCGACCACAAGGGCCCGGTGCTCTACCTGCTGTACGGGCTGGCGGGCCTTGTCGGCGGCACAGACTTCCGCGGCGTGCTGGTGCTGGAAATCATCGCCATGACGTGGTTTCTGTACACGGGTCTGCGCACGGCGGAGCTGCTGGCGGGCCGCCGCCTTTCGGCGTGGTGGATGGCGCTGCCCGCAGCGGGCATGGCGGCCAGCCGCGCGTTCTCCCACGGCGGCAGCGCTGAGGAGCTGCTGCTGCCGTTTCTGGCGGCGGCGCTGTTCAGCCTGGTCAGGGCGCTGCACAGTCCCAGCGCCAAGCCGCTGCGCGCGGTCTGTGTGCAGGGCCTTCTGGCCGGGTGCGCGCTCTGGCTCAAGTACACGGTGCTGGGCTTCTACCTCGCGTGGGTCGTAGTGCTGGCGGCGCTCTACCTGCGGCGCGGCTGGCTTGCACAGCTGGGCCGCAGCGTGGGGGCGTACCTCGGCGGCATGGCGCTGGCCACGCTGCCGTGGGTCGTCTACTTCGGCGTACACGGCGCGCTGGGGGACTGGTTCACCGCCTACTTTTATGACAATCTCTTCCTTTATAAGGGGGAGGGCGGCGGTCTGCCCGCGCTGGCGCAGCACCTGTGGTGGGCGGTGCGGGATGGCTTGCCCGCCGCGCTGCTGCTGGCGGCGTTCCTGCTCTGGGCGCTGCTGACCCGGCGTTTTGCCGCAGCGTGGGGCGTGGCTGCACTGGCCGCGGGGCTGGCCGCTACCAGTCTGATGGGCGGCTACCTGGTCTATTACGGGCTGGTGCTGGCGGTCTTTGCGCCGCTGGGCCTTGTGCCGCTGGTCCGCCTTGCAGAAAAGACCCCCGCGCCCGTCCGTACCGCGCTGCCCTGGGCTGTGCTGGCCGCGTGCGCTGCCGCCTGCTATGCCCTGACGCCCAACCGGGCACTGCGGGGCCGCGCCCGCGCCGACCTGCCCCAATACCGCTTTGCAGCGCAGATCAACGGCGGCAGCCTGCTGAACTACGGCACGCTGGACGGCGGCTTTTACACGGCGGCGGGCGTGCTGCCGCCCTGCAAATATTTCTGCGTGACGAACATGCCGCTGGACGACCAGTGGACCGACCAGCAGGCTGTATTGAAGGCCGGTGCTGTGGACTACGTCGTGGCGCTGACCGGCGACCTGCACGGCGATTTCCCGCAGTATGCGGTCATTGACCGGTGCAGCTATGACGGCGGCGAGGGCGAAGTGACCTGGTATCTCTACCAATTGCAGCGGTGATTTGCGTTTTTGTGCCCTATGCTGTATAATAGCACTGATCCCTGTACATCCTGCCAGAAAGGCAATGCCTATGAAACAAAAACTCACCCTGCGCCGCGTCCTCGCCAGCGCTGTGGCGGCGCTGGCTGCCGCTGCGGCGGTCTGGCTGCTCTGCCGCTGGGTCGGCTATGATTTGCAGCTGCGCATCGGCAATGAGCCGGTCTATGAAATCGCAAACGATGACTATACCCAGATCATCGACGTACCCGAGGACGGGCTTTGGCAGGCCGTCCCGCTGGAGGCGGGGCAGACGCTCTATGGCTGCCGCCTGCGGTTCAGCACCCACGGGGAGCTGTACCGCGCCGGTATGGTCATGGTCGATCTGTGTGATGCCGACGGTACGATCCTGCGCGAGGCGGCGGGCAACTACGCCAACATTTTTGATGACAACTTTACGGGCTTTGCCTTCGGCACGGCCTACACGGCGGCGCAGGCGGAAACACTCTACCTGCACATCTATAACGTCGTCGAGTGGGAGGGGCCGCTCGGTCTCTGGGCCAGCACCGGCACGGTGGGGGCGCTGCCCCTGACCGCGGACGGCGTTGATGCCGACGCCACGCTGGCATTGCAGTATATGACCGACGATTCCAGCAGCTGGCCGTCCGATCTGGCAAACGGGCTGGCCCCGCTGCTGGCGTTCGCAGCATTTGCCGCCGTGCTGCTGTTCGGTCTGCGTGCCCCGCTGCCGCTGACCGTGGCGGTGGTCGGCCTTGCGTGCGGACTGCTGTTTGTGCGCGTCACCCCGGCGCTCGTCGCGCCCGATGAATACACCCACCTGGCCGCGGCCTATGAGCTGGCCAGCCGCCTGGGCGGCGAGACGCCCGCCGACGAAAACGGCTGTCTGTTGGTGCGGGAGAGCGATGCGCCGCACTTCGGCACCCGCAGCGGCGAGATCGGCATTCTGGCCTACAAGGCCGAGGTGCTGGCCCGTCAAAATGAAGCCGGCGGTCCCGACGCGCTGACCGCCGTCAGCGAGGCCAAGGCCGGGCAGGGCAGCGGCAACTACCTGCCGCAGGCGCTGGGCATCCGGCTGGCCCGCAATGCCGGTGCTAACTTTTACACGATGCTGCGTCAGGCGCGGACCTTCAACCTGATTTTCTATCTGCTGCTGGCCGTGCTGGCTGTGGCGCTGGCCCCGGCGGCGGTGCGCGGGCTGCTGGCCTGCATTGCGTTGCTGCCGATGCCGCTGCAGCTGGCGGGCAGTCTCTCGCCCGATGCGTCGGTGCTGGGCATGGTGTTCTGCTACACGGCGCTCTGCCTGCGGCTGCGCACCAAAAAAGCCGTGTGGTGGGAAAAAATCCTGCTCATCGCCCTCGGCGGGGCTGTCGGCCCGGCCAAGGCCATCTACCTGCCGGTGGTGCTGCTCTGCTTTATCATCCCGGCGGACAACCTTGTGGGGCCGACGGAATTTGTCCGGGGCTCGTTTGGCGCGCGCGTGCGCTCCGGGCAGCTGATCCGGGAGGCCGTGCTCGTGCTGGCGGGCTGCCTGTGGCTCTCCGCCAACCTCGGCGAGCTGGCCTATGCCGCCCGCGACACGAATCGGATGCTTCTGGCCGTCGGCGCGGTGGGTGTTGCTCTGCTGCTGGCGCTGGTGCGCTGGCTGTATGGAAAAGTACAGAATGACGCCAAAAAGCTGCGCCTGTTCAAGGGCGGGCTGGCCTGTGCCGTTGTGCTGGCCGCCGTCGGCGGGGTGCTTGCGCTGTCCCGCATGGGCGGCGGGCTGGCCCCCGACCAGCTGCTGATGACGAACCCCAACGGCGATTCCATCTGGACGTTCTCGCTGGGGTACATCTGCCGCAACCTGCCCGCCACGGCGAAGCTCTTGCTGCGCACGATCCCCGCGCAGGGTGCGCTCTGGCTGCAGGGCATTCTGGGCACGACGCTGGGGGAGCCGATCGTTTACCGCATCGACGTCAGCTGGCTGCTGGGCGTCGGGCTGATGCTGGCATTGCTGGCGGCAGCCCTGCCGATGCGGGACGAACCGGATAAACCGCTGCTGGGCCGCCGCACCGGCTTCGGTGTGCTGGGCATCATCCTCTGCGTTGCGGCGGCGTCGCTCGTCGTGGCGCTGAACTGGACGCCCATCAACTATGAAACGCTGTTCGGTATGCAGGGCCGCTACTGGCTGCCCGTGCTGCCGCTGGCGCTTCTGCTCGTCAAGGGAAACCGCAGCGTTTGTGCGCGGCGCGACCTTTCCCGCGGGGCGGCACTGGCCGTCACCGCCTGTACACTGTTGACCCTGCTGCAGGGCTATAGCCTATACGCAAGCTGGCAGCCGGTATCATAAATCTGCCTACACTATTATAAAGGAGACACTCTCATGACTGTTACGAAGAATACCATCATCGCCGAGATCCTGAACAACGACCCCACCCAGGGCTGCGTGCCCATCTTCCTGTCCACCGGTATGCACTGCCTGGGCTGCATGGCCTCCCATGGTGAGACCGTCGAGGAGGCCTGTGCTGTCCACGGCGTTGACGCCGACGAGCTCGTCGACGAGCTGAACGACTACTTTGCACACTTGTAATGCGCCGCGGCTCGATGCCCGCCTGGCCGCTGCCTATGATTTTGTACGTCCGGGGCACGCGGCGGCGGACATCGGCTGCGATCACGGCAAATTAAGCGCCGCACTGGCGGGCAGCGGACGCTGCCCGCTTGTTTTGGCTTGCGACCTGCGCCCCGGCCCGCTGGAAAAGGCCCGTGTGACCTGTGCGCCCTACGGGGATAAGGTGCAGTGCCGCTTGGGCAGCGGGCTTTCGGTTTTAGAACCCGGCGAGGTCGATGACATCATCATCGCCGGTATGGGCGCGGAGACGATCATTGAGATTCTGGAGGCGGCGCCCTGGGTGTTCGATGCGCGGTACAATTTGGTGCTGGTCCCCGCGACGAAGCACAGTATCCTGCGCCGCTGGCTGGCCCGCCGCGGCTTTGCACTGCGGGCCGAGACCCTCTGCCAAGCCGCAGGCCGGTGGTACGCCGTCATGAACGCGCAGTACACGGGTGCCGCCCGCGAGCCGGACGGGCTGTTCTGCCTGACCGGCCTGACGAACGGCCAGCCCGGGTGCAGCGAGTATTACGCCGTGCAGAATGAAAAGCTGAAAAAGTACCGTTTGGGTCTGCCGGAGGGAACAGAACGGGACGCGGTGGGGGAGCTCATCGCCGAATTAGATGCGTTAGCGGCACGGTAAACGCCCGCGGGCGGATATAAAATCCGCCCCTGCGCACAGCGGGAAAAGCCACAGCGTTCCCCATCGCCTTGCCGTAGGGGCCGGGTATGCCCGGCCCGCAGCGTCAAATCAGGCACCCGCAGACGGGCGATCTCCGCAAGCCTGCGGTAAAACAGAATCCATCAGGAGGTAAAAACATGTCAGTAAGCGTACAGCAGATTTTGGGCTTTCTGCGGGCGGTGGCCCCGCAGGAGCTGGCATTGGATTGGGATAACGTCGGCCTGCTCGTCGATGCGGGTCAGCCCGTGGACGGTGTGCTGACCACGCTGGACATCACCCCCGCCGTCGTGCGGGAGGCTGTCGAAAACGACTGCCAGCTTATTGTCAGCCATCACCCGGTCATTTTCCATCCGCTCAGGACGCTGGCTGCCGATGATGTGCCCGCCCTGCTGATGAAAAACGGCATCTCGGCCATCTGTATGCACACAAATCTTGACGCGGCCCCGGGCGGCGTCAATGATACACTCTGCGACATCCTCGGCATCGCCGCCGAGGGCCGCGAGAGCTTCGCCGAAGGCTGCGGGCGCATCGGCACCACGATGCCCACCACGGTGGAGGCGCTGGCCAAATTCTGCGCCGCCACGCTGCACAGCGGCGTCAAGTACGTGAACGGCCAAAAGCCTGTCACCTGCCTGGCCGAGGTCAGCGGCGGGGGCGGCAGTTACTTAGAGGAAGCCATCGCGCGCGGCGCGGACTGTCTTGTCACCGGCGAGGCGGCCCACCACATTGCGCTGCTGGCCAGGCAGAAGGGCATCGGCCTTGTGGTCGCGGGCCACTGGGGCACCGAGCACGCCATTGCCGATGTGCTGGCCGTCCAGCTGGAAAAGCAGTTCCCGGCCCTCACCGTCGCCCACGCCGAGGCTGATGCTGATCCGTATTCCTACCTATTATAATAAGGAGCCATTCCCATGTCCCTTGATGCCGCAACGCTGGCGCTGGTCGCCGGTGAACTGAAAAACACGCTGCTCGATGCCAAGATCGACAAAATTTTTGAGCCGACCCGCGACGAGGTGCTTATGACCCTGCGCACCCGCACCGAGACTCACCGTCTGTTGCTGTCGGCCCGCAGCGGCTCGGCCCGCGTCTGCCTGACGAAGGAGAGCTTCGAGAACCCGCTCACGCCGCCGGGCTTCTGTATGCTGCTGCGCAAGCACCTGACCGGCGGGCGGCTCATTGAGCTGCGCCGCGAGCCGGGGGACCGCATCGTCTATTTTGACTTCCGCTGCACGAACGAGATGGGCGATCTGGTCACGAACACGCTGGCCGTCGAGCTGATGGGCCGCTACTCCAATCTGGTGCTCGTGCAGGGCGGGCGCATCATTGATGCCCTCAAGCGGGTGGACTTTGACGACAGCGAGGTCCGCCAGCTGCTGCCGGGTCTGGCCTACACGCTGCCGCCCAAGCCCGCGCGGCCTGACTTCTTGGAGACGAGCGCCGCCGCCATTGTGGCCGCTGCGTGCGAGAAGGATCTGCCCGTTGCACAGGCGCTCGGCAAGACGGTGGCGGGGGTCGGCCCCGTCGTCGTGCGGGAGGCCGTCTGCCGCGCACTGGGGGAAACGCCTGCGCTGGCCTGCGACCTGACCGCCGAGGAGAAGGCCGGGCTGGCCGCGGCCATCGACGAATTGAAGGACGAGCACGCCCACGGCGGCACGCCCACCGCGGTGCGTCTGCCCCAGCCGGACGGCGCACCGAAGCCCGTGGAGTTCAGCTTCTTTGTGCCGCAGCAGTACGGCAGCGCGGCGATTTTGACCCGGTATCCGTCCTACAGCGAGATGCTGGAGGACTACTACGCCACGAAGGACCGCGCCGAGCGCCTGCGCCAGAAAAGCCGCGAGCTGTACAAGGCCGTCCACAATATGTATGACCGCGCCGTCCGCAAGCAGGCCGCGCGGAAGGAGGAACTGAGCCAGTCCGCCAAGGCCGACACGCTGCGCCTTTACGGCGAGCTTTTGCAGGCGAACCTCTGGGCCATCCACAAGGGTGACCGGCAGGTGACCGTGCAGAACTACTACACCGGCGAGGATGTGACCATACGCTTGGACCCGCGTCTGGGCGGCAACGAGAACGCGCAGAAGTATTTCCGCGATTATAAAAAGAAGCAGACCGCTCACGCCATGCTGCAAAAGCTGCTGGTGGAGGGCGAGGCCGAGATCGAGTATCTGCGCACGGTGCTGTATGAGGTGGAGAGCGCCCCCGGCGAGATGGCGCTGAACGAGATCCGCGCCGAGCTGAAAAGCCAGGGGTACTTAAAGTATTACAAGCAGCGGGACCGCAAGCAGAAGCCTGCGGACTTCCTGCGGTATACCTCGAGCGACGGGTTTGAGATCCTGGTGGGGCGCAACAACCTGCAGAACGACAAGCTGACCCTGCACACCGCCCGCGGCAAGGACCTGTGGTTCCACGTCCAGAAGGCACCCGGCAGCCACTGCGTCGTTATGAGCCGCGGAGAGGACATCCCCGACACGACCAAACAGGAGGCCGCCGAGCTGGCCGTCCTGCATTCGAGCCAGAACGGCGGTGCAAAGGTCGCCGTGGACACCACCGAGGTCAAAAATATATGGAAGGCCAACGGGGCGAAACCGGGCATGGTGCTGTACGAGGTCTACACGACGGTCTACGTGACGCCGCGTGAAGGGCTGGAGGAGCAGCTGAAAAAACGGTAAATGTAGGGGGCGGCGTCCCCGACGCCCCGCAGGCCGATGCGGACAGCGCCCCCTACAATCTGCCGCACGGTAGGGGCCGGGCATGCCCGGCCCGCGGCCTTCCCGCAGGAGGTCGTCTGCCATACAGCTGCGGGCCGCACATGTGCGGCCCCTACAGGGCAACTATAATATGAGGTACGCAATATGAAGAAAAATTTTCCGATTCTTGTATCTCTTGTTTTACTTACCGCCTGCACGTCTGCCCCAGCGGACAGTGTGGCGGCTACCCCCGAACCTACCGCAACGCCTGTCATAACCCTGGCACCCACGCCGTCCCCGACGCCTGCGCCGACGATGGCGGTGTACGATGAGGTCTCCTTCGACGATTGGCGGGACGGTGCAGGCTGCACGATGCCGGACTACACGTTCAGCGCTCCGCATAAGCCGCAACCGCAGGAACAGGTCACATGGCCCACGGACGGCGTGACGCTCTGCTATAATGCAAAGACGCTGGAAGAAGCAGCGGAGATTTTCCACACCACGGTGGAAAACTTAAAGGAGTTGAACCCGGACTGGCAGGACAAATACAGCCGCGCCATTGGGTGCTACTGGGCCCTGAAAGTACAGGCCAAGCCCTACACCCTGCCCATGAACAACGTGGTGACGGCCACAGTCAATGCACCGTGGGTCGAGAGCTACTATGACCGCACCGAAGTCTGCGATGTTCCCGCGTCGCTGGACAAGCAGGCCCGGGCCGCGCTGGCCTCGGCGTATTACTTCCAGTATCACTGGTGGGGGATGCACGCGGGCTTTTTGCCCTATGAGAAACTGGACGAGCCGGTTGGGTTTTTCAACTACCGCGCGGCGGATGGCGCGTTTTACACGAAGTTCTCGGAGTTCGGCAGCTTTCTGCACACGGTCTACTCCGATGCCTGGGTGGACGATATGCTGAGCATGGACCCCGCACTCTTTGCCGAGGGCGAAAACGACACCATCCTGACGCTGGACGGTGACCGCGGCGGCAACATCGCCTACTGCGGGCATCTTTTCACCGAACCGGAGCTGCAGCCCGACGGCAGCCTTGCATTCTGGCAGCTCTCACTGACCTGCGAGAGCGACGATTTTAAAGGCTGGGCAGGGGAGGAGACGATTGTGCCCGATACCGCCACTGTAACGACGGTACGGTTGGTGCCGACGGAGAATGGCTGGCGGGTGGATGCGCTGGAGCTGCCGAGCTGAGCTGTAGGGGCCGGGCATTGCGGGGTTGTGAGCGTAGGACCACGGTTGAGTGGAACGAAACCGGGGCGCGAACAATGTTTGCCCCTGCGTGGCAAACAACCGCACGAGCGTGTTTGCTTGCAAACTGTCGGCGCTCGTTGTGCGCCGACAAGCGCCCGGCCCGCGGCCTTCCCGCAAATGACCGTTTACCTTACAGCTGCGGGCCGCACATGTGCGGCCCCTACAGAGCAATAACTTTTCACGCTGCAATTTGCCTGAAAAACAGGACTTCTTTCCCCCAAAACCATGCACTCTGTTGAAAACTCATACAACCTCCACTACTTTCGGCATAACGTAAAAATTTCTCAAAAAAATTTTATAAAAATGCCAAAAAACACTTGCAACACCGGGAGACGTGTGCTATAATACATCTTGGCTGCGGAAGGCTTGTGCAGAATAAGCAAGCTGCGCAAGCCGCGATATGCGTTGATGCGGGAGGTTGCCGCCATAAAGCCGAAGGGCTGGCGGGTTTTTCCGCGGAGTATGTCCGATCTTAGAACCGGGCGAAAGAATTACGGAAACAAAGGGATATGTACGCCACTGCATTCTGCGGTGCGGACCAATGTTCACCTTACTTTGTGATGATTCTTTCCGGGAGAACTGTGCGAACACGGTTCACCGGATTTTGTCATGCGAAAAGGTTGAACACCCGGAAACGTGTGTGATTTATCGGCTCGCCTAAGGCGCAAAATTTTATAGGAGGCGAATGCAATGGCAGTCAAAGAAAAAATCAGAATCCGTCTGAAGAGCTACGATGCATCCCTGATCGATGCTGCGGCACAGAAGATCGTGGAGACCGCTAAGCGCACTGGCGCTCGCGTTTCCGGCCCGATCCCTCTGCCCACCGACAAGGAGGTCGTCACGATCCTGCGCGCTGTCCACAAGTACAAGGACAGCCGTGAGCAGTTCGAGACCCGCACGCACAAGCGTCTGATCGACATTCTGAAGCCGTCCAACAAGACGGTCGAGGCTCTCATGAGCCTGCAGCTCCCCGCCGGCGTTGACATCGAGATCAAGCTGTAATCGAGTTTCTACATTATAATGGCCGATACGCGCGGCCGTGATCCGTGAACGGTCGGCGTGTAATGGAAAGACACGGTAAAGCACCATCTCGCTGCAATGCAAACAGCGGAGAGGTCATGTTGATGGGAAACCACCAACCAATAACCTTTACAGGAGGACAAACACAATGCAAAAAGGTATCATCGGCAAGAAGCTGGGCATGACCCAGCTGTTCGACGCCAACGGCAAGGTCGTTCCGGTCACCATCATCGAGGCCGGCCCCTGCACCGTCGTGCAGAAGAAGACCGTTGAGTCTGACGGCTACCAGGCTGTTCAGATGGGCTACGGCGAAGTGAGCGCCAAGAAGGTCAACAAGGCCGCCAAGGGTCACTTCGACAAGGCTGACGTCGCTCCCAAGCGCACCCTGCGTGAGTTCCGTTTTGATGACATCGCTGCCGTCAACGTCGGCGACATCCTCAAGGCTGATGTCTTCGCAGAGGGCGACAAGGTTGATGTTGTCGGCACCAGCAAGGGCAAGGGCTATCAGGGCGTTATCAAGCGCTTTGGCCAGCACCGCCTGCGTGAGAGCCACGGCACCGGCCCTGTTGCACGTCATGCCGGTTCTAACGGTTCCACTTCCAGCCCGTCCCGCGTGTTCAAGGGCAAGCGTCTGCCCGGCCACATGGGTGCGGTCCGCGTGACTGTTCAGAACCTGAGCGTCGTCAAGGTCGACGCTGAAAACAATCTGATCGCGATCAAGGGTGCGATCCCCGGCCCGAAGGGCTCGGTCGTGACCATCCACGACAGCGTGAAAGCGTAAAGGAGGAAAACACAATGGCACAGTTTGATGTCGTCGATATGAACGGCAAGAAGGTTTCCACCGTTGAGCTTTCCGACGCCGTGTTCGGGATCACCCCGAACGAGAAGGCTGTCCACGAGGCAGTCGTCAACTTCCTGGCCAACCAGCGCCAGGGCACCCAGAACACCAAGATCCGCAAGGAAGTCCGCGGCGGCGGCAAGAAGCCTTGGCGCCAGAAGGGCACCGGCCACGCTCGTCAGGGCTCTATCCGTGCTCCGCAGTGGACCCACGGCGGTGTTGCTCTGGGCCCCAAGCCCCGCAGCTACTACTACACCATCAACAAGAAGGTCAAGCGTCTGGCTCTGCTCAGCGCCCTGTCTGACAAGGCTGCCAACGGCAACATGATCCTGGTCGACAAGATCGCCGCTGACGAGTACAAGACCAAGACCGTCGTTGCTTTCCTGGCCGCTGTCGGCGCAGGCAAGAAGAACCTGATCGTCAATGACACTCTGGACGCCAAGTTCGTCAAGAGCGCCGCCAACATCCCCGGTGTCCAGACCGCCGCTACCGGCATCAACACCTACGATGTTGTCAACGCCGACAAGCTCATCCTGAGCGTTGACGCTGCCAAGAAACTTGAGGAGGTATATGCGTGATGAAATTCGCACAGGACATCGTTCTCGCCCCCGTCATCACCGAGAACTCCATGGCTGGCATCGCTGACAAGAAGTACACCTTCAAGGTCGCTACCGACGCCACCAAGATCGACATCGCCAACGCTGTTGAAGAGCTGTTCGGCGTGAAGGTCGCCAAGGTCAACACCATCTCCGTCCGTGGTCGCTATCGCCGCCAGGGCATGCACGCCGGCTACACTGCCAAGAGCAAGAAGGCCATCGTCACCCTGACTGCCGACTCCAAGGAGATCGAGTTCTTCAACTCCATGGTTTGATGACCGGATGGCCGCAAGGCCGTCTTGAGGGCCCCGCCGAGGGGCCCGGTTATGGGGATATGACCCCGATAAAAATTCATAAGATAACAACAAGGAGATCAACATGGCTATCAAGAAGTACAAGCCGACTACCCCCGGTCGCCGTGGCATGACTGTTACTGACTACAGCGTGCTGTCCAAGGTCGATCCGGAGCGCAGCCTGCTCGAGTCCAAGAAGAAGCATGCCGGCCGCAACAACACCGGCAAGATCACCGTCCGCCATCACGGCGGCGGCAACCGCGTCAAGTACCGTGTCATCGACTTCAAGCGCAACAAGTTTGATGTCCCCGCCACCGTCAAGACGCTGGAGTATGACCCGAACCGTTCCGCCTTCATCGCACTCGTTGAGTACGAGGACGGCGCCAAGAGCTACATCCTGGCTCCCGATGGTCTGAAGGTTGGCGACACCATCATGGCTGGCCCCAACGCTGACATCAAGCCCGGCAACGCTCTGCCCTTCGAGAACATCCCCGTTGGTACCATGATCCACAACATCGAGCTGTATCCCGGCAAGGGCGGCCAGCTGGTCCGTTCCGCTGGCGTTATGGCGCAGCTGATGGCTAAGGAGAATGGTTACGCTCTGGTCCGTCTGCCCTCCGGTGAGATGCGCAACGTTCGTCTGAACTGCATCGCCACCATCGGCGTTGTTTCCAACCTCGACCACGAGAACGTCAACCTCGGCAAGGCCGGCCGCAAGCGCCACATGGGCGTCCGCCCCGGCAGCCGTGGTTCCGTCATGAACCCCTGCGACCATCCTCATGGTGGTGGCGAGGGCCGCGCTCCGGTTGGTCATTCCAGCCCGCGTACTCCGTGGGGCAAGCCCGCTCTGGGCCTGAAGACCCGCAAACACAAGGCTCGCAGCGACAAGTTCATTGTCAAGCGCGCCAACGGCTAAGGGAGGTTTTTGAACAATGTCTAGAAGCACTAAGAAGGGCCCTTACGTTCTGCCTTCCCTGTACAAGAAGGTTGAGGCTCTGAACGAGGCTGGCAAGAAGAGCGTCGTGAAGACCTGGAGCCGCTCCTCCACCATCTTCCCCGAGTTCGTCGGTCACACCTTCGCCGTCCATGACGGCCGCAAGCATGTGCCCGTGTACGTTACCGAGGACATGGTTGGCCACAAGCTGGGCGAGTTTGCACCTACCCGCAAGTTCACCGGCCACGTCGGCGCTAAGACCGCCGGCAAATAAGAGAGGAGGAACATCGAATGGAAGCACGGGCTATTCTCCGTTACGCCCGCATTAGTCCCCGCAAGGTTTCGATCGTGATGGACCTCATCCGTAACAAACCCCTGGACGAAGCGCTGGCTATCCTGCAGTACACCCCGAAGGCCGCCTGCGAGCCCCTTCTCAAGCTGGTGAATTCTGCTGCCGCTAATGCGGAAAACAACTTCAACATGGATCGCAACAATCTCTACGTCGCAGAATGCTACGTCTGCCCCGGCCCCACGCTCAAGCGCATCATGCCTCGCGCACAGGGCCGTGCATACCGCATCCTGAAGCGCACCAGCCACATGACTGTTGTGCTGAAAGAGAAACAGTAAGGAGGTAAACAAATGGGCCAGAAAGTCAATCCCCACGGCATGCGCGTGGGTGTTATCAAAGATTGGGACAGCCGCTGGTTTACCTCTAAGCAGGCATTCGGCGACACCCTGGTCGAGGATTACAAGATCCGTAAGACCCTGAAGAAGCAGCTGTACGCTGCCGGCGTTCCCAAGATCGAGATCGAGCGTACCGTCGACTCCCAGACCGGTGCCCCCCGCGTGAAGGTCAATGTCTTCTGCGCAAAGCCGGGCATCGTGATCGGCAAGGGCGGTGCTGAGAGCGCCAAGATCGAGAAGCAGCTGGCAAAGCTGACCGGCAAGGCCGTCAACCTCAACATCATTGAGGTCAAGGGCACCACCACCAATGCACAGCTCGTTGCTGAGGACGTTGCTTCCCAGCTGGAGCGCCGCATCGCTTTCCGCCGCGCTATGAAGCAGGCCATCCGCAATGCCATGCAGCCCCGTGACCGCAGCGCCACGCCTGCCAAGGGTATCAAGGTCACCTGCTCCGGCCGTCTGGCCGGCGCGGACATCGCCCGCGTTGAGAGCTACCATGAGGGCACCATCCCCCTGCAGACTCTGCGCGCTGACATCGACTACGGCTTCGCTGAGGCCAACACCACCTACGGTAAGGTCGGCGTCAAGGTTTGGATCTACAAAGGCGAGATCCTGAAGGGCGCCAAAGCCCCCGCCAAGAAGGAAGGAGGCAAACAGTAATGTTACTGCCGAAGCGTGTTAAGTATCGCCGCGTCCAGCGCGGCCGCATGACCGGTAAGGCCATGCGCGGCAACAAGGTCAACCAGGGCGATTACGGCCTGGTCGCTCTCGAGCCGGCTTGGATCACCTCCAACCAGATCGAGGCAGCCCGTGTTGCCATGACCCGTTATATCAAGCGTGGCGGCAAGGTCTGGATCAAGATCTTCCCCGACAAGCCCGTTACCGAGAAGCCGGCCGGCACCCGAATGGGTTCCGGTAAGGGCAGCCCCGAGTACTGGGTCGCCGTCGTCAAGCCGGGCCGCGTGCTCTTCGAGCTGGCTGATGTCAACGAGGAGACCGCTCGCGAGGCCCTGCGTCTGGCCAGCCACAAGCTGCCGATTCGCTGCAAATTCGTCAAGCGCGAGGAGCTTGACACTGTAAAGGAGGGTGACGCTGAATGAAAGCCACTGAACTGCGCGAAATGACCGATGTCGAGCTGAACAAGCAGCTCAAGGACCTGAAGGCCGAACTCTTCAACCTGCGCTTTCAGCACGCCATCAACCAGTTGGACAACCCCATTCGCATCGAGGCCGTTAAGAAGGACATCGCCCGCGTGATGACCGTCCTGGCTGAGAAGAATGCCAAGAACGCTTAAGAGGGAGGGTAAAGCATGGAACGTAATCTGAGAAAGACCCGTGTGGGCGTCGTTGTCTCCGACAAGATGGACAAGACCATCGTTGTCGCTGTTAAGGACAGCGTCCAGCACCCTCTGTACAAGAAGATCTTGAAGCGCACCAAGAAGTTCAAGGCCCATGACGAGAACAACGAAGCCGGCATCGGCGACCGCGTCGAGATCATGGAGACCCGCAAGATCTCCAAGGACGTCAACTGGCGTCTCGTGAAGATCATCGAGAAGGCAAAATAATCAGCCTGGTACTTTGAAAGGAGGACCTGAAAGATGGTTCAGATGCAAACTTATCTCAAAGTGGCCGACAATACCGGTGCTAAGGAGTTAATGTGCTTCCGTGTACTGGGCGGTACCCGCAAGAGATACGCAAACATCGGTGACATCGTGGTTTGCAGCGTCAAGAAGGCTGCTCCCGGTGGTACCGTGAAGAAGGGCGACGTGGTCAAGGCCGTCATCGTCCGTAGCAAGCACGGCCTGCGCCGTGACGACGGCTCCTACATCCGCTTTGATGAGAACGCCGCCGTTATCGTCATGGCCGACAAGAGCCCCAAGGGCACTCGTATCTTTGGACCCGTCGCTCGCGAGCTGCGCGACGCCGGCTTCACCAAGATCCTGAGCCTGGCTCCGGAATCGCTGTAAGGAGGTTTTAATTAAATGAACAATCTTCATGTTAAAACCGGCGACAACGTCATGGTCATCTCCGGCAAGGACAAGGGCAAGACCGGCAAGGTCCTGCAGACCTCCCCGAAAGAGGGCAAGGTCATTGTCGAGGGCCTGAACATGGTCACGAAGCACGTCAAGCCTCGCCGTCAGGGTGAGCAGGGCGGCATCGTCAAGGCCGAGGGCGCTATCTACGCCTGCAAGGTCATGCCCGTCTGCCCCAAGTGTGGCAAGGCCACCCGCGTGGGCCATTCTGTCAAGGACGGCAAGACCGTCCGCGTTTGCCGCAAGTGCGGCGCTGAACTGTAAGGGAGGAGTACACAATGGCACGTTTGAAAGAACAGTATGTCAACGAGATCGCTCCGGCCCTGAACAAGAAGTTCGGCTACAAGAGCGTTATGCAGATCCCCAAGCTGGATAAGGTCATCATCAACGTTGCCGCTGGTGAGGCCAAGGAGAACGCCAAGGTCATCGACGCCATCGTCGCCGACCTGGGCCAGATCACCGGCCAGAAGGCTATCGTCTGCAAGGCCCGCAAGAGCGTTGCAAACTTCAAGCTGCGCGAGGGCATGCCCATCGGCGCAAAGGTCACCCTGCGTGGTGAGCGTATGTACGAGTTCGTTGACCGCCTCTTCAATGTCGCGCTGCCCCGCGTTCGCGACTTCCGCGGCATCAACGGCAACTCCTTCGATGGCCGCGGCAACTACGCCTTCGGCCTGAAGGAGCAGATCATCTTCCCCGAGATCGACTTCGACAAGGTCGATGCGATCCGCGGCATGGACATCTGCTTCGTCACCACCGCTAAGACCGACGAGGAGGCCAAGGAGCTGCTGAAGGCTCTGGGCGCTCCGTTCGCTAACTAAGGGAGGGAACTCACATGGCAAAAACTTCTATGAAGCTCAAGCAGCAGCGTCCCGCCAAGTTCTCGACCCGCGCTTACAACCGCTGCAAGATCTGCGGTCGTCCCCACGCTTACCTGCGCAAGTACGGTGTCTGCCGTATCTGCTTCCGTGAGCTGGCTTACAAGGGCGAGATCCCCGGCGTCAAGAAGGCTTCCTGGTAAGCCCTTGATTGCTTCTGTCTGAACGAATTAACAACACTCTTAAACACAACCTAAGGAGGTTAGTGGCATGCAAATCACCGATCCTATCGCGGACCTGCTGACCCGCATCCGCAATGCTAGCACTGCCAAACACCCTTCCGTGGATATCCCCGCATCTAACCTGAAGAAGGCGATCTGCCAGATTCTGGTTGACGAGGGCTACATCAAGGGTATGAAAGTGACCGAGGACAATAAGCAGGGGACCATCACCCTGACCCTGAAGTACCAGGAGAACGGTACTCCGGTCATCGCCGGCCTGAAGCGCGTTTCTAAGCCGGGCCTGCGTATTTACACCAACTGCGAGGATATGCCTAAGGTCATGAAGGGCCTGGGCACCGCAATCATCTCCACCTCTAAAGGCGTCATGACCGACAAGGCAGCCCGCGCTGCTCACGTCGGCGGTGAAGTTCTCGCCTTTGTGTGGTAAGAAAGGGGTATAGACAATGTCGAGAATTGGAAGAAAACCCATCGTCATTCCCGCCGGTGTGGAAGTGAAGGTCGATGCGGCCGAGCACGCTATCACCGTTAAGGGCCCCAAGGGTACCCTGCATTCCAAGTTTCATCCTCTGATGACTGTTGCTGTCGAGGGCAATGAGATTTTGGTTACCCGCCCCAATGACGAGAAGGAGGCACGCAGCCTCCATGGCCTGACCCGCACCCTGATCCATAACATGGTCGTCGGTGTTACCGAGGGCTTCCGCAAGGATCTGGAAATTCAGGGCGTCGGCTATCGTGCCGCCAAGCAGGGCAGCAAGCTGACCCTGACCCTGGGCTTCTCTCATCCCGTTGAGTTTGAGGACACCGATACCATCAAGATCGAGCTGAAGGATGCTCTGCATTTCAGCATCACCGGTATCGACAAGCAGGAGGTCGGCCAGTTCGCTGCCGAGGTCCGCGGTGTCCGCCCGCCCGAGCCGTACAAGGGCAAGGGCATCCGCTATGTTGGCGAGTATGTCATCCGCAAGGAAGGCAAAGCCGGCAAGGGTAAATAATAGGAGAGGAGAAACATTATGGTCAACAAGGCTGATAAGAACGTTGCTCGTCTGCGCCGCCACCGTCGTGTCCGCGGCAAGATCAGCGGCACTGCTGCTCGTCCCCGTCTGGATGTTTTCCGCTCTGCCAAGCACATCTACGCTCAGGTCATCGATGATGAGCAGGGCGTGACCCTGGCCAGCGCTTCCAGCATGGACAAAGATTTCAACGCTTACGGCGGCAACGTCGAAGCTGCTAAGAAGGTTGGCGAGAACATCGCCAAGAAGTGCCTCGAGAAGGGCATCACTGAGGTCGTCTACGATCGTGGCGGCTTCGTTTACCACGGCCGTGTGCAGGCTCTCGCTGAGGGTGCCCGCGAGGCCGGTCTGAAGCTGTAAGGAGGGAGAAGATACAATGGCCATGCAGAGAAGACAAGAAGATGACGGCGTGATCACCAAGGTCGTCTCCATCAACCGCGTTTCCAAGACTGTCAAGGGCGGCCGCGTTATGAAGTTCGCTGCTCTGATCGTTGTGGGCGACGGCAAGGGCAACATCGGCTACGGCGTCGGCAAGTCCGGCGAGGTTCCCGAGGCTATCCGCAAGGGTGAGGGCGCTGCCAAGAAGAACATGCGCAAGGTCTGCCTGAAGGGCACCACCATTCCTCACGAGATCGTCGGCGAGTACGGCGCAGGCCGCGTCCTGATGCGTCCCGCTGCCCCCGGTACCGGCGTTCTGGCCGGCGGCCCCGTCCGTGCCGTGCTCGAGTGCGCTGGCATCAAGGACATCCGCGCCAAGAGCCTGCGTTCCAACAACCCCATCAACGTCACTGCTGCTACCTTCGCAGGCCTGTGCGGCCTGACCGACGCCGAGAGCGTCGCTGCTAAGCGCGGCAAGACCGTTGCCGAGATCTTGGGCTAAGGAGGGTACCACAATGGAGAAAGTTACCATTCGTCTCGCCAAGAGCCTGATCGGCCGCGGCAAAGAGCAGATCGCCGTTGCGCACTCCCTGGGCCTGAACCGCCCTGGTGAGGTTACCGAGCAGCCCGACAACGCGGCTACCCAGGGCAAGATCGCCAAGATCGCTCACCTGGTCGTCGTGACCAAGGGCTAATGCAAGGAGGTGCAAGCATGAAACTTCACGAACTGAAAGCTTCCGCCGGCGCCCGTAAGGCCGTGACCCGCAAGGGCCGCGGTGCTGGTTCCGGCAACGGCAAGACCGCTGGCTTCGGCCACAAGGGCCAGAAGGCCCGCAGCGGCGTCAAGAAGGCTGGCTTCGAAGGCGGCCAGATGCCTCTGCAGCGTCGTCTGCCGAAGCGCGGTTTCAACAACATTTTCGCAACCAAGTATGTTACCATCAAGGTGTCTGACCTCGAGAAGTTCGAGGCCGGTGCTACCGTTGATACCGAGGCCCTGCTGAAGGCCGGCATCATCTCCAAGACGCTGGACGGCGTCAAGGTGCTGGGCAATGGCGAGCTGACCAAGGCTCTGAATGTCAAGGTCGCAGCTTATACAGCCTCCGCCAAGGAAAAAATCGAGAAAGCAGGCGGGAAGGCTGAGGTGATGTAAGGTGCTGGAAACCTTCCGTAACGCATGGAAGATTGAAGATCTGCGCAAGCGTCTTCTGTTCACCCTTCTGATCCTCGTCCTGTTCCGTCTCGGCTGTGCGCTCCCTGTGCCGTACATCAGCGCAGGCGCACTTACCTCGATGTTCGCCGGCGGCAACGGCGATATGCTGGAGTACCTGAACATGATGAGCGGCGGCGCTCTGAGCGAATGCACGTTGTTCGCCCTGGGTGTGCAGCCCGCCATCAATGCCTCCATCATTATGCAGCTGCTGGCGGTAGCCATTCCGTATCTGGAAAACCTCGCCAAGGAAGGTGAGGAGGGCCAGCGCAAGATGCGCCGCATCACCAACTATGTTGGCGCGGGCATCGGTCTGATGCTGTCCATCGGCTACTACTTCATCATCCGCAATATGGGCGCTCTGTCCTACACGGAGGGCTTTGCGGGCATCTTCAGCGCAGTCGTTATCGTGCTGTCCTTCACGGCGGGCTCTCAGCTCTGCACCTGGATGGGCAACCAGATCGACTCCAAGGGTATCGGCAACGGTCTCTCGCTGATGATCTTCGCAGGCATCGTGGCCCGCTGGTCCAGCATCTACACTGCTACGACCAACATTCTGGCCCGCGCCCAGAACGGTGAGCCGTTCTTCTACATCATGCTGCCCCTGCTGGTCGTCCTGGCCCTGGTCGCTGTGCTCTTCGTCGTCATCCTGACGAACGCGGAGCGCCGCATTCCGGTCCAGTATGCCAAGCGCGTTATGGGCCGCAAGATGTACGGCGGTCAGGCCAGCTACATCCCCATCAAGGTCAACATGACCGGCGTTATGCCCATCATCTTTGCCTCGACGCTGTGCAGCCTGCCCGGCCTGATCTTCCGGTTCATCAATCTGGATGCTTCCTCGCATCCGGCGCTGTACGCTTTCTTCAGCGTGTTCAACTACAACAGCGCTCTTTACCTCATCGTTTACGTGCTGCTGATCGTTGCGTTCAACTACTTCTACGTTGCAATCCAGTACAACCCCGTGGACATTGCCAACCAGCTCCGCAAGAACAACGGCACCATCCCCGGCATCCGTCCGGGCAAGCCCACCAGCGATTTCATCACGAAGACCCTGTCCAAGATCACTCTGATCGGCGCGGTCTTCCTGGCCATCGTGGCAGGCTTCCCCATCATCCTCGGCAACATCACCGGCACCTCCATCCAGCTGGGTGGTACTACGCTGCTGATCGTCGTGGGTGTGGCGCTTGAGACCGGCCGTTCTCTGGAAGGCTATATGACCGCCCGTTACCACAAAGGGTTCTTGGAATAAGAGAAAGGGAATGTGCGATGAAACTGATCCTTTTGGGCGCCCCCGGCGCCGGCAAGGGTACCCAGGCAGAGATCCTCTGCGATAAGCTGGGCATCCCGACCATTTCCACCGGCAACATTCTGCGTGCCGCCGTCAAGGACGGCACCCCGATGGGCAAAAAGGCAAAAGGCTTTATGGACGCCGGTGCTCTGGTGCCTGACGACGTGATCGTCGGCATCGTGAAGGAGCGCCTGGCCGAGCCTGACTGCGCGAAGGGCTTTATCCTCGACGGTATGCCGCGCACGATTGCCCAGGGCGAGGCCCTGGAGCAGATGGGCGTGGAGATCGACAAGGTCGTGAACCTGATCGTTCCCGACGAGGCCATCACCCGCCGCATGTCCGGCCGCCGCGTTTGCGCAAAATGCGGTGCCAGCTACCACATCGTCAACAAACCCAGTGCCAAAGAGGGCGTTTGTGACCGCTGCGGCGGTGAGCTTGCCATCCGCAAGGATGATGAGCCTGCCACCGTACTGGATCGCCTGAAGGCTTACCACGAGCAGACCGAGCCGCTGGTCGAGTTCTATCGCCAGCGCGGCAAGCTTGTGGAGGTACCCGACCAGGGTTCCATCGAGGCCACGACTGCGTTCCTTCTCAAGCTTTTGGAGGCTTAATCATCCATGATCCAAATCAAAAACGCTGCCGAGCTGCAGAAAATGCGCAAGGCATGCGCGATCAGCGCTGCTGCCTTGAAGGCTGGCGGCGAAGCGATTGAACCCGGTATCACTACCGCAGAGATCGACAAAATCATCTATGACTTTATCGTGCGCCACGGTGCAAGACCCAATTTCCTGCACCTGTACGGCTTCCCGGCCACGGCGTGCATCAGCGTGAATGACACGGTCATTCACGGCATCCCCAACAAACAGCAGCAGATCCGCCCCGGCGACATCGTCTCGATCGACACCGGCTGCAAGATCGACGGCTTCAACGGCGATAATGCCTGCACCTATGCGTGCGGCAAGATCGACCTCGAGGCCCAGCGGCTGCTGGATGTTACCAAAGAAAGCCTGCATCGCGGCATTGAGATGGCGTGCGGCGGCAATCGGGTAGGGGATATCGGTCACGCTGTACAGTCCTATGTCGAGGAGAACGGTTTCTCCGTCGTGCGTACCTTCGTCGGCCACGGTGTCGGCAAGGAGCTGCACGAGGACCCGGAGGTCCCGAACTTCGGCAATGCCGGACGCGGTCCGCGTCTGGTGCCGGGCATGTGCATTGCCGTTGAGCCGATGGTATGCCAGTACAAGTACGCGGTAAAGACGCTGAAGGACGGCTGGACGGTCAAGACGTGTGACGGCGGCCTGGCGGCTCACTTTGAGCACACCATGGCCATCACCACGGCTGGCGCCGAGGTCCTGACCCACGGCTGGGAGGAACCCGGATGGACTTTGTAAAAGGCCAACTGGTCCGCTCGAAAGCCGGGCGGGATAAGACCCGCACACTGGCTGTTCTGGCTGTGGAAGAACAGATGCTTCTGCTCGCGGACGGGGACCTGCGCAAGCTGGACAACCCCAAGCGCAAAAAGAAGCAGCACGTTGCACCTACGACCACCGTTCTTGAGAACGAGCTTCTGAAAAGCGATCAACAACTCAGGGATGCGATTCGCGCCTATGACGCGGCGCAGAACTGACGGAACCCTTCAAGGAGGCAATCAGCTTGTCTAAAGAAGATGTCATCGAAGTAGAAGGTATCGTTCGGGAGGCCATGCCCAACACTGTGTTCAAGGTTGAACTCCTCAACAAAGAGGGTAAGCCCAACGGCCATGTGGTTATGGCTCACATTTCCGGCAAGCTGCGGACCAACTTCATCCGCATCCTGCCCGGCGACAAGGTCACGATGGAAATGTCTCCCTACGACCTGACCAAAGCCCGGATCACCTGGCGTTCCAAGTAAGAAGCGCCTTGTGTTATAAAGGAGGTTAACATCATGAAGGTAAAACCTTCCGTGAAACCCATTTGCGAGAAGTGCAAGGTCATCAAGCGCAAAGGCCGCGTGATGATCATCTGCGCCAATCCGAAGCATAAGCAGCGTCAGGGCTAAAGGTCCGCGGAGCATTCCGCGGAAACCGTACCCAAAACGCTTGGGGGCCAAGTGCGTAGATTCCCGGCGCAGGCCCCGACCAGGACATGGGATGTTACTAATGGAGGTGCTTTATGGCACGTATTGCTGGTGTTGATCTGCCTCGCGAGAAGCGGATCGAGGTTGGTCTGACTTATGTTTACGGCATTGGCCAGTCCACTGCCGACGAGATTCTCGCCGGTACCGGAATTAACCCTGATACCCGCGTCAAGGATCTGACCGCTGATGAAGAGGCCAAGATCCGTGACTACATCGACAAAAACAACATCATGGTGGAAGGCGACCTGCGCCGTAACGTCGCGCTTGACATCAAGCGTCTGACCGAGATCCAGTGCTACCGTGGTGTGCGCCATCGCAAGGGTCTTCCCTGCCGCGGCCAGCGCACTAAGACCAATGCGCGTACCTGCAAAGGTCCCAAGCGCACTGTCGCTAACAAAAAGAAGTAAGGAGGAACTGAGACATGGCTGCTAACAAAGCTACTGCGGCAAAAACCCGCACTAAGAAAAAAGAGCGCAAGAATATCAGCGCCGGTGCTGCTCACATCCAGAGCACCTTTAACAATACCATCGTGACCATCACCGACACCCAGGGCAACACCGTTTCCTGGTGCAGCACTGGTGCGCTGAACTTCCGTGGCTCCCGTAAGAGCACTCCTTACGCTGCGCAGAGCGCTGCTGAGGTCGCTGCCAAGGCCGCCATCGAGCATGGCATGAAGACCGTTGAGGTCTACGTTAAGGGCCCCGGTTCCGGCCGTGAGAGCGCTATCCGCGCCCTGCAGGCAACCGGCCTGGAGGTCACCATGATCCGTGACGTGACCCCCATCCCCCACAATGGCTGCCGCCCGCCCAAACGCCGCCGCGTTTGATTGAAAGGAGAACATGAGATATGGCTAAGAATACCCAACCTATCGCTAAGCGCTGCCGTGCTCTCGGCATTTCTCCTGCTGTTATGGGTTATGGCAAAAAGACCACCAATCGTAACCCCGGCGGCCAGATGAGAAAGAAGAAGAGCGAGTACGCCACCCAGCTGAACGAGAAGCAGAAGGTCAAGTTCGTCTATGGTATCCTGGAGAACCAGTTCCATACCTACTACGAGAAGGCCTCCCGCATGCCCGGCCAGACTGGTGTCAACCTGCTGGTCCTCGTCGAGCGCCGTCTCGACAACGTCGTCTACCGTCTGGGCTTTGCCAAGACCCGCCGCGACGCCCGCCAGCTGGTTTCCCACAACCACTTCACTGTCAATGGCAAGCGTGTCAACATCCCCTCTTACCAGGTCAAGGCGGGCGATGTGATCGAAGTCATCGAGTCCAGCCGTTCCTCCGTCAAGTTCAGCAAGCTGCTGGGCGAGGAGGCTCCTGTCGTGCTGCTGCCCTCCTGGCTGGAGCGTGACAAGAACGCCCTGAAGGGCACTGTCACCAAGCTGCCCGTTCGTGAGGACATCGATGTGCCCATCGCAGAGCACCTCATCGTCGAGTTGTACTCCAAGTAATCCTCTTAACTGTTTTCTACGATTTTTCCAACCGAACCGGTGCCTTCGGACACCGGCTTAACAAGGAGGGTTTTTATGATGGAGATCGAACGCCCCAAGATCGAAACGGCTGCCCTTTCCCCGGATGGCCGCTACGGTAAGTTCGTCGTCGAGCCCCTCGAGCGCGGCTTCGGCACGACCTTGGGCAACAGCTTGCGTCGTGTGCTTCTGTCCTCTCTGCCCGGTGTGGCTGTCACCAGCGTCAAGATCGACGGTGTGGTGCATGAGTTCACCACCATCGAGGGCGTGCGTGAGGATGTCACCGAAATCGTCCTGAACCTCAAAGGCATCGCTGCCAAGATCTACGGCGAAGCCCCCAAGACCGTTCGCGTGGAGGCCGTCGGCCCCTGCGAGGTCACTGCCGGCACCATCAAGGGCGGCGACGACCTCGAGATCCTGAACCCAGAGTGGCACATCGCCACCCTGGGCGAGGGCGCTAAGCTGGTCATGGAGCTGACCTTTGACAAGGGCCGCGGCTACGTTCCTGCTGAGAAGAACAAGCAGGCGCTGATTGAGAAGAACGACATCAGCACCCTGCCTGTGGACAGCATCTACACCCCCGTCCTCAAGGTCAACTACACGGTGGATCGTACCCGTGTGGGCCAGATCACCGACTTCGATAAGCTGATTATGGAAGTCTGGACCGACGGCACCTGCAATGCGCAGGAGGCCCTGAGCCTGGCGGCCCGCGTGCTGACCGAGCACCTGAACCTGTTCGTGAACCTCTGCGATGAGACCGGCGAGACCGAGATCATGGTGGACAACGACGACCAGGGCCGTGAGAAGGCACTGGAGATGACGATTGAGGAGCTGGACCTGAGCGTCCGTTCCTTCAACTGCCTCAAGCGTGCCGGCATCAACACGGTTGGTGACCTCATCGGCAAGAGCGAGGACGAGATGATGAAGGTCCGCAACCTGGGCCGCAAGTCTCTCGAAGAGGTCATGGCAAAGCTGGACAGCCTTGGTTTCTCTCTGACCAAGGAAGACGAAAACTAACCCCCCGCGACACGCGGATTCTATTGATAAGGAGTGAATCGAAATGCCCGGTACCCGTAAACTCGGTCGTGCCACCGACAGCCGCAACGCTATGCTGCGCGCTATGGTGACCTACCTGTTTGAGAACGGCAAGATCGAGACCACCGTTACCCGCGCCAAGGAAGTTCGTTCCATGGCCGAGAAGATGGTCACCCTCGGTAAGCAGGACGATCTGCACGCAAAGCGTCAGGTCTTCTCCTACATCACCAAGGAGGACGTTGCCAAGAAGGTCATTGATGAGATCGGCCCCAAGTACGCTGACCGCAATGGCGGCTACACCCGCATCTACAAGACCGGCCCTCGTCGCGGCGACGCCGCCGAGATGGCTATCATCGAGTTGGTTTGATTTTAAGCTGATTTGATAAAAGAACACCGCCTGCCCCGATGGGGGAGGCGGTGTTTTTTTGTTACTGGTTGAAGGGCGACGAAAAAATTACTGCTTTGTGAGATGGCCGATTCCTGCCCAAATCGTAGGTGTATCACTTGCACTGTTTTCCGGGTTGATGGTGAACGAAGCACGGTATTCGCCGGAACTATCTGTACACTCAAAATAGGGTTGGTATTCCATACCGTCATCTGTACAATAGGTAAAGTACAGGTTGTCCTCCATGTTCAGTTTAAACTCCGAAACTTCGCTGACATGCGTTTCAAAAAAGACATATCCCATAGACTGACTGTAGGAGTCATAGGTCGCATAAGCAGAACTGCCGTCTGTATGGTTTACGGTTAAAGTTGTATAGCTTTTTCCTTCAGTGAGTGACCATGTGCCCGATAGCCCACTTTCGTTAAGCTCTATATCAAAGTCCCCAATCTGACAGTCTGACAATGTCCAGCCGCCGAGCGTGTAGTTGAAAATAGCAAGACCTTCGCGTTTTACGCTAAAGCACTGTGTGTCAGCAGAGAAAATGAGATTTGCTGAAGCCGTGTCCGAGAGAGAAGTGCTGTCAATGGTGCAATCTTGAATGTGCATAGTACAGGCTTCTGTGAAACGTGCACTGCCTTGGGCATCCTTTATGAGATTGTCGGATAGCAGGGACACATCTTCGTAGGACAGCGCGTTTTTTGGCTTAATCTCTTCGGATGTTTGGGTAACGCTGACAATACGCCAACTTTTATCAGAAAGTTTGCCTAGAACATCATAGGTGGCGGTATAGGATGTATCGGCGTTGTCGGCGTTTACTGTGACTGTCACGGCCTCGGTCTTTTCCTGCTTATCATAATTCCGGCTGTCAAAAGAGAGTTGCTGTATGGAAAGACCGTAGTCGGAATAAATATTTGTAGAATCTTGTATGGCATTTTCGATTGTGGCATCAGGAATTTTATTTGTTGTACTACATCCGCTTAATGCGGCAACGGTAAGAATAGCACAGGATAGGGGAACATAGATACCCTTTTTCATGGTAATCCTCTTTTCATCATAATCAGTCTTTACTGTAAGTTACGCTTTGACCGTCTTTCGTCAGGGTGATTTTGTTTCCGTTTTTCGTAAAATCATAGACTTCGGAAATAGCGCCGAGGTAGAAGCGGAGACGCCCATCCTCGATTTTGTAGGTGATGCCGAGCGTATCGTTGTAGTCGCAATCCCCATCACTTTCAAAGTTTAATGTTTTGGGAAAGTTGTATGTCGGGGTATCGACGGTGTAATGCCCGTCCAGTGTTTTTTGACCGCCGCACCCAACAAGTGAAAGAATAGAAACAGTTACCAATAGCGCGGAAAGACCTTTTTTAATGCTTTTGCGAATCATGACGACCTCCTGAAATTAAGACTAAAAGTGTGATTTACACTTACATAGCAACTAAAGTATATATTTTTAAATGAATGAAGTCAATAGTATGTTCAAACTATAAAAGAATATTTATAGACTATATTTATAAATAGGGGTGAGATTTTGAACACTATGACGAAAGAACTCGGCCAACGCATCCGAGCCGAGCGTACAGCCAGAAAAATGACGCAGGAGGAACTGGCGGAACGCGCGGACCTGCACCCGACCTACATCGGCCAGGTCGAGCGTGGCGAGAAGAGCCTGACAATAGCCAGCCTGGAAAAAATCGTGGAAGGGCTGGGAATCTCCTTCTCTGACTTATTCGAGAACCTACAGCCACCCACGAAGCCTGCCAGCTACGCGATGAAATGCTATAATATTGTCAGCAGCTACCCGGAGAAGACGCAGAAGCAGCTTTATGACGTGCTCTGTGCTGCGGAAAAGCTGGCGAAGTAAAGCTATATTTGTGAGGTATATACGATGCAATACACCAAAACCCTTACGACCAAAACCGGTAGCGAGCTTTATCTGCGCAATGGTGACGCACCAGACGGGGATGCTGCGCTGGCAGTGTTCAACAAAACGCACGCGGAGACGGAATACCTGCTGACCTACCCCGACGAGAGCAGCATGACTGCCGAGCAGGAAGCGGAGTTTCTGGCCCAGGCAACGAAGAGTGCGCGGGAGATCGAGATTCTGGTGTTTGTGGACGGCCAGCTGGCCGGGACGGCGGGCATCAGCGCGGTGGGCAAGCCGTGCAAGCTGGCGCACCGTGCGGAATTTGGCATCGGCATTTTGCAGGCATACTGGGGGCAGGGAATCGGCTATGCCCTGACAGCGGCGTGCATCGACTGCGCCCGGCAGGCCGGGTATCTGCAGCTGGAACTGGACGTGGTGGCGGACAACGCACGGGCGATTGCGCTGTATAAAAAGCTGGGGTTTGTGGAGTATGGGCGCAACCCACGCGGGTTCCGCAAGCGGAACGGGGATTATCAGGAGTTGGTGTACATGAGGGTGGAGCTGTAAGCCGGGGGAGAACGGGCAAAGCCCCTCCGGCCCTCGCTTCGCTCGGCCACCTCCCCACGCTGTGGGGAGGCTCAGACTGTAGAAAAAGGCGCGTCCTCCCCTTGGCCCCCTCTGGGAGGGGGCTCCGCCCGCAGGCGGTGGGGGAGAGAACTGTACGGCTGCCCGAAATATTTCGGGCTATGATAAGGTCTTTTTTGTTCCTTCTTTGCAAAGAAGGAACCGAAGAAATTCCAAAATTAGATAAAAACACGTTTTTACACAAATTTGACGGCGTACCCTTTGCGTTGCGTGCATATCTATGCTATAATAAGTAAAATGTGTAGTTGTACACATAAATAACATACAGAAAGAGTTGATAGTTCCCCAATGGACGATGGCAGTATATTTATGATCGTCGCACTGATAATCCTGATCGGTTTGTCTGCATTTTTCTCGGCGGCAGAAACAGCGTATAACTCGCTGAATGAGATCCGCCTGCGGAGCAAGGCGGAGGACGGCGACGCCAAAGCAGCGCACACGCTGGCGCTGGTTGAGCGCTACGACAGCCTGCTCAGCACCATTCTGATCGGCAATAACATTGTCAATATCGGTGCGTCCTCTCTTGCCACCGTGCTGTTTACCCGCCTTGTCGGCGGCGTTTACGGCCCTACCGTCTCGACGATTGTCATGACCCTGCTGGTCTTGGCCTTTGGCGAAATCACCCCCAAGAGCATGGCCAAGGAAATGCCCGAAACAATGGCCATGGCCTTTGCCCCCGTGCTCAGTGCGCTGGTCACGATTTTTACGCCGCTGAACGCCTTGTTCGGTGCGTGGAAAAAGTTCCTTGCCAAACGGTTTGATACCGGAGAAAAGGACACCATCACCGAGGGTGAGCTGGTGACCATGGTCAGCGAGGCCGAGAAGGACGGCGAGCTGACGAACCGCGAGAGTGAGCTGATCCGCAGCGCCATCGAGTTTGACGACGTCGAGGCCCAGGATGTGCTGACCCCCCGCGTGGATGTTGTGGCCGTGGCCGACGACACCCCGATGGACGAGGTCACCGAGCGCTTTGCCGAGAGCGGCTATTCCCGTCTGCCGGTTTACCACGATACGATTGACAATATCATCGGTGTCGTACATGAGAAGGACTGTTTTGCGGCCCTGCAGAAGCATGACAAAAATGTCAAGCTGGAGGACCTGATCGGCCCGACACTCTACACGACGAGCGTGACCCAGATTTCTGCGCTGCTGCGCACCCTGCGCGAGAGCAAGCACCACATGGCCGTCGTCGTCGACGAGTACGGCGGCACGGCGGGCATCATCACGTTGGAGGATATTCTCGAGGAGCTGGTCGGTGAGATTTGGGACGAACACGACGACGTGGTCGAGGACGTCCGCCAGCAGTCCGACGGCAGTTGGCTGATTTCCGGCAGCGCCAGTGTTGACGACACCGCCGACGAGTTGGGCATCAAGGAGGACGACGACATTGACGCCGTCGCCATCGGCGGCCTGGTCCAGGAGAAGCTGAGCCGTCTGCCCAAGGTGGGTGATAAGTTCATCTGGGGCGACTTTGACGGCACCGTCACCCGCGCCACGAACCGCCGCGCCCAGGAGGTCCGCCTGACCCCCCGCAAGGTTCAGGACGAGAACGAGAAGTAAAAAAATATATAAAACAATTCAAACTGTCAAGAAACGCAGTAGGGTAGGAGCAGAGCCCCGCCCCTATGTATTTAATTAAGAAATGTATTCTTGTCCTCGAAAGTGTGTATATTCGACACACGGGTAACACTAGCTCATGCTGGAAACAGTATGAGCTTTTATAGTATAAAACTGTTTGTTGACGAAGAAAGGAGCCGACCAGTGGGACGAGTCTATATGCACTTGACGTACGACCAGAGGTTAGCCATAAAACAAATGCTTGAGAGAGGAAATTCCAAAAAGGAGATTGCAGAGAGCATTGGTGTGCATACGTCCACCATATATAGGGAAATTGATAGGGGAACGGTGAATGGACACTACGACCCAACTGCTGCGGAAGAAGCCTATCAGGAAAAATTGGCGGAAAAAGGGCCGACAGCAGTTCTGGAAGAAAATCCGGAACTGGCGAATTATATCGCAAAATTGATTTTAAATCAAAAGTTAAGTCCTGAAAAAATTGTAAATGTAGTAAAGGAAAATCCACGCTTTTCAAAAATTTCACTTACGAAGCAGACAATATACCATAGTATTATAACAGGGAAAATCCCCGGTGTGACAAAAGATTCTTTGCGAACAGAAGCATCGACTATATTCAGTAATGGGCAAATATGTATCCCTAAATGGGTTCTTGAAGCTTTGAAATTAAAAGATGGGGATGTCTTAGACCTTAATTTGAAAGAGAACGGAGAAATTGTATACAAGAAGCGTGGCACATAATAAAATAGGAAAGATGTGAGCGCCCGATAAAATTCCACGCAAACCAGGGGAAAACTTCCATTTTGCAAATTTTTTGTAAAATCCGCCAGAATTTTTTGCTACTTGCATGGCTTACAATGTTTAAACCGCGGAAAATGTCGAAAATACTGAAATTCTTGCCTTGCAGGGCTGATTTTATGCCGCCGCTGTGCTACAATACTAGTAAATGGGGCATTGCGGCACGCCGCGCCCCTGTGGTATTGACAACACAAGATGGAAGTAAGGAGTACCTGTAATGGCTGAACAGAATCTTGGCCCGCGTGATTTCTTTGCCAAAGAGGACGCAATCGCCGATCTCGGTCTGATTGCCTGTCCCGGCGCAGAGGAGCTTTGCAAACTCGTTGACAGTCACCTCGTCCGCTGGGCGCGCGAGGTCGGCAACATGGATGTCGACACCTTCATCATCCCGTCCGACTGCCCGCGTTTCCAGTCCGGCGACGCAAAGGGTCTCGTCAAGGCGTCCACCCGCGGCGACGACCTGTATATCTTCGTCGATCCGGGCAACTACAGCGTTACCTATCAGTTGTTCGGGTATGAGAACCATCTCTCCCCGGACGACCACTTCCAGAACCTGATGCGTCTGATCCAGGCCGTTGCCGGCCGCGCCCACCGCATCAGCGTCATCATGCCCAGCCTGTACGGCGGCCGCCAGCATCGCCGCGTCAGCCGTGAGAGCCTGGACTGCGCCTTTGCGCTGCAGCAGCTGCGCGACGTCGGTGTCAAGAACATCATCACGTTTGACGCCCATGACCCCCGCGTTATGAACGCCGTGCCCACCATGAGCTTTGACAACGTCATGCCCACCTATCAGGTGCTCAAGTGCCTGCTGCATCATGTGCCGGACGTTTCCTTCCACAAGGATAACTTTATGATCGTCTCTCCCGACGAGGGCGCCATGAACCGCAACATGTACTATTCCAGCGTGCTGGGCTGCAACCTGGGCATGTTCTACAAGCGCCGCGACTACAGCCGCATCGTCAACGGCCGCAACCCCATCGTCGCCCATGAGTATCTGGGCGAGAGCGTTGAGGGCAAGGACGTCTTTATCGCCGACGACATCATCGCCTCCGGCGAGTCCATGCTGGACATCGCCTACGAGCTGAAGATGCGCGGTGCCCGCAACATCTTCACCTGCTGCACCTTCCCGCTGTTCACCGCCGGTCTGGAGAAGTTCGACAAGGCCTACAACGACGGCATCATCAAGGCCGTTCTGGGCACGAACCTGACCTACCGCAAGCCGGAACTGCTGGAGCGCGAGTGGTACTACGACGTGGACGTCTCGAAGTATACCGCCTACTTCATCGCGGCCATCAACCACGACAAGAGCGTTTCTTCCATCATTGACCCGATGACCAAGATCCGCACCCTGCTGGACAAGCACGGCATCCCCATGGGCGGCGAGCAGTAATCATGATTTTCCTTCGGTCCGCCTTGGCGGGCCGAATTTTGTTGCAGAAATACGGCATTTTGTATATAATAGAAGTAGAAACTACGCCAGAGGAGAGATATTTATGCTGCCGATCCAACAGCTGCAAGAGCTTATTCAGGGCAAAAAGGTTGCCTTTATCGGTGCGGGCGTCAGCCACAAGCGCTGCATTGAGCAGTTTGTCGAGCTGGGCGCGCAGGTCACGCTCTGCGACCAGAAAAAGAGCCTGGACGACTTCGGTGACTACGCCGACACGCTGCGCCGCTTGAAGGTGAATTTGAGTCTGGGCGAGCATTATACCGACGGCTTCGCCGGGCAGGACATCATCATGCGCACGCCGGGCTATGAGTACTACAAGCCCGCACTGCAGGCTGCGCTGAAAGCCGGCGCAATGGTTACGAGCGAGGTGGAGCTTTTCTTTGAGTTTTGCCCCTGCGAGATCGTGGCCGTGACCGGCTCCGATGGCAAGACGACGACGACGACGCTGATCTCCAAGATGTTCGAGGCTGCGGGCCGCAAGGTCTTTTTGGGCGGCAACATCGGTGCGGCGCTGCTGCCCCAGCTGGCCGACGTGACCTCCGACGCCGTGGCCGTCGTCGAGCTGTCCAGCTTCCAGCTCATCAGCATGCGCCGCAGCCCGAAGGTGGCTGTCGTCACGAACGTGACCCCCAACCACCTCGACCACCACAAGGATATGCAGGAGTACATCGACGCCAAGCGCAACATTCTGCTGTGGCAGACCCCGCCCTGCCGCGCCGTGCTGGGCTTTGAGAACGACATCACCCGCGGCATGGAGAAGGACTGCAAGGGCGAGCAGGTCTGGTTCACCCGCCTGCACGAGACCGACAGGGGCGCGTTCCTGCGCGAGAGCGACGACACGCTCTGCTATGCCGAGAACGGCGTTGTGACGCCGATCCTGCCCCGCAAGGAGATTCAACTGCGCGGCCTCCACAATGTGGAAAACCTGCTGGCCGCCTGCGCCGCCGTCTGGGGCCGCGTGCCCATCGAGGCCATGCGTCAGGTCGGCTCGACCTTCACCGGCGTCGAGCACCGCATTGAGCCGGTCCGCACGCTGGACGGCGTGACCTACTACAATGACTCCATCGCGTCCAGCCCCACGCGCACGATTGCGGGTCTGCGCAGCTTTGACCAGAAAATCATCCTGATCGCGGGCGGCTACGACAAAAAGATCCCCTATGAGCCGCTGGCCCCGGAGGTTCTCGCCCACGTCAAGACGCTGGTGCTGATGGGCGCTACCGGCCCCCGCATCGAGAAGGCCGTCCGCGAGTGCGACGGCTTTGCCGGGAGCGGCCTGACCATCCTGCACGCCGACAGTATGCAGCACGCCGTCGAGCTGGCGCGCGGTGCCGCCAAACCGGGCGATGTCGTCAGTCTCTCGCCCGCCTCCGCGTCGTTTGACTTGTACCCGAATTTTGAGGTCAGAGGACGGGATTATAAGAATATCGTGAAGAATTTGAAGTAAGCGGCTGAGGCGGACGGGCAGAACCCTTCCGGTCATCGCTTCGCTCGACCACCTCCCCTGATGGGGAGGCTTTCACGCGGGCGCAGCCCGCGCAAAAAGGCGCCCCATCAGGGGAGCTGGCCGAGCTTGCGAGGCCTGAGGGGTTCAGCCGCCTGCCCACTGCCCGAAACCCACGCTGGAAAAGGTCCCCCTATGATTCAATCCGTCTCCACTGCGGAAGATAAAACCGAATACCTCCGCCGCCTGTCCGGCAAGCCCTATTTTGAATCCACCCTCGGCACGCACCTGCACCTGTTCGGCAACCACCCTGCCAGCGGATGGGCGTTCTACCTGCTGCCCGGCTCCGCGGTGCTGGAGCTGCGCGGCGGGTCGGCGGTGCTCTGCGGTGCGCTGCCCGGCGGGGAAGCGGGGGAGGACGCCCGGGAGGAATTGACGGGCTTTCTCCGCTTTCTGCACGCCGACACCCTGCGAACCGAGCACCCGCTGACCCTGCCCGGCTGGCAGCCTGCCGCGCCGCTGACGCTGTGGGAGCTGCCAAAGGGCCGTGCCCTGCCGCTGCCGCCCGCGCCCCCGGCGGAGCTTGTCCCGGACAAAGCGCCGTCGATGCTGCCGGTCAGCCGCCTTGTCTTTGCCGAGAGCGACGCCGAGGCCGACGAGTTCTACTCCGCGGCCTGCACGGCGCTGGCCCACGGGGTGGGCACCTGCCGCGCGCTGCTGCACAACGGCAGACCCGTCTGCACGGTGGGCTGCTACGAGCAGAGCGATACCGAGAGCTACATGGCCGCGGGCGTGACCGACCCCGCGTGGCAGGGCAGGGGGCTGGCGCGGTATTTGATTGTCGGGCTGGCGAATGAGCTGACCGCCGAACGCGCGGTGCGGTTCGCCTGCTTCCCGGCGCTGTGCGGCTTTTATGCACAGCTTGGATTTTTACAAATCGGCAAAATTCAACATTATACTACAGATTGGAATACTACATGATCGAACAATTTTACGACCTGCGCCCCGAAGTGCTGGCGCTGGACCGCAAGGCCCTCGACCTCTGCCGTGCGCAGTTTGCCCATGTGGAGGAGATCCGCGACTACAACCAGCTCAAAATGCTGCGTGCCTTCACCGATTGCGGCGTCGAGGCACGGCATTTCTGGGGGTCCAGCGGCTACGGCGTCTGGGACGACAGCCGCAACAAGCTGGAGGAGGTCTTTGCCCGCTGCATGGGGGCCGAGGCCGCACTGGTGCGCCCGCAATTCATGAGCGGCACCCACACGCTGACCGTCGCGCTGTTCGGTCTGCTGCGCACCGGCGACACCCTGCTGGCCGCCACGGGCCGCCCTTATGACACGCTGGAAGGCGTCATCGGCATCGGAGACGCGGGCAAGGGCTGCGGCACGCTGCGGGAGTTTGGCGTGAACTACGACGAGTGCCCGCTGCTGCCGGACTTCACCCCCGACTATGACCTGATCGCCGAGAAGGCCAGGACCGCCACGGTGGTACACATCCAGCGCAGCCGCGGCTATACCCAGCGCAATGCGTTTGACCTTGCCACGATTCAAAAGGTCGCGGACACCGCCCGCAAAGCCAACCCGAACGCGGTGATTTTCGTGGACAACTGCTACGGCGAGTTCACCCAGACCGCCGAGCCCGTCGCCTTCGGCGCGGACATCATGGCGGGCAGCTTCATCAAGAACCCCGGCGGCGGCATCACCCCTACGGGCGGCTACATTGCGGGCCGTAAGGACCTTGTTGAAAAGTGCAGCCACCGCTTCACTGCGCCCGGCATCGGCGCGGATCTGGGCTGCACGCAGGACAGCCTGCGGGATACCTTCCTCGGCTTCTACTACGCGCCGGGCGTCGTCTGCGAGGCGCTGAAAACCGCCATCTATGCCCAGTGTCTGCTGGAGCTGGCGGGCGTCAATCCCGTGCCGCGCTACACCGCCGACCACAACGACATTGTGACCTGCTTTGACTCGGGCAGTGCCGCCGCGCTGACGGGCTTCTGCGCGGGCATCCAGCACAACAGCCCTGTGGACAGCTTTGCCAGCCCCGAGCCTGCCGACGAGCCGGGTTACACCGACAAGGTCGTCATGGCCTCCGGCAGCTTTACCGAGGGCAGCACGATTGAAATTTCCTGCGACGGCCCGCTGCGCGCGCCCTACACATGCTATCTGCAGGGCGGCGTGAACTTTACCGCAGGCCGTGCCGCCGTGCTGAACGCCGTGCAGAATGCGTTTTTTGCGGGGTAAAAAGGCTTCCCCCTCGGGGGAAGCTGTCAGCGGCCCCGCCCGCTGACTGATGAGGGGCAGGTTTGCCATTATAACCCATAAACGGGAAGCCGCGGCAAACTCGCCCCTCATCCGGCCCTGCGGGGCCACCTTCCCCCCCCTGGGGGGAAGGCTTTGAAGTAAAAAATCTCCCGCGTATCCTAACCGATACGCGGGAGATTTTTTACATTCTACTGTTTTAGTGCTTCACAAAATCACGGACCAGCGCCTGCAGCAGGTCGTCGCGGTCAATGCGGCGGATGATGGCGCGGGCGTTCTTGTAGGTCGTGATGTAGGTCGGGTCCTCCGACAGGATGTAGCCGACGAGCTGATTGATGGGGTTGTAGCCCTTCTCCTCCAGCGCACGGTACACCTGCAGCACCGCCTGCTTGATCTCCATATCACGGTCATCACGGATGGAAAAAACGGCGGTAGGTTCAGAGATCGGCATTTCAATTCTCCCCTTCATTATGATATTACTAGCCCTATTATACTCAACATGCGCCAAATTTGCAAGATGAAAACGCAGGATTTTTATACAGAAATGCAAATTCCGCTTCTTTGCTTTTTGCCCGCCGCTGTGCTATAATACAGACAAAACTGTCCGTAAAGGAGCTACACTATGAAATTTTCGGAAATGCCCTATGCACGCCCCGACCTGGATGCCGTCAAGCAGCAGTTTGCTGACCTGCTGGTCCGCTTCAAGGCGGCTGCCACCTACGCCGAGGCCCACGCCGTTTTTCTGGAGGAGGAAAAGCTCAACAAGCATGTGGACACGCTCGCCCAGCTGGCCAGCGTGCGCAATACGATTGACACCCGCGACAAATTCTACGATGAGGAGATGAACTTCTGGAACGAGGCCACTCCCCAGCTGCAGGAGTGCCAGAACGCCTGGAGCCGCGCGATGCTCGATTCGCCGTTCCGCGCTGACTTCACCGCCGAGTACGGCGACCTGATGTTCGTCAACGCCGAGATCGCGGACAAGGCGTTCTCGCCCGATATTCTCGACGAGATGGCACAGGAAAACAAGCTGACCACCGAGTACGGCAAGCTAATCGCGTCGGCGCAGATCCCGTTTGAGGGCGGCGTCTACACGCTGAGCCAGCTGTCCCCCTTCAAGAACGACCCCGACGATGCCCGCCGTCTGGCCGCCTGGAAGGCCGAGGGCGCATGGTACAAAGAGCACGGGGCCGAGTTCGACGGCCTCTACGATCAGCTCGTCCACCTGCGTGACACCATGGGCAAAAAGCTTGGCTATGAGGGCTACACCACGCTGGGCTACTACCGCATGGGCCGCAACTGCTACACGAAGGCCGATGTGGAAAAGTTCCGCGCCGCCGTCGTCAAGTACATCGTGCCGCTGGCCGACAGCATCTACCGCGAGCAGGCCGGGCGGCTGGGCAAGCAGTACCCGATGAACGCAGCCGACAACGCCCTGATGTTCCGCAGCGGCAACCCCCGCCCGGCGGGCGACGCCGACGCCATCCTCAAACAGGGCAAAAAGTTCTATGAGGAGCTTTCCCCCGAGACCGGCGTGTTCTTCAACAAAATGCTGGACGACCAGCTCATGGACGTGCTGTCCACCCCCGGCAAGGCGGGCGGTGGCTACTGCACGAGCCTGGGTGATTACGAAATGCCGTTTATTTTTGCCAATTTCAACGGCACCCAGCACGACGTCGAGGTCGTGACCCACGAGGCCGGCCACGCCTTTGCCGCCTACATGAACCGTGACCGCATCCCGTACTCCTACGTCTGGCCCAGCATGGAGGCCTGCGAGGTCCACTCGATGTCGATGGAGTTCTTCGCCTGGCCGTGGGCCGATGGCTTCTTCGGCGCGGATGCCCGCAAGTTCCGCTACAGCCATCTGGCGGGTGCGCTGACCTTCATTCCCTACGGCACAATGGTGGACCATTTCCAGCACATCGTCTACGAGCATCCCGAGCTGACCCCGGCCCAGCGCCACGAGGAATGGAAAAAGCTGGCTGCCATCTACCAGCCCTGGATGCGTCTGGACGGCGAGATCCCGTTCTACGGCGCGGGTGAGTACTGGCAGCGCCAGATGCACATTTATCAGAGCCCGTTCTACTACATCGACTACTGTCTGGCCCAAACCGTCAGCCTGCAGTTCTGGGCGATGCTGCAAAAGGACCGCGCCGATGCGTGGAGCCACTACATGGCCTACACGAAGCAGGGCGGCAGCCGCACCTTCACCGAATTGCTGAAAAACGCCGGCCTGACCACGCCGTTTGAGGAAAGCTGTCTGCGCGGCGTCAGCGAGGCGGCCAAGGCGTGGCTGGACAGTTACGATCTGACGGGGATCCTCTGATGGCGGACCGCGAGCGCGAGAAGAAAAAGAAGCGCGCCTATCTCGACGACTTTGAGAAGGACCTGAACGGCTATTATCAGTATCGCGGCGCGCATTACCGCTATGCGGGCGAGCACCCTCACACCAGGGTGCTGGCTTTGCTGTGGCTGTTTTGCGGCGGCGGGGCTGCGCTGACCGTCGGCGCGGGCGCACTGCCCGGGGCCACGGCCCACGCACCTGTGTACCTGCTGCTGCCCTACATGGCGGCACTGGTGCTGGCGCTGTATGCGGTGGTGCTGCTGGTGCGGCTGACCCGGGGCGGTGCGCGTGTGCGGGCTTATATCCATGAACAGACCGCACAAAAATTGCCCTCTTTGTGCAGGGCGACAGCGGTACTCTGCGCTGCTGCCTCCGCGGGGCAGGGGGTGGCTGTGTTTGCAGCGGACGCACAGATGCTTTGGGGAATGCAAGGTGTTTTTATACTTTTTGAACTGCTCTCCTGCGCTGCTTTTGCCGCTGCTGCGTTGTTCCTCAAGCGGATGCCGTGGGAAAAAGAAGAATAATTATACATTATCATAATAGAGCGTGCTCCGCAGAAAAACGCAGGGCACGCTTTTTTGGATGAGCAGGAAAAGTCTTCCCACAGGGGGAAAAAGACTTTGGGGGTTACAAAATTTTCCTCTCAAATTCGGCAAAATTCGGCAAAAGGTACAAAAAGCAACAAAAGTGTGATTTATGGTTGACTTTTTGTCAATTTTAAGGTATCTTATAAGCTAAGTCATTATCGACAAGTGTACACTGTAAAGAGATACAGGGTGCGGAGAGGGGGTTCCCCCTTTCTCGTGTTGCGCTCTTGGGGAGCACAATATTGATTTGTGGGTGAGGGCAAATTTATAGGAGGTTTTACCACATGAAAAACACAAAGCAAGCCATTGCACTGGCATCTGCTGCCGCTCTCAGCGTCGGCATGCTGGCAGGCTGCGGCGGTGCTGCTTCTTCCGCTGCGACTGCGTCCAGTGAGAGCAACAGCACGGCCACTGCCGAGGCATCCACCACTGCCGCTTCCGACGGTACGCTCGTTCTGGCCGAGACCGGCTTTGAGAGCAAGTTCAGCCCCTTCTTTGCTGCTTCTGCCGCTGACCAGGATGTCATCGACCTGACCCAGATCGCCCTGCTGGGCGCTGACCGTAAGGGTGAGATGGTCCTGAACGGCATCGAGGGCGAGACCCGCGAGTACAACGGCACTGACTACACCTACCACGGTCCTGCCGACTGCGTTGTCACCGAGAACGCCGACGGCACCGTTACCTATGACATCAAGCTGCGCGAGGACCTGAAGTTCTCCGACGGTGAGCCTGTCACCATCGACGACGTCATCTTCTCGATGTATGTTTTCCTCGATCCTACGTATGATGGTTCTGTAACCATGTACTCTACCCCCATCGTTGGTCTGGACGAGTACCGCAGCTCCATGACCACGCTGTCCAAGCTGATCGCTGAGGCCGGCGAGGACAACACCGACAACACGAAATTCACTGCCGAGCAGCAGAAGGCTTTCTGGGACGCTGTCAACGACGGCGGTGTGAAGTTTGCCCAGGAGATCATCGACAAGTGCGTTGAGAGCGGCGCTGCCGCCGACGCTAACGATGCTGCCGGTGCCGCCGCCGCTTGGAACCTTGGCGAGCTGCCCGCAGGCGCAACCGCGAAGGATATGTTCGAGCTGATCGGCGCGAACTACGACTGGAACTTCTCTGCCATGGAGGCCGAGACTGCCGGTACCGCCCTGTCTGACCTGATCCCCGAGGACGTCTACGCCTACTCCACCACCGGTGTCAACGTCGGTGACGCCGTTGCTTCTGTGGCCGGTATCGTCAAGACTGGTGACTACAGCATGACGCTGACCACCACCGAGCTGTCCACCAGCATGATCTACCAGCTGCAGATGCCCATCGCCCCGCTGCACTACTACGGCGATGAGAGCCTGTACGACTACGACAACAACTCCTTCGGTTTTGCCAAGGGCGACCTGAGCAGCGTCCGTGCCAAGACCAGCGCTCCCATGGGTGCCGGTATGTTCACCTTCTCCAAGTACAGCGACGGCGTTGTCTATCTGGATGCCAACCCCTCCTACTATGACGGCGCACCCAAGGTCGCCCACGTCAACATGAAGGAGACCCAGGAGGCCGATAAGATCACCGGCGTTCAGGCCGGCACCATCGACATCTCCGATCCTTCCTACTCTCTGGAGGTTGCTGACCAGATCGCCGACATCAACGGCGTCGAGGGTGAGGACGGCCCCGTCATCACCACCCGCCTGAAGGACTACCGCGGCTACGGCTACATCGCCCTGAGCGCCAAGAACGTCAACGTCGGCGGCGACCCCTCCTCCCAGGCCTCCAAGGACCTGCGCAAGGCCATCATGACCGTCATCGCCGCTTACCGCGATGAGGGCATCGACTCCTACTACGGCGACACCGCCACCGTCATCAACTACCCGATCTCCAACACCTCCTGGGCTGCCCCGTCCGTCACCGACGACGGCTACCAGATCGCCTACTCCACCGACGTGGACGGCAACGAGATCTACACCTCCGACATGAAGAGCGAGGACAAGTACGCCGCCGCTCTGCAGGCTGCCCTGGGCTACTTCGAGGCTGCCGGTTACACCGTCGCGAACGGCCAGATCACTGCCGCGCCTGCCGGTGCCAAGATGGAGTATCAGATCAACATCGGTGCTTCCGGCAACGGTGACCATCCCTCCTTCCAGACCCTGACCAACGCTGCCGCCGCTCTCAAGACCATCGGCTTCACCCTGACTGTCAACGATATGGCCAACGCTTCTGACCTGTTCGCTTCCTATCAGTCCGGCGCTGCCGAGGGCTGGGTCGCTGCTTGGCAGTCCACCAATGACCCCGATATGTACCAGCTGTACCACAGCCAGGGCGCTACCAACTACTACGCCATCAACGACACTGACCTGGACGAGCTGATCATGGCTGCCCGCGCGACCACTGACCAGGAGGCCCGCAAGGCCATGTACAAAGAGGCCATGGAGATCATCCTGGATTGGGGCGTCGAGCTGCCCGTCTACCAGCGCAGCGAGGCTACGATCTTCTCCACCGAGCGTGTCAACATCGACACCATCGCGAAGGATCAGACCCCGTACTGGACCTACAAGTCTGAGCTGAACAACCTCGAGCTGAACTAAGTTCAACTTACCGTTGTGAAACGCAGGTGACCGCCCGCCAAGGGCGGTTGCTTGCTGTATTGGACGAACCGAGGAAGGGGGGAGCGGGCAGCCTGTGCGGGCGCATATAGAATGCGCCCCTACGAATGCGCTGCCCTGTAGGGGCCGGGCATGCCCGGCCCTCTGCCAGGCGGTAATCGCCATTCTTCCCCTATACCACTAATATGGTCGTCCCACTCCCACGCAGGGCGTCGTCCCTGCGTGGGATGGGGATGCCCACATTACGGCATTTCCCTGCAAAATAAACGCGGTTTAACCGTGCAAGGAAGGAACGAAAACTCTTGCGAAACTACATCATCAAGCGTGTCGCGCAGTCGGTACTGATCCTGTTCTGTGTCATGTTCATTATCTATGCGCTGATCCGCAGCCTGCCCAGCTCCTTTGCAGAGACAATGGCAATGCAGCTGGCTCAGGCCCCCGGCGCCAAGCCCTATGAGGAATGGCTTGCCCAGCTCAACGCTTCCTACGGCCTTGACCTGGACATCGTCCCCGGCTTCTTCACCTGGCTGAGCAAAGCCGTTGTCGGCAACTTCGGCGACAGCTGGAAGTGGAACGTGCCTGCCACCCAGAAATTCACCGAGGTCATCGGCCTGTCTGTCATCATGGGCGGCATCTCCTTTGTGCTGTCCCTCGTGATCGCCGTGCCCCTCGGCGTGCTGGCTGCTACCAAGCAGTACAGCCGCGCGGACTATGTCATCACCTCTGTGGCGCTGGTCGGTATTTCGCTGCCCACCTTCTTCTTTGCCACGCTGCTCAAGCTGTTCTTCTCGGTCAAGCTCGGCTGGTTCGACCTGTACGGCCTCGTCGGACGCGATTACGCCCAGCTGGATTCGATGGGCCAGCTCCTGGACAAGGCCAACCATCTGGTCCTGCCCATCGTCACGCTGGTCATTGTCTCCATCGGCGGTTACATGCGCTATACCCGCACGAACATGCTCGAGGTCCTGAACGCCGACTACATCCGCACGGCCCGCGCCAAGGGCCTGTCGGAGCGCACGGTCATCTATAAGCACGCCTTCCGCAACACGCTGATCCCGCTGGTCACGATCATCGGCGGCAGCCTGCCCGGCCTGTTCAGCGGCGCCCTCATCACCGAGACACTGTTCTCCATCCCGGGCATCGGCTACATCTCTTACCAGTCCATGGTCGCGGGCGACATCCCGTTCACGATGTTCTACCTGTCCTTCATGGCGGTGCTGACGCTGGCCAGCAACCTGCTGACCGATATTCTGTACGGCGTGGTCGACCCGCGCGTGCGCATTTCTTAAGAAAGGAGACTGCACACCCATGAGCGAAAATACGCAGAACCAGAACCCGAAGCAGGAGCAGTACTCCCTGAACGATGACCGCCGCGTCAAGGTTTTGTCCCCGGGCGCGCTCGTCGCCAAGCGGTTCTTCCGCAACCGTCTGGCTGTCGTCGGTCTGTCCATTCTGGTGGCCATGTTCCTGTTCTCCTTCGTCGGCGGCCTTGTCAGCCCCTACGGCCAGGACGAGCAGTTCTTCACCTACACCCAGATGTCCAAGGAGTTTGTCGGCGTTACCCGCAACGATACGATGCGCTTTGTTGTGGCCGATGGGCAGAACTTCGGCTCCATCGCCCAGAGCAAGGCACTGGAGGCCGTCAAGAAGGGCAATACGGAATTCAACTATAAGGATGTTGACTACACCGTCGACATCCAGAGCGACGACTTCTACGTTGTCTATCAGGGCGGGGACATCATGGGCTACGCCAGCCGCGACCTCGTGAACGAGGCCGACGGTGCGCCGAAGTTCAGCTTTGACGTAAAGCTGGCTGCCCTGACCGCCATGACGGCAGGGGAGAAGGAGTTCGCCGCCGACGGCGTGGACTACACCCTCGACGCGGACGGCAACATCCTCGCAGGCGGTGAGGAGCTGGGCTACGTCAGCCGCCTCGTCGTCTCCGCCGCCGATTCCAGCGTCGTCGTCACCCGTGACTTCAAGAACCGCCTCGAGGAAGCCATCGACGACAACGCCGCCAAGTTCAATTACACCGACGCCGAGGGCAGCGAGGCCGAGTATGACATTGTCTACGACGCCTCCACCAAGGTCTGGAGCGTCAAGCAGATGACCGAGACCTACGTTTATGACCGCTACGCCGCCCCCAGCAAAGAGCACTGGCTCGGCACCGACACGAACGGTATGGACATGCTGACCCGCCTGATGTACGGCGGACGTGTCTCGCTGATCATCGGCTTCATCGTTGTTGTCATTGAAGCGTCCCTCGGCATCCTGATGGGCGGCATCTCCGGCTACTTCGGCGGCTGGATCGACAACATTATTATGCGTATCGTCGATGTTTTCTACTGCATCCCCTCGATGCCCGTCATCATCATCATCGGTGCGGCCATGGACGCGATGCGCGTCGATTCCTGGAAGCGCATGATGTACCTGATGCTGATCCTGGGCTTCCTCGGCTGGCCGAGCATTGCCCGTCTGGTCCGCGGCCAGATCCTGTCCCTGCGCGAGCAGGAGTTCATGCTGGCCACCGAGGCCTGCGGCATCAAGGTCCGGCACCGCATCTTCCGCCATCTGATCCCCAATGTCATCCCGCAGCTGATCGTCACCTGCACGATGGGCCTCGGCTCCACCATCCTGACCGAAGCCACGCTGTCCTTCCTGGGTCTGGGCGTCAAGTACCCGTTTGCCTCCTGGGGCAACATCATCAACGACGTCAACAACGCCTACGTCATGACGAACTACCTGTTCATCTGGATCCCTGCCGGTGTCTGCCTGCTGCTCACCGTTCTGGGCTTCAACTTTGTGGGCGACGGTCTGCGCGATGCGTTTGACCCCAAGATGAAACGCTGATTGGAAGGAGAAACACACGATGGCTAAAAATCAGGACGGATACCTTTCCGCCAAAGAGTCGCGGCGTATCTCCAAGGAAAACCGCCGCATCACGGACCAGTACGAAAAGCGCCGCAAGCGCCGCAACGTGCCCGAGTCCGAGTACACCACCCAGATGAAGGACCCCGCCAACGCGGTGGAGTTCGATAACCTGCACACCTACTTCTTCACCGACACCGGCGTCGTCAAGAGCGTCGACGGCGTCTCGTTTGAAGTGCCCATCGGCAAGACCGTCGGCGTCGTCGGCGAGTCCGGCTGCGGCAAGTCTGTCACCAGCCTGTCCCTGATGCAGCTTTTGCAGCGCCCTCAGGGCCAGATCGTCGAGGGTGCCATCCGGCTGAACCTCGGCAATGACAAGGCCTACGACATTGCCAAGACCCCGGCGGACAAGATGCAGGGTCTGCGCGGCAACTATATCTCGATGATCTTCCAGGAGCCTATGACGAGCCTGAACCCGGTGTTCCGCATCGGTGCCCAGATCGACGAGGTCATCGCCCTGCACGAGGGCGAGGGCAAGACGAAGGAGGACATCAAGAAGCGCACCATCGAGATGCTCGAGATGGTCGGCATCGCCAACAGCGAGGGCGTCTACGCGATGTACCCCCATGAGCTGTCCGGCGGTATGCGCCAGCGCGTCATGATCGCCATGGCGCTGGCCTGCAACCCGAAGATCATCATTGCCGACGAGCCGACCACCGCGCTGGACGTGACGATCCAGGCACAGATCCTCGACCTGCTGCGCAGCCTGAAGGACCGCATCAATTCGTCCATCATGCTCATCACGCATGACCTGGGCGTCATTGCCGAGATGGCCGACTATGTCGTCGTCATGTACGCGGGCCGTGTCGTCGAGAAGGGCACTGTCGAGGAGATCTTTGCCCACCCGAGCCACCCCTACACCATCGGCCTGATGGCGTCCAAGCCCGTTGTCGGCAAAAAAGTGGACCGCCTGTACTCCATCCCCGGCAAGGTCCCCAACCCTGTTGATATGCCGAACTACTGCTACTTCAAGGATCGCTGCGAGCTGCAGCTGCCCTGCTGCAGCGGCGAGTACCCCTGCGAGATCAGCCTGTCCCCGACGCACAAGGTCAGCTGCTACCGCTACTATGAAGAAAACAGAAAGGCGGGTGAGTGACGCATGGCAAACAAGGGTAAGCACCTGATTGAAAACGATTACACCCCCGTCACCTATGACCCTCAGTATATCCTGATGGTCAACCACCTCAAGAAATATTTCCCCATCAAGGGCGGCCTGCTGTCCCAGACCGTGGGCCACGTCAAGGCCGTGGACGGCGTGACGTTCAACCTGCGCCGCGGCTGCACGATGGGCCTTGTCGGCGAGTCCGGCTGCGGCAAGTCCACCACGGGCCGCACGATCCTGCGCCTGGGCGGCGAAAAGACCGGCGGCCAGGTGCTGTTCAACGGCAAGGAGGTCTACGACATGACCCCCGCCGAGATGCGTGAGCTGCGCACCAAGATGCAGATCATCTTCCAGGACCCGTTCTCCAGCCTGTCCCCGCGTCTGCCCGTCGGCGAGATCATCGGCGAGGCCGTGCGCGAGCACAACCTTGTGCCGAAGAACGAGTTCAACGACTATATTGACCAGGTCATGGACGACTGCGGCCTGCAGCCCTACCACAAGACCCGCTACCCGCACGAGTTCTCCGGCGGCCAGCGCCAGCGTATCTGCATTGCCCGTGCGCTGGCCCTGAACCCCGAGTTCGTCGTCTGCGATGAGCCGGTCTCCGCGCTGGACGTCTCCATTCAGGCGCAGATCATCAACCTGCTGAAATCCTTGCAGGAAAAGCGCAACCTGACGTATCTTTTCATCTCCCACGATCTGTCCGTCGTCGAGCATATCTCCGACACTGTCGGCGTTATGTACCTGGGCAATCTGGTGGAGTACGGCGAGACCGACGACATTTTTGCCCACCCGCTGCACCCCTACACCAAGGCGCTGTTCTCGGCCATTCCCATCCCGGACCCGACTGTCAAGCGCGAGCGCGTGGTGCTGCAGGGCTCCATCCCGTCCCCGGCCAACCCGCCGTCCGGCTGCAAGTTCCACACCCGCTGCCCCTATGCCACGGAGCGCTGCAAGACCGAAGCGCCGAAGCAGCGTGAGGTCGAGCCGGGCCATTATGTGGTCTGCCACCTGTACGAAAAATGAGGAAGCGCGACGACTTCGAGGACGATGGCCGCACCATCGCCGATATGAGCGGCATCGGCCCTGCGCCGACGCTGCGCCCCCACCGCCGCAAGGCGGACGCCCCGCCCCCGGAGCCGGCGAATGACCGCCCCTGGGAGCAGGCCCCCGACTGGACGCCCAAAGAAAAATTTTGGGCCGTCATGGGTGTGCTGAAGGCCACCCTGGCCATTGCCGGGGTGTATCTGGTGGGTTTAGGTGTGCTGCTGGCCGTGCTGTTCCTGCTGTGGAAATGAATACAAAATAAAAAGGCATGTACGATTGGATAAGTCGTACATGCCTTTTTTGCGGGCAGAGATATTCCGAAAAAACCATTGCTGCCATGTAGGGGCCGCACATGTGCGGCCCGCGGCCTGCCCGTAAGCAGCCGCCCGCCATACACGGCAGGGCCGGCCCCTACGCCCGCAGCAACGCAAAAACCGGTTGAAACCTTGCGGTTTCAACCGGTCTTGGTGCGCCTGCAGGAACTCGAATCCTGGGCCCTCTGATTAAAAGTCAGATGCTCTACCAACTGAGCTACAGGCACATATACACTGTGGTGCTCACAGCTTTACTATTATAGCAGGCAAAAAGAAAATTGTCAATACGCTTTGCAAAACAAATTAGCCGGAAATCCGGCAAAATCCGCACGTGTTTGCCCGCCGCCCTCTTGCCAAATGCACAGCGGCGCGTTATAATAATACTTTAGTAAAAGATAAAACCGTAAAGGGGACAGGAAATATGGAAACTTTGGGCAGTCTGCGCCGCACAAACTATTGCGGCGAAGTCACGCTTGCCATGGCCGGTCAGGAAATGACCGTCTGCGGCTCCATCGCCCGCGCCCGCGACAAGGGCGGCATCATCTTTGCCGACCTGCGCGATACCACCGGCATTTTGCAGCTGGTGTTCGATGAGGATACGCCGAAGGACGTTTTCGCCAAGGCTGAGAGCCTGAAAAGCGAGTACGTTGTTATCTGCCGCGGCAAGCTGCGTGAGCGCGCCGCCAAGACCGATAAGATCGCAACCGGTGACGTAGAGCTCTACGTCAGCGAGCTGCGCATCCTGAGCGAGGCCCAGACCACGCCGTTTGAGCTGCGCGACGAGATCAACGTCAACGACGACCTGCGCCTGCGCTACCGCTATCTGGACCTGCGCCGTCCGTCCATGCATGAGCCTATCGTGCTGCGCAGCAAGATCATGCAGATCATCCGCAACTATTTCTGCGAGAACCATTTCACCGAGATCGAGACGCCCACCCTCATCAAGTCCACGCCCGAGGGCGCGCGCGATTATCTCGTTCCCAGCCGTGTGCAGCCGGGTCACTTCTACGCGCTGCCCCAGAGCCCGCAGCTCTACAAGCAGATTTTGATGCTGTCCGGCTTTGACCGCTACTTCCAGCTGGCCCACTGCTACCGCGACGAGGACCTGCGCGCAGACCGCCAGCCCGAGTTCACCCAGGTGGACGAGGAGATGAGCTTTGTCTCCGAGGACGACATCATGACCCTGAACGAGGGCCTCATCAAGCGCCTGTGGAAGGAAATGCTGAATGTCGACGTCGAGACCCCGTTCTACCGTATGCCGTGGGACGAGGCCATGGGCCGTTTCGGCTCCGACAAGCCCGACACCCGCTTTGGCCTTGAGATTCAGGACGTGACCGAGGTGTTCAGAGGCACCGAGTTCAAGCCCTTCGCCGCTGTGCTGGAGGCCGGCGGCACGATCCGCGCCATCAACGCCAAGGGTCTGGCCGACAAGCTCTCCCGCAAGAACATCGACAAGCTCGGCGAGGTCGCCAAGACCTACGGCGCCAAGGGTCTGGCCTACAGCCGCCTGACCGCCGACGGCACGTCCTCCAGCTTTGAAAAGTTCCTGACAGACGCCGAGAAGGCCGCCCTGTACGCTGCGCTGAACGCCGAGACCGGCGACGTGCTGCTGCTGGTCAGCGACACTGACTGGGTCAAGGCCTGCACCGCACTGGGTCAGGTACGTCTGGACATCGCCCGCAAGCACGGCCTGATCGACCCCGACAAGTTCAACTTCCTGTGGGTCGTGGACTTCCCGCTGTTTGAGTACAGTGAGCAGGAGGGCCGCTGGATGGCCATGCACCACCCGTTCACCCTGCCCAAGGCCGAGGACCTGGACAAGGTCGAGAGCGACCCGGGTGCCTGCCATGCCGTGGCCTACGACATCGTACTGAACGGTGTCGAGATGGGCGGCGGCTCGATGCGTATCAATGATCCCGCATTGCAGGACCGCATGTTCCACGCCCTCGGCTTTACCGAGGAAAAGGCCCGCGAGAGCTTCGGCTTCCTGATGGACGCCTACAAGTTCGGTGCGCCGCCGCACGGCGGTATGGCCTACGGCCTGGACCGCATGGTCATGCTGATGCTCAAGAAGGACTCCATCCGCGACGTCATCGCCTTCCCGAAGGTGCAGAACGCCGGTGAGCCGATGAGCGGTGCCCCCGACGTCGTCGATGAGCAGCAGCTCAAGGATCTGAGCATCGCGCTGACGCTGAAGGACTAAGTCAGAAGTAATAGCGCTGTAGGGGCCGGACATGTCCGGCCTGCAACCTGCCCGCAGGATTCCCTTTTGCGGGGAGGTGCAGGGCGAGGCATGCCTCGCCCCTACCGCACACAAAGATAAAAACCTGCCCAACCGCATATCACGCGGCTGGGCAGGTTTTGTGTTTTCTGTCAATATTTCGGCTTCGGCTCGTCGCCCGGCTTCACCGGGTACTCGGCGGGCGGGGGCGTCTGCGCGGGCTTGGGCAGCTTTTCCTTCTTGGACCGCTTTTTCCAGACCTTGCGCAGGATGAACACCACGGCCACTGCGATCAGCAGCACTGGCCACAGGTAGACCAGCGCGATGACCAGACCCTGCAGGAACCCGACAAAGGCATCCCAGCCGCCGCCGAAGGCGTCGGCGATCCGCTCACCGAAGGTCACGCCGGTGGGGGTCAGGGTGGCGACCTCCCGCAGGTAGATGTCCACGGTGGAGTAACTGACCTGCTGGTCCATGCTGCGCAGCTGGCGGGTGTAGTTTTCCAGTTGGTACTGCACGTCGGAAAGCTGGCTCTCGATCTCCAATAAATCCGCCGTCGTCTCGGCCTGGTCAGCCAGCGCGTTCAGGCGGTCCCGCTGGGCCTCCAGCGCGGACAGCCGCGCCTGCACGTCTATGTAGCTGCTCGTGATGTTCTCGGCGCTCTCGCTGATGTTGAGCACGCTGCCCGCGTCGCCCACGGCGGCCAGAAACGCGCGGTGGCTGCCCACCGGCACCCGCACGGTGTAGTCGGCGGTACGGTCATGGTCCTTCTCGGTGCCGTACAGGCTTGTAGATTCCAGCCATGCGCCGTTGGCCTCGACGGCGGTCATCAGGGCCTCGCGGGTCGTGTCAAAGTCGGTGGACTCCATCGAAAGACTGGCGTTGTAAATAATTTTCTGTGCGGTCTCGTCGGTGGCGGCCTCGGCGGCGTTCTCCGGCACAAGGCCGCTGTCCACACTGCCCGCGGCGCTGTCGTAATTGGCGTAGCTCTCCTGCGCGGCGGCTTCGGTGGCGTAGTACCCGCCGTCTTTGCTGCCGATGCTGCTCCCGCAGCCCGCCAGCAGTGCGGCGGCGCACAGGGCAGCGGTGATACGGACGATGCGTTTTTTCATGGTTGGATGCTCCTTTCCTTTGTAAAGGCTCCCCCCCTCGGGGAAAGCTGTCAGTGGCCCCGACCACTGACTGATCGTTTGTGGGCAATAGCGGTAAGCTCGCCCCTCATCCGGCCTCGGACGGGGCCTCGGCCACCTTCCCCCAGGGGGGAAGGCATCCTGTATTTCCCTTTTCACCAATATAACACGGAAAACGCGCCCTGTGTGTTACAAAGCAAATACAAAAAAGTGGGATGTACCGTACTTTCGGCACATCCCACAAATTTTTGGCTGATTATTCGGCCTTCTGCCCAAGCAACTTCACGTCGTCGTTGTCGGCAAAGGCAACGGCGTTGTAGCCCGCGGCCTCCAGCGTGCCGAACTGCTTGCCCAGCTTCTTCGCCTGGGGCAGCACGGTCACGTCGTAGTCGGCGCGTAAGGATTCGGCCTTGGCCAGCACGGCGGCAAAGTCGGCGTCCTTCAGGTAGAGCAGCGCCATCTTCGGCTTCGCGCCGGGGATCTGGTAGCCCTGCTCCAGCAAAATGCCGCAGACGCGCTCGAACCCGATGGAGAAGCCCACGGCGGGCACCTGCTGGCCGATGAACTTGCCGACCATGTTGTCGTAGCGTCCGCCGCCGGCCACGGCCCCGCTGAACTGCGGGCAGGTGACCTCAAACACCATGCCGGTGTAGTAGCCCTGCCCGCGCACGAGGCTGGGGGCGTAGGCAATGCCGTAGCGCCCGCCCGCGACCTTCTCGCTGGCGGCGATGACATAGCGCAGGTCGGCGGTCAGCGCCTCGTCGTCGACCCTGGCGGCGACGGTGTCCAGGCTGAAATCGCCCGCGCGCAGGAAGTCGTCCAGCGCCTGCACGGCCTCGGCGGCAAAGCCCTTCTCGGTCAGCTCGGCCTTGACGCCGTCCGCACCGATCTTGTCCATCTTGTCAAAGCTGATGCAGACGGAGTCCAGCTGGTCAGCGGCAAAGCCCATCTTCTCGAGCATTGCGCGCAGGATGCGGCGGTCATTGATGTTGACGGTGAAGCCGGTGAAGCCGATCTTCAGCAGGGCGCGGGCGGTCACGTCGATCAGCTCGACCTCGGCGTTGGGGGAGGAGTCGCCCAGAATGTCGATGTCGCACTGGACGAACTCGCGCAGACGGCCCTTCTGCGGGCGCTCGGCGCGGTAGACGCGGTCCGTCTGGATGACCTTGAACGGGCTGGGCAGCTCGTTGCGGTTGGCCGCGTAGTAGCGGGACAGCGGCAGGGTCAGGTCATAGCGCAGACCCATATCGGACAGCTGCTTCTCGTCGCCGCTTGCCAGCGCATGCTCGAGCTTGTCGCCGCGCTTGAGGACCTTGAAGATCAGGTTCAGGTTGTCGCCGCCGTCGCTCTTGTCCAGATTCTCCATGTCCTCCAGAATGGGAGTGGAGATGCGCTGGAAACCGGCGGCGCGGTAGGTGGCCAAAATCTGGCCCTGGATATAGTCACGCAGCGCCTGCTCCCGCGGGAGCAGGTCGCGCATACCTTTTAAAGGCTGAGTTTTCATGGTATTCTCCTTATACTGTATAATGGCTTCCCCCTCGGGGGGAAGGCTCTTTGCTTTTATATACTTTATAATGATACCTTTTGCGCTGCATTTTGTCAATCCAAACCGGGCATACTAACCCGAAAAGGGGAGGGGATACGTGTGCCAAAACAAAATCGCGGGCCGTACATTCTGGCGGCAGGGGCGGCGGCGCAGCTGCTCACCGGCATCCCGGCGGCGTGGGGCGTGTTCCAGCAGCCTGTCATGCAGGGGTACGGGTTTTCCCGCGGGCAGGCCATGCTGGCGTTCGCGGTGCTTGTTGCGGCCTACGGTGTCGGCTGCGCAGTGGGCGGGCTTTTGCAGGACGCCCGCGGCCCGCGGTTTGCCGGGCTGTGGGGCACGGCACTGCTGGCGGGCGGGTTTTTTGCGGCGGCGCTCGTGCCGCCCGCGAACGCCGCGCTGTTTCTCGTCGTCTACAGCGTGCCCGCGGGGCTGGGCAGCGCGTTTTTAGCCCCGGCGGTGCTGGCGTGTGCGCAGAAGTGGTATCAGGACAAAAAGGGCTGGGCCACCGGCGTGGCGGGCGTCGCTATGGGGCTGTCCGGCGCGTTTTTTACGGTGTTCGTCAGGGGCGTCGGCGGGGCGTGGGGCATCCGGGTCTGCTTTGCCGCGTTAGGGGCGGTCATGCTCGTCGTCTGCGGCGCGGGGGCGCTGATTTTGCAGGACCCGCCGCCCAAAGCGCAGAGCGGCCCGCCGCAGTCGGGACTCGATTACAAACAGATGCTCCGCACGCCGCAGTATAAGCTGTGCGCGGCGGCGGTGGCGCTGTCGGCCCCGGCGGTGCTGCTGTTCAGCCCGGAAATTTTTAAGATCGCAGCCGAGCGCGGTTTGCCGGAGTCCGCCGCGCCGTACAGCATCGTGCTGGGGTCGGCGGCCAGCGCGGCGGGGCGGATGCTGCTGCCTGCTGTCAGTGACAGGCTGGGCCGCAAGCCGGTGCTGTACGCGGTGTATCTCGGCCTGGCCGCGGGCAGTGCGTGGTTTGCGTTTGCGGGGCAGTGGTGGGTGCTGGCGGCCTACGCGGTGCTCACGTTTTTCTACTCGGGCGGCGCGGCGGTACAGCCGTCCTTCAACACCGACCTGTTCGGCCTGCCCCACGCCGGGGTGAACTACGGTTTTATTGCTTTGGGCATGAGCGGCGGCAGCATTTTGAGCTATATCGGTGCGCAGGCCCTGCCCCTGGCTGCCCGGCACTGGCTGGCCGGGATCTGTGCCGCAGCGGGGCTGATTTGTGTCAGTCTTGTAAAACCTGTGGAGAATGGTTGAAATTTTGCGTGGCACGGGGTAAAATATGGTGTTGCCGGGAGACATGTAGGGGCCGGGCATGCCCGGCCCGCGGCCTTCCTGCAGATGGGCGTTTTCCGTTAGGCGGCGGGCCGCACATGTGCGGCCCCTACATAGCGGCTCCGATAACAAAGTATGTATTTCAAGAGGCTTTCTATGACCCAATCCCAACAACTGCGCAAGCTGGCCGCGCGCTCGGCCACGGCGTTTCTGCTGGCCGCGCTCTGCGTGTTCCCGCTGTATATCGATAAATTCTCTAACCTCGGCGTTGTCAAATTCACCGGCATCTGCACCCTGAGCTGGGCGTTCGCACTCTGGCTCGGCGCGCTGGCCTGTGTCGGCGCAAGGCCGGATCCGGGCCGCCTGCCGTGGAAAGCCGACCCCGCACTTTGGGCGCTGGGCGCGGTCACAGCGTCGGGCGTGGTGTCCACCGTGCTCTCCCTCTCGCCGGGGGCTTCGTTCTGGGGGCTTGGCGGCTACTACGGCGGCTGCATGATGGTGCTGTTCACGGCAGCGGGGTATCTGGCTGTCCGCGCGTTTGCGCCGCAGAAAATTCTGAACGGGCTGACGTTCTGCGTCGGCGTCACGACGGCACTGGTCACGGTGCTGTATGTGCTCAACATCTTTAATATCGACCTCATCGGCACGTATGCGGACACGGCAGTTGTCGAGCGCGCGCAGTTCTTCTCGACGCTGGGACAGAAAAACTTCTGCTCCGGGTTCATGGCGTTTGCGCTGCCGCTTGTGTTCTATGCGTTCCTCGTCGCGCGCGGGCCGCGGCACACGGTATTTTACGGTATTCCGGCATTTTTCGGCGGGCTGGCGCTGGCCGTGGTGGATGCCGAGGGGCTGATGCTCGGTGTCGGCGTGGCGGCGCTCGTGCTGATCTGCCAGAAAAATTTTACGACCCGCACGCTGCGGCGGCTGGCGGTCATCGGGGCGTTCTTCTTCTTCCACGCCGGATGGATGCAGTATATGCGCACCCACGTCTACACCCAGGGCGGCAAGCCGATGCTGGCGGCACTGGGCCATGTGGCGCAGCGCGGGTTTGTGGTCTGCCTTGTGGTCTGGGCCGCGCTGTATTTTGGCCTGCGCGGGCGGGAACTGCCGCTGTACAGGCCGGGCCGCGTGCTGGCGGGGGGCATCGTCGCCGGTGCGGCGGTGCTGACGCTGCTGGCCAATTGTGTGCCGGGCTTCCCGAGTCTGGGCCGCCTGGACGATGTGCTGATCTTCAACGACAATTGGGGCACCTACCGTGGCACGGCCTGGCGCATCACGGTGGAAAGCTGGCTGGCGCAGCCCGTTTGGCGCAAGCTGCTGGGCGTCGGCCCCGGCATGATGCACACGGCGGTGGCCGATTGGGCGGGCGCGGGCATCACGGACCGGATGAAAACGTTCTATGCCGCCCACAACGAATATCTGGAGCTGCTGCTGACCACCGGCGCTGCGGGGCTGGCGGCGTGGCTGTGGTTTGTCATTGCGCACCTGCGCAGGGCCGCGCAGAACTGGTTGCGCCCCGGCGTAGCGCCCGTCACGCTGGCGTTGGTCAGCTACCTGGCCCATGCGGTCATTTCGATTCGCGTGTCGATGATCTTCCCGGAAATTATGCTTCTTTTCGCGCTTTTGCAGGTGTTCTGCCTGCCGGAGAAAGGGGATACCGCGGCAGAAAAGGCCCCGGCAAAGCATGGCAAAAAGGCGAAGCCCGACGTCCCGGCGGATCACCCCGGTCTGGCCCGGCAATGGCTGCCGCCCATCCTTGCCGCCGTTGTGATGATGGCAGTTTGCGGCGCAGCGTCGCGGGTGATTTTTGGGTTTTTGTACTGAACGGTTTTGAATAGGGAAGTGCCGCTCTTAGGGAAAAGGGCGGCGCTTTTTTGTGTGGCGAGGCAACGGCAAGGCGGCAAAGCCCCTCAGGCCTCGCAGGCTCGGCCAGCTCCCCACAACGTGGGGAGGTGGCCGAGTGAAACGAGGCCGGAGGGGCTTTTGCCGCTTTATCACGACCCGGCACATTCCCGTATGCCGCGGGCCGATGCGGGCATTGGCCCCTACACTCCGCACGCCTCTCTCCCAACTGCGCCATGCGGTTTCGCCGCCCGCTATGCTGCCCGGGGGCACAAAATGCGAAAAAACAAAAGGTTAGCATAAACTAACATCTTGAAAAACAGGATTCGACCCTTTATAATAAAGATAGCTGTGAAAAGCCTAACAATATGCAAAGGAGAGAAAATTATGATCGAATACTCCGCACAGGTCAACGCAATGTGCCCGATCACAAAAGGACCCAAGCACGGTCCCGCGCCCATCCCCGAAGAGGGCCAGTGGGTCAAGGCGTATAAAATTGAGGATATCAGCGGCTACACCCATGGTGTGGGCTGGTGTGCTCCCCAGCAGGGTACCTGCAAGCTGAGCCTGAACATCAAGAACGGCATCATCGAGGAGGCCCTCGTTGAGACCATCGGCTGCTCCGGCATGACCCACTCTGCCGCTATGGCAGGCGAGATCCTGCCCGGCAAGACCATTCTGGAGGCTCTGAACACCGACCTCGTCTGCGACGCTATCAACGTTGCTATGCGTGAGCTGTTCCTGCAGATCGTCTACGGCCGCAGCCAGACCGCTTTCTCCGAGAACGGCCTGCCTGTCGGCGCTGGTCTGGACGACCTGGGCAAGGGCCTGCGTTCCATGACCGGTACCATTTTCTCCACCAAGGCCAAGGGCGTCCGCTATCTGGAGCTGACCGAGGGCTACATCCTCAAGACCGCTCTGGACAAGGACAACCAGGTCATCGGCTATCAGTTCGTCCGTCTGGGCAAGATGATGGAGGACATCCGTCACGGCAAGGACCCGAAGGAAGCCTACGAGAAGAACATCGGCACCTACGGCCGCTTCTCTGCCGAGCAGGGCGCTGTCAAGTACATCGACCCGCGTGAAGAATAAGAGAGGGAGGAACATAGATTATGGCAACTTTTGAATCCCAGAATCGCCGTATGCCCAAGATCGAGGCCTGCCTGAAGGCCAACGGCCTTGAGAGCCTCGACGCCTGCAACGAGATGCTGCTGGCCAAGGGCATCGACTGCGATAAGATCATCCGCGGCATCCAGCCCATCTGCTTCGACAATGCTGTCTGGGCATACACCCTGGGCACCGCCATTGCCGTTAAGCGCGGCCTGAAGAGCGCTGCCGACTGTGCAGCTGCCATCGGCGAGGGCCTCGAGGCCTTCACCATCCCCGGCTCTGTCGCTGAGCAGCGCAAGGTCGGTCTGGGCCACGGCAACCTGGGTGCCATGCTGCTGCATGAGGACACCCATTGCTTCGCCTTCCTGGCCGGCCACGAGTCCTTCGCCGCCGCTGAGGGCGCTATCGGCATTGCCCGTACCGCCAACAAGGTCCGCAAGGAGCCCCTGCGTGTCATCCTGAACGGCCTGGGCAAGGACGCTGCCCAGATCATCAGCCGTATCAACGGCTTCACCTACGTCAAGACCGACTATGACTTCGCCACCGGCGAGCTCAAGGTCGTCGAGACCATCCCCTACTCCGACGGCGAGCGCGCTGCTGTCAAGTGCTACGGCGCCAACGACGTTCTGGAGGGCGTTGCCATCATGAAGGCTGAGGGCGTTGAGGTTTCCATCACCGGTAACTCCACCAACCCCACCCGCTTCCAGCATCTGGTCGCCGGTACCTACAAGAAGTGGGCTATCGAGAACGGCAAGAAGTACTTCTCCGTCGCTTCCGGCGGCGGCACGGGCCGTACCCTGCATCCCGACAACGTCGCTGCCGGCCCTGCCTCCTACGGCCTGACCGACTCCATGGGCCGTATGCACGGTGATGCCCAGTTCGCTGGCTCCTCCTCCGTCCCGGCTCACGTCGAGATGATGGGTCTGATCGGTGCCGGCAACAACCCGATGGTCGGTATGACCGTCGCCTGCGCTGTTGCTGCTTCCCAGGCCAACGCTTGATTTGAACTGAATCATTAGGCTTTTCGCCGCCCGCTCCGCCATGGAGCGGGCGGTTTTTTGTGTGCGGCAAAGCAGCGCCTTTTTTGCCTTTTCCCTTGCTTTACGTCACATCTTGCTCTATAATAAAATGGAGTATATGTAAATTTTAGTTGGGAGTAGTTACCAATGCCCAAAATCGACATCGACAATTACATAGAGCAGAGCGGCATGCGCAAGGCGCGCTTTGGCGGCTATGAGCCGGAGGACGTGCATCAGGCCATGGAGGACCTCTGCGCCGATTATGAGCAGCACCTGACCGCCATGGCGTCGGAGCTGCGCACGCTCCGGCAGGAGAACGACGCCCTGCGCCGCCACGCCCAGGGACTGGTCATGCAGAACCAGACCCTCTCGACCCAGAACGCCACGCTGGCCGGGCAGGTGGACAAGCTGCAAAGCTACCGCGCCAATCTCGAAACGCAGTTCTCCACCGTGAAGGAGCGCAGCCATTCGCTGACGAACCAGGTCGATATGCTGCGCCTGAAAAACAGCGACCTGACGCGGGAAAATAAGGAACTGACCGAGCGCTGCGAGGAGGCAAACTCCGCGCTGCGCGTCAAGGGCCGCGCCCATGACCAGGCCCGCCAGCAGGTCATCGCGGACCGTGATAAGGTCATTGCCGACGCCGAGGCCGAGGCTGCGCGCATCCGCCAGCAGGCCCGGGACGATGCGGACCAGATTTTGAAGGACACGAACCTCAAGGCTGAGGCCATCGACCAGCTTGCGCGTGAGCAGGCCGTTGCCCAGGCCCGCAAGATGGTGCAGTCCGCCACCGACGAAACGCGCGAGATCCAGAACGCCCACCGTCTGCGACTGCAGGATCTAAAGAGCCGCATCTCGGAGATGGAAAAGACCCGCGGCGAGATGATGGACTATCTGGCAAAATTGATCGAGGAACTGCAAAAAACGCAGGAGTACGCCAGCCAGAACGCCCCGCTGGTCCCCCATAAGGAGGAGTTGGCCGAGGCGGATGCCGAACCGCGGCTGGATCTGTCGGCCAACAAGGTCGATGCAGCGGCATCTGCGCTGCGCGGCAGCGAGGAAGCCCCCGCGGAGGAGCCGCCCGCCCCGGACGCGAACCGCGTTGTAGCGCCCGGCCTGGACGACGAGGAGCCGCGGACGAACACGGTCGTCACGCCGTCGCCGGATTATTTTGACACCACCCCAAACCCCCAGCCCGGCGACGCCCATGAGGAAGTGGAGATTCCCGGCGCAATTTTCTCCTACCCGATCCTGCGCCAGCAGGGAGAGCCGATTCTGGACGAGGGCACGCCGCCCCCGCCCACCCCGCACCGCCCCCTGATGCCCAGCATCACGCTGGCCGATGAGGATGACGAGGAGAGCGGCAGTGTGGTCCCCGCGCCGATGACCCGCCCGACGGCCCCGGCGGCCCCCGCCCCGCAAAAAACAGCAAAGGCCCAAACGAAGCGCCGCCGCAAGGCCATCATGGCGCTGCGCGCCCTGCACAGAAAAATCGGTGATTGACCACACGAGGGGAGGACCCCATGAGACAGCATAAACTCTGGCTCTGCACGCTGCTGGTGCTGCTGCTGGCCGCGCTGGGCGCGTTCGGCGCGGCGGCGGAAACCACCGTCGGCATGTCGGGCGCGGGCAGCTTCAAGATGGAGCAGGTCTATGTCAATGTGCCGGAGCTGGACGTCTACTTTTACGCATTGGACGGGGACGGCAACTCCTACTCACCCATCAAGGTGCAGGCGGCAGGCCCGGAGCTGACGCTCGGGGACCGCAGGCTGGAGGTCCGCTCTGTGGCGGCGGCCAGCGACCCGATCTGCTACATTCTGGCGCTGGACAACAGCAAAAGCATCGCACCATCGGAGTTTTATACGATGCTTGGCGGGGTGCGCAAGCTCATCAACGCGATGGGCGACGATGACCAGCTGATGCTGTACACGACGGCAGGCAGTACCGAGTGCGTGCTGCCGGCAACGTCGGACAAGAACCTGATGTATAAGACACTGGGCAGCATCAAGCAGGTCGAGGGCAGCATGGACACGGCCCGGCTGATTTCGGCGGTCTACAGTGAGCTGCAAAGCGACTATCAGGCGCTGGCCCCCCGCAAGGCGGCCATGATCGTGACCGACGCCGGGCAGGTGCTGACGAATATGGCCCTGTTTGCAACGCTGGCCAGCGACGTGGGCGACCAGATCGGTATGGCGGCGTACATCTACCTGATGACCGACAGGCCGGGCGCGTTTGAGACGCTGGAAAGCGCTGCCGACGGCAGGCTGGTTTTGTGCGAAGCCTCGACACTGGGCGACGAGCTGAAGAAAAAGCAGGAATACTTCGCCACAGCGCTGGAAATCAAGACCGAGGTGCCCGAAAGCCTCTACGGTGAGCGCCTTGAGACACTGACGCTGGCCATGCCGCAGCTGGGCAGCGCCATCAGGAGCAGCCAGACCGTCTACATGGGCTACCGTCTGGCCAAGCCCCAGGTGACGAATGTCGAAACGCTGCGCCGCGACAAGCTGCGCCTGACCTTTAACCAGCCCATCAACGAGAACGCGAACAAACCGCAGCTTTATGAGGTGCGGAGCAAAGATATATGGAACTGGCGCGTGCAGGTCAAATCCGTGACGATCAGCGAGGATGCCCGCACGGCGGATCTGGAAATCGAGCCGCTCTACAAAGGCGACTACACGGTAGCGCTGAACCGGGTGTCCGGCAAGATGAGCGCGGCCAACGTCAGCAGCAGCCGCGACACGGCCACGTTCAAGGTGGTCGTCTGGCCGCGGGACAGAGCCTTTTATTTTGCCCGGTTCCGGGGGCCGCTGCTGATTGCGGCGGTGCTGCTGCTGGTGCTGCTGGGCAGCTGGTGGGGCGTGCGCCGCCGGGACCGCGCCGCCGAGCAGGAGGCCGAGGCCGAGCATCTGCTGGCCGGTGCGGGGGAACCGAACGCCTTGCCCCGCCGCTGGGTCACGCTGTTCTGGAGCCAGCGCTCCTCGATTGCCGAGAGCCGCTGGGCCGGCATGGTGGAAAGCAGCTTGATTATCGGCAGCGACGCCGCGCAGTGTGACCTCTGTCTGCCGGACCGCAAGGTCTCCCCGCAGCATTGTGTGTTGGCCGCACAGGGGGACGCGCTGCTTGTGCAGCCGCTCTCTGACCGGGCCAAGGTCTACGTCAACGGTGAGCGCATCGACGGCGAGCACCGTTTGCAGAACAATGATACGCTGCGGATCGGCAAGACTACGGTCAGGCTGGTGCTGTGAGATGAACGGCAGCCTCCCGGGAACTCCTACTTTCTTTTGTGACCAAAAGAAAGTAGCAAAGAAAAGTCCCGCTGTTGCGGATGCAGCGGACCCCGCCTTAGGGGC
>QWCK01000060.1_pt1 | contig 179101 bp, 157 predicted proteins | sample 1972571 | NCBI WGS metagenome assembly QWCK01 (sample SAMN09866710, study PRJNA288562) | Human gut metagenome isolate term2_stool, whole genome shotgun sequencing... | isolation source: gut | host: Homo sapiens | place: USA: California
CCATTCTGAATTATACGCATAAAAAATAGACGCCCTGACTTTGGTAGAGTTGACGTCTATTCTTTAGATACTTACTATTACTGAAGCAGATGGGGTACGGCCATCGCCCCAGTTGTCTTGTTAAGTATATTATAGCAAATATGCTTTAAATGTCAATTTAAAAACCGGCTCCTGCGGCAACAGGAACCGGCAATAGAATATATCCGAAGATAATACTCTAAAGTGCGAAAATATTGTATCATCTTCGGAACAGCTTCGCAAGCGGAACACCCGTTCCCCGCTGGCTGTTATTTTTATACCCATTTTTAGAAGAAAGGTGATGCATGATGGCTTATCCAACAAAAAACACTGCTGCCGACAACCGGATTATCGCAATCTATGTGCGTGTGTCAACCGGTTACCAGGTAGACAAAGACTCTCTTCCGTTCCAGAAGAAAGAACTGAAAGCATATTGTAAGCATATCTTACATGTTGACCTGTCACGGGTGGAAATCTTTGAAGATGCCGGCCGTTCCGGGAAAAATACGAAACGTCCCGCTTATGAGCGCATGATGGAAAAGGTACGTGCCGGACTGGTCTCTCACGTTCTGGTATACAAAATTGATCGTATTTCCAGAAATCTGGTGGACTTCTCTCTCATGTACGATGACTTCAAATACAACCGTGTGACGTTTATATCCTTAAATGAGCAGTTTGACACATCCTCTGCTATCGGTGAGGCAGTCCTTAAGATTATCCTGGTATTTGCAGAATTAGAGCGTAAATTGACCAGTGAACGTGTCAAAGACATTATGATTGGACGTGCCACGGAGGGAAAATGGAATGGAGCCAGAGTTCCTTATGGTTGGAACTGGGATCCGGATGCAGAGCAACCGGTACATTCTAAGTTAGAAGCTCCCTATGCTCGCGGTATGTATGAAATGTATCTGGAAGTACGGTCCACTGGCAAGATCCGGGATTATAACAATGCGCATGGCATTCCAACGAAGCGCGGCGGTGAATGGACTTCTAAGACGGTCAGTGACTTTCTACGGAATCCCATGAATAAAGGGGACTACCGGTACAATTACCGGGAGAGTGCACGCGGACGTAAAAAACTGGAAGATGAGGTAATCTATCAGGAAGGTGTCTTTGAACCACTGGTTGATCCGGAAGTCTGGGAACGTGTCAATCGGATCATGGATGATAATGCCAGTAAAAGAAACACCGGTGGTCTGCATCCGATCATGAAGAACTGTAACGTGTTCGCCGGACTGATTCAGTGTGCAGAATGCGGCTCCGGATTTCAGGTTGTGAAAAAGGATCGCCGCCGGAAGAACGGTTTCGCTCCGTCTATGTACGGATGTACTTCCAGATTCCGCAAGATACACTGTCCTGCCCCGAATGTCAGTGAGGTACAGCTTGGACCATTCGTACTCAATTACATATCCGCTATGGTCCGTATAACCGCCGAGCAGCGAAAAATCCATACACCTGCTGCAGTGGAAGCTATCTTATTATCGGATCCGATTTTTGCCAATATTGCAGGTATTGAATCTAAAGGATTAAATGATACATTTACCCTACTCACAGGTATCTCTGTTTCCGGAAGTACCCTGTGGCGCGCTGATCTGATCAACCAGTCCGATACTGCTGCCAGTCAGGAAGATATTGAAGCGTTGAAAAAGCAGATTCAGAAATATAATCGTGCCAAAGAGCGTCTGGAAGATGCCTACTATTTTTCGGACGATGCTATGAGCGAAAAGGAATATCTGGAAAAGAAAAATAAATTTGATGCTGCCAGAGTCTCAGCCGAAAATAAACTGAAAGAATTGACGGAAGTTCAGATTTCTTCCCATGTGGACGATTCCGGGTTTATGAAATCTGCATCGTCTTTCCTCCTGGCACACCATATCCATGCCGGAGCACATATAGAATATCGAGAATTTGCTGCCACAATTGAAGAAGAAACGTTGAAAGAATTTCTAAATATTGTACTGGACCACATTTCTGTCAAAGACAGACGCGTGGTGGAAATCGTTTTTTCCAACGGTCTCTCCCACCGTTTCATATACCGCGAATAAAAATAGAAAAAGCCCAGCTTCAGGCATCATCCTGTTACTGGGCTTTCTTAAAAAATCCTTTATTTATGCGGGTTTGGAACATCTCTCATTTCAAGTTCATCTGATAACCAAAGGTATTGACGCAGAACGTCATCTTTCTGCCTGCTTCTTTCTCCATCTGCGTCACCAGCGTACGTGCCTTTGCGATGAAATAATACTGGCGCAGCGGCTCCTCCGCCGGCGGATCCAGTGTCAAGTCAATCTGATTAATAAAATGTTCTATTTGCATATATTTTTCCTTATCTGTTCATATTTTTCACGCAAGAACAAATGTTCCATCATCGTGAACTGAATAAGTATAACACACCTTGCTTTCTTTTTTCAATAGTAATACACATGTACCGATCTGTGCATTGCTGCCAGTACCGCCTGTAGCCGTTTCATCACATTCTGGCGTACCGAAATCTCAAACGGCAGTTCCTTTGTTGTATAATCTTTATTGATGGCTTTTCCGATAAATAGATTTACCGTCGTACAGTTTTCCATCAGATAGCATGCCAAGCGTGTAGCACCGTTATCTCGGCTCAGTTCATCAAAAAATTCTTCGGATACATCATCCTGCTGATAACGTTCCAGCAGTTCGATTGCTTTATTTAAGGTAAGAACACCTTCCGTTACCAGATCGATACCCTCGATTTTTGCTGTTGGCGGAATTTCCGGATCAAGCACACCTACCGAAGTGATCAGGCGCCGTCCAAGCTCTCTTGCCACGATCTGGCTTGTGATGCCGCCGGACACGATCTTGATGCCTTCCTGCTTCATAAAATCCTGTACCATGCGGGCATCATCTTCTTTCTCCAGCGGCGGTCCTGTCAGGATATTCACAATCTGTTCCTCTGTAATGCGTGCCACAGCAATGGTCGTATCATCACTGCATACACCACCGTAAAGATCTGCGCAGGCATGGTTCATCTGTTCCGCTAGCTGTCCCGCTGTTCTGGTTTTTGCAGCGCTGGATTCACAACAGCCTGCCAATGCATTCCAGTCCCATCGGTAATTTATAATATCTCCGGTTCCACAATACAGGCATCCATCACTCATGATCGCCAGTGCATCTCCTGGTAACGTCTGAAAACGGCATTCCCTGATTTTTTTCCCTTCGATCTTTCGATAGGAAAAAGGCAGCGCTTTTACTTTTCCCTGCCGCACCAGAATACACTCTGGATTGTCATACTCCACCACATAAATTTCTCCGGTGTAATACACCTGAATAATGCTGAATGTCGAATAAGCCACACCATTGACAGAAGAAAGAGGCAGTGTCTTTGCAATCGTTGCAACTACCTCATCAATACTCATATCATTGTACATCATGGTTGCAATGATCTTCGACGTCAGGGTTGCCAGAATATTTGCCCGGATACCGCTTCCCATACCGTCAGCCAGAATCAGTATTCTGGAATCTTCTTTGTCCACAATCTCTACTTTGTCTCCACACAGTTCTTCTCCGTAGTGGTTCAGACTTTTGTATGCCATATCGATTGCAATCCGTTTCATGTTCCAGCCCCCCTTCTAGCTTTCCAGAAGCGTATCGCGCAACTTGGTCAAAATTGCCTTCGTCTCCGCTGTTGTTTCTCCAAGCAGACCTGCAATTTCCTGTGCCGTCGTCATCTGTTTTTCAATAACGGACTGTGCCATTTTTACCGTATTGAGCTTCTGCTCCAGCATCTGCTCTGCCCATTTTTCCTCTGCAGACACATCTTCGATGATTGCAAGTACACGGTCAGAAGCAGGAATGTATACAATTGTTTCCAAAACTGTCATATGATATGTATCCCATTTGCGTTTTACACGCAGTTTATTTTCATGAGTACGATATACTTCCTCAAAATCTGCCGTATCGATCAGCTCAAACAGATACATTTTTAATGCTTCCTGACGGGTGGTATGAAATACTTCTTCTGCCCTGCGGTTAAATTCTTTGATCCGCATTTCTCTATCGAAAATAAAAATCAGATTTGGTGTTGTCTCCATAACGACATTGGCCTGGGAACGGGCATTTTCATATGAGCGGATCAGACACATGGCAGCTTCTGCTTTTCCCTGATAAATCGCAATGGCTTTTTCCCGGCAGGTCATATAACCACAGGCACCACAGTTAAACTCTGTCGTACTGTTCCGTTTTCCAATGGTCTTTAAAATAGCCTGAATTTCAGCCTCCGTCGGCATCTTATCTACTACCTGCCGCGGTATATAAGTCCGCTTCAGTTCTTCTTTTGGCAGATTGATATATGCCGGAGGCGCCGCCAGCAGCGCATTATTTTCAATGCTCATAGTTGCTTTAAAGCGGAATCCACGACGTTTGTCCACACCCGGTCCGTTCACACAGCCACCCGCACAAAGGTTCAGTTCTACAAAACAGTGATCAATGTAGCCTCGTTTCATACTGTGTAAAAACTCTCTGCAGCTCTTGACACTGCTGACCATCAGTTTCTTATAAGTACCCGGTGCACCACAGACATCCACCGCACGGATGATACCGTTTGTAACCGGATAAAGCTGATTGACCATCGGATCCTGGTTGGCAAATGGTCTGGATTCACAATGTTTCAGTTCAATTCCTTCCTCCTCCAGCCATTTTTGTAACTCATTAAACTCAATGACCGCATCCACACATCCACAGGTTCTGGCATCTGCTTCTGCCTCCATCTTTTTCGCCACACAAGGTCCGATAAAAACTACTTTTGTATGTTGTCCCATACGATCTTTGATCCAACGTCCATGGGCAATCATCGGAGAAACTACCGGTGCCAGATACGGAATCAGCATCGGATAATGTTTTTCCACCAGGTAAACAATTGCCGGGCAGCTTGTCACAATAATATTGTCCATCTCACCCTCATTCATCAGACGCACATACTCTCGGGTGATAATGGCCGCCCCTTCCGCCGTCTCACGCACCTGGGAAAAACCAAGCTGCAGCAATGCCGCTACAATCTGCCCGGAATCTTCATAATCCAGCAGTCCACGGTAGGACGGATCCAGGGAAACCACCACATGTTCACCTTTCTTCAACATATTTTTTACATAATCCAGATCACTGTCAAAAGTTTTTGCCTCCTGCGGACAGATTTCCATACAGTGTCCACAGTAAATACACATATCGGTTACGATCTGCGCCTGTCCCTGTTTGATTCGGATGGCCTTGACATCACAGTTTCTTAAGCATTTATAACAATGCGCGCAGTTCGCATCCTGAAAGTTAATCACATTCATATCCCTATCCTCCTCTATTAATCCTATTTTACCATTAATCTCCTTTCAAATGAAGTATCAGAAAAACTATTTTTTTATAGCAAAAAGGAACGTACCATCCTTTTGATCGTACATTCCTTTCTCTGCATTTACCTATGTTTGCGCTGATATTAATCCTGTAACTCCTGAATCATCTTCCAAAGTGCCTCTGCACTGTTGAAATTTTCCGGTTTTACATACGCTGCCGGTATCACGATATCAAACTCATCACTAATGTCACTGATAATCTGCAGGATATCAAAAGAGTCTAAAATATGATCATCCACCAGTGCCTTTTCATTTTCAAAATCTACATCCTCTTTAATATCCTTTAACAATTCCAATAATTCTTCCATGTTACAAATCTCCTTTTCTTATATATTCATTGTATTTATAGTACTTGTTTCTATCGCATCTCTTACTAATGTAAGGGAACCACTCTCATCTTTTAAATAAACCTTTGGCATGGTTCGACTCAAGAACAGATAAATCCCCTCTGTCACAGAATATGCTCCGACATTTTCAAAAGCCAGCGTATCGCCAATTTCCAGATGAGCAAATTCCACTTCTCTGCAGAGAATATCCGATGTTGTACACAGACTTCCGCAGAGACACCAGGTTTTCTTATCCACTGTACCATCCTGCACCATTGCATTTTTATAATGTTTTATAATTGGTGTCTTCATGCCCATCATCTGTCCCAAATAAGTCAGATGGTTCATTCCTCCATCCACAATACAATAATGTGCGTTTCCCACTGTTTTTAAATCTGCAACGTTTGTATAATACGTTCCACATTCCGCTGTGAAAAAACGTCCCATCTCAATGGTCAATTCTACTTTTTGTGCCACTTCATTTAAGATATCTTTCATCTCTTTTACAGGAAATAAAGTATCCGAAAAATCATCATCTGCAAAATAAGGGACTGCAAACCCCGGTCCATATTCCAGTTTTTTTAATTCCAGTCCGAAAAGGTTTCGGATCTCCTCAAATAATTCCAACAGCATCTGAAGTTCTTTTATCTTTCTTTTCGCCCGTTTCCGTTGTGTCCCGACAAAATAATGAATTCCTGTAATGTTTAAACTTCTGTATCTGTTTTCCCTGTGCTGCAATATATCAAATATATCCTCTTTTGCCATTCCAAACTGAGAACCGGCATTCAGGCGAAGGATCACTTCTGCTTTCTGATCTGAATCTGCTGCTTCAAACACTTGCTGGATCAGATCTGCATGACGGATCGATTCCGCTGTAAATATTCCTACTCCGTACTCATAGGCTTCTCTGATATCCGTAATCCCCTTATTAACACCGGAATAAATGATTCTGGATCCATCTACGCCCAGTTTTTTACAAATAGCAAGTTCACCCGGACTGCAGACTTCCAGTTTATCCACACACGTCAACATGGTTGTCACCAAAAATGGATTTGCCTTCATGGAATAACAAAGTGACACTGTTTCTCCGACAATCTCTCTGATCTGTGCAGCCCGTTTTTGTAAAACTGCCGTATCAAATACAAACGCAGGTGTATTACTTTTTAAAATGTCTTGCATGTAACCCCTCCTCGTATAGCTTTCTTAATTGATTTCTGTCAATCTTTCCGTTCTTGGTCATCGGCATCTCTGTAAGTTGCAGCGCCGTATTTGGTATCATATAAGGCGGCAGTATGCCACGTAATGTTTTTATCAGCTGTCTTTTTTCGCATGTCCCCGTGTAAAAAAGAAGCAAACGTTCCTTTTCTGTCTCATAAATACAGCAAGATCTAGTGATTCCATCCACGGCATTCGCTGCCACCTCAATTTCTCCAAGTTCAATTCTGTGCCCCAGATGTTTGATCTGGAAATCTTTTCTGGAAATATATACAAGATTTCCCTGTGCATCATATTTTGCCAGATCACCGGTTCTGTAAATCCGTTCATCGTATCGATGATTCAATGGATTCTGCACAAAGACCTGTGCCGTTTTATCCGGTGCATTATAATAGCCAAGCGCCAGCTCTGAGCTGCTGACACAGATTTCTCCGGCTGTTCCTGCTTCCGTCACTTGCTGATCTGTCTCATCCAAAAGGAATACCGTTTCATTTGGAAAAGCTTTTCCAATAGGAATCACATCGGTCAGTTCATATTCGCGTTTTGGATCAAGCACATAATACGTGCAGTTACAAGTAACTTCAGTTGGTCCGTACAGATTTACGAACATCGCCTGAGGCAGATATTTTCTCCATATCCTGTAATGTTTTATTGGAAGTACTTCTCCGCTAAAAAGGACTTTTCGAACCGTATCCGGTGTACGATAACCAAACCCATTCATGACAGATACAAAGCACATGGCGCTGACCGCCCAGGTAAGCACCGTCATTTTGCTGTCTGCCATATAATCCATCAACGTAGTAGGATCACTGAAATATTCTCTTGGAATGATCTGTACTTTCGCACCAGTCAAAAGACCGGTATAAATATCTTTTACCGATACATCAAAATCAAACGGCGCCTGATTTCCTATAATGTCTTCCTTCGTGATAGCAAAAGTATCTGCATAGATCCGGATAAAATCCATCACTGCTCTGTGACTTACTGCAACACCTTTCGGCAAACCAGTACTTCCACTGGTAAAATTAATATACAAAGGTCTTCGATCCGTATGTTCCGTTCGAATCTGTCTCAAAAGACTCTGATCGATCGTCGCTTCATCCAGACACTTCTCTGCCAGCAAAATTGTCGTTTTCGGCACATCCCCGGCTATTGCATCCAGACACTTTTTCATTTTCTCCAGATTTTCTTCCTTTGTAACAATTACTTCCGGCTGCAGCACTTTTATAATCTGCTGCAGCCTCGCTTCCGGCTGGCGCAGATCTAACAGGCAATATGGACAGCCGGCATAAACCGCTCCAAACATGATACTTAAGGTAACACAGCTTTTTTCCATATAAATTGCTACCGGAGCAGTCCCTGTCATCCATTTTCTCAGATAAGTTCCGCCCTTCTGTGCATACATTTTTAACTGAGTAAAGGAATATTCTTCTTTCGGATCTGCAACTGCAATTTTTTCTCCGGACTGTGCTTCCATATGCTCCAGCCATTCTAATACATTCATCATTTTGTTTCCTCTTTACATCTAATTTTGGTTATTTGTATTTGCATTGTCATATCCCGGAAGGTAAGCAGCAACGATATCTTTGACAGATTCCATATAGGCATCCTCATCATAAAAATATTGTGACACATCCTCGCCTGCATCACGGCTCAATACAAATTTCGAAAAAGCCTTGCAAAAAACTTCTGACCCCGTTTTATTTAGGTGTTCAAAATTTGACAGATACTCCGGACAGATGGCAAACAATTCCGGTTTTACCAAATTGAAATCATAATAATCGGCACCGTACTTACTGCATATCCCACTGATTTTCTGGTTGATCGCAAAATACTCTTCCGCACCATATGCTGCAATATCATAAGGTGCTTTCGGTGTATTCACAACCATAAAGTCTACACCATTTTCCTGGCACAGTTTACACATCTCCTCTAATTCTTCATACGCCTTATCAGAGCTTTTTCCGGAATAAGCCTTTTTTGTATTATTTACAGCAGCTGTATTGTAATCAAAGACACCACCTGCGTATGCATATCCCTTTCCGACATACTCCATATACCCTGCCACTTTTTTCGAACTTGCATTCGCATCTTTGCTTTCCCGTTTGATTTTCAGATTTTCTAAAATCGTCTTTAGCTTCCAATCAACACTGTTATAAGTCCATGGAAAAAAATATGTCAGTGATGCTTCTGCATTAAAGTTTTCACTGTCCGTCACAAACCTCCAGTCCAACCGCAGTTTTTCCAAAGGAGAACATCCATACTTTCTTGCCCTTGCAAAAGTGGCTCTCGCATTTGCATTTTGTATCAATTCCAGAGACGGGATTCCAAATACAAGAACAGCCCTCTTTATCTTTTTTTCCTGAATCGCTGCCGTTAATGCCTCTTTGGTCTGATCCAACGGCTGCCCCGGTGTTCCCATATTAAAAGAACTCCACCCGGTAGCTTCATCTATGATATAGGGATTAAACGTCATCTGTGAAAAAGAAGAACCTAAATATACGGTATCTATTTTTTCTGTTTTGCGGAAGTCCTTCCACATGACCTCACTTGGACCATTTGCTTTCACAAGAAGATAACTCAGCAGCAAATTTATCACTATGAACAGGAAAACAAATCCAACCACTTTTATGCCCTTAATAATTCGCATACATAAAACCTCCTGCGCCAACGGCAAAATTAAACGATCCTAAAATAAGGAAAATCATCACAAAATATAGTAACCAGCGAAGTGCCAAAGGCCGTTCTTCCAACAATGTAATTGCATCCTTTCCTTTTTCTTTTAGAACACTGTCAGCAAATACAATGAGCAACGCTGCCGCTGCCATAATATACGCTTTCTTTGGCACTTCTTTAAATGTTGGTTCCAAAATTCCGTATAACTCTCCCATACGAAAATGAATTATCGTGTTTTTCATGCACATAAAACAGTCTTTGATATTGTAGATCCGGTCAAAATACCATCCGATATTCACTATAATAAACGTCCGGATAATCCTAAATACATGAAATGCCTTACTCTTTACATTTATGTGCAGTCTTTCTGCCATTTTTGCAAACAAAGGTGCACAGATATCTGAAACTGCAATTACAATACCATTGTAAAGACCCCAGAAGATAAAGTGCCACTGTGCGCCATGCCAGATACCTACAAGGAAAAATACCAGAATATTCGCAATGGATGCCGGAAGTACACGGCCGAAATGAACGTTCAGATGCTTTTTCGCCCATTTTCCGAATTTCTGCATAGGAGCAGTCAGCGCAAATGGATAAAATACATAATCTCTCATCCATGCACCAAGCGAAATATGCCATCTTCGCCAGAAATCCCCCAGTGAAACAGAAAAATACGGTTGTCTGAAATTTGGCATCATTTCAATCCCAAACAATTCTGCTACACCCATAACGATATCGATTCCACCGGAAAAATCTGCATACTGTTGGGCTGAATATAATAATATTGCAAACACGATGACAGAACCAGGTGTTTTCTCCGTAGGCGCATCCAGAATATTTGCGATTTCATGAACCAGCAGATTTGCGATCGCATACTTTTTTAATAATCCAAACAAAATCAATATCAATGCACGCTTACAGCGATACCAGTCCAGAGTATGTCTGCCATACAGCTGCTCTTTCATCTGATCATATCTGTTGATCGGTCCCTGGATCAGTTGTGGAAAAAACGAAACAAACAGCAGGAAACGAAACGGATTCTTTTCAGCTTCGTATTTTTCAAAATAGATATCCACCAGATAACCAATGGAAATAAACATGTAAAAAGAGATGCCAAGCGGTATCAGAAAACCTTCAAACAAAGGATGCAGATATTTCAATACTGCCAGCATTCCAAAATTAATCACAATGATTGTCCAGAGAATAATTTTGCGCTTTCGATCAAATGCTGCTTTTATTTCCTTTCTCCTGGCTCTGTCTATGCTTTTATCCTTTCGGATCTCCTGATATTGTTTCGAAAAACGAACCAACCATATGCCGCCCACAAACACACTGAATCCGGTGATTGCAATAAAAATGAGATTCGAAATGCCTGAATAAGCATAAAATGCCATGCTGAATAAAAGCAGGCAGATCCATTGTTTTTTCCGAAATACAGTGTAATACAGTATAAATAAAACAGTTACAAACAAAATAAATGCAACAGATAACAAATTCATAAAAATGCTCCTTAAACAATTTCTCTGAATATTCTATCACAAATGCCATATCCCATGCTTTAATTCTTCCTTAGAAATACTGAATATTTTCTTAATATTCTTTTTATATGATAAAAGGAGCCGTTACAAATACAACGGCTCCTCTTAAAAATATTCTCATTTTTTCATCTGATCACGCAACTTATCAAATGTAAAACTATTTATTTACTGTACGTTTTACATAAGTAGTATGCAGTAACTCATGTGCTTTATGGCTGCCCGGCTCACCAAGATAGGTTTCATATAATTCAATGATCGCCGGATTCTCATGTGATTTACGGATCTTATTATTTTTATCCAGATTGTAAAGCACTTCCGCACGTTTCGCACGGATATCTACGGTATTGCGTACATATCCCGGCTGCTGCGGCTGACCACCACCGTTGACACATCCGCCAGGGCATCCCATGATCTCAATAAAATGATACTCTGCTTCGCCTGATTTTACTCTATTTAACAGCTCTTTTGCATTTTTCAGTCCGGAAGCAACAGCAACTTTGACATCCATACCGGCTACATTGTAAGCAGCTTCTTTGATACCCTCGATACCACGTACATCAGTGAACTCAAGTTTTGCAAGTTCTTCGCCGGTCAGTTTCTCTACTGCGGTACGAAGTGCTGCTTCCATTACACCACCGGTTGCGCCGAAGATGACTGCTGCACCGGTTCCAAGACCAAGCGGCATATCAAATTCTTCATCCGGAAGATCTGCAAAACGGATGCTTGCGCGTTCGATCATGCGGCCAAGCTCTCTTGTTGTAATAGCAATATCCACATCCGGAACGCCTGCACCGTTCTCATCCTCTCTGCCAATCTCAAATTTCTTTGCAGTACATGGCATAACGCTGACAACCACCATTTTTTCTTTCGGAATTCCCATTTTCTCTGCGTAATAGGATTTTGCAATCGCACCAAACATCTGCTGCGGAGATTTACAGGAAGACAGATTCTCTGTCATTTCCGGAAAATAGTGTTCGCAGTATTTGATCCATCCTGGGGAACAGGATGTGATCAGAGGTAACACTCCGCCATTCTGTACACGATCCAGAAACTCATTGGCCTCTTCCATAATGGTAAGGTCTGCAGAGAATGTGGTGTCAAATACTTTATCAAAACCAAGTCTGCGCAATGCTGCTGCCAGCTTGCCCTCTACATCTGTGCCGATCGGCATGCCAAAGGCCTCGCCAAGTCCTGCACGAACAGCCGGTGCACACTGAACAACCACATACTTCTCCGGATCTGCAATTGCTGCAAATACTTCTTCGGTATTATCTTTCTCATACAGTGCTCCGGTCGGACATACAGCGATACACTGTCCACAGGATACGCAGCTTGTTTCTGCCAGATCCATATCAAATGCAGTTCCGATGTATGTCTTGAATCCACGCTCATTTGCGCCGATGACACCAACCCCCTGTACTTTTTCACAGACAGCGCTACACCGTCTGCAAAGGATACATTTGTTGTTATCTCTTACCATATGAGCTGCACTGGTATCTAACTCATACCCATTGCGTTCACCATCATAGTAAGCCTCATCATCTACTTTATATTCACGGCATAAGGTCTGAAGTTCACAGTTTCCACTGCGGACACAGGACAGACATTTGCGATCGTGGTTGGATAATAAAAGCTGTAAAGTTTTTCTTCTGGACTCGATAACCTTCGGTGTGTTGGTCCATACTTCCATTCCTTCGTTGATCGGATATACACAGGCGGTCACCAGAGTGCGGGCACCTTTCACCTCAACAACACACATACGACAGGCGCCGATCTCATTAATCTCTTTGAGGTAACATAACGTCGGGATTTCAATCTGTGCAAGGCGTGCTGCCTCCAGAATCGTGGAACCCTGCGGTGCGGATACCTCTCTTCCGTTTATTTTAATTGTAATATTTTCCATGATTGATTCCTCCGTTACTCTTTATAAATAGCGCCAAAACGACACTTATCGATACAGGTTCCACATTTCACACATTTACTTGTGTTGATGCTATGTGCAACTTTTACCTGACCTTCGATGGCATCTGCCGGACAGTTACGTGCACATAATGTACAACCTTTACATTTCACAGGATCAATCTTATATGTAATGAGTTTCTTACATACGCCAGCCGGACATCTCTTGTTGACTACATGTTCTACATATTCGTCACGGAAGTAACGAAGTGTGGAGAGCACCGGGTTCGGAGCTGTCTGTCCCAAGCCACAGAGTGCGTTATCTTTGATGTAATAGCACAGTTCTTCCATCTTGTCGATATCCTCTAAGGTTCCGCGTCCGTCTGTAATCTTCTCCAATAACTCTAACAGACGTTTTGTTCCGACACGACATGGGGTACATTTACCACAGGACTCATCTACCGTAAACTGCAGGAAGAATTTTGCAATATCAACCATACAGGTATCTTCGTCCATAACGATCAGTCCACCGGATCCCATCATGGAACCGATGCTGATCAGGTTGTCGTAATCGATCGGGATATCAAAATGCTCTGCCGGGATACATCCGCCGGATGGTCCACCGGTCTGAGCTGCTTTAAATTTCTTGCCATTTGGAATGCCGCCACCGATATCTTCGATAACGGTACGAAGTGTGGTTCCCATTGGAATCTCAACCAGACCGGTATTGTTGATTTTTCCACCAAGAGCAAATACTTTTGTTCCTTTGGATTTTTCAGTACCCATGGAAGCAAACCATTCCGGACCGTTCAGGATGATCTGCGGAATATTTGCCCATGTCTCAACGTTATTTAAAATGGTCGGTTTCTGGAACAGACCTTTGACAGCCGGAAATGGCGGTCTCGGACGCGGCTCACCACGATTTCCTTCAATAGAAGTCATCAACGCAGTCTCTTCACCACAAACAAATGCACCGGCACCGAGACGAAGCTCGATATCAAAGTTAAATCCAGTGTCAAAAATATTTTTACCAAGCAGACCATATTCTCTTGCCTGGTTGATTGCGATCTGCAGACGTTCTACCGCGATCGGATACTCTGCACGCACGTAAATATATCCCTGATCTGCGCCGATGGCGTAACCTGCGATGGCCATTGCCTCAAGTACAACATGTGGATCGCCTTCCAGAACAGAACGGTCCATGAATGCACCCGGATCACCCTCATCGGCATTACAACAGACGTATTTCTGTACGTTTCCACGGTTTCCGGAAGCAAATCTCCATTTCAGTCCGGTCGGGAATCCAGCACCACCACGTCCTCTTAAACCACTGTCTAAGATTAGCTGGATAACGTCATCCGGTGTCATTTCTGTCAGTACTTTTCCAAGTGCTTCATAACCACCGGTTCCGATATATTCATCAATGCTTTCCGGATTGATGACACCACAGTTTCTTAATGCGATTCTGTGCTGCTTTTTATAAAAAGTTGTCTCATTTAAGGATTTGATTCCTTCCGGTGTCTGCGCCTCATGATATACAAGACGCTCTACGATACGACCTTTTAACAGATGCTCAGAAACAATTTCTTCGACATCCTCAGGACGTACTCTGGAATAAAATACGGCTTCCGGATAAACGATCATAACCGGTCCTTCTGCACACAGACCGTGGCATCCGGTTTTGACAACTGCTACTTCATTTTGTAATCTGTTTTTCTTTAATTCATCTTTTAAAGTCTGAATAATCTGCTCGCTTCCGGAAGAAGTACATCCGGTTCCTCCACAGACCAATACATGTGAACGATACATTCAGTTACACCCCCATTACATATTCTCATCCATGTGAAGTAAATATTTGTCAACCACCTGACCTCTTACCAGATGCTGCTCCAGAATCTCTTTTGCTTTTTCTTCATTTACTTTCACATAAGTTACTTTTTCTTTGCCCGGCTCGTATACTTCTACGATCGGCTCATACTGGCATAAACCGATACAGCCGGTCTGGGTGACAATCACATGCTTCAGCTTTCTGTCTTCTACTTCTTTTACAAGTGTATTTAAAACCGGACGCGCGCCACTGGCAATCCCACAGGTTGCCATACCGACAACCACACGTGTGTCTGTTGCATGTTCGGAACGCATTCCGATCTGTCCTTGCATTTTCTCACGAATTGCTTTCAATTCTTCTAATGATTTCATACAATCCCTCCTTCGAATTACTTCGTGTAATTCTGCATTCGATTAATATCCGATTCATTTTCTTCCAGATATGCTCTGAGAAAGGTTGATACCTCCGGTGTGTTCAATGGTACACTCCCGAGCATTTCCCGCATTTCTTTTGTATCCAGATGAAACTCTGCTTCGTTTACCTGATACTGATAGTAAAAATCAATATCCGGATGCATTATAATCAACGAATACACTGTTTCATTCAGATTTCCAAGCGGCATACAATCGATACTGTCTGTGCAGAAAACTGCCTCAATCCGGGTACCATTTCCCGGTACAGAGGAAATAGAAAATGTTCCGCCGGTACATTCCGCTTCCTGTTTAAAAAACGGAATTCCAAGCCCTACTTTACGGGTCGTTCTTGTGGTATAAAAAGGATCTGTCACCCTCTTTACTTCCTCTGCGTCCATTCCCTTTCCATTGTCCGTGATCTGAACGGTCAGCCGATGTTGCTGCAGGTTCACACAGATTATAATTTTAATTTCTGTCGCTTTCGCGGATACGGAATTTTCTGAGATATCCAGAATGTTTAATGATATTTCCGGTAACATTACATATATTTCGCCAGAATGCCATCCAGTTCATCCGGAGTCAGACGACCATAGACATCATCATTGATCATCATAACCGGTGCAAGACCACAGGCACCGATACAACGACATGCATCCAGAGAAAACTTACCGTCTGCGGTACACTCACCACCGGCGATTCCAAGAATCTCCATCAGCTTGTTGTAAATATCACCGGAACCTTTTACATAACAGGCAGTTCCAAGGCATACCGAAATTTTGTACTGTCCCTTCGGATATAAATTGAACTGAGAGTAAAATGTTGCTACTCCATAGATTTTTTCCATCGGCACATCCAGTTCATCTGAGATTATTTTCTGAACTTCATACGGAAGATAACCGTAAATGTCCTGCGCCTTCTGCATGATCGGCATCAGACAACCCTGATCATTGCGCAGTTCTTCGATGACTGCTCGCAGCATCGCTTCCTGTTCCTGTGTTCCGTTGAACGGAACGGATTTTGTTTTTTCCAAAATTATCCCTCCTAATATCCAATGTATTTTTCTCAATACATCTGTCATTTATACTATCATTCAATTTCACAATAATCAACAAAATATTATAGTTAGCTTTGTATGATTTTGATACTTTTTTTAAAGAAATTGTTTAAATTGCAATACGCTTGCAAGTATGTTATAAAAATAACAAGTCTTTTTTGTTGAAATATCACAAATTACATGCTATACTAAATCAAAAAAATTGTGCATTTAAAAAAATACAAGCATAAAATTTTGGAGGCTACTATGACAATCTCAGAAATCATTTCTATGCTGGATGCCACCCCATTATCTCAGACCATACAGACCGATCACAAGATTGAGACCGCATGTGGTTCAGATATGATGAGCGACGTTCTGGCTTTTATCAAAAAAGATGCACTGTTGCTCACCGGACTGAACAACCTGCAGGTGATCCGCACTGCGGAAATGCTGGATATCGTCTGTCTTGTATTTGTACGTGGAAAACAACCGCAAAAAGAAATGCTTCAGAAAGCAGACGAACTTGGTATCACAGTTCTTTCCACAGAGTATACCATGTTCGATGCCTGCGGCATTCTTTATCATGCGGGATTACGGGGAGGAAGCCGACATGATGCCTAGTATCCATTATCAGTACCTGGTAGATGGAAAAGATTTTACCATGGCAGGGGAAGCAAGCAGTTCCCTGAAACAGACATTAAAAATGATGAACCTGAATCCGGATGTGATCCGACGCTGCGCTATTTGCATGTATGAAGGAGAGATCAACATGGTGATCCATGCAAACGGCGGCATCATTGACGTAGATATTTTTCCGGATCGGATTATTATGGAATTAAAAGACAAAGGTCCGGGAATCCCGGATGTGGAGCTTGCCATGCAGGAAGGTTATTCCACCGCAAATGAAGAAGTGTTAAATCTTGGCTTTGGTGCCGGAATGGGACTGCCAAATATGAAGCGTTCTTCGGATGAAATGAAGATTGATACCGTCATCAATGTGGGGACTACCGTCACCATGACGATCTATTTTCATCAACCCGAATCGTCAGGTGAAAAGTAAAGCGGACATTCGCAATCCGCTCTACGCACTTGAAGCGGGGGAATGCTTATTTTGCGTTCACAATCTTAATTTGATCAATTTATAGAGAAAAGGATTGTTATATCATGAATAAATTTTTTCATTCAGTTTATCTGGAAGATGAGAAATGTACCGGTTGTATTACCTGTCTGAAACGTTGTCCTACTCAGGCCATCCGGGTAAGAAATGGGAAAGCACATATTATCAGTGAATTCTGCATTGACTGCGGAGAATGTATCCGGCACTGTCCGCATCATGCCAAACACACCAGACGCGATTTTCTCAGTGATCTGGATCGTTTCGAATATACGGTAGCACTTCCGGCTCCATCGCTTTACAGTCAGTTTAACAATGTACGCGATACTGACATTATCCTGACTGCATTGACCCTGATGGGTTTTGATGATGTCTTTGAAGTCAGTGCAGGTGCCGAGATTGTATCAGAATTATCACGAAATTATATCAGTGAACATTCAGAGCTCTATCCATTGATCAGCACCGCATGTCCGACCATCGAGCGTCTGATCCGTGTCCGTTTTCCGGGATTGATCCCACATCTGCTGCCACTGCTCCCTCCCATGGAAGCAGCTGCAATTCTGGCGCGTCGGCGTGCAGTAGAAAAAACTGGTTTGCCGGAAGATAAGATCGGTATCGTATTTTTGTCTCCCTGTCCCTCCAAGATCACTTTTATTCACGAACCTCTTGGAATGGGGAAAAGCAATGTTGATGCAGTACTTGCCATCAAAGACATTTATCCGGAGCTGCTCTCTCGTATGAAAGAGGCAGAACAACATCCGATTTCACATACGTTGTCCGGACGAATTGGAAAAGGATGGGCGATCAGTGGTGGCGAAGCATACGGCATCATATCCGATCACTATCTTGCTGCCGATGGTATTGAAAATGTGATCCGTGTATTAGAAGACCTGGAAGATGAAAAATTTCTGCCAGGACTTCAGTTCGTGGAGTTAAATGCCTGCAGTGCCGGTTGTGTCGGTGGTGTACTGACCGTGGAAAATCCTTACATTGCCAAGGCAAAAGTTAAACAGATAGCCAAATATGATCCTATATTACGTATGCACTGTGCAGATCTGCCAGAATTTTGTCCGGAAGATTTTCACTGGACGCAAAAAGTCAGTTACGAACCCGTGTATACACTGGGGGCAAATATTTTTGAAAGTATGGAAAAGATTCTGGAAAGCCAGCAGATTTTAAACGGTCTGCCGGGACTTGACTGCGGTTCCTGCGGTTCTCCAACCTGCAAGGCACTGGCAGAGGACATTGTAAAAGGCGTGGACTGTGCCAAACCGGAAGACTGCATCTATCTGATGCGTGAACAATGGGAAAAGCATTCCCGTAAAAATAAGGAGGAAAAATTATGACTGTAAAAGAACTTACAGAACAATGTGGATTTGAAACGATACATCTTGGAAATCCGGATGCCGTACTGACCGAACCATACTGCTGTGATCTGCTGAGTATTGCCATGGGAAATGCCCCTGCAGGTTCTGTCTGGTGCACTGTCATGAATAACATGAACACACTTGCGGTAGCAGCTCTGACCGAAGTTTCCTGTGTTATCCTATGTCATAATGTAGTAACAGATGAAAACATGAAATTGAAAGCTGTCAGTGAAAACATCAATGTGTTGCACACATCCGAATCTATTTTCACAACAGCTCTGGAGGTTTACAAAAAATTGCATGAAAACGCTGACTTATGATCTGCATCTTCACTCCTGTCTGTCCCCCTGTGGGGATAATGATATGACACCGGCCAATATTGCCGGTATGACAAAAGTCATTGGACTGGATCTGATCGCGCTGACCGATCACAATTCCTGCAAAAACTGCCCTGCGATCGCTGTTGCTGCCCGGGAATATGGACTTCTGTTTTTACCTGGCATGGAACTGACCACCTCTGAGGAAGTTCATGTCCTGTGCTATTTTGCATCGCTGGATGCGGCCATGGATTTCGACCGATATGTATCGAATCACCTGCCGGACTTTCCAAATAAACCATTGCTCTTTGGGGATCAGTTGATTTATAACGAACAGGATCAAATCAGCGGCAGCGAAGATCGATTATTAATTTCTGCCACGGACATTCCATTTGATTCCGTTTATGATCTGGTAAATCAGTATGATGGCATTATGGTTCCCGCACATATCAACAAGCCCACAACCAGCTTACTGGGAAACCTTGGTTTTATCCCGAAAAACAGTAAGTTCGCCTGTGCAGAAGTCAAACGGGAAACTGACTGGACGGAACTACAGCAGAAATACCCTTATCTGACAAACTGTAACCATCTGTGCAGTTCTGATGCACATGATCTGAATACGATCCATGAACCGATCTACACTATTTCCTGTCCCGATACCTCACGGACAACGATTCTGGCAGCGATACAAAAAAAGCTGTAGCAAAAGAAGAACTTTACTTTATGTCCTGTCTTCTTTTTGCTACAGCTTATCTGTTAAATCTGAATCCATCTTCCGGATTCTGTAAACGATAACAAGATAATTATCCTACTTCCGTTCATTTTATCAACAGTTCCTTTACCTGCAGATAATCTATTACTTAATAATTACTTTCTTACCATATTTCTCGCCCAGATTTTCTACAGAACCATCTGCATTCTGAATATCAATCTGATTTAACTGACTGCGCAGATTTCTACGAAAAGAAGCTACATATTCCTCACGCAATACTGCCTGCTCCTTTTTCTCAGCTTCCGTCAGTCCTTCTGCTTTTGCTTTATGGTATAATTCGTTAATTCTCTTTACTTTTTCATCTGTCATAGACATAATTTCTTTCCTCCTGTTTATTCTGATATATTTACTTGCTGATCATTGTCCTGTTCCTGACAGTTTTCATTTTTTCAGCCAATCTCACATTTGTTATTTTCTAGTTTTCCTGTAAATAAGAATGAATGTCAAAGGTTTCATCATTCTGTGCCCGGAATAAGGTTCCTCTGAATTCACCGCTGATGATCTGATGAATGATTCCCACATCTTTTCCGTTGGCAATGATCATATCAGTACCGGATGCCGTAGCGATACGTGCTGCTGTCAGTTTTGTTGCCATTCCACCAGTTCCCACATCACTTCCGGTAGACTGTTTTGCCATGGAATCATAATGCTCGTTCATCTTTTCCACACACTCTACCAGCATTGCTTCAGGATTTTTCCGTGGATCGTCAGTATATAATCCATCAATATCAGACAATAAAATCAACAGATCTGCGCCAACCAGAGAAGATACAATCGCAGAAAGTGTATCATTATCACCAAAATGCATCTCATAAGTAGATACGGTATCATTTTCATTAACAACCGGAATAATACCAAGACGGAACATTTCTTCAAAGGTATTGTGTGCATTCTGACGGGACTCATCCTCCAGAATCGTATCCTTTGTCATCAGAATCTGCCCTGCTGTCTGATTATACTCCGCAAACATTCTCTGATAAGTCATCATCAGTCGCGCCTGACCAACTGCCGCACAGGCCTGCTTCGTAGAAATATCCTGCGGACGGCTCTGCAGACCGATTGCCTGACGGCCAACTGCAATTGCTCCGGAACTTACCAGACAAACATCCATTCCCTGGTTTCTCAAATCACAGAGTTCCCGCACCAGTTTCTCTATTTTCATCAGATTCATGCTTCCGGTCTGCGGATGCTGCAAAGAAGACGATCCAATTTTGACAACTACTCTCTTTTTATATTTGAAATAATCGTTTACGTTCATTTGTACACTCCTTTTGTCTTATCCTTGCAAAACAATTATTGTTCTACTCTCAGGTGCATTTTCAGCTTTGACACTCTTGTGTTCTATGATACATCGGTAAAGTTCTTTCTGTCAATACTCATATCTTCCAGTTCATATGTGTTGTTTATCTGTTATTTAACAAATTCATCCGCATATCTGTGTCATATATCAACGTACAAAAATACTGCCCTGAAAACTCAGGGCAGCATTTGCATTTTTACTATTATGAAGTTTGATCCTATTAAGCAGTAACTTTTCTACCTGTAATGATCTTCTTCGGACACTTCTCAGCACATGCGCCACAACCGGTACATTTTGTCTGATCAATATGTGCGATATTGTTCTCAACTGTAACAGCGCCTGACTCACAGACTCTCTCACACATCTTACATCCGATACAACCAACTTTACAAGCTGTCATAACCTGTTTACCTTTATCCTGGGAACTACACTGTACTGCATGTTTTGCATCATACGGTACAAGCTCGATTAAGTTCTTCGGGCAGGCTTTGATACATTTACCACAGGCTTTACACTGCTCTTTATCAACAACAGCAACGCCATTTTTGATGTGAATTGCATCAAACGGACAAACTTTGACACACTCGCCAAATCCAAGACATCCAAAATTACATTTTTTCGGACCACCATTTGGTACAAACGCCATCATGGAGCAATCCTCTACTCCATAGTATTCATAATCTGTATTTGCATTTTCACATGTTCCTGCACATTTTACAAATGCAACTTCACGAACAGATTCGCCAACTTCCTGACCCATGATCGCACCGATCTTAGCTGCTACCGGAGCACCGCCAACCGGACAGGAACCAACCTCTGCTTCACCTTTTGCAATTGCTGCAGCCAGACCGGAACATCCGGCAAAACCACAGCCACCACAGTTATTTCCCGGAAGAGCTGCTAATACTTCTTCCTCTTTCGGGTCTACTTCTACTTTGAATTTCTCACCGGCAATCCCAAGGATAATACCAATGACAATACCTGTTCCGCCGACTACAACAGCGGCAAGAATAATTGCTGAAACACTCATCTGTATACCCTCCTAAATGACACCGGAAAATCCCATAAATGCAATTGACATCAGACCTGCTGTTACCAGCACGATTGCGGAACCTTTGAAAGGTGTCGGGATATCATTGTACTCGATTTTCTCACGAATACCTGCCATGATGACAATTGAAATGGTAAATCCAACTGCTGTTGCGAAACCGTTGATTGTACTTACACCAATACCATAACCATACTGTACGTTGTTCAGGGCAACACCGAGAACGGCACAGTTTGTTGTGATCAGTGGTAAGAAAATACCAAGTGCGTTGTACAGTGGCGGCATTGATTTTTTCATAAACATCTCTACGAACTGAACCAATGCAGCGATAACTAAAATAAATACAATTGTTCTTAAATATGTGATATCAAACTGCTGCAGGATAATTTTATCCAGCACGCTTGTGATAAAGGATGCAATTGTAATAACGAAGATAACTGCGGCACCCATTCCGGCTGCAGTATTTACCTTTTTGGATACACCGAAAAACGGACATAAGCCAAGGAACTGGCTCAGGACAACGTTATTTACAATGGCAGAGCCGATTGCGATAAGTAATACTTCTTTCATCTGAACCTTTCCTCCTTATTCTTTCTCATCTGTTCCTGCAGTGAACACTTTGCCTTCACAGCTTCCGCTTGTACAAGCTGCGCAGTCTCCGTCGAAGCATCCGCTTCTCTCTTTCACTGCAATACCCTTTTTACGTTTTGCTTCACGGAATGCATTCTGGATTGCGATCAGCATAGCTAATACGAAGAATGCACCAGGAGCAAGCACGAAAATTGTAAGTGGTGTATAACCTGCTTTTCCTGCAGCTGCATCAGCTAACGGAAGAAGCTGGAAACCAAAAATCTGTCCGGATCCCAGAATCTCACGAACTGCACCGATACATGTCAGACCAACAGTAAATCCAAGTCCCATACCGATACCATCAAAGATAGACGGAAGAACCGGATTCTTTGAAGCATAGCTCTCGGCACGGCCAAGGATGATACAGTTTACTACGATCAGAGGGATATAGATACCCAGTGATGCATACAGAGATGGTACATAACCCTGCAGTAAGAACTGAACAATAGTTACCAGAGATGCAACGACAACGATGAATGCCGGTACACGTGCACTGTCCGGAATAATCTTACGAAGCAGTGAAATTAAAAGGTTTGAAAATACAAGTACGAGTGTCGTGGAAAGTCCCATACCTATACCGTTAATAGCTGATGTTGTAACAGCCAGGGTCGGGCACATACCGATCAACATAACGAAGGTAGGGTTCTCTTTCACGATACCGTTTACAATACGTTCTATACACTTATTCATTTAAAAGTTCCCCTCCTGTTATTGTGCAAGTGTTCTGTAATAAGCCAGTCCAGCATTTACAGCACTTGTAACAGCGCTTGATGTGATTGTAGCACCACTGATTGCATCGATCTGGTTATCAGATGTTGCACCTGTCTTTGTAACTTCAAATGATTCTACCTGTTTTCCTGCAAACTGAGAAGAGAAAGAATCTTCTTTTGCTTTCATACCAAGTCCGGCAGTATCATTGATAGTTGTGATGGAATATCCGTTTAATGTACCATCATCGGTAACACCGATAGATAAGGTAACGTCTCCACCATAACTGTTCGGATCTGTTACAGAAATAACATAACCAAGTTCAGCACCGCTTGCGTCTACAGCAACAACACAGTTTTCAATCGTGTCATCTGCGTATCCTGCTGCGGCAGCTGCTTCTGTTGCTTTTGCGGAATCAAATCCGTCCATATCCTCGAAAGAAGCTGCATCCGGGAATACAGTACGATAAGCATTCTGCTGAATGTTATAATTTGCTTTTTCAATCGGGACCTTTGTAATGCCATATACAGCACCCAGACCAAGACCTGCGATAACTGTGATCAGGAAAAGGATCAGGGCGTCTTTAATGATTTTTCCGTTCATTATTTTTCCCCTCCTTTACCAAATGGTTTCGGGATTGTAAATCTCTCGATCAGCGGTACCAGCATGTTTGCAAAGATGATGGAGTAAGAACATCCCTCAGCTGATGCACCAAACATACGGAAGATACCAAGGAGACATCCGCAGATGATACCGTAAATAATTTTTCCCTTCGGAGTGATCGGAGAAGTAACATAATCTGTTGCCATGAAGAATGCACCGAGGATCAGACCACCACCGCATACTTCCTGAACAACGAACTGTCCCAGATCACCACTTGTAAGGTGTCCACCAAAAAGTACGATAAATACTACAAATGTTAAAATATATGTACCCGGGATTCTCAGATCGATAACACCCATCAGGATCAGGAAGATTGCACCGATCAGAAGAGCGATCACGGAAGTCTCACCGATTGTACCTGCGATACGTCCGGTAAACATAGCCATTGTATCACTGTAAAGCTCGCCACCTTTGATCACTGCCAGCGGAGTAGCGCTTGACACACCGTCAAATGTGAAGCTTGTCATCGGGCCTGTAAATGCAAGAAGCAGGAAGCATCGTGCACCAAGTGCCGGGTTCATAAAGTTCTGTCCAAGTCCGCCAAAAATCATTTTTACAACAACGATCGCGAAAGCGCCACCGATGATCGGGATGAAAAACGGAACGGTATGTGACAGGTTCAGACCAAGAAGTAAACCGGTAACAACACAGCTTAAATCACCTACGGTCTGTTTCTTGTGTGCAATTTTGTTATATAAGTATTCGGATACCAGACAGCTTGCGATAGAAACAACAACAACTGCCAGTGCACGCGGTCCGAAATTGATAATACCAAATACAGTAGCCGGGAGTAATGCGATGATCACATAAAGCATGATTCTCTGTGTACTGTCTTTGGCTCTTATATGTGGTGATGATGTAACATTGTATAACTCACTCACAATAATCCACCTCTTTCTAACGTTTTTTATTTTTTCCGTCTGTTTGCAAGAATTGTTTTTCTCATGGATTTAATCGACTGTGCAAGATTTCTCTTTGCAGGACATGTAAAGCTACAGCTTCCACATTCTACACACTCCATGCCGTGCCACTGTTCAAATGGCTCTTCCAGATGATTTTCTGCAAAATCAGCAAGTCTGGAAGGAACAATTCTGGATGGACATGCTTCTACACAACGACCACAGTTAATACATGCTGTTGCATTCTGGCTTGCATCCTCAACGGCATCTTCTGTCAGACATAACAGTGCAGATGTTGTCTTGGTTGTCGGAACGTCAAGTCCGAACATTGCAAATCCCATCATAGGACCACCGGAAATCACTTTCTTCGGCTGAGTCTTGAATCCGCCTGCTGCTTCTACTAACTCTGCATAGTTTGTTCCGATACAGACATAGAAGTTTCTCGGATCGGCAATAGCGTCACCCGTAATAGTAACGATACGATGCATCAGCGGTCTGCCAAGTTTTACTGCATGATAAATTGCAACGATTGTATCAACGTTATCTACGATACAGCCAGCATCTGCCGGAAGCATGGTAGAGTTGATTGCTCTGCCTGTTGTTGCGAAAATCAACTGACGCTCAGAACCCTGCGGATATTTTGTCTTTAATGCTTTAACTTCCATTCTCGGCTCATCTTTTGTCAGCTCTGTCAGTTTTGCAATACAATCCGGTTTGTTATCCTCGATACCGAAAATACCTTTTGCATTGTCAAACAGAGAAAGAATGATTCTCATTCCCTCAATTAATTTCTCCGGCTCCTCGATCATTCTTCTGTAATCGGAAGTCAGATACGGCTCACATTCTGCACAGTTTGCAATAATGTAGTCGATTTTCTCCGGCTCCTTCGGTGAGAGTTTTACATGTGTCGGGAATCCCGCACCACCCATACCTACGATACCGGCATTCTGGATCTTCTTGATGATCTCTTCTTTGCTCAGAGATGTTACATCGTCTACCGGTGTAAACTCCAGAGATTTAAACTCCCCGTCATTCTCGACCACGATAGAGTTCACCATGTCTCCTACTGCAACACGACGTGGCTCAATCGCCTTAACCGTGCCGGAAACTGTTGCATAAATCGGTGCAGATACGAAACCGCCTGCTTCAGCGATCATCTGTCCCTTCAATACAGCATCACCTACTGCAACCACTGGCTTTGCCGGTGCACCAATGTGCTGTGATAACGGATAAACCAGATCACCCTTGGGTAAATATTCCTGAATCGGTTTATCTTTCGACAAGTCCTTTCCATCATATGGATGGACACCGCCCTTAAAAGTACATAAGCCCATAACCTGTGCCCCACTTTCTCTATATAGTTTCTTACAGGAAATCATATAATATATCCTGCAAAATGTCTTAAATATTATAGCACACAAGATTAAAAATGTATTAATTTCACCAAAAAAAAAAATTTGTATTGAAAAAAATACCATGTGAATTATAATAAATACAAAAATCGTCTGTCAACAAAGGATTATTTATGAAAGATACTTTACATTTTAAACCACTAACTCACAAGAATAACTACGTTCGTTCTTCTCTGACCCAGGATACACTTTTCGTCGACATTGAAACCTCTGGTCTCTCAGCCGAAAAAAATCATATTTACTGCATTGGTTGTTCCTATCTAACCAATGATCAGCTTGCAGTACGTCTTCTTTTTGCCGAAACCGAAAACGAAGAATCACTGATTCTTCAGAAGTTTGTCGATCTATGCAGCGGCTTTCATCAATTGATCACTTTTAACGGCACCACTTTTGATTTGCCATTTCTCCGACACCGGCTGAACCATTTCCAGATTGTCAGTCCATTGGAGGCACTTTCCCACACAGATCTCTATCGGGAAATCCGGCATTTAAAAAAGCTACTTCCGCTGAATAGTTATAAACAAAAATCCATTGAACTTTTTCTTGGCATCAGCCGGGAAAATCAGTATACCGGCAAAGAACTGATCAAGCTTTACAAATCCTATGTCAAAGTTCCTGAAGAAGAACTGCTGCAACTTCTGTTATTGCATAATAAAGAAGATGTTTTAGGTATGTATAACCTTCTGGAAATGTTATCCTACACATATTTTTTACAGGGACATTTTCAGCTTTCTGATATTGAAATTCAATCTGTTTCCGGCGATCTGTTTTTCAATATTACACTGATACCGGATATTTTATTGCCTCAGACGATTCATTGTATGCAGGAACATGCCACCCTTGTGATGCATCCGGAGCAGGTACTGCTGTCTTTTCCGGTCTTTCACGGTGCGCTCCGGCATTATTTTCCGGATTATAAAAATTATTATTACCTGCCGGAAGAACATGCAATCATCCACAAAAGCCTTGGCACCTATATTGATCCCGATCATCGACAGAAAGCAACAAAAGAAAACTGCTATCTGGAAAAGAATTGCTATTATCTGACTTTGCCATATACATCTTCTGAGCATTACTTGAAGCAGAATCTGGCAGACAAAGCAACCTATCTGGAACTGCCGGTTGCAGACAATACTTTCCCAAATGAATACCGTTTCCCACCGAAACAAATCCCTGCTTTAGAAAATTTTGTACATCTTTATTGCCAAAATATGCTTTCCGGCAAAAAATAGTTTTTTACAAACAATGTTTGCCCGTAAAATCCCCTGTCCGATATTGGTATCGCCCCCAAAAGTTAAATCATAAAACTGTAACGATTGGAGACTGGTACACGGACCGGGATTTTCTTTCTATAAAATACACAAAAAAGGAGCTACGCACCAATCGCTTAGTGCCACAGCTCCTTTCGTTTATTCAATCTGCTATAAAATAAGAAGTTCTTACTCCTCTTCAGCTGCCTCAGCCTCTGTATTCTGAGCAAGCGCTTTCATGCTCAAGCTGATTTTTCTGTCTGTCTCATCGAAATCAACGATTTTAGCTTCAATTTCCTGTCCGATGCTTAATACATCAGCTGGTTTCTCAACATGATCTCTGGAGATCTGGGAAACATGAAGTAATGCGTCAACGCCCGGTGCAAGCTCTACGAATGCGCCGAAGTCTGTCATACGTGCAACTTTACCTGTTACAACGTTTCCAGCTGCATATTTCTCAGCAGCATTATTCCAAGGATTCTCCTCCGGGAATTTTACGCTGAGTGCAATCTTTGTATCTTTGATATCTTTGATAAATACTTTTACAGTATCGCCAACTTTGTAGATTTTTTTCGGGTTGTCTACACGGCCCCAAGACATCTCAGAGATGTGAAGAAGTCCGTCTGCTCCACCAAGATCGATGAATGCACCGAAGTCTGTAATGTTTTTAACAGTTCCTTCGATTACATCGCCAACGTTGATCTTCTCTAATAACTCTTTCTGTTTACGCTCTTTTTCAGCAACCAGAAGCTGTTTTCTGTCACCGATGATGCGTCTTCTTCTCGGGTTGAACTCAGTTAATACGAACTGGATCTCCTGATCTTTGTATTTGCCAAGATCTCTCTCATAAGTATCAGACACAAGGCTTGCCGGGATGAAGATTCTTGTCTCATCCAGAACAACGCTTAATCCGCCATCTAATACCTGGCTTACTGTACCTGTTAATACTTCGCCGTTCTCGAAAGCTTCTTTCAGACGCTCGCTGCCTTTCTCTGCCGCAAGACGTTTGTATGTAAGGAGAACCTGTCCCTCACCGTCGTTTACTTTCAGAACTTTTGCTTCCATGGTGTCGCCAACAGAAACAACAGTAGTAAGGTCTACATTATTGTCGTTTGTGTATTCGTTTCTGGTAATAATTCCGTCTGATTTATAGCCAATATTCAGGATAATTTCATCCGGTTTCACATCTATAACAGTGCCTTCGACTACCTCTCCATTTCTGATTGTTTTTAAAGATTCTTCCAACATTTGTTCAAAACTCATTTCTGACATATTTTTGAACCTCCTCAATAATATTATTTGGGGTTGAAGCCCCTGCTGTAATACCTACGTAGTCGAAACGCGAAAAGTCAGAATTCTCTAGATCTTCTTTCGTTTGTATAAAGTAAGTATTTCTACATTTTTCAGAGCAGATTTCATACAACTTTCTTGTATTGGAGCTGCTTGTCCCTCCGATCACCAACATTGCATCCACTCTGCCGGAAAGCTCTCTTGCTGCTTCCTGACGTTCCTTGGTGGCATTGCATATCGTATTGTGAACAACAAATTTTTTATCCTTGTCCACCGTACTCTCACTATCATACCCTTTTTTTTGAATAATTTCAATAAGTTCTTGAAATTTATTGTAATTAAATGTTGTTTGTGCGACAATACAGACCTTTTTCCACGGTTTCAGTTCCAGATTTCGCGCCTGATCGGCATCGCATATCACAGAGGTACGTGTTTCATCCGACCATCCGACGATCCCCTGCACCTCCGGATGGTCTCCACTGCCGATGATCACCACATAATACCCATTCTCTGAATACTCCTGCACCAGTGTATGGATCTTTTTTACAAACGGGCAGGTGGCATCAACCACGCGCAGTCCGTCTGCGATCAGTTCTTCCTGTTCCCGGCGGGTAACACCATGGGAACGGATCACGATCGTACCCTCAGTAAGATCTTTTGCTTCCTCCAGAGAGTGAATAACCTGAACGCCTTTTTTCTCCAGATCATCGATCACTGTCTCATTGTGAATGATCGGTCCATAAGTATAAACCGGTGAAAACTGTTTTGCTTCCTCATATACGGTATCCACTGCCCGGTTCACACCAAAACAAAATCCTGCCATCTTTGCAAGTTCTACTTTCATGCGCCCAGTCCTGCCTTTTTTGCATGTTCATAAATTGCTTCCACAACTTCATCAATATTAAGATCAGAAGAATCCAGCATTACCGCATCCTCTGCTGCCTTCAATGGTGCGATCTCGCGATGCATATCACGGTAATCACGCTCGCTGATATCTTTCTCAATCTCTGCCAGATTGCACTGTTCTCCTTTTGCTGCCAGTTCATCATAACGGCGTTTTGCACGTACTTCCACACTGGCAGTCAGGAATATTTTCAGCTGGGCATTCGGCAGAACACACGTTCCGATATCTCTGCCATCCATAATGACATTGTGTTGTGCTGCCATATCCTGCTGCAGACTTAACAGTTTTGCCCGGACAAATCCATAGCCACTGGTGGCAGATGCCATATTGCCAACTTCCTCCTGGCGGATCTTATCAGAAATATCTTCACCGTTTAACAACACCTTCTGCACGCCGTTTTCATAAGCAAGTGCAACGGAAATGTCATCACAGGCTTCCTTTATTTTTTCTTCTTCCTCTGCCCTGATGCCATGCTGTAAAAAATAGTATCCCATGGCACGGTACATGGCACCGGTATCCACATAAATAAAGGATATTTTTTTTGCCAGTTTTTTCGCAATGGTACTTTTGCCGGCACCTGCCGGTCCATCGATCGCAATGTTAAAACTCATATGTTCCAAACCTCTCTTATCTATTTTTATCGTTTTTTCACCAAATTTATCATTCTTCTGCCAAGAAACACCCGCATTGGTTTATTCGCCCTACTTTATCTGCATACTTTTATCACAAACCATATCAGGCAGGTCTTATATTTCATAAAATCATTCAATGCTGATGCCTGCCAGATACCCCGTAGACCACGCGATCTGCAAGTTAAACCCTCCGGTCACCGCATCCACATCCAGCATCTCGCCGCACAGATACAATCCCTGTACCAGCTTTGACTCCATCGTAGACGGTTTTACTTCTTTTACCTTGATACCGCCTCTTGTGATAATAGCTTCTTCCATTTTTCCAAGTCCTGTGATAGTACCCGGAAAATGCTTCAGCAGCATCAGAAGTCGATGTCGTTCTTCTCTGGTGACAGAATGTACTTTTTTCTCTGGATCAATACCGGACAGTTCGATCAGTACCGGCATCAATTTTGCTGGAACCAGTCCGTGCAGGGCATTCTTAAACTGCCGATTTATATTTTCCGCAAAATCACGCTGCAGACGTTTATCCAACTGTTCTTCCTCCAGCGCCGGTTTCAGGTCGATCTCAAAAGCCAACTCCTGCTTCATATATTTATCCGGAATATAGCTGCTTGCTGTCAGCACTAACGGTCCACTGATTCCCTGATGGGTAAAGAGCATTTCTCCAAACTCGGAATATAACGTCTTTTTCCCGGATTTTACAGTAAGTGTTACATTTTTTAAAGATAATCCCTGTAATTGCGAAATATAATCTTCTGCCGTTGTCATTCCAATCAGGGACGGGCGTAACTCAGTAACGGTATGTCCCAGCTTTTTACACAAGTCAAATCCACTTCCGTCAGAACCTGTTGTGGGATAAGACACTCCGCCACAGGCAACCACTACTGCATCATATTCTGACACCTGATTTTTCTGGTGGGTATCATGGCAATCCCATCGAAGTCCCGTTACTTTTGTACCGTCACTTAAAATCTCCCGCACCTTTGTATTCAGACAGACACACACCTTTTTCCTGCGCAATTCCTCTGTCAGCACACGGATCACATCCGATGCATGATCTGACTGCGGGAATACACGATTGCCACGCTCCGTCTTCATCTTCAGTCCAAGCTGTTCAAAATAATCCATCGTCGCATGATTGTCAAAGGTATAGATCGCACTGTATAAAAATTTTTCATTTTTCATGACTGCCGCAAACAGGTCTTCCGTGTCACAGGCATTGGTCAGATTGCACCGTCCCTTTCCTGTAATATAAATCTTTTTTCCTAGTTTTTCATTCTGCTCATACAGTGTTACCTGATGCCCGTTTCCGGCTGCAGTACACGCTGCCATCATTCCGGCTGCGCCGCCGCCGATTACTGCCACATTGCTCATTCAATTTCTCCGATTTTCACTCATTTTTCTTATTTGCAGAATCGCTGATTTTAAAATTCTGCATGGTAATTATTCATTTTTTTCGGGATTCTCCCGGTCTATGTGTTCTACTTTGCCATAACGCATCTTCATATGGTCATCAATATAATTGATCTCATCGCTTTCGTAAACCTGATATTCGTCCCAGATATCTTCCAGTGTCTCCAGCGTTTCTGCCACTTCATTCTGTTTTCTCATGCACAGGGCAACAATCAGCGCGTTGATGACACTCAAAGGTGCCACCAGAGAATCCACGATGGATGCCATATCACTCTTTGCAATCAGATTGCAGGAAGAATACAGATTCATCGGGGAATGTACGCTATCTGTCAGTGTAATCACTTTTGCATTCCGATTGTTGGCAAATTCCATGGCTTTTAATGTCCGCATGGAATACCGCGGAAAACTGATACCAATGATCACATCATCCTCACTGATCCGCACCATCTGTTCAAAAAGTTCACTGGAACTGCTGGTATGAAGCAGATGCACATTATCAAACATCAGATTAAAATAAAAAGACATAAAGCTTGCCAAAGATGCACAGCTTCGGATTCCGACAATATAAATATGTTTTGCATTCAAAATGATATCCAGAGCCGCTTCAAAAGCATTCTGATCAATATGATCCAAGGTACTTTTAATTTTCTCTGCATCTGATTGTAATACAGTATCAAGGATTTTAGACTGGCTGATTCTTCCGTAAGTGACTTCCATGCGCTGAATGGAATTCAACTTATTCCGCACAAGCTCTTCCAGTGCCTTCTGAAATTCTGGATACCCGCGATATCCCAGATGTGTTGCAAACCGCACCACGGTAGATTCACTGACACCGACAACTTTCCCCAGTTTTTCCGCTGTCAGAAATACAGCTTTGTCATAGTTATCGGTAATATATGTGGACAGTAACTTCTGTCCCTTGCTCATACTGCTGTACTTTTCATTGATCCTGTTAATCAATTCATTTGAATTATTCATTTCTCTTCTCCATTTTTCAAGAATACGACATATATTCTTTATAATGCGTGTCAAACGTTCTGCCGCATCACGCTTAGTTACTAGTATACCTCAATTCTTCGCCGGAAACAATTAGAACTTCCACTTTAGCAAAACCTCCCACAGACACCATGGATAATCCAGGGCAAAAAGGCTTTCATCTGCAAGGATTCTGCGGGTTAATACCGGAATGCCATTCCACAAAATTTCTTCTGTTGCAACCACATCTCCCACGGACACCGGAAGCGAAAGTTCCTTTGGTATCTGTATATTCGCCGTGATCTCATCGCTGTCTGAAACAAGCATCTGCATTTCACAGGCTTCTTTTGTCACAGGCAACGTATCTATAAAATAATAATGGTTTTTGCCAAATGTCTTTACCACAGTCCGGTTTAGGTCTATGGTCTGATGTTCTTCCTCTTTTAAAATTGTTCGTGTTTCATAATGTTCGTTTCCGTATGAAATCAATGCTTTGGAATCTTCCCATTTATAATTCTTGTGATTTGGCCAACCGCATGCCAGCAGTGCAAAAGTATATGTACGATCATTTTGACGATACGCTCCCACATAGCAATACCCCGCTTTTACCGTAAAACCGGTTTTTCCGGAAATCACTCCGTTTACCATAGAAAGCAGCGCATTATAATTATTCAAGGATACCTGAAATGTCCCGTCGATACTGCCGATTGTTTTTGATGTCGTTTCCGTAATTTCCAGAAATTTATCATTTTGAATACAGACTGCCATGATCAGACTAAGGTCATACGCAGTTGTCTGATGTGCTCCTTTCGTATCGGAACGATCCAGTCCGTTCGGTGTCACGAAATGCGTGTTCTGGCATCCAAGTTCTACTGCCCGTTCATTCATCTGTTTTGCAAAGACTTCCACGCTTCCCGACACATGCTCCGCAATTGCCACCGCCGTGTCATTGTGCGATTCCAGCATCAGAGAATACAGCAGATCATTCAGTACAAACTGCGTTCCCTTCGGACATCCAAGCCGTACTTTTGGCATACTGCAGGCATGCTCTGAAAATGTTACTGTATCATTAAGTTTTCCACTTTCAATTGCCAGCAGGCAGGTCATAATCTTGGTTGTACTGGCATTTGCCCTAGGCACGCCGGCATCTTTTCCGTACAGGATCCGCCCGGTATCTGCATCTGTCAAAACCGCACTTTGTGCATACAGATTCAGATCATCCCTGTGAAAATCTGCAAACTTCTGAGTGATCTCTTCTGGGAAAAATCCGGACGCTGCATATCCGTTTTCTGTCAAAATAGCACATATAAAAATTGTGGTAAAAAGCACACGCAAAAACATTCGTCTATGAGATTTGAAGGCAAAGTGATTTTTCATATATACCTATCGTTTTCCTGTTTTTCACTATTTTACGTGTTCCGGAACAGATTCAGAACGAAAAGTAAGAAAATGCTTCTCACCTGCACATTTTTCCTTTTTTCACAGAAAATTTTGATTTTATTCCAAACAACCTTCAGAACAGCAAAAACAGGAGCCAGTGTGAAGACTGACTCCTGTTATAAACTTTTCCTTTTCTATGCATTTATCTCTGATTTGGCATTTTCCATGCTTCATGATCCGTATGTAACAATTCATGAGATTTGTGAGATAACGGTTTTTCAAAGAAATCCTCATAAGCTTTGATAACAGCAGGATTTTCATGTGAGAAACGAAGTGGATTCTTCTTATCCAGATGATACAGATTTCGTCCACGTACATCTGCAAGCTCCACACCGTCGTTGATTGGCTGACCACCGCCGCCGACACAACCACCCGGACATGCCATTACTTCTACAAAATGATACTCCGCTTCACCGGAGCGAATTTTCTCGATCAGCTTTCTTGTATTTCCAAGTCCGCTGACAATGGCTGCCCTAATCTTGATACCTGCGATCTCAACTTCTGCCTCACGGATACCATCCATACCACGTACTGTTTTAAACAGATCCGGATCCGGATTTTTGCCATTTAATACATAGTATGCAGTTCTTAAAGCCGCTTCCATAACACCACCGGTTGCTCCAAAGATAACACCTGCACCAGAGCCGATACCTAACGGCTGATCAAATTCTTCCTCCTCCAAAAATGCCGGAGAAACAAGTTCTGCCTTTAATACACGGTCTAACTCTCTGGTTGTGATAGACAGATCTACATCCGGACCTGCGCCCGCATCATCCATTCCCGGAATTGCACACTCATGTTTCTTCGCCACACAAGGCATAATGGAAACGCTGAAGATTCTGGACGGATCTACATCTAGGATCTGTGCATAGTAGGATTTTGCCACCGCTCCAAACATCTGCTGCGGAGATTTTGCAGTGGACAGATTTTTGGTCATATCCGGATACTGAGATTTTACAAAGCGAACCCAACCCGGACAACAGGAAGTAAACATCGGCCATGAATACTCATCTGCATGTGTCATACGCTCCAAAAACTCGTTTCCTTCTTCCATAATGGTCAGATCAGCAGAAAAGTTTGTATCAAATACATAATCAACCCCAAGCGCACGAACCGCTGCTGCCATCCTTTTTTCTGTTGCCATCTCACGCGGAAGCCCTAAGTCCTCTCCCCAGGCTGCACGGACAGCAGGTGCGATCTGAACAACCACGATCTTATCCGGATCATGGACCGCATTCATAAACGGATCAATATCATCACGCTCATGCAACGCACCAACCGGACAATGTGTGATACATTGACCACAGATTGCACAGTCGGATTCTGTAATCTTCTTTCTGCCGGATATACCAACGCTGGTACGTTTTCCGGTATTGATCATATCCCAGATTCCAAGATCCTGTACTTTATCACAGATTTGCACGCAACGCATACATTTGATACATTTGCTTGCATTACGGATCAGTGGGAAATCCTGTGGCCAATCATTTACCTCATAGTGTTCTTTAAACGGCACTTCACCGATATTCATATCATTTGCAACAGACTGCAGACTGCAGTTTCCACTTCTGATGCAGGAAGCGCAGTGTGCATCATGTTCAGACAGAATAAACTGAAGGTTCATACGGCGGGCATGCTGTGCTTTGTAACTGTTTGTGTATATAACCATGCCTTCTTCTACTACGGTATTACAGGATGCGACCAGTGTCTCTTTTCCTTCCACCTCTACCACACAGATACGGCAGGAAGCGATCTCATTGATTTCTTTTAAATAGCACAATGTCGGAATTTTAATTCCCACCTGAGCAGCAGCTGCCAGAATTGTAGTACCTTCCGGTACCTGAACTTTTTTATTGTTAATTGTTAAATTTACCATTCGAACTCTCTGCCTCCTCTCAGTGTGGCGCAACCATAATGATCGCATCGTAAGCAACGGCTTGCTTCCTGCGCAGCTTCTTCACAGCTCATCGGAAGTTCAATTGCCTCAAAGTTTGTTCTTCTTGCCCATGCCTCTACTTCCTGAAGGTTGACACGTCCGCAAGGAACTTTGTCACTCAGCATTGGCTCCGGAATCTCAACATCACAGCTGATCGGATGGTGATAGCCAAGATATTCATCAATATTTGCAGCAGCAGCTTTTCCTGCTGCGATTGCTTTGATCACGGTAGACGGACCTGATACACAGTCACCGCCGGCATATACACCAACCATATTAGAAGCACCGCCCTCGTTGGTAACGATGCGTCCCCAATTAGTGGCCAGACCAAAATCAGCAAATGGCTGAGATACGATATCCTGTCCGATGGCAACCAGAACAATATCACATTCCATACGTTCTTCCGGTTTGTTTGCTTTTCGTGGAGAAGGTCTGCCTCCTTTTACCGGTCCGATGATCTGTGGCTGTACCCAGAGTGCACATGCGTTTCCTTCTGCATCGGCTTCCACACGAAGCGGTGCTTTTAAGGTAACAAGCTCGATTCCCTCTGCAACAGCACCCTCTACTTCTGCCGGAAGTGCAGTCATATCTTCCTGACGTCTGCGATATACGATACTTACAGTCTCTGCATTGGCACGGATCGCAGTTCTCGCACAGTCCATTGCCACGTTTCCACCGCCGACAACAACAACACGCTTACCTGTGTAATCCGGGTATTTTCCATCGCCGATCTCCCGAAGCATGTCAACAGCGGAAACGACATTCTTGCTGTCCTCGCCTTCCAGTCCAAGTTTTTTATCTGTATGTGCACCGATTGCTACATAAATTGCATCGTAGAATTTCTGAATCTCTTTTATTTCCTCGGTACCGATATTTTGATTCATTTTCACTTCTACACCGGTAGAAAGAATCGCATCAATATCTTCCTGCAGACGTTCCCTCGGAAAACGGTAGTTTGGAATACCGTAACGGAGCATACCGCCAAGGTGCTGCTTCTCCTCAAAAACAGTACACTGATGCCCCATTAACTGCAGGAAATAAGCAGCTGTCAGTCCACTCGGGCCACCGCCGATGATTGCAATATTTTTACCTGTTGACGACGCACATTCCGGAACCGGTACCTGATCAGACGGCGCATTGTCCACGATATAACGTTTCATACCACGGATATTGATGGAATCATCAATGATATTTCTGCGGCATCTCGCCTCACACGGATGCTCACAGATCAGGGCACATGCTGTCGGAAACGGGTTGTCCTTACGGATCAGACGAAGTGCATCCTCGCAGCGCCCCTCACCTGCCAGCGCAATATATCCAGGGATATCCACATGTGCCGGACAGAGAGTCACGCACGGGATTGGCTGTTCGAACGATCCCAGACATCTGTGCTCTGTAATATGGGAAATATAATCTTCTTTGAAACCTTCCAGACCTGCCAGCACCATACGTGCGGATTCAAAACCGATGGCACAGTCAGCAGAGTTCTTGATGTTTTCTGCTGTCTGCTCAATCAGTTTCAATGTATCCATGGTCGCTTCGTTATTCAGAACTTTCTCAAGAAGCTCCTCTAACTGTCCCAGACCGATGCGACATGGAACACATTTTCCACATGTCTGTGCATGACATACTTTTAAGAATGCCAGCTGCATATCTACCGGACAGACTCCCGGCGGATTTGCCACAATTCGCTGTGTAAATTCTTTCATAAGCTGTTCCGTCGTAGAATTTACTTTGTCAGCTGATACTACTGATAATCTGCTCATATCCTATCCTCCTAAATCCTTTACCACTGTAAAGCCGGTTGCATCACTCTGTCTCTATGTAAATTCCAAAAGTAATTTTCAGAACTGCTTTTGTATATTTTTTACATATTTTACCTGTTTTGCAACACCTATGTGTCGTATACTAATATAAGATTGTACTTTTTTCAATACTGACAATTGTGTTATCAGGTTTCCAGTTAGTATCTTTAACCTATTTTTGATGGGATTTTTTATACAATTTGCACAAATTATATACATGGATATTAGCACTTGTTTATAGTAGTTAATTAATTAACGATATTTTCAGTCGAATTCGCATAATTTTGTTTCTATTTTTTGTGAACTTTTCTTTTTTGTCACGTTTCATTTCGTTTTGTTGTATTTTTTGATTACAATTTCAACTGGAGCTGTACTTCCTCCTCGGCTTCCTGCTTCAGTTCCTCGATCTTATCCGGATTCATATCCGGCAGTTCTTCTACAGACTGCACATCAAAACAACGCAAAAATTCTTCCGTGGTACCAAACAGGATTGGTCGCCCCGGCGCATCCAGACGTCCTGCCTCCTGAATCAGTCCATAATCCAAAAGCTTATTGATGGCATGCTCACAGGATACCCCACGGATTTTTTCAATCTCTACTTTTGTTACCGGCTGCTTGTATGCAACAATCGATAACGTTTCCAATAATACGTCTGTCAACACTTGTTTTCGCGGCTGCTTCGCAATGCGGATCAGATATTCATACTGGGATGGTTTCGTACAGATCTGATAGGCACCTTCCAGTTCCAGAATCTGCAGTCCGCAGTTGGAAGCCTGATAGCGGTCTGCCAGATTCCGCACGATCAGCTCTGCCTCCCGCTCTCCGACCTGCAGCGCAAACGCCAGTTTTTTCAGTTCTACCGAATCTCCCATAGCAAACAAAATCGCTTCTGCCGCTGCTTCGTATTCTTCAATCTTCATGTTTCTTTACTCCTGTTCCGTTTTCGGGCAAACGGTAATATAGATTTCGTCAAATAAATGTTCCTGCTCAATCTGGATCCGCCCGGTTTTCATCAATTCCAGAATACCAAGAAAAGTTACAATAATCTCTACTTTGCTTCTCTGTCGTTCCAGCAGATCCCGGAAAGAAAAACGTTTATGTTCCATACAATAGGTCTCCAGGTAGATCATTTTCTCATCCAGTGACACTTCCTCTCGCTCAATTTTTCCAAATCTGGAACGGATCGGATCCATTTTATCGGTCTGCTTTTTCATGACCGATTCAAAAATCGCATGCAGCTTCTTCAGATTGTATCCCTTCGTCAGTTCATCCAGATCCAGCGGTTCTTCATAAGAACGCACTTCCTCCGGGATTGATGGATTCTTGAACAAACGGCGTCCCGCATCGATCTGACGGTCTTTTAATTCCTGCGACATATATTTAAACAGCTTGTACTGCAGCAACTGTTCCATCAGTTCTGCACGGGGATCGATTTCTTCTTCCTCCTCAGACTCCTCCTTGGGCAGAAGCCATTTTGACTTGATTTCCAGCAACGTTGCCGCCATAACCAGAAATTCACTCATAATGTTCAGATCCCGGCGCTGCATTTCCCGGATATAATCCAGATACTGATTGGTAATCTCCACGATTGGGATATCGTAGATACTCACCTTATTTTTATCCAGCAAATGAAGCAGCAGATCCAACGGTCCCTCAAATACTTCCAGTTTTACCTTTAATTCCATAAGACATATTTTCTCCAATCTTACACTATTGTACTGAATCCCCGCAAAAATTCAAGGTTTTTCTCTGGTTTTTCCTTTTCTTTTCCCACATTCTCCCTGTCCCAAGCATAGTTTTCCCTACCGAAACATAAAAATATAGAAAAACATTCCAGGATTGTATATGAAAGTAGGATTAAAACGCCACTTTTCTGTTTTTCTTGCACTTCTACTGTTGTTGTGTGCCCTCCCCCTCACCACTTATGCCACAGAAATCTCTGCATCGGATACAGAATCTGCCGGTTCTGCCCCATCCGTCACCTCGCCAAGCGCCCTCTTAATGGATGCGGCCACTGGCACCATTTTGTATGAAAAAAATTCCACCGAAGAACGCCCGCTGGCAAGCGTCACCAAAATCATGACCTTACTTTTGATTTTTCAGGCACTGGAAGCCGGACAGATTCATTTCGAGGACACGGTAACGATTTCCGAACATGCCGCCAGCATGGGAGGCTCTCAGGTGTACTTGGAGCCAAACGAAACCCAGACAGTGGAAACACTGATCAAATGTATCACAGTCGCCAGTGCCAACGATGCATGTGTCGCCATGGCAGAACTGATCAGTGGAAGTGAAGATACTTTTGTGCAGAAAATGAATGAAACTGCCGCCTCTCTCGGCATGACACATACAAATTTTGTAAACTGCTGCGGACTCGATGCAGACAATCATTATTCCTGCGCCAATGACATTGCCCTGATGTCCCGGGAACTGACAGTAAATCATCCGACAGTCTTTGACTATACCAAAATCTGGCAGGAAGATATCATTCATCACACTGCCCGGGGCGATTCTGCCTTTACCCTCAGTAATACGAATCATCTGCTCAAACAGTACCCTTATGCCACCGGACTAAAAACCGGTTTTACCTCCAAAGCCGGTTTCTGCCTCTCCGCAACTGCAGCTAAGGATTCTCTCAGTCTGATTGCAGTCGTGATGGGTGCCACAAGCAGCAAAGAGCGTATTGCCGATGTAAAATCTATGTTTGACTGGGGATTTACCAACTGCCGCGTGTATACAGATGAAAATCAGGATATTATACCGGACATTTTGGTCTCCAGAGGCAGACAGTCACAGCTTCCCCTGCGATACGAATCTGCCTTTCACTATCTTGACATAAAAAATACCGGCGGAGAATTAAAGAAAAAACTAGAGCTCCCTGATCATGTAGAAGCCCCAATTCAAAAAGATGACGTGATCGGCAAAGCTGTATATATACTAAATGGCGAAAATGTAGGTTCTGTCAACATTCTGGCTGTTGACAGTATTCCATTGCTTACGTTGAAAAATGCATGGGTACAAATTGTCTCCCGTTTTTTCATATAGATAGCAGTTTTCGCAGATCAATAGTTCCCCAACATTTTATCCGGCGGTCTATTCCGGTGCGATCCGCACTGCGGTACAACTGTAATTTTACTTCATTTGGTGTCAGAGAAGGATCTTTGCTCAAAAGCAATGCGATGATCCCAGACACAATTGGCACCGCCATGGAAGTTCCGCTCTTTTTCACATAACTTCCCTGACGCGTGCCACAACTGATAATATCCGTTCCCGGCATCAAAATTTCCGGTTTTACCACACAGGACTCTGTCGGTCCCCGTCCGGAATACAGGCTTAACTCCCGTTTGGTTTCGCTGCAGCTATCCAGACTTCCAACCGTAATAATTTTCCGGGAAGTCCCGGGACTGGTCACCGTATGTTCTCCCGGTCCGTTATTACCTGCGGCTGCCAGTACCACAATTCCCTGATCCCAGGCATGTTCTACACTGTGCAACAGACGTTTCTGCAATTCCGGTTGTACCCGCTCCAACATTCCAACAGAAATATTCATAATCCGTATTTTCTGCGTATGCTTCTGATTGTATGCAACAATATCCTCCACTGCCTGACAGGTATCCTGAATTTTTCCATTACCATTTTTATCTAAAACCTTACAGCTCCACAGATAACACCCCGGTGCAACTCCATGAATAGCTCCTTTCCCACCGGCTCCTATGATCCCACTGATATGTGTTCCATGTCCATTATCATCGTAAGGCTGTGGACGCTGCCTGATATAATCACGAAATCCTGCCATTCTTCCCTGCAGATCTGCGTGGGGATAAATTCCGGTATCCAGTACCGCTACAAGAATACCCTGTCCGAAAATCCCCAGTCTGTATGCAGCAGATGCATGAATATATTTTAAAATTCTTTCCATATAGTAATATATTCTGCCTGCTATAAAGTGCTTTTATCCAAAACAAAATTCAGCAAAAATTCCATTTCTGATCAAAGCAAAAACCGGCAGGCATATGCCCACCGGTTTTTATTTCATTATTTATTATTTCACGTCTTTCATGCTGAAGCTGATTCTTCCCATCTTGTCTTTTCCAAGGCATACAACAGTAACCTTGTCTCCAAGTGTCAGAACATCTTCTACACGGTTGATACGCTCTTTGGAAATTTTGGAAATATGAACCATTCCCTCTTTGCCCGGAGCAAACTCGATGAATGCACCAAACTCTTTGATGCTTACAACTTTACCTGTAAGAACCTGACCTGCCTCGAAATCTGTTACGATGATGCGGATCAGCTCTGCTGCACGATTCATCATATCTGCATCTGTACCACAGATAGATACGGAACCATCATCTGTAATATCAATCTTAACGCCAGTCTGCTCAATGATTGCGTTGATTGTTTTTCCTCTCTGACCAACTACATCACCGATCTTCTGCGGATCGATCTGCATGGAGATGATCTTCGGTGCATATTTTCCAACCTGTGCTCTCGGTTCAGCGATAGCCGGTTTCATAACTTCATCCAGAATGTAAAGTCTTGCTTCACGTGTTCTTGCGATAGCTTCCTCTACAATCGGTCTTGTCAGTCCGTGGATCTTGATATCCATCTGGATTGCTGTGATACCATCATGTGTTCCGGCTACTTTAAAGTCCATGTCACCAAAGAAGTCTTCCAGACCCTGAATATCTGTCAGAACGATGTAATCATCATCTGTCTCGCCTGTTACCAGACCACAGGAAATGCCTGCAACCGGTTTCTTGATCGGTACACCTGCTGCCATCAGAGACATGGTAGATGCACAGATACTTGCCTGAGAAGTAGATCCGTTGGACTCAAATGTCTCAGATACTGTACGGATTGCGTACGGGAACTCTTCCTCTGTCGGAAGTACCGGTACTAAAGCTTTCTCAGCCAATGCACCATGTCCGATCTCACGACGTCCCGGTCCTCTGGACGGTTTTGTCTCACCTACAGAGTAGGACGGGAAGTTGTAATGATGCATGTAACGTTTGCTTGTAATATTCTCATCCAGTCCGTCTACTTTCTGAACCTCAGATAACGGAGCCAGAGTTGTGATCGTGCAGATCTGTGTCTGTCCACGGGTAAACATAGCAGAACCGTGAACTCTCGGGATCAGGTCAACTTCTGCTGCCAGTGGACGGATCTGTGTGATGGCACGTCCATCCGGACGTTTGTGGTCTTTTAAGATCATCTTACGAACGGTCTTTTTCTGGTACTGGTATACTGCCTCACCAAGAACAGCAAGCCACTCTTCGTTCTCTGCAAATGCTTCTTCGAGTTTTTCTGTAATGGCACGGATGTTCTCCTCACGAACCTGTTTTACATCAGTAAATACAGCTTCTTCCATCTCTTCCGGTGTCACGATCTCACGCATTGCTGCGAACATTTCTTCCGGAACTGCACAGCTTGTATACTCATGTTTTGGTTTGCCGATCTCAGCAACCATTTTGTTAATGAACTCAATGATTGTCTGGTTGATCTCATGAGCCATGTAGATAGCTTCGATCATTTTCTCTTCTTTGATCTCGTTTGCGCCTGCCTCGATCATGATTACTTTCTCAGAAGTAGATGCGACAGTCAGCTGAAGATCTCCGTTATCCCAGTCTGCCTGAGACGGGTTTACAACAAATTCGCCGTTTACCATACCGATCTGTGTGGTTGCACAAGGTCCGCAGAACGGAATATCGGAAATGCTTGTTGCGATTGCAGAACCAAGCATTGCAAGAAGCTCCGGACGGCACTCCGGATCAACGCTCATTACCATGTTATTTAAAGTAACATCATTTCTGTAATCTTTCGGGAACAGTGGACGCATCGGACGGTCGATAACACGGGCTGTCAGAACAGCGTTCTCAGATGCTTTTCCCTCACGTTTGTTAAATCCACCAGGGATTTTTCCTACAGAATACATTTTCTCTTCAAACTCTACGCTTAACGGGAAGAAATCGATTCCCTCACGTGGTTTTTCAGATGCAGTTGCTGTAGATAATACAACTGTATCACCATAATGCATAAGAGCTGCGCCATTTGCCTGTGCAGCTACACGGCCGACATCAACGCTTAATGTTCTTCCGGCCAATTCCATTGAATAGGTTTTCTTCATTATTTTCTCTCCTTTTTTACTGTGGCAGGAGACCCGAAACTACTGATCTGGGCAAAAACAAGTTTTGCACACATCAGCGGTCTCGGATAAACCCTCCCGCCAATCCAAAATAGAGCGGAAATTCCGCTCTATTCTGACAGCTATCCTGTTATTATTTTCTGATGCCTAATTTTGCGATCAGTGCACGATAACCTTCCAGATCTTTTTTCTGAAGGTACGCAAGCATACCACGTCTCTGACCAACCATTTTCAGAAGACCTCTTCTGGAATGATGATCCTTCGGGTTCTCTTTCAGATGCTCTGTGAGCTCCTGGATTCTTGCTGTTAAGATTGCGATCTGTACTTCCGGTGATCCTGTATCGTTTGGTGTTCTACCATACTCTGCCATAATCGCTGCTTTTTTTTCTTTTGAAATCATCTTGATTTCCTCCTTTATTTTTCATAATCGCCCAATCACGCGTGTTTACCAAGTACCGGTCGGAGTGTCCGGGTACTGAGTATGGGCTTTTTACTCACGCTTAAACAATATATCATATTCCATCTGACTTGTAAACCACTTTTTCATATATTATTACAGTTCACACGCGCCATTCGCAAAAGAGCTCGCTTGCGTGCGAAACTTCTTGAACTTTATCCATGAAGGCTAAAACTCCTTTGACTCAGAGAAAGGCGCTCTCTTCATCACTCTACATGCAGGTAATTCCCCATGCAAGCATGATCATTCCCTGCATATATGTGATGAGTGAACTGTACCTAGATATTCCTTACAAACCAGAATATCCCGATCCATCTGTGCCTTTAATTCTGCCAGAGAACCGAACTTCCGCTCCGGACGGATAAACTTCAGAAAAGACACTTTGATATCCTTGCCATACAAATCCCCGGAATAATCAAACAGAAACGTTTCCACACCCATTGGGTTAACCCCTTCAATGGTTGGCTTGCATCCGATGTTGCTGATTCCATCGTACTGCTTTCCCTCTGCCAGAACTTCCACTGCATACACACCCTTTGGTGGAAGCAGTTTAAATTCTTCCGGACGCTGATTTGCCGTCGGGATTCCGATGGTTCGTCCGATCTCGTTACCGTGAAGCACCGGTCCTGTAAGAAAATAAGAATAGCCAAGCAGATTATTCGCTTCTTCCATATTTCCTTCTGCAATCTCTTTACGGATTCGCGTACTGCTGATATCTTCGCCTTTGTACTGCTTTTTCTTAACGATCACTGCCTCATAGCCAAGATCATCCGCATACTGCTGTAATTCGCGAAAGGAACCGGAACGCTGATATCCGAAATGAAAATCTGTTCCTGCCACGATCATTTTTACATTGATTTTCTCTTTCAGCATCTGTAAAAATGCATAGGGGGAAAGCTGACGAAAATCGTCAGTAAACGGACATTCGATCAGGTAATCTACCCCTGCTTCCGCAAAAATATGTGCTTTTTCTTCATTGGTAGATAACACATTGTACGTATCTTTGTGAATCGCTTTCGGCGGAATATCAAAGGTAAAGATTACGCATTTGAGTCCCTGCTCCTTGCCTTTCTGCATAGCCTCCATCAGATAACGATGTCCGCTGTGCAGACCGTCAAACTTGCCCAGAGTGATAACCGAAGGTTCTTCAATTTTAAAATCCAATGTATCTTTTATATATTTCATCCTTTCTTGTTAATCCTCCAAAAACATTTTTAACGGACGGAACAGTCCCAGATCTTCCCGGTATTCGTAAACGGCCGCAAAACGTCCATCCGACATCCGGACACGCACTTTCATCTCTAATTCCGGCTTTATCATTTCCTGAAACTGCTGTAGTGCCATTTTATTGCCATTTTTCAGCATAATGTCAAATTCCGGTTTTGCTGTCAGCACCGGATACACATCAAATACTCGTTCGATAGGTGTAACAGCATCTTTTAAAGTACCTGATTCACTGAACTTCTGCAAAGCATCCAGCTTATAAGCATCTTCAATACGATATCCCGCCGCCTGGAGCCGGACAAGGCTTTTCATAGCTGCACCACAACCTAATTTTGCTCCGATATCATGACACAACGTACGGATATAAGTTCCCTTGGAGCAGGAAACCGTCATCGTTACATATGGAAGTTCTATGTTCTCCACAAAAATCTTGTAAATAGTCACCGGGCGGGCTTTTCGCTCCACGGTAACACCGGCTCTGGCCAGATCACACAGTTTCTTTCCATTTACTTTCAATGCGGAATACATCGGCGGAACCTGAAAGATTTCTCCTTCAAATTGCATCACCGCACCCATAACATATTGTTCTGCAAGACCAGACGTATCCGCTTCTTTTAAAATCGTTCCCGTCATATCTTGCGTATCAGTCTCCACACCAAGCTGCATGACTGCACGATATACCTTATCCGAATCGGTCAGCATATCACAGACTTTCGTTGCTTTTCCAAGGCAGACCGGCAACACGCCCTCTGCATCCGGATCTAACGTCCCGGTATGACCGATTTTCTTTTGTCCACAGATACCGCGCATACGTGCTACCACATCAAAAGAAGTATATCCTTTTTCCTTGTATACATTTATGATTCCGTTGTACATCCATTTTCCTCTTTTGTCTTTAACTGCTTTTTGACTTTCGCAAGTACTTTTTTGAGGATGTCATCCGGTTTTCCTTCCATGGAAAGACCTGCCGCACGACTATGTCCGCCGCCGCCAAATTCCACAGCAATTTCAGCCACATCCACATAAGAAGCGGAACGCAGGCTGACTTTATAAGTATCATTTTCATTCGGATATACGAATATGGCTACTTCTACGCCAGTGGTAGAGCGTAAGGTACTGACAATTCCATCCATATCCTTTGGCTCTACATGGAATTTTTCCAACTGTTTGCGTTTGATCACACTGGAAATACACATTCCATCAAAATGCAGCTCCGCATCCATCAGTGCTTTCCCAAGAATCTGCTGCTGTGCGAAGGTACGGATATAGAACGTCTCATCTACGATCCGCGAATAATCAATACCTTTATCCATCAGTTTTCCTGCGATTTCCATTGTTTTTGATGAAGCACAGGAATATTGAAATACACCTGTATCATGCACGATTCCAAGATAAATACACTCAGCAATCTCTTTTGTGATCTTGCTGCTATCCAAAAGCTGATAAACCAGTTCACAGGTAGAACTTGCATTTGGGAAAATATAATTAAAATCGGCAAAGGACTGGTTACTGATATGATGATCAACACAAAATGTGCTTTTGGCCACCTCAAAATACTGTCCTGCCATCCCCAGACGACCTGCATCCCCGCAATCCAGGGCAATAAACAGATCATATTCTTTTTTACCGTCTGTTTCACGAATATGACGAATCTTATTCGCATTTTTCAAAAACATAAATTTGTCCGGTATTGTTTCCAGATACACATCTGCCATAATGTCCGGATAATTGTCACAAATATAATTATATACTGCCATGCAGGAACCCACACAGTCACCATCCGGTCGGATATGACCGGATATAGCTACTGTATGAACACCTTCCAGATATGAATCTAATGAAATCATACGCATCCTCTTACTCTTCCTCTTTGCTGCCACTTGTTAATGCATCAATTTTCTTTGACATCTCAATACCATATTCAATGGACTCATCCAGAATAAACCGAAGCTCCGGTGTATTTCTGAGATTCAGGGACTGTGCAAGACAACGTCTCGCATAGCCTGCTGCATTTTTCAATCCCTGAATGGTATCTTCTTTTTCTTTTTTGTCGCCCAGTACACTGATATAAACCTTACAGGTTTTCAGATCCGGGGCAACCTGTACTGCTGACACCGTGGTCAACGGATGAATCCGCGGATCCTTGATCTCATTACGGATAATGGTGGATAACTCACGCATTACTTCTTCATTTAAACGTGTGTTTTTAATACTGTTTTTTCTCATATTCTGTCATCTCCAGCCTATCTTGGTACTTCTACCATCTTATATGCTTCTACAACATCAAACTCTGCAATGTCATTAAATCCTTCAAATACAAGACCACACTCATAACCTGCTTTTACTTCTTTTACATCATCTTTGAAACGTTTCAGGGAAGCCAGCTCGCCCTCAAAGATCTGTTTTCCTTCTCGTGAGATACGAACCTTGCAGTTACGCTCAAATACACCGTCCAGAACATAAGAACCTGCAATATTGCCGACGCCGGAAGCTTTGAAGATCTGACGAACTTCTGCATGACCAATGACTTTCTCCTCGAAGATCGGATCCAGCATACCTTTCATGGCTGCCTCGATATCTTCGATGGCCTTGTAAATAACGGAGTACAGACGAATATCTACTTTCTCCTGCTCAGCGGTTGCTTTTGCAGTTGCATCCGGTTTTACATTAAATCCAATGATGATCGCGTTGGATGCGGAAGCCAGAGAAACGTCGGACTCGTTGATGGCACCAACACCGCCATGGATTACTTTTACGACAACTTCCTCGTTGGAAAGTTTTGTCAAACTCTGTTTTACTGCCTCTACAGAACCCTGAACATCTGCCTTTACGATCAGTTCCAGTTCTTTTAAGTTACCAGTCTGAATCTGTGAGAACAGATCATCCAGAGACATTCTGGATCTGGTCTCTTCCAGCATTTTCTCTCTGTTCTGAGATACGAATGTATCTGCAAAACTTCTTGCATCTTTATCAGAATCACATACAACAAATACCTCTCCGGCATTCGGTACACTGTTCAGGCCAAGGATTTCTACCGGTGTGGACGGACCTGCCACTTTGACACGTCTTCCCTTATCATCGATCATGGCACGTACTTTACCATAGCTGCTTCCTGCTGCGATCGGCTCTCCGACCTTTAACGTACCTTTCTGAACCAGAACAGTTGCAACTGCACCACGTCCTTTATCCAGCTGTGCCTCGATAACAAGACCACGGGCTTTTCTCTTCGGATTTGCTTTCAGCTCCAGGATATCTGCAGTCAGCAGTACCATCTCAAGAAGTTCTGTGATACCCTCACCGGTACGTGCGGATACCGGTACGCAGATGGTGCTTCCGCCCCAGTCTTCCGGAATGAGTCCCTGTTCTGCAAGACCCTGTTTTACATAATCAATATTTGCGCTCTCTTTATCAATTTTGTTGATGGCAACGATAATCTCGATACCGGCTGCTTTCGCATGGCTGATGGCCTCTACAGTCTGCGGCATGATTCCATCATCAGCTGCAACCACCAGAATTGCGATATCTGTGGAATTCGCACCACGCATACGCATTGCAGTAAATGCCTCATGACCCGGTGTATCAAGAAATGTGATCTTCTGTCCGTTGATCTGTACGACAGATGCACCAATATGCTGTGTGATACCACCTGCCTCGCGGTCAGTTACATGAGTCTCACGAATGGCATCCAGCAGAGAAGTTTTACCATGGTCAACGTGTCCCATAACACATACAACCGGCGGTCTGGAAACCAGTGTGTTTTCATCCTCTTCTTCCTCTTTCAGAAGTTCAGCGATAACGTCTACTTTCTCTTCCGGCTCAGCGATGCAGTTGAATTCCAGTGCGATCTCTTCTGCTTTTTCGTAATCAATTTCCTGGTTTACGGTTGCAAGGATACCCTGCATGAATAATTTCTCTACGACTTTGGAAGCCGGTACATTGATACGCTCTGCCAGCTCACGAACAGTCATAACTTCCGGCAGAGAGATGCTGCGAACTTCATCTGTCTTCTTTTCTGCCTGTGGCTGTGGCTGTGCATTCCGTTTTTTGTGTCCGGTCTTCTTCTCCAGGTTTACGTATTGCTCCTGTTTACGGTTCTTTCTCTCGTAATCCTGTTTATTTTTCTTTTTATTTGCGTGTGTATTCTCTTTTCCGCGTAATTCTTCGATCGGTGCCTTGCTGTCACGGTTCATACGTGAAATATCGTGATCTAAGCGTCCTCTCGATTCTCTCGAACGACCTGAATTGTCCTGTCGATTGTTTCTATTACCTCCAAAATTATTACCGCCGCCGCGATTACCCTGGAAGCTTTTCTGATTATTGTTGTCTTTTCTTTCATAACGACCATTTCTATCACCGTTTTCCTGTCTTGCCGGTCTGTCACCATATCTTCTCTGCGGACGATCTCCGTTTCTTGCCGGGCGGTCACCGTTTGGACGCTGGGAACGCTCTCCATCGTAGCGCGGACGATCACCATTCTGACGCTGTGGTCTGTCTCCGTTCTGACGCTGACGATTGTCGTAACGTGGACGGTCGTTATCCTGACGCTGACGGTTCTCTCCGTTAGCACGCTGTGGACGATCACCATTCTGGCGCTGCGGACGATCTCCGTTTCTGTTTCCGTTATTAGAACGACGATTGCTCATCTTGCTGTTCTGCGGATTGTATACAGCAGAAATACTTGATTTTTTCTTCGGACGCTCTTTTTTATCTGCGTCTGTCTCGCCGCTCTTTCCATATTTTCCTCTGACTAATGCAACCGCATTGTCTTCCAGTGTACTCATGTGGCTACTTACCTCTATATTATGTCCTTCCAGAAAAGTCATTACATCCTTTGTCGGTACATTATATTCTTTTGCAATTTCATGAACTCTGATTTTTGCCATTCTAGTTCCTCCCTATTCAGTTGTTGGTCTGTTATCTAACTGCTTCATGACAGATTTGGCAAAGCCCGGCTGCAGGATTGCTACCATAGAACGGTACTCCTTGCCGATGCAATGACCAAGATCATCTTTACTTCCATAGATATACAGAGGGGTCTCATAAAAATCTGTCATATTTCTCATTTTCTTCTTTGTATTATCGGAAGCATCTTCTGCCACGATCACAACATGTGCCAAACCGCCTTTGACAGCTTTCTCCACCGCAAATTCTCCACTGGCAATGCATCCGGCTTTCTGTGCAAGCCCCAGACCTGATAAAATCCTGTTATTCTGCAATCGTTTTCATCTCCTCTGTCAATTCCGCAATAATTTCTTTTGGTATACTCATTTTGAATGAACGTTCCAATCCGTGATTCTGAACTGCCTGATTCAGACATTCCATCTTTTTGCACAAATATGCTCCGCGGCCGTTTTTGCGACCTGCCGCATCAATACAAAATGTATTGTCCTGCATTTTCAAAACACGGATCATTTCTCTTTTTTCCCGCATTTCGTGGCATCCCACACACATGCGCATCGGACTTTTCTTATTCATTCTCTCCATCCTCATCATCGTTCTCCGGAATATTGATGAATCCATCATCAGAAGCATCCTCATCCGGATGATACTCCTCATTCAGATCTTCCAGATCGATGTCGTTTAATTCTTCATCCTCATAATCTTCTTCATAATCCATGAAGTCACCGGCTTCTCTTGCCTGTGTCTCGCTCTTGATGTCGATCTTGAATCCGGTCAGGCGGGCTGCCAGACGCGCATTCTGACCTTCTTTACCGATTGCCAGGGAAAGCTGATAATCCGGAACAACAACTTTTGCCTTGTTCTCCTCCGCATCTGCGATAACAGAAATAACTTTTGCCGGACTTAATGCATTCTCGATCAGCATAGCCGGGTTCTCATTCCAGTTGATGATATCAATCTTCTCGCCGTTTAACTCTTCTACAATTGCATTGACACGGGCACCGTTCATACCAACGCACGCTCCTACCGGATCAACGTCCGGATCATTGGACCATACTGCCATCTTTGTACGGCTTCCTGCCTCACGTGCAATGCTCTTGATCTCAACGATTCCGTCACGGACTTCTGCAACCTCTGCCTCAAACAGACGTTTTACCAGTTCCGGATGTGTTCTGGATACAAGTACCTTTGGTCCTTTGGAAGTAGATTTTACATCGATCACATATACTTTGATACGCTCCGTCGGCTCAAATGTCTCACCCGGAATCATTTCATTTTCGCTGAGGACAGCATCTACTTTACCAAGATCAATACTTACATTGTTTCCAATATAACGCTGAACGATACCGGTTACGATATCTTTGGACATTCCGTAATACTGATCAAAAATCACTTTGCGCTCTTCCTCACGGATTTTCTGCAAAATAACGTTTTTTGCATTCTGTGTTGCAATACGTCCAAAATCTTTGGACTGAATCTCCTCATGGATTACATCACCAAGACCATGACCGCCGCCGATCATCATTGCCTCTGCAAAACTGATCTCTGTCAGCGGATCTGCCACTTCCTGTACGACTGTTTTCTCAGCGTATACATGAAACTCACAAGTCTCCGGGTCGATGGTAACTTTGATGTTGTCAGCTTTTCCAAAATGGTTTTTACATGCTGTCAGCAATGAATTTTCAATTGCTTCCAGTAATGTATCCTTGCTGATATTTTTTTCTTTTTCTAAAATTGTCAATGCTTCCAGTAATTCTCTGCTCTCAGCATTCTTTTTGCTCTTGCTGCTTTTTGCCATTTTTTCCTTTTTCCTCCTGTTCTAAAAATCAAATGCCAGTCTGATCAGTGCGATCTCATTTTTCTGAAATGTAAGTGCTTCGCCTTCCTCCGGCTGAATGGTTACGGTATCTTCTGTATATCCGGTCAGAATTCCGTAAAACTCTTTCTGACGGTTAATTGCACGATAAGTACGGATCTCCAGTTCCTTGCCCATACTTCTCACATAATCTTTTTCTTTCTTCAGCGGTCTGCCAAGTCCCGGGGAACTTACCTCAAAGACATAAGAATCTGCAATAAAATCTTCTTCATCCAAAAGATCATTCATTCTGCGGGCAACCGCCTCACAATCATTGACTGTAATGCCGCCTTCTTTATCGATGTAGGCACGCAAATACCAGGTGCTTCCTTCTTTTACATATTCCACATCTACCAGTTCAAAATTCATTTCTTCCATAATTGGAAGTAATAAGGCTTCTGTACGTGCTTCGTAATCTTCGCGTTTTGACATCTTTGTCACCTTCTTTCTCAGATTTCACCATACAACAACTAAGAGTGGACTCGCGCCCACTCTTACAACATACTACATATTCTTAATTAATAATTTATCACACTATTTACAAAGATGCAAGTTTTTTTTACACCAGACCTGCTTTTACGGTCCGTACATTCTGTCGGTCAATGTATCCACATGCCCGCAATCCCCGTTCGATCACGCGCATCCACTCCGGTTCTGTCAGCACCCGTACAGAACTGTCATCCAGTTCAATCACATGTTCTTCCTGCTTCGTACCACTTTCACAGTTCACCTCATACAAATTTACCCGGCTGATGGCACCGATCTGTTCTAACAGGTTCACCATACGATATACAGTAGCCGTTCCGATCTTTGGATCCAATTTGGATGCCTTATAATAAATCTCTTTGCAGCTGGTACAGTTCCCACTCAGAATTACATCCAGTAAAATCATGCGCTGCTTTGTGATGCGGCAGCCATTTTCTTTTAACTTATCGACAATCCGATCTTTCTGCATTTGGGTTTTATAATAATTATCTGTCTTTTCTAACTCTGTTGCCTGCATACCAGATTTCCTTTCTCTATCTTTTTTTAGTATAAAGCAACGTCTGTTAGGTGTCAATAATTTTTTTTATTTTTTACTTATTCAAGGTAATTATAGCTCACGCAAAAAGCTCTCCAAAATTGACACTGCTTTCCGTATCTGTTTTGAAGAGCTTTCTATTTTCTTTCTGTTTCTGAAAAGATGTGACAACATCCTTTTCTGATTCTTCTATCTTTTATGCGCCAAGCAGTGCACAGTAAAACTCTGCCGCACAGGAAAATGTCTCCTGCCGGATCGGTGCGATGATCTCCCGTACACTCAGGTACTGATCTGCATCCACTTTCACGGTTTCATCCCCGATCTGTTCCAGAATCTCCTGTTTGCTGACGGGATAGGAAATATCTGCCATCCGCTTGTGCAGTAAATGTAACATTCCTTTAAACTGTGCCATCATTGTCACCTCGCTTATAAGCCGTGTAATCCGAAATATCCAGTCCACGTCCTGCATATGGATGACTGGACGCACCTCTGTGTGCATAGGAATACATTGGCGCGGAATGAACCGCCTGGCTGCGCATGGCATCGATGATGCCCGGATACAGATCCGCCTTGATCATAGACGGAACTCCGTTTGCACCCTCGCAGATCACATTTCCATCCGGCCCAAGGATCATGCTGCGTCCAAAGCAGGAAAAATTCTCATTTTCCGCGGTTCCGGAACAGTTAACTGCCACCACATACACCTGATTAAAATAGGCCCCGGATTTATTCGTAATCTCCCAGGCATTCTGCCACGGATCCATATAATGTGTTGGGCGAATGATTACATTTGCACCCTGTACTGCCGCCTCGCGCCACATTTCCGGATAATCGCCATCCGCACAGATAATAATGCCAAGTTTTGCACCTTTTGGTCCGTCACATACCGTACAACTGTGTCCCGGTATGGAACCCTCAAAAGGAATCCACGGATTCATTTTATCATAACGGTGAATGATCTCGCCTTTGTCATTGATCACAATGGCGGTATTCGTATAATTGTTCTGTTCATCCACGCGAAGCAGGAAATCAAACACACCATACACTTCCAATTCCGCACATTTTTCCTGAAATTTTCTGATCTGTGGGCTATCCATGGTCAGCAAAGCATTTTCCCACCCAAACTGTGGAAAGCCCTGAATACACGCTTCCGGCGCCACAAACAGATCAAATCCCGGAAAACCGCCGGACGCTCGATCCATAAAAGAAAGCAGCAATTCAGTATTTCGATCTACTTCTTCCATATTCATAGCGCCGATAGGTGCATATTGTGCACCTACTACAGTTAAGCATTCTGTCTCAATTTTCCCATTGATTCCAAATACATTTCCTCTGTTCATACTTTATACCCTCTGTCACTCTTCCCGTAATTGACTTTATGCTCGTACTAATATATTCACAGCAATAAATATTAGCAATAGCACATCCATATAGAACGTTTATCCGACCATCCATTCTTTATTTTTCTTTGTCACAGATTTTGCTTCCGATAAAATAAATCACACATGCTATAACGATAGAATTGATAGAACCGATACCAACCGGTACTTTCAGACCAATAATGGCACCTGCAACAACAGCAATGACCGCATACCATTTTACGGTTTTCATATTTGTTGTATCATTTTCCTGATAACGTCTCTGATGCATGAAGTAATCAGTGATTACCACACCACCAACCGGTGGAATCGCATATCCCATGAATGTCAGCCAGGAAGTAAAGTTATAGTATAACCATACAGAAGCTGCAATTCCGATGACACCACTGACTAATACCATTTTCTTTTTGGAGCATCCTGTAATATTGGAAAGTCCAAGTCCGCAGGAATATAATCCATTATCAGCTGTGGTCCAGATATTTAATCCAAGCACAATAATAGCCGGAAGTGCTAATCCCTGTGCGATCATAATATAGAAAATATCTGCCTGTCCTGTTACGGAGCCGCCAACTGCACCAAATACGAACATCAGGGAGTTTCCTATAAAAAAAGCGATAACGGTTGCAATAACTGCGATTTTTCTTGTTTTTGCAAAACGGGTATAGTTCGGGGTTGTTGTACCACCACTGACGAAAGAACCTACAACCAGTGTGATGGCTGTTGCCAGTGTGATCGGATTCTGCGGTTCTGCCGCAAACAGACCACCAAGTCCGCCCATGGAAGATACACCAAGTCCCACGGAAATACATCCAAGGATTCCGACTGCCGGAACGGCGATCCAGCTTACGATTTCCAGAGATTTAATACCAAAATAAGCTGAGGCTGTCATAAGACCACCAGACAGAATAACAAGAACTGCAACCGGAATACCAGTCAGCTCTGCAACAGGAATGGAAAACATTGCGATACCTACGCCAAACCATCCCATCTGTGTAAAGGTAATAATTGCGGAACAAAGCCAGGAACCTTTCTTTCCGAAAGCATGTCTCGCCATCAGATCCAGGGTAAGTCCTGTCTTGCATCCCATGTAGCCAAGGATTCCGGTATATGCACCAAGAATCGCATTACCGATGAGCAAAGCCCATATAAATTTTGTCATGTTCAGGCCGATACCAAGCTGACCGCCCACACTCATGCTAGCGGAAAAAAAGGTAAAGCCCATCATGATCATAAACATTGGCAGAAAACCTTTTCTCGCGCTGTCAGGTACTGCCTGCAGCTCGTAATCCTGCTGTTTCTCATTTGTCTGGTTATTTTCCATAACATCCTCCTGCTCTTTTTCTCTCTACTATTTTTTCTCGCAAAAAAGGTGCCTGAGTACCTTACTCAAAAATACTCTGGCACCTTTGCCGCTCTAAAATATAGCATGTCAGTTACACTATGTCAAGAAAATATCAATCTTCCATACATTCTTTTTTTCTAACACTATATATTAAGGAAACTATCTACTTATGCTGTCTTGCAAAATAGTCTTTTACAAGTTTTACCACAGTTCCTGACAACAGGAACAACGCGATCAGGTTCGGAATTGCCATCAGACCGTTAAATGTCTCTGCGATACTCCAGAGCATGCCAAGATCCATGGTTGCACCGACAATTGCCACCAGCGCATATACGACCATAAACGGTTTGACCCATTTTTCAGAAGACAAATACTCCATGCAGCGTGCGCCGTACAATCCCCACCCAATGATAGTAGAAAATGCAAAGCAACAAAGTGCCACTGCCGTGAAAATAGAGATCCAGTTACCGTATGTAGCTGTAAATCCGGAAATTGTCAGCTCTGCACCTGCATCTGCACCGTATCCCACAGAAACGCCACTGCACAGAATAACCATAGCGGTCAGTGTACAGATCAGAATCGTATCGGTAAACACTTCAAAAATACCGAACATACCCTGTTTTACCGGTTCTCCGGTATCTGCACATGCATGCGCAATAGAACCGGTACCAAGACCTGCCTCATTGGAAAAAATGCCACGGGCAACACCTTTTTTCATACTCAGGAAAAAGCTTCCTACAATACCACCGGTCACTGAAGCCGGGTGAAAGGCTCCATCAATAATAGAGCAAAACACGCCCGGTACACGGTCAATGTTCAAGATAATAACACCAAATGCAAGCACAATGTATAACAATGCCATAAACGGAATCAGGCGCTCCGTCACACGGCCAATACGTTTGACACCGCCAAGCAGAATCATTGCAACCAAAATAGCAACAATGATTCCGATTACCAGATTTGTAACCTTTGTAGCAGACTCTGGGATAACATTGAAATTCAATAACGCAGAATCAATAGCAGTAGTGATTGTATTTACCTGTGTCGCATTACCAGTTCCGAATACGGTCAGCACACCAAACAGCGCAAACAAAAACGCAAGCCAGTGCCAGTGTTTTTTCAATCCATTCTTAATATAATACATTGGACCGCCAACCCAGTCTCCCACAGTATTTTTCTCACGGAAATGTACTGCAAGGGTTACCTCGGAAAATTTCGTACACATACCAAGCAGGGCGGAAATCCACATCCAGAATACTGCTCCCGGACCACCGATGGCAATCGCTCCGGCAACACCGGCAATATTTCCGGTTCCGACAGTTCCGGCAAGTGCCGTACAGACTGCCTGAAATGGAGTCATGGCCCCATCGGAAGCATCCTTTTTATCAAAAATTTTTCCAATGGTCTGTTTCATTGCATATGGAAATTTGCGAATCTGTATGAATTTTGTCCGCACACTGAGCAGAAGACCTACTCCGATAATGCAGATCATAGCAGGGACACCCCAAATGAAATTATTCACCACAGAGTTCACCGATTTGATGATTTCTAACATTTTTTCAACCTCTCAACTTATTTATATTCTGTCTTTCTTCAGACAGACTTCAAAAGTATAACACACATTTTTTATAATGTACAGATTTTAATACAAAAGAGAACTGTATACAATGTGTTTTTTATGTACTTGTAATTTGCTTCTATGAAAGAAAATGATTCCATTTTGTCTCCGCGGCTAACAATCGCCTGCGAAGAAAAAATGGAATCATTTTCTAATTTACACAGTGGTATAACATGCTGATATAAACATTTATAATGTAAAAAGAAGTATCGTATTGCCGTTCGATACTTCTTTTTACGAAAGGGTTATATTATATCAATGAGTTATCTGAATTTCAGTTTAAAATGTACTATTTTGATCTGTTTGATCAGATACAGCTTAATGTCTCACCTAAATGTGCCAGATATGCGGAACATTCCTTGGTCTGTTTCATACCTTCACTGATTTCCACACCACACAATTCATCGCGTTTCACACAGACCAGATGATGGTTTTTGCCTTCTTTGATCAGATCTACCGCATAAGCTCCCATCATGCTTCCATAGACACGGTCTTTTGCTGTCGGATTGCCTCCGCGTTGAATAAAGGCAAGCACGTTTGCACGAGTATGTACATGTAATTCCCGTTCGATGATCTCTGCCATCGGCTCTGCTTTTCCTGCGCCCTCTGCCAGCACGATCGTTCCGGAAGTAAAATGATATTTTCGTAAATGGGCAACGATCTGTTCTGCCGTTGTATTGCTGTCTGCGAAAATAGCTCTTGCCGATCCTGCAATGCCGCTCCACAGAGCAATAAATCCGGCACGCCGTCCCATTACTTCTATGACACTAAAACAGGAATGTGCTTCTGAAGTATCTGCGATACGGTCAATGGCTTCCACTGCAATATTAACTGCCGTATCAAAACCAATGGTATATTCCGTACAACCGATATCCAGATCAATCGTTCCCGGGACACCAACCACACCGATGCCCTGTTTGGAAAGACAGTAGGCACCCTGATAGGAACCGTCTCCACCAATTACAATGAGATCACTGATCCCATATTTCCGGCAGATATCTGCAGCTTTTTTCTGCACGGAGAGTTCTTTGAACTCATCACAACGGGCAGTTCCCAGAATCGTTCCGCCTTTTGCAACAATATGCCGCACATCTTCTCTGTGAAGTTTTATGATATCTTCCCGTAACAGTCCCGCATATCCATTGCGGATGCCATACAGTTCATATCCCAATTCCTGTGCTTTTCCAAATATGCCGTAAATTGCCGCGTTCATGCCCTGTGCATCTCCGCCACTTGTCAAAACTGCAATTTTTTTCATATCAGTTCCCTGCTCTTCCTGCTATTTTCCATCATACCTTCGATTTGAATGATCCGATTATTCCAAATTTTTCCATCGTAAATATAATTCGCAATTTTAATCAATCTCTAATTTTTCATGGAATCTCTTTTCGTATTCCACACCCAATATTTCCCGAAACTCCGGTGCTGCGATATTAATCAGTGCTTTCGCTCTCTCCCGCAATGATTTACCATGCAGCTGTGCGATACCATACTCGGTCACAACATAATCCACATCACAGCGGCTGGTAGTAACAGCTGCGCCTTCTGCCAGCAGTGGAACAATCTTGGAAATGGTTCCTCTTGCTGCGGTTGCCGGCATCGCCATAATCGTACGACCACCTTTTGACATATTTGCACCACGAACGAAATCTACCTGACCGCCAACACCGGAAATCTGTTTTGACCCTACCGATTCGCTTGCCACCTGTCCCATCAGATCCACTTCCACGCAGGAGTTAATGGAGACTACATTGTCATTCTTACAGATAACTTTCGGATCATTGACCACATCTACCGGCATCAGATTGACACTCGGATTATCATTTACGTAATTATATAAACGATCTGTTCCCATCAGGAAGGTTGCCACACACTGCCCTTTCTGGATCTGTTTGCGGGAATTTGTGATCACGCCTGCTTCAATCAGTTCGACCACACCATCGGAGAACATTTCACTGTGGATACCAAGGTCTTTTTTGTCTTTCAAAAACAGTAATACAGCATCCGGAATCGCACCGATTCCAAGCTGCAGACAGTCACCGTCTTTTACCAGTGAAGCGACATTCTCACCGATTTTTTTCTGAACTTCCCCGATTTTGGGCGGTGGAAGCTGAATCAGGTCACTGCTCTCTGCTACAATATAATCCAGTTTGCTGACATGAATAAAATTGTCTCCATGTACACGCGGCATCTTCGGATTTACCTGTGCGATTCTTAATTTTGCTGTCTCTGCACATGTCTTTGTATAGTCACAGGACACACCAAAAGAACAGTAACCCTGCGCATCCGGCTCACTCACCTGAAGCAGTGCCACATCCACCGGTGCCTGTGTCCGAAAGTATTCCGGTGCTTCCGAGAAAAAGATCGGTGTAAAATCTGCTCTGCCTTCTTCTACCGCTTTTCTTGTGGAACCGCCGACAAACAATGCATTGTGACGAAAATGTTTTGACATCTCCGGCGCACAGTAACCGGCTTTTCCCATGGCAACCATATGCACCACTTCGACATCTTTCCAGTTCATCTCATCTGCGATCTCTACCATAGCATCTGTCAGAATGACAGGTTCACTGCAGGCATGTGCTACAACGACTCTGTCTCCTGACTTGATATGGGATACTGCTTCTTTCGCAGTGCAGATGCGATCTTTATATGTAATCTTCCAATCCATCTTTTCTACCCCTGTTTTTCTTTATACCTGTATCATTTTAGTATAATTCAGCATAAATCTTACGGATACGGTCTCTGTCTAAGTATACAAAGTTATTTACTAACAGACGCTGCTGGTTTTCGATCACAGAATCGGTAAACTCATCAATCTGCGCCTCTGTCATGCCATACTCATGTAACGGTTTCTTCTGAATGATCGTATTCAGTAATTTTTCCAGTTCCTCATATACATTTGCTGCATCACATCCAAGGATTCCGGCAATGTAATTGTTCAGCTTTTCAATCTCACCATCTGTTTTGATTTCCATATAGTTATTCATAACACCGGTAAACATCGCATAATTTGCTTCTCCGTGGGGTACATGGAACGTAGCACCCAGCGGATAACTTAATGCATGAACTGCTGCACAACCTGCATTTCCGAATGCGATACCAGCATAGTTGCTTGCCATAAGGAAATCATTTAATAACGGGATTCTTGCCTCTTTGCCTTCTTTTGCGATCTTCATGTATCCGGTCAGGATCATTTCGATGGCACGGTAACCAAACATTCTGGTTGTCTCATTTCCCTTCGGGGAAAGACTGGACTCGATTGCATGGATCAGGGCGTCAATAGAACTTGTCGCGAATACGCCAAAGGGAAGTCCTTTCAACAGTTCCGGAACCAGAACTGCCTCGTCTGCATACATATCATCTACTGCCAGACCTTTTTTTGTTCCACGGCTGTTTAATGCCAGAATTGCGATATTTGTAACTTCACTTCCGGTACCACAGGTAGTCGGTACCAGAACTAGTTCTTTATTTTTCACTGCCGGGATTTCTCCGTCATACAGATCCAGAACCGGTGACACCTGACGAAGTGCAAACAACTTGGAAATATCCAGAACTGTTCCACCACCGATGGCGATGACACGTTTGTGCTCACCTTTTATATCACGGCACATTGCCTCTACCATATCGTCGGATGGCTCTCCCATGCCGTATTTTTCCTGAAAAATCACATCACATTTTAGATTCAGATCTCCGAAATACGGATTGTAAATATATTCGTTTGTAACAACCAGATCTCCCTCACCCAACGCAAAATCCTCTGCAAACTCTTTTGCAGTATCATAATTATAAATGTCCGGTTTCAACATTAAAGTTTTCATTCTACCTATACCTCCGGTCTAGCTTCCCTTTACTTTCTGGAAATAACTTTCTTTACTGCCTCTACGATATCTTCTGCCATCAGATTGTACTCTTTCATCAGGAAATCCTGTGGACCAACCTGACCGAAACGGTCCTGAATACCAACACGCTCCATCGGAACCGGTTTGTTTGCAACCAGAACGTTTGCAACTGCAGAACCAAGTCCACATCCAACCTGATGATTCTCTGCGGTAACGATGCATCCAGTCTCTTCTGCTGCCTTGCAGATCAGTTCCTCATCGATTGGTTTCCATGTATGCATGTCGATCACGCGGGCAGAAATACCTTCTGCGCTTAAAATTTCTTCTGCACGCAATGCTTCATCCAGCATAATTCCGGAAGCAATAATTGTTACATCTTTTCCATCTTTTAAGGTAACGCCTTTTCCGATTTCGAACTCAGAGCCATCTGCATAAATGGTTTTGAAATTTTTACGGATCAGACGCATATAGCTTAACTTCGGATAGTCCGCCAGTTTCTTTGTCAGAGATTTTGTCTGTACATAATCACAGGAATCAATGACAACCGCACCAGGAACCGTCATGTATAAAGCGCCATCCTCGAACGGCATATGTGTCGCACCGTTGAACGCTGCTGTTACACCCGGATCGGAGCCGATAATATGTACCGGAACCTGAGAATAACCGGCTGCCAGAAACGCCTGGTCAAAGCAGCGGCGTGCTGCGAAACATCCAAAGGAATGTACGAAGGATTTCATGCCTGCTGCTGCCATACCGGAAGCAACACCAACGGCATTCTGCTCTGCGATTCCGGCATTGAATACTCTGTCCGGGAATTTCGCCTGAAGTTTTCCTACGTTGATACATCCGCCCAGATCACAGTCTATATGTACGATTGTCGGATCATTTTCCATCAACTCTGTCATTGCAGCGATATAACCATCACGATTTGCTCTTGCATCTTTTTTATGTTCACCTATCAATGTATAACTCATCATCGCTTCCTCCTTTACTGAGCACGTACCGCAGCAAGTCTTTCTTCTGCTGCCTTGATTGCTTCTTCCCATTCCTCTTCCGACGGCTGAGATGAATGTGCTCCGATCGGTTCCGCAAAAGTTGCACCTTTTCCTTTGATCGTATTTAATACGATACAGGTCGGTTTGTCTTCTGTCTCATATGCAGCCATCACTGCATCGTAAATCTGTGAAACATCATTTCCATCTGCTACATTGATCACATTCCATCCAAAAGCATCGAATTTTGCGCCAATTCCTTTTGCATGTCCCATAACCTGTTCACAGGTACCATCAAGCTGCCGTTTATTGTCATCTATCAGACAGATCAGATGATCCAGTTTATAATGTGCCGCAAACTGTGCACCTTCCCAGATCTGTCCTTCATCTGCCTCGCCATCACCTACGGTAACGAATACATGGCTTGTTTTGCCTTCCATTTTATTAGCAAGTGCTGCACCGACAGCCTCGCTCATTCCCTGTCCAAGAGAACCGGTGGTCAGATCAACACCCGGTGTCATACGACGATCTGTGTGAGACGGGAATCTGGTATGCGGCTGATTCAGTGTATATGCATCCTCCACTGGGTAAAATCCTTTCAGTCCCAGTGTTGCATACATAACCGGTCCGCCATGACCTTTTGATAATACAAACCAGTCTCTGTCTTCCCAGCGCGGTTCTTCCGGACGGATATTCATAATTTCTCCGTACAGAACTGCCATGGCATCTGCCAGTGACATGGAACCGCCTACATGCCCGAAACCTCTTGAGTGAATGATTTTTAATGTTTCCACACGAATTTCTTCCGCAAATATTTTTAATTCATGTACTCTTTTTTCTGTCAACATAATGCGCTCCTTTCGTTCGTTTGCTAAATTGTATACCATTTTTAAAATAATATACTTTCTGTTTGTAATATACTTCTGTATATCATATATGTCAATTATTTTTATATTATTCGCCATTTCTTTGTGTGATGTGCACAATTTTCAGTGGTTACTTTTTTAGCATTTTTTAATATTGTAATCATTTCCACGCATTTTAACGTCGGTTTTTTTGCATTTTTTCCATTGTTTTTTGCAATTTTGCATTATTTTGGTATACTATTTCGGTGTACTATCTTGCCCATTAACAAACTTTTTGATTGGTTTTAAACAATCATCTCCTTTTCACAAATCGTATCCATTACTGTCTTCCACGGCATTTTTTATGCTGTTTTTCTTACCTTTTGGTATACAATTTTGCAGATTGACAAACAGTTTGTAAATTTGTATACTAATAGTATCAAAAATGTAACTACCAATGTAGAACTTATCCTATATAAAAAAGACCATACTGTTTCTTCTATATAGCATCTGTTCTTCGTAGTATCAACTTTCGGATTGAAGATAAGGGATAGGTATAACCGTATGAAACAGACATTAGCAGACACAGCTTACAAGAAGCTGCTTGATATGATATATTCATTAAAGTATCAGTCTGGAGACCGACTGGTAGAACAGCAGCTCATTAACGAACTGGAAATCAGTCGCACACCGGTACGTGAAGCAATCCGACGTCTTGCCGGCGATGGGCTGGTAGATCTCTCTACTGGCACATTTGCCCGGATTCATACATTTACTGCAAAGGAGAAGCAGGATATCGGTCTGGTCCGTCTGGCGATCGACACCACCGTCGCGCCGCTAATCGTATTAAACGCAAGTAACAAAGACTTACAGGATCTGATGAGCATTGCTGCAGACTGCCAGCGCGCCTCTGATCGAAATGACATTATGGAACGAATCCGTCTGGATTTTAAATTTCATCAGGTTCTGGTAGCGCTTTCCGGCAATCAGGTATTTACCGAAATTCAGGAACAGCTCACAAAAAAAGGGCGCCTGATCCAGATTCAGCACTATTCCGAAAACGGAGCTACGTTCTGTAATCTTGCCGGTCACCTAGATATCCTTCAGGCATTAAATGATCGCAATACGAATGCCTGTATCAAAGCAATGCAGGATCATCTGCGCCCTTCCTATGCCTCTCACGGTGTAGATCCGAAGATATGGGAAGTTGCGGAGACCGTACTGCATACCACAGATGTCACTCCGTTTATTCAGTCACATTAAGATATCACTATTATATTCATTCAAAAATGTCCTCAAAATAAAAGAAAACCACAACTTATTCTCCAAGCTGTGGTTTTCTCTTTATACTCATTTTCTTCTCTGTCAGTTTATTGGTTCTTCCATTCCAACAGAATTTCATCAATAATGGCAAAATGTTCCTTCAATGCCAATATACCATCCTCTCGATTATGTTCACGCAATGCTCTTACAATTCGATGATGACAGGCATTTAATGCCTCTTTTCCAGAGTCTTTTCGAATGATCTCCCTGCGAAGATCCTTGACAAATTCATCAATGACACTGGAACAAGCTTCCAGAATGTCCAGAATCAGGATATTTCCTGAAGCTCTGGCTAATGTATAATGTATTTTCTTATCCAGTTCATTATTTACACTGGCATCCGTACTCTTATCCAACTTGTTTACATAATTCTCCATCAGTTTAATTTCTTCTTCCGAAGCATGATCAAGCGCCAATGTAAATGCAAGTCTCTCAAGTGAATATCGTATCTGACTAATTTGTATATAATCAATCTGATCCATGGCGAACATCATACCCATGGTCTCCTCCAGACTGCTTTGAAAATCGCAAGTAATATAATTACCGGATCCCTGCTGGGAAGAAATAACACCAGTCATATCCATAAAACGGATGGCTTCCCGGACAGAATTACGGCTAACCCCAAGTTCTTCCGCAATCTCCCGCTCCGGTGGAAGCTTCTCCCCCGGTTTTAAATCTCCCTCTATAATTTTTTTCTTAAAATAGTCTACGACTATCCCATAGGTTTTCTGACTCTTTGCCACCGTATCTTTGTTCCTTTCACATAAATAATAGGCATACCGCACTACACGATATGCCTATTATAGTTTATTTAGTCAAATGATTCAACTAGATATTCTATTTCTCATCAGCAATTGCTGCCTGTGCTGCTGCAAGACGAGCAATCGGTACACGGAATGGTGAGCAGGAAACATAATCAAGTCCGATCTTATGGCAGAACTCTACGGAAGAAGGATCTCCGCCGTGCTCTCCACAAATACCACAATGTAATGTTGGGCGAACCGGTTTACCAAGTTTCAGTGCCATCTCCATGAGTTTACCAACGCCATCCTGATCCAGTTTTGCAAACGGGTCATTCTCGAAGATCTTAGCGTCATAGTAAGCATCCAGGAATTTGCCTGCATCATCACGGGAGAAACCAAATGTCATCTGTGTTAAGTCGTTTGTACCGAAGCAGAAGAACTCAGCCTCTGTAGCGATCTCGTCAGCTGTTAATGCTGCACGCGGAATCTCGATCATAGTACCAACTTCGTATTTCAAATCAACACCTGCTGCTGCAATCTCAGCATCAGCTGTCTCTGTAACGAATTTCTTAACATATTTTAACTCTTTGATATCGCCTACTAACGGAATCATGATCTCTGGTACCATGTTCCAGTCCGGATGAGCCTTAGATACGTTGATTGCTGCACGGATAACAGCTTTTGTCTGCATTTTAGCGATTTCCGGATATGTTACAGCAAGACGGCATCCACGATGTCCCATCATCGGGTTGAACTCTTTTAAGCTCTCGATGATTGCTTTGATATCTTCTACGGATTTACCCTGAGCATCTGCCAGTTTCTTGATGTCCTCTTCCTCTGTCGGAACAAACTCATGAAGTGGCGGATCAAGGAAACGAATAGTAACTGCTTCGCCTTCCATTGCCTCATATAACTGCTCGAAATCGCCCTGCTGATACGGTAAGATTTTCTCAAGAGCTACTTCTCTCTCTTCTACTGTATCTGCACAGATCATCTCACGGAATGCGTCAATTCTGTCGCCTTCAAAGAACATATGCTCTGTACGGCAAAGTCCGATACCTTCTGCACCAAGCTCACGTGCTTTCTTAGCATCCGCCGGTGTATCAGCGTTTGTACGAACCTTCAATGTTCTGTATTTGTCAGCCCAAGCCATGATTCTTCCGAACTCGCCGGCGATTGTAGCTTCAACTGTCGGGATTGCTCCATCATAAATGCAACCTGTAGAACCATCAAAGGAGATTACATCACCTTCATGATACTCTTTTCCTGCAAGTGTAAATTTCTTATTCTCTTCATCCATAATGATGTCGCCGCATCCGGATACACAGCATGCACCCATACCACGGGCAACTACTGCTGCATGGGATGTCATACCACCACGAACAGTCAGGATACCCTGAGAAGCTTTCATACCTGTGATATCTTCCGGTGATGTTTCAAGACGAACCAGAACAACTTTCTCGCCTCTCTCAGCCCATTCTACAGCATCGTCAGCTGTGAATACGATTTTACCACAAGCAGCACCTGGAGCAGCGCCCAGAGCTTTTGCGATCGGTGTAGCAGCTTTTAATGCAGCTGTATCAAATGTCGGGTGAAGCAGAGCGTCAAGGTTACGCGGCTCGATCATAGCTACAGCCTCTTTCTCTGTTCTCATTCCCTCATCTACCAGATCACAAGCGATCTTTAATGCAGCCTGAGCTGTTCTCTTACCATTACGTGTCTGTAACATGTAAAGTTTTCTGTTCTCAACAGTAAACTCCATATCCTGCATATCTCTGTAGTGATCTTCCAGAGTTTTGCAAACCTGAACGAACTGAGCATATGCTTCCGGGAATTCTTCTTCCATTTTAGCGATTGGCATCGGTGTACGAACACCGGCAACTACATCCTCACCCTGGGCGTTGATCAGGAACTCACCCATCAGTTTCTTCTCGCCTGTAGCCGGGTCACGTGTAAATGCAACACCTGTACCACAGTCATCACCCATGTTACCAAATGCCATAGCCTGTACGTTTACAGCTGTACCCCAGCTATATGGGATATCATTGTCACGACGGTAAACGTTTGCACGTGGATTATCCCAGGAACGGAATACTGCTTTAACAGCTCCCATTAACTGCTCCTTCGGATCATCCGGGAAGTCCTGTCCGATTTTAGCTTTGTACTCAGCTTTGAACTGTCCAGCAAGTTCTTTTAAGTCTTCTGCTGTAAGTTCTACGTCGTAAGTAACACCTTTTTTCTCTTTCATCTCATCGATGAGCTGCTCGAAATATTTTTTGCCGACTTCCATAACAACGTCGGAATACATCTGAATAAATCTACGATAGCAATCCCATGCCCAACGCGGATTTCCGGATTTCTCTGCTAATACCTCAACTACTGTCTCATTCAGACCAAGGTTTAAGATTGTATCCATCATACCCGGCATAGAAGCTCTTGCACCAGAACGAACTGATACGAGCAATGGATTCTCCTTGTCACCGAATTTTTTACCAGTAATTTCTTCCATCTTACCAATGTACTCGTTAATCTGTCCCTGAATCTCATCATTAATCTCACGGCCATCTTCGTAGTACTGTGTACAAGCCTCTGTAGTAATAGTGAAGCCCTGTGGTACCGGAAGTCCAAGCCCTGTCATCTCAGCAAGGTTTGCACCTTTACCTCCAAGAAGTTCGCGCATGCTGGCGTTACCTTCGCTAAATAAGTACACCCATTTTGCCATTTCTAATTCCTCCTAAAATATACATTGTGTTTTGCAAGCAGATAAACCTCTGCTGTTTTTAGCAATTTTTCACATTTAGTTTCGTGTTTTTTCCGAAACTTCGTCTATATTTTACCACAATTTTTCCAGATTTCAACCTTTTTTGTGAAATTTGTAACGAAACACTTACCTTTTTTTCACTACCCCACAAGTTGGTGACTATCCGCTCATTTTTCGCTCATTTTCAACTATCGTGTATGATATATTTTACCTATTTTTCTGTCATCAGTCTTTTTTTCTGTTATGCAATGATTCTAAGAAAAATATGTCATCTTACGCTAACCAGAATCACTTACAAATGCACCAATACAGACTGCTCCATATTTCTGCATTCATTATATTGCAGAGGATATAACAAACATAGGGTAACGTTTTAAACAAATTCTAAACAAATCTTCTTCTGCTGCAATCAATCCTCTTATCTCAGATATTCCATACAAATCGTATTTATAAAACAAAAATCCCATTGCTTCCTCATATACTAAAAAGTAAATAGGAAAAACAATGGGATTTTATATTTTCATTCTATCCTGAGCTGTTTCATATCTAAAACAAACCACAGATGGTTCGCTATCATATGCTTTCAGCTTTTCATTCCTGCAGGGTAAAGCGGACATTCGCAATTCGCTTTCGCTATTTGCTCATGAACGCAGTCGCTTTGCGACCTGTCAGTGGGAGCTTTTAACTCCCACTGACATAAGCATCCCCCTTACCCGCCGCTTAGTGCCCTACGCACTTGAAGTGGGGAATGCTTATTCTGCGTTCAAAATGCAAAATCTTAGAATGTAAATTTATCTGCAAAGTAAGCATCCAGCTCATCGATTGGGATACGAACCTGCTCCATAGTATCACGGTCACGAACAGTAACTGCATGATCTTCCTCAGAATCAAAATCGTATGTGACACAGAATGGTGTACCGATCTCGTCCTGACGACGATAACGTTTACCGATATTTCCTCTGTCATCGAACTCACAGTTGTATTTTTTGCAAAGCTGCTCAAATACTTTCTCTGCGCCCTCGTTTAATTTCTTAGATAACGGAAGGACACCAATCTTAACCGGAGCCAATGCCGGGTGAAAATGAAGGACAGTTCTTACGTCCGGTTTCTCCTCTGTTCCGATGTTCTCCTCATCATATGCACCGCAAAGGAATGCCAGTACCACACGGTCTGCACCAAGGGATGGCTCGATAACATATGGGATGTATTTTGTATTTTTCTGATCATCAAAGTATGTCAGATCCTGTCCGGATGTATTCTGATGCTGTGTCAGGTCATAATCGGTACGATCTGCGATACCCCAGAGCTCGCCCCATCCAAACGGGAATAAGAACTCGATATCACTGGTTGCTTTGCTGTAGAAAGATAACTCTTCCTGATCGTGGTCACGGACACGCATCTCTTCTTCTTTCATGCCAAGAGATTTCAGCCAGTTGATACAGAAGTTTCTCCAGTACTCAAACCACTCAAGGTCTGTATCCGGCTCACAGAAGAACTCAAGCTCCATCTGCTCAAACTCTCTGGTACGGAAGGTAAAGTTACCCGGTGTGATCTCGTTACGGAAAGATTTACCGATCTGGCCGATACCAAACGGGATTTTCTTTCTGGATGTACGCTGTACGTTTTTGAAGTTTACGAAAATACCCTGTGCTGTCTCCGGACGAAGATATACGGTATTTTTTGCATCCTCTGTTACACCCTGGAATGTTTTGAACATCAGGTTGAACTGACGGATATCAGTAAAGTTATGTTTTCCACAAGTCGGGCATGGTACGTTGTTGTCAGCGATGAAATCTTTCATTTCTTCCTGTGTCCATCCGTCTACGGAACCTTTTAACTCAATGTTGTTTTCCTCTGCGAAATCCTCAATAATCTTATCTGCACGGAAACGCTCATGACATTCTTTACAATCCATCAGCGGATCAGAGAAGCCGCCAAGATGTCCGGATGCAACCCATGTCTGCGGGTTCATCAGGATGGCGCAGTCAACACCTACGTTGTACGGGCTCTCCTGGATAAATTTCTGCCACCATGCTTTTTTTACGTTGTTCTTTAACTCAACACCAAGATTTCCGTAATCCCATGTATTTGCAAGTCCACCGTAAATCTCAGATCCCGGATAAACAAATCCTCTGGATTTTGCCAGTGCTACGATTTTGTCCATTGTTTTTTCCATGATATGTCCTCTTTCTTCCATTTATTTTTAGGGACGAATCGCGAAATGCGTTATCTGTCTCCTAATTCATCTGCTTTATGCTACAGGCTACTTAACTCAAAGTCATGCAATTGCTGTGTATTCTCACAGAATATTTGTCTCTTTCGAAAAATATACTATTTATACAATACGTATACTAATACTGCTTCATCTGTATCCTGTTCTTTCTGTGTGACGTTCACCTGCTTCTCTGAAGCCACTTCCGTGCCTTCTGTGGAAACATATGCGATTTTTCCCGAAACGATCAGATCTGAGTTTTCCTTTACAATCAATACTTTCAGATCGTCATCATCCAGCAGTGTGGAACCTTTTACGGTTTTCGTATCTGCCTTGCCATCTGTCACCGGATAAAAATCCAGATCAAAATCATAACCTGCAGACTGTGCTTCTACAATACTTCCGTTAAAACACTCAATACCGGTAAAATCACTGAACGTCTCTGCATTTTCATACTGCAGGGTAAGATATGCTTTTTTCTCTTCCACTTTTGAGTCCGTCACAGAAACTGATTTTTTCCCGTGCTCTGCGGTGTAATCATCCACTGCATTCTGTACATAGGTATTCAGTTCCTCCTGATCGTAATAAGACTGGTCAAAGGACTCTACAGCCGCTTCCAGAATTTTACCGTTCCTCTGCAATGCAATGGTATTCTCCTGTACATCCAGCTTTGCGCCGCATGCACCAAGCAGCATGCTCATTCCGATACAGCAGCCAAGCGCCGCCATTCTTTTCTTCATATCTTATCCTCTCTTATCCTCCAAATCCAGAACATCTCTTTTTTGTATTCAAGAATGCTCTCGCCATTCTTGCTCACCACTTATAAAGGTAGATATCATCTCTTATTTGATATTCTGTAATTTCCGCAGCCAGTAAACCGCAATTTTCATTCCAATATGGTACTGCCTGCATCAATTTCTAAATTATAACGGTTTGTGCCTCTGATTGCAAGTATTCCTAAGTTAAAAAAGCAAGGGTCTTTAATTCTTTTTCCACATATTGCCGCATATAATACTCGATCAGCTTCGCAACCTGCCCGAAGACTTCCTCCGTCACCGTAAATGTGTACAGTTTTTCCACCGGTGCAGTCACTATGTATTGCATAGTATATAGTGCTGCATCATCCAACGGATATTTCACCGGTCCCGGCTGACATTCCCTGCACATGACACCGTTGCTCTTTTCATCAAAGCACCAGAGCTGCTCCCTGCTGCCACAGGCGGTGCAGGCAAAGACGTTCGGATAGACGCCAAAATATACCAATGTTTTCAGTTCATAGATCACCCGAACAAGTTTCGGCGATAATGATGGTACACTGAGAGCCCGTAATGTCTGATAAACCAATTTCAGCTGATTGACACAGTCATTATTTTCCTGACAGAAATAATCTGCAAGTTCCAGAAAATAGCAGCCATAATAGGTCTTATCCAGATCCATGGCAAGTTCCCGGAAATAATTGCTGATATCTGCCTTCACTACCGTATAGGAACTGCGCCCCTCATACGCCTCAAAAGTTCCGAAGCAGAACAGGTTGGTCGCCGCCTGCAGAGAGCCTTTCGGTCGTCTGGCTCCCCGGGCAAAAGCTGTGATTTTCCCGCGTTCACGGGTTAAAATTGTAATTCTCTTATCGTATTCTCCCACCGGCATTGTGTTCAGGATCATTCCGGTCAGAATGCAGGTCTGCCCCATAAACGTTTCCACTTCTTCCCTTGCTGTTTATTCGTTGATATTATATCCAAAATTTTTCATCTGGACATCGCTGTCACGCCAGCCTTTGCGCACTTTTACCCAAAGACGCAGATTAACTTTGCACTCCAGTAATTTTTCAATCTCAAACCGGGCATTACTGCCGATTTTTTTCAGCATAGCACCGCCTTTTCCGATGATGATTCCCTTGTGGGAGTCACGCTCACAGATGATGGTTGCCTCAATATCTGTAATTCCGTTCTTTCTCTGTTTCATGGACTCAATCGTCACAGCGATACCATGCGGAATCTCCTCGTCCAATGCATGCAAAGATTTCTCACGGATGATCTCTGCTACGATCTGACGCTCCGGCTGATCTGTCACGGTATCCTCATCGTAAAACATTGGTCCATACGGCAGATATTTGAAGATCATATCAATGATCGTGTCAGTATTATCTCCATGTAATGCAGAAGCCGGAATGATCTCTGCGAAATCCAGAAGTTTGCGGTATGCATCGATAAACAGCAGAACTTCTTCTTTTTTTACCGTATCTGTTTTGTTGATGACAAGAATTACCGGCAAATTGGATTTGCGAAGCTGCTCGGCAATGTGCTGCTCTCCTGCACCGATAAAGGTACTTGGCTCCACCAGCCAGACAATGACATCTACATCCTGCAGGGTACGTTCTGCCACAGTCACCATGTACTCGCCAAGTTTATTTTTTGCCTTGTGGATACCCGGTGTATCCAAAAATACGATCTGTCCACGCTCTGCATCGGTATACACGGTCTGAATCCGGTTTCTTGTGGTCTGCGGTTTCTTGGATGTGATAGCGATCTTCTGGCCGATCAACTGATTCATCAGTGTGGATTTTCCTACGTTCGGTCTTCCGATCAACGTAACAAATCCGGATTTAAAATTTGCGTTCATGCGTTATCTCCTTGTATTTTATCACCTCAGATTCTACCCGTTTTATCCGCACGGATTACTAAGGGTAAAATCTGACTCATAATTATTTTTTATAATGTCTCTAATACATCAAACAGCTCTGACTCTTCTTTTAATTTGCCTTCGTTTCCGATGGCACAGATATAGCTGTGATCCAGTACCGCCTGCATGGTATCTGCAAGGTTTCTGATATCCTGCGGACAGGTGTGCAGTGCCTGTTCACGTTCTTTCTGAATCATCTCATACGTTACACCAGTCAGATAGGAAAGCAGGGATCTTCTGCCCTGGCTTAACGGTGTCAGAGGTGCATCCAGCTCACTGAAAGTTCCAATGACAAAACGTGTCATGGCACGCTCATCTGCATCAAAGTTTTTCAGATACTCCGGCACGCCACGATATACATCCAGTGTGCGTCCAAGGTTCGGATCACGATAAGACAGGAAACATACATCACCATTTCTGCCTACATTTGTGCCGCATCCATAAGCACCGCCTTTGACACGGATGTTCTGCCACAGATATTCATAGTTCATGATCACCTTAAATACACGCATTGCTCCATGGTATGCATAACCGTCCTGCGCATAATTTCCTGCCAGAGAAACATACTGAATCTGGGAAGCATCCAAAAATCCCTCGTTTTTCTGCTCCGGCAGGGAAATCTCTGCCATTTCTTTTGCGGTGTCCGCATACAAACCTTCTGTGATCTGTCCGGAAAGTGCTTTCAATGTTGCATAACCGGCTGCATCACTGGTCACACTTACTAAAAGATTCTGCGGCTGGAAGATCAGTCCACACACTTCCTGTAATTTTTTCACCAGATTTTGTTTTTCAGACTCAAAATTTGCCACGATGCGGTCTAAGGTTTCATAAAAACCAATGCCCTGAATGCTGTCCGCATATTTTGCACGTCTGGAATAACAGGATAATGCTCTGGTAGCAGAAATCACGTTTCCACTGTCACTGAGTTCATTGCGCAGTCTGGATTTTACCTGGGCCAACACCTCATAAATGCGCTTTTCATCTGTAAACTGTGTGGAAAGCATCATGCTCTTGATCAGTTCTACGCCGCGGGTCAGATTTGCTTCCAGCACTTTCAGACGCACTTCGTATTTTACCTGATAGTTATCTGCATGCTGTACATCTCCGGTCACATTTACTTCGTTGGAAATACCGCCGGTGTACAGATTTACTTCATCGGTAAAATCGGTATAGGAATACTCTGTCGTGTTCAGTTTGCCCATCAGTACTTTCAGGATTCCAAGGTATGGAATCAGTTCTTCGGAAATATGATGTGCATCAAAGAGCAGATCCAGATATACGATACCGTTGGTCTGATAATCATGCCACAGATACGGAACACCTGCGATGGTTTCCTCCGCATTTTTGTATGGCTCACTGGTCTGCTTCATATCCTCACGGGAAAGCAGTGGAATCGTCTCAAGCTGTTCCTGGGTGGATGGTTCTTCCTCGTATTTTTCCAGAGCCTTTGTCTCTTCCACCAGTTTTGCGATCTCTGTTTCGCTTAAGGACTCTTTATAAACCTGCAATTTTTCTTTTAAGGCCTGCTCTCTCTTGCCAGTCAGACCAATCTCCGGAACAACACGTACAAGAGAACAATGTGTGTTATCCAGTAAATATTTCTGGATCAACTGCTCGAAATAATCGGTATCCAACTGTTTTCTGAGGTAATCATAAACACCCAGTTCTTCAATATGAAGGAACGGTGCATTCTCATCGTACAGCCAGCTGTCCATAATCTGCAGACCGAACATCAGTCCTTTCGGGAAACGTCCGAAATCTGCTTCGCGGAACTTAAATTCAGAGCCATTGATGGCTGCCAGCAGCGTCTTTTTGTTAATGCCATTTTTCACCTGCTCCTGCAACACATCACGAATGATCTGCACGAATCGCTCCTGGTCAGAAGTATTGGCATGTTTTGCCACAACAGAGAAAATCGGCTGATATGTGCCGCTGTCATAACCACCGTAAATATCTGTACCGATACCTGCATCCAGAAGTGCCTGCTTAATCGGTGCTCCCTGAGTGCTAAGCAATGCATAATCTAAAATATCAAATGCAATATACTGCTCTCTGTTTAAATTAGTTCCAACTGTCCAGTTGCAAGACAGATAAGTATTATTTTCTGTGCTGTCTGTACTTGATATAGAATATGGGATTTCATGCTCCACTGGTGCCAAAAATGGTGCCTGCTCCGGAATCGCGGAATTCACATCGATTCTGTCATAGTGGCTTAAATATTCTTCATCCAGCCAGTTTAATTTTTCTACCACATCCATATCACCGTACAGATAAATCCAGGAGTTGGACGGATGATAATATTTGCGGTGGAAATCCAGATAATCTTCATATGTCAACTCCGGAATCACCTGCGGATCTCCGCCGGACTCGTTGCTGTACGGAGTATCCGGGAATAAAGAACGCAAAATCTCACGATCCAGCACGCCGTCTGCAGAAGAAAAAGCTCCTTTCATCTCATTATATACAACACCATTTAAGGTCAGCTCATCTTCCGGGCTCTTCAGCTCATAATGCCAGCCTTCCTGACGGAAAATATTCTGCTCTTTGTAAATATTCGGTGAGAAAACACTGTCCAGATAGACATCCATCAGATTTTGGAAATCCTTATCATTGCAGCTTGCCACCGGATAAATGGTTTTATCCGGATAAGTCATTGCATTTAAGAATGTATTCAGAGAACCTTTCACCAGCTCAATAAACGGATCTTTTACCGGGAATTTCTTACTTCCGCATAATACAGTGTGCTCAATAATATGAGGTACACCTGTACTGTCCATTGGCGGTGTGCGAAATGCGATGTAAAATACTTTATTGGCATCTTCGTTAGACATGACACAGATACGTGCACCACTTTTTTTGTGTACAAGCAGCATGCCATCTGAATGAATGTCATCCAGTCTTCTCTCCTCTCTGATCTCATAAGCGTTTAACTGACTCAATTCTGGTTTCAAATATCGTTTCCTCCAATTTCTTCTGCCCCTTGGCAGACTCTCTTTTTTATATAAATTCAATAATGCCCTCGGCATTCTTGCTGCGAAATGCACGTCATGCAACACATGACATATTCTTCTGTGCATCTCTACAAATCTACACTTTTAGTATTTTTTCCAGTATGTTTTATTCTTACACAATTTCTTCCAAAAGTAAAGAGGCTGTCCAACCGGACAGCCCCTTTGGGTCATTCTAATTTATACAAATAAATCAACCAAGGCGTGTAACGTTTGCAGCCTGTGGTCCTTTATCTCCTTCAATCACTTCAAATTCAACAGCCTCCCCATCTTTCAGCTCTTTGAATCCATCCATGTTCAGCGCGGAGAAATGAACGAAAATATCCTTTCCTTCTGCATCTGAAATAAATCCATAACCCTTTTTTGCATTAAACCATTTTACAGTTCCCTGTTGCATAAAATACTTCCTCCTAAAACATGCGCACAATCTGTGCAAAATTGACAAGTTAAACGTATCACACTTCAACATTTTTGTCAAGAAAATACGAAAGATCTGTCATCTGTTTAATCCTATGCCTGCGTTTTTTTTACTCTGCGCTGCTCCTTCTTACGTTCCAGATTGGATACAATGATGCAGCAGCTTGCATCTCCGGTAATATTGACAGTGGTACGTCCCATATCAAAAATACGATCCACACCGGCTACTAACGCAATACCGTCCACCGGAAGTCCTACGGAAGTCAACACCATAGCCAACATAACCATACCGGATCCCGGAACACCTGCAGTACCGATGGAAGCCAGTGTTGCAGTTAAAATAATGGTCATCATCTGTGGCAATGTCAGATGGATTCCGTAACAGGAAGCAATAAAGATTGCACAGACGCCCTGATAAATCGCAGTTCCATCCATATTGATGGTTGCGCCCAGCGGAAGTACAAAAGAAGATACTTCTTTTCTCGCGCCAAGTTTCTCCGCACACTCCATATTGATCGGCAATGTTCCTACGGAAGATGCACTGGAAAATGCAAACATGATTGCCGGAAGCATTTCTTTGAAAAAAGTTGCCGGACTTACGCCGCCCATTGTTTTTACCGCAATGGAATATACAACAACCGCATGAATAATATAGCAGATGTACGCTGCAAGCAATACCATAGCCAGTGATCCAATGATTGCCGCACCATTACTTGCTACTACCGGACAAAGCAAACAGAATACACCGATTGGAGACAATTTCAAGATCATCTCCATACATTTCATAAAAATCTCATTGATACTGTTGCATGCTTTGACGATTCCAATATTTTTCTCTCCAAGTTTGATAATGGAAAATCCAAGTAACAGAGCAATGACAATGACCTGCAACATGTTAGATTCCACCATCGGACTTATAAAGTTCGATGGAAATATATTTACAACCGTATCCATAGCCGATGTTTTTTCCGGCATCTCATAAGCCAGGTCTGTGGTTGCAATCACCGGGAAAAAACGTTGAAAAATATTTCCGCCCAACAGACCAATCGTGATTGCAAACGCGGTGGTACAAATGTAATACACTACCGTTTTCAGACCGATCGCACCTACTTTTTTGATATCCCTCATGGAAATGATTCCACACATAATGGAAAATAATACAATCGGAACAACAATAAATTTCAACAGATTCAGGAAAATCGTGCCAAATGGTTTGATATAATTTTCTGCAAAGGCTGCCTGACTCTGCATCAGCAGACCTACTCCAATTGCCAGAATCAATGCGATAAAGATCTGCATTGCCAATGGCAGTTTTTTCTTTTGTTTATTCATCTCTCACTTTTCCTTTCAGATATACGCTCTTAATAAACACACTGCCAATAACAATACCACATTCTGCACGCATTTTCTACAAAAATTTACTTCCATTTTACAATTTTGTGTTCAAGGTTATGAGCAAGTAGCGTGAGCGGATTTTGAATATCTGCCTGACTATTGAAAACTCTTCTTTTATGATTTCATTGACACCGAAACCTGTGGAAACGGAATCTCAATCTGATGCTCATCCAGAGCATATTTCACATTTTCCGTAATCCGCCATCTGGTCTCCCAGTAATCTTCGGTCTTTACCCAGACACGGATACCGATAACCACAGCACTGTCTCCAAGGCTGTCCACAAATACATGATATGGTTCTTTGCTGGTCATGCAGTTTTTCTCTTTCTCCAGCACATCGGAAATCACCTGTTTTGCCAGACGGATATCTGCATCGTAGGAAATACCAACGGTTATATCTATTCTTCGTTTATCCTGCTGGGTCAGATTCGTCAAACTGGAATTGGATAAACTACCATTTGGCAGGACAACCGTCTTATTATCTACTGTCAGAAGTTTTGTATAGCAAAGTTGAATTTCAGAAACCGTGCCTTCGTTTCCGTGGGTATCTTCCCGGATATAATCTCCCACCTTAAATGGTTTTAAAATCAGGATCAACACTCCACCTGCAAAATTGGACAGCGTTCCCTGCAACGCCAGACCAACGGACAGACCGACGGAACCAATGACTGCAATGACAGAACTTGCGGTGATACCAAACTTTCCAAGTACCAGCATGATCAGTACAAAATGCAGACCCACATTGCAGATATTATCCAAAAACTGTTTGACACCTTCATCCCAATTGGTTTTATTTAAAAATTTACGGATAAATTTCCGTACCAATTTAATCACTTTTCGTCCAACCAGCAAAACAATGATCGCAATGACCAATTTTACCAGAAAATCCAACATGGTCGGAAAGGAATCTTCAAAATATTTCACGATTGTATTCCATGACCAGAAGTTTACATTATCGGATACCACATCCGTCACTTCATCCGCCAGATTCTGCGATAATATAAATCTAAGCATATATTTGCTCCATTTCTTCTTAATATATTTTCTGTTTCATAACCCAAATTCAGAGTCAGAACGTTACTACGCATGACTCTGAATTTAAGTTTCTTTCAAAAATACACTCCATCTCCTTTTTATTACCCATATTTGATATCAGTTTACTCACTCAGGAGATGAATAAACAGCCCACTTCTTAATTTTGGTTCAAACCATGTGGATTTTGGCGGCATCAAAAGTCCTGCATCTGCTACCGCAAACAACTCTCCGATGGATGTCGGATACATGGCAAAAGCAACTTTTGCATCTTCGTGACAGCGCTTCTCCAGTTCTTCTGTTCCACGGATACCACCGACGAAATCAATACGCGGATCGGTTTTCGGATCAGCAATGTCAAGTATCGGTGTCAGCATCAGATTCTGCAATAAGGAAACATCCAATCCCTTCACCGGATCATCATTTCGATCCTCCGGTCGGACTTTACAGGTATACCATTGTTCCTTCAGATACATGGAAAACGTGCCTTTCTCCTGCGGATGTTTGTCATCAACAGTTAATTCGCTTACCTCAAAAAGTTCCTGCATTTTCTGTAAAAATGCATCCTCTGTCATGCCATTTAAGTCTTTTACCACACGGTTGTAATCCAGAATTTTTAATTCGCTCTCCGGAAACAGTACTGACAGGAAGAAATTGAACTCTTCTTCCCCGGTATAACCCGGATGCTCACTTCTGCGTTTTTCCCCTACTTTTACGGCAGAAGCTGCACGATGATGTCCATCCGCGATATAAATCTGATCAATGCCTGCAAATGCGCTACGAATTGCTGCGATATCCTCCGCTTCACTGATCACCCACACTCTGTGGCGAATGCCATCCGGAGAAGTAAAATCATATTCCGCTTTCTTCTCCTTTACCTTATTTACGATAGCTGTAATTTCTGCATTGTCGCGGTACGCCAGAAAGATTGGTCCTGTCTGTGCATCACAGATATCTACGTGGCGAATACGGTCTTGTTCCTTTTCCGCACGGGTATTTTCATGCTTTTTGATCACATTATTCTCATAATCATCGATAGACGCGCATGCGGTGATACCGGTCTGTGTCCGTCCATTCATGGTCAGCTCGTAAATATAATAACAAGCCTCTTTGTCCCGTATAAAATCCCCCTTTTCCATCATATCCCACAGGGTATCATGGGCTTTCTGATAAACCTCCGGCGCATAAGTGTCTACGGAATCGTCAAACTGTGTCTCGGCACGGTCAATTTTCAGAAAAGATTCCGGTTCCCGCAGTACTTCCTCTTTTGCTTCTTTTCGATTGTATACATCATATGGTAATGCAGCAATTTTCGCTGCTTTCTCTCTGCATGGGCGCACACATGCAAATGGTCTGATCTCTGCCATTTTATTTTCTCCTTTTGCAAAAAAAGCGTGGAAACAAAGCTGTACTCTCTGTTCCCACGCCGACTCAATGATCGTTATTTGATCACTCTTACTTTTAATACACCGTCAATTGCAGCCAGTTTTTCAACAACTTCTGCAGTTGCCGGAGCATCCAGATCCAGAAGTGAATAAGCATAGTCATTGCGGCTCTTGTTTGTCATGTCAGCAATATTGACACCTGCTTCACCTAATACAGATGAGTACTGACCGATCATGTTCTTGATGTTTTTGTGCAGGATCGCAATTCTTGCAACACCTGTGCACACACCCATGTTACAATCCGGATAATTTACAGAATGTGTAATATTTCCGTTCTCGATATAATCAATCACTTCCTGTACAGCCATTACTGCGCAGTTATCCTCAGATTCTGCGGTAGATGCGCCAAGATGCGGGATCACAATGCAGTTCTCCACGCCTGCTGTGGTCGGATTCGGAAAATCAACAACATATTTGCGTACTTTTCCTGCTTTTAATGCTTCAACCATAGCTGCTTCATCTACCAACGTATCGCGGGCAAAATTCAGAACGATGACGTTCTCTTTCATCATTGCGATAGCTTCTTTACTGATCATTCCTTTTGTGGAATCCAGAAGCGGTACATGAATTGTGATGAAATCACACTCTTTGTAAATATCTTCTACTGCCAGCACATGTTTTACTTTTGTAGAAACATTCCATGCTGCATTGACAGACAGATACGGATCATAACCAAGCACATCCATGCCCAGTGCTACCGCCGCATTGGCAACCTGCACACCGATGGCTCCAAGTCCGATGACACCAAGTTTTTTTCCTTTGATCTCAGTTCCTGCAAATGCTTTTTTAGCTTTCTCAGCTGCTTTTGCAATTCCTGCATCCTCTTTGTTCTCTTTTACCCAGTCGATACCGCCTGTGATATCACGGCTTGCAAGAAGCATGCCTGCGATCACCAGCTCTTTGACACCGTTTGCGTTTGCACCTGGTGTATTGAATACAACGATTCCCTGATCTGCGCATTTTTCCAGTGGAATATTGTTGACGCCTGCACCTGCGCGGGCTACTGCCAGCAGTGATTCCGGAAGATCCATATCATGCATTGCTGCACTACGCACTAATGCAACCTCTGCCGCATTGAAATCATCTGTTTTCTCATAGGTATCCGGGAATAATTCCAGACCGCACGCTGCGATCGGATTTAAGCAATGAAACTGAACCATTTTTGTTTCCTCTTTTCTTCAACTTTTTCAACTCAATTTTCCTGACTGGGACATCTCACCTTCTCAGTCAGCTTTTCGCCTTTTAGCAACACAATTTTCACATGACAAGATAGTTACCTGAATCCGTCAGTTTTCCTATCCCACATTCAAACTCAAATATGAATCACAAATTTACTTTGTATTCTCAGCCTCGAATTTCTTCATAAACTCAACCAATGCGATCACGCCCTCTTTTGGCATTGCATTGTAGATGGAAGCACGCATACCGCCAACGGTTCTGTGTCCTTTTAAGTTCTCCAGACCTGCTGCTTTTGCTTCTGCAACAAATTTTGCATCCAGATCTTTATCACCTGTTACAAACGGAACGTTCATCAGGGAACGGTCTTCTTTGCGGACAGTACCTTTGAACAGTTTGCTGTTGTCAAGGAAATCATACAGAATTGCTGCTTTCTCCTCGTTGCGTTTCTTCATCGCTTCCAGACCGCCAAGACTCTTGATCCATTTGAATACTTTACCGCAGATGTAGATGCCGTAACATGGCGGTGTATTGTACATGGAACCTTTGTCAGCCTGTGTTTTGTATTTCATCAGAGTCGGTACATAATCCGGCAGATCATCGCGGATCAGATCCTCACGGATGATCACGATCTGTACGCCGGCAGGTCCGATATTTTTCTGAACGCCGCCCCAGATCACGCCGTATTTCTCTACGTCCATCGGCTCTGACAGGAAGCAGGAAGATACGTCTGCTACCAGAGTTTTTCCTTTGGTGTTCGGCAGTTCATGATATACAGTTCCGTAAATAGTGTTGTTCTGGCAAATGTATACATAGTCTGCATCGTCATCGATTGGAAGATCGGAACAATCCGGAATATAAGTAAATGTCTCATCCTCAGAAGAAGCAATCTTTACTGCTTTTCCGTATTTCTTTCCTTCCTCATATGCTTTCTTTGCCCACTGACCTGTTACGATGTAATCAGCCACACCATTTTTCATCAGGTTCATCGGAACTGCGGAGAACTGTAATGCCCCACCACCCTGTAAGAATAATACTTTGTAATTGTCCGGGATATGTAATAAATCCCTTAAATCTGCTTCAGCCTCATCAATGATCTCCTGAAACATGGAAGAACGATGGCTCATCTCCATAACGGACATACCGCATCCACGGTAATCAAGCATCTCCTCCTGTGCCTCTTTCAGCACTTCTACCGGTAATACTGCCGGTCCAGCTGAGAAATTGTAAACTCTGCTCATTTTAAAACCTCCTGGATTTTCCTGCCATTGCAGGATTTTTTTATTATGAACACCTTCCAGGCGGCAAAGAGATTTCTCTCCCTGTACAGTGCCACCCGGATGCGTCATTTATCTGTTCTTCAGATCAGATTCATCAAATGCTTCGCTGATCGGTGCGCCAGGTGCTACCATCGGCCAAACATTATCATCACTGTCAATGATACAATCGATGAGTACCGGTGTCTCCATTTCCAGTGCTTTTGCCAGTTCTTCGGCAAATTCTTCCTGTGTCTTAGCACGCATGCCTGTGGCTCCCATAGCCTCAGCAAGTTTTACGAAATCCACACCATCGTTTAAGATCGTGTTGGAATAACGTTTCTCATAAAATAAGCCCTGCCACTGATGTACCATACCAAGTACCTGATTGTTGATGACAATCTGGATCAGTGGAAGCCGCTGACGGACTGCTGTGGCAATCTCGTTCATATTCATACGGAAACAGCCGTCACCTGCAATATTGATGACCTGTTTCTCCGGATTTGCTACCTGTGCGCCGATTGCTGCGCCAAGACCATATCCCATGGTACCAAGGCCACCGGAAGTCAGTAATGTACGTGGATTAGAGAATTTAAAATACTGTGCCGCCCACATCTGGTGCTGTCCGACCTCTGTAACGATGATGGCATCGCCCTTTGTCTGGCGGTATATCTCCTCCATAACAAATGGTCCGGACAATCCTTCTTTTTTATAGGTTAACGGATATTTTTCCTTGAATTCACCAATCTGCTGCATCCACTCTGTGTGCTCCTGCTGCACTAACAGATGGTTCAAACGTTTCAGAATTTCCTTGATATCCCCAATTACGCTGGCATCCGTCTGGATATTTTTGTTAATCTCAGCCGGATCTACATCAAACTGCAGAATCTTTGCGTTGCTTGCGAAGCGTTTTGCATCACCGATGACACGGTCGCTGAAACGAACACCAACTGCGATCAGCAAGTCACATTCACTTACACCGTAATTGGATGCTTTGGTACCATGCATACCAAGCATTCCGCTGTATCGGTCATTTGTTCCGTCAAATGCACCTTTTCCCATCAGGGAATCACATACCGGCGCATCTACCAGATTTGCAAATTTTGCAAGTTCTTCGCTGGCTCCGGAGATGACTGCGCCGCCACCCACAAAAATGTACGGTTTTTTCGCTTCACGGATCATAGCTGCTGCCTGCTCCAGATCTGCTTCTGTCATTTTGTCAACCTTACGCGCAACCGGCGGTATCTGCTGAAATTCAAATTCTGTTGTAGCTGCAGTAACATCTTTTGGAATATCTACCAGCACAGGCCCCGGGCGCCCGGTCTGGGCGATCCGGAAAGCACGACGGATCACGTCAGCCAGTTTATTAATGTCTTTTACAATAAAATTATGCTTTGTGATCGGTGTCGTGATACCTGCGATATCAATTTCCTGAAAGCTGTCTTTTCCAAGCAGCGGCACACCTACGTTACAGGTAATAGCCACCATTGGAACAGAATCCATGTAAGCAGTTGCGATACCGGTTACCAGATTGGTTGCACCTGGTCCGGAAGTAGCCAGACACACACCGACTTTTCCGGTGGAGCGGGCATATCCATCCGCTGCATGGGAAGCTCCCTGTTCATGGGACGTAAGCACATGGTGAATTTCATCGCTATGTTTATACAGTTCATCGTAAACGTTCAAAATTGCGCCGCCCGGATAGCCGAATACAGTATCCACGCCCTGCTCTTTCAAACATTCAATAACAATCTGTGATCCTGTCAACTGCATATGCTTTTGTTCCTCTTTTCTATCTAATCTTACCTTCTGATCTTATTTACCTGTTTTCAGAATAGCACCTGTGTTTCCAGATGTAACCATGGAAGCGTAACGAGCCAGATATCCTGTTGTGATCTTCGGCTCACGCGGCTGCCATTTTGCTTTTCTTGCTGCCATCTCTTCCTCAGAGATATCTACGTTCAGAGTATTCTCCGGAATGTTGATCTTGATGATATCACCTTCCTCTACGAACGCGATCGGACCGCCAACTGCTGCTTCCGGTGATACGTGTCCGATGGAAGCTCCTCTGGAAGCTCCGGAGAAACGTCCGTCTGTGATCAGAGCTACGGAAGAACCAAGTCCCATACCTGCGATGGCAGATGTCGGGTTCAGCATCTCACGCATACCCGGACCGCCTTTCGGTCCCTCGTAACGGATTACAACAACGTCACCCGCTACGATCTTGCCGCCTTTGATAGCTGCAATAGCATCTTCCTCGCAGTCAAATACTCTTGCAGGTCCTTCATGTACCATCATTTCCGGTACAACTGCGGAACGTTTTACAACTGCGGAATCCGGTGCAAGGTTACCTTTCAGTACGGCGATTCCGCCTGTCTTGCTATACGGATTTTCAACCGGACGGATAACTTCCGGATTTTTATTTACAACGCCCTGAATATTTTCAGCGATTGTCTTTCCTGTAACTGTCATGCAGCTTGTATCTAACAGACCGATTTTGTTCAACTCAGACATAACTGCTGACACACCGCCTGCCTCGTTTAAGTCCTCCATATATGTCGGACCTGCCGGTGCAAGGTGGCAAAGGTTCGGTGTCTTCTCACTTAATGCGTTTGCGATATCAAGGTCAATATCCACACCAGCCTCATGTGCGATAGCCGGAAGATGAAGCATGGAGTTTGTGGAACATCCAAGTGCCATATCCATTGTTAAAGCGTTCATGAATGCTGCTTTTGTCATAATATCACGCGGACGGATATCTTTCTTTAACAGTTCCATAACTGCCATACCTGCATGTTTTGCAAGTTTGATTCTCTCAGAATATACAGCCGGAATGGTTCCGTTTCCAGGAAGTCCCATACCGATCGCCTCTGTCAGACAGTTCATGGAGTTTGCTGTATACATACCGGAACAGGAACCACAGGTCGGGCATACTTTTTCTTCGTACTCTCTTACCTCATCCTCTGTCATAGTACCTGCTGCGTAGGAACCAACTGCCTCAAACATGGAAGAAAGACTTCTCTTTTTGCCGTGGATATGACCAGCCAGCATCGGACCGCCGCTTACGAATACAGTTGGGATGTTCAGTCTGGCTGCTGCCATCAGAAGTCCCGGTACGTTTTTATCACAGTTCGGAACCATAACCAGTGCATCGAACTGATGTGCCATTGCCATACACTCTGTGGAATCTGCGATCAGATCACGGGTAACCAGAGAATATTTCATTCCTGTGTGTCCCATTGCAATACCATCACAAACTGCGATTGCCGGGAACACGATCGGTGTGCCGCCTGCCATTGCAACGCCCATCTTTACAGCTTCCACAATTTTATCCAGGTTCATATGTCCCGGGACGATCTCATTATAGGAACTTACGATACCTACTAACGGTCTGTCTAATTCCTCCTTGGTATAACCAAGTGCATTAAATAAAGATCTGTGAGGTGCCTGCTGCATCCCTTTTGTAACATTGTCACTTCTCATTTTTTTACATACTCCTTTTTTATATTCTCTCGCAGATCAGATCGCCCATACGGCTTGTGCCAACCTGTTCTACGGCAGATTTCTTATCTTCTTCCTGCGGCATGATATCAATAGTACGATATCCGTCTTTTAATACCTGTTTTACCGCATTCTCCACTGCATCTGCTTCTTTGTCCAGATCAAAGGAATAGCGAAGCATCATTGCTGCGGATAAAATAGTAGCAATCGGGTTTGCAATGCCCTGTCCTGCGATATCCGGTGCGGATCCGCCACTCGGCTCATACAGACCGAATTTAGTATCATTCAGGCTCGCGCTGGAAAGCATACCGATGGAACCTGTTACCATACTTGCCTCATCAGAAAGGATATCACCGAACATGTTCTCTGTCAGGATAACGTCAAACTGTTTCGGATCTTTTACCAGCTGCATTGCACAGTTGTCTACTAACATATGTTCATAAGTAACTTCCGGATAATCCTTTGCTACTTCCTCTACGATTTTTCTCCAGAGTCTGGAAGAATCCAGTACGTTTGCCTTGTCAACGCTTGTTACTTTTTTGCGGCGTTTCATGGCAATATCAAAACCTTTGATCGCAATTCTGCGAATCTCGTTCTCAGTATATGTAAGGGTATCTACCGCTGTCACAACACCATCTACTTCGCTGGTCTTGCGGACTCCAAAGTAAAGTCCTCCGGTCAACTCACGCATGATCATCATATCAAAACCTGTACCGATGATGTCATCGCGCAGCGGGCATGCCTCCTTTAATTCCTCATAAAGATATGCCGGTCTTAAGTTCGCAAATAAGTTCAGGGACTTACGTAATTTCAGTAATCCGGCCTCCGGACGTTTCTCCGGTGGAAGTTTATACCATGGGGAAGTACTTGTATTTCCGCCAATGGATCCCATTAAAACCGCATCAGAATGCAGGGCCTGCTCAATGGCATGGTCCGTCAGCGGCTCTCCGGTCGCGTCAATGGAACATCCTCCCATTAAAATATCTTCGTACTCAAATTCATGTCCGAATTTGTCAGCCACACAGTTTAATACTTTCTGTGCCTCGGCTACAACCTCAGGACCAATGCCGTCTCCGGCAATGACTCCAACCTGATATTTCATTCTCTTTCTCCTCTCAAAAACAACTTTTTTGAGGTGATATCGCAAAACTTATGTTTTACGACGTCACTTACAATATACAAAAGAAGGGCAGTGATATCGACTGATATCCATGCCCACCCTCCTTTGTCTGATCTTTGCTTTTTTCAGTTTACTCTTCTACTGCGTCTTCAGCTTTTTCGATCTGTGCGATTGCAGAACGCTGCATCGGAATACGGCAGTTTTTGTTGTTGCCGAACTCTACGATAACGGTATCTTCATTGATATCGATCAGTGTGCCATAAAAGCCGCTGCTTGTAAGAACAGTATCGCCGACTGCCATTTTAGACATCATCTCATTTCTTCTTGCCTGTTCTTTTTTCTGCGGTCTCAGCATAAATACAAATACGAATACAAGTAAAACAACAATCCAGATGATTGTTCCCATCATACCCATTCCTGTACTGGATGATAATACGTTCATTTGATTTCCTCCTATTTTTCGATACTATTAAACATTCTACACAAAATGTAGCTTTTCTTCAACCCATTTCGCATATTTTTTATTTTTTTCCAGTTCACTCATCACATATAGTAAAGCGGATTGCGAATGTCCGCTTTACCAAAGTTAAAGAAGTATCGCTCGCAAGCGTGCTCTTTTGCGAATGGCGCGGGTGAACTTTTTCTTACTCCCCATGTTCCATGCGATACAGTTTCTCAGCTTTGTAATTCTGATAGTTACCTGCATCGATTGCATCGCGGATTTCTTCCATCATTGTATTATAGAAATACAGATTGTGAAGTACGCACAGACGCATACCAAGCATTTCCTTTGCCTTCAGCAGATGACGAATATAAGCTCTGCTGTAGGTACGGCAAGCCGGACACTGACATCTCTCTTCGATTGGGCGCATATCACGCTCGAACTTCTGATTAAACAGGTTCAGTTTACCAAAATTTGTATATACATGTCCATGACGTCCGTTTCGGCTTGGATATACACAGTCAAAAAAATCCACGCCGCGGTCTACTGCTTCCAAAATATTTGCCGGAGTACCAACGCCCATCAGGTAAGTTGGTTTGTCTTCCGGAAGATGTGGAACTGTCACATCCAGAATGTGATACATTTCCTCATGGCTCTCACCGACGGCAAGGCCGCCCACTGCGTAACCATCCAGATCCATCTCACTGATGCGTTTTGCATGGTCAATACGGATATCGTCAAAAATTGCGCCCTGATTGATACCGAAAAGCATCTGATTTTTATTGATGGTATCTTCCAGGCTGTTCAGACGCTGCATTTCTTTTTTACAACGATCCAGCCAACGTGTAGTACGATCAACTGACGGTTGAACATAACTTCTGTCTGCCAATGCCGGCGGACATTCGTCGAATGCCATAGCAATCGTAGAACCAAGATTAGACTGAATCTGCATGCTCTCCTCTGGTCCCATAAAAATCTTACGCCCATCTACATGGGAATGGAAATGTACGCCTTCCTCTTTGATTTTACGGAGTCCTGCCAGAGAAAATACCTGAAATCCGCCGGAATCTGTCAAAATTGGCTTGTCCCATACCATAAATTTATGCAGACCGCCAAGTTCCCTGATCAATTTGTCCCCCGGACGAACATGCAGATGATAGGTATTGGATAATTCCACCTGTGTCTTAATCTGCCGCAGGTCATCTGTGGATACCGCACCTTTGATCGCCGCTGCGGTTCCGACATTCATAAATACCGGTGTCTGGATAATTCCATGCACCGTTGTCACTTCGGCACGCTTTGCGCGTCCATCTTTTTTCAATAATTTATACATAAAAAGTTCCTTTCCTTTTTCATTGCGCTGTTTATAACTTTATCATATAATAAGATATGTGTCAAAAATACTTTTACAGTTCACTTATCACAGGTATTCAGTTATTGTTCATGCTTGCATGAAAAAATAACTGGATACCTAGTGATAAAGGGAGCGCCGTCTTATGAGCAAAAGCAGTAGCGCAGCTACGAAGAAGCCCGGAATGGGCGTTTTGCGAATGGCGCAGGTGAACTGCAATGTCTAGCAATAGAGGAGGAAATATTATGGCTGGTTCAAATACAGGAACTATTTTTCAGATCACCACATGGGGAGAATCCCACGGAAAAGGTGTCGGTGTCGTAGTAGACGGCTGCCCAAGTGGGCTTCCACTGTCCGAAGAAGACATTCAGATCTATCTTAACCGCAGAAAACCGGGGCAGTCCAAGTACACCACACCACGTACGGAGGCAGACCGGGTGGAAATTCTCTCCGGTGTCTTTGAAGGACGCACGACTGGCACACCGATCTCCATGATCGTCAAAAACGAGAATCAACACTCCAAAGATTATAGTGACATTGCCCGCTGCTATCGTCCAGGACATGCCGATTACTGTTTTGATGCAAAATATGGTTTCCGCGATTACCGCGGCGGCGGACGTTCTTCTGCCCGCGAAACCATCGGACGCGTTGCTGCGGGTGCCATTGCCGCAAAACTGTTAAAAGAAATGGGAATCTTCATTCTTACTTATACAAAATCCATCGGTCCGGTATCCATTGATCCAGGCCGTTTTGATGCTGCACAGATCAGTCAAAATCCGGTTGCCATGCCGGATGCGCAGGCTGCAAAAGAGGCACAGTTCTTTCTCGATCAGTGTATCGAAGCGCAGGATTCTTCCGGCGGTATCATCGAATGTGTGATCGATGGTGTCCCTGCCGGTATTGGTGATCCTGTTTTTGATAAACTGGATGCAAGTCTGGCAAAAGCAATTTTTTCTATTGGCGCAGTCAAAGGATTTGAAGTCGGAGACGGTTTTGCCGCTGCCACTGCCCGCGGCTCTGAAAACAACGATTCCTTTGTTCCACAGGAAAACGATCCGCTGACCAAGACCACCAATCATGCTGGTGGTATCTTAGGCGGTATCAGCGACGGATCTCCTATCGTATTCCGTGCTGCCGTGAAACCAACCCCGTCCATTGCACAGTTACAGCATACAGCAAATGCAGATGGCGAGGCTGTTGATATCAGAATCCGTGGTCGTCATGATCCGGTAGTTGTGCCAAGAGCCGTTGTTGTGGTAGAAGCTATGGCTGCTATCACGATTCTGGATCTGATGCTTCGCAACACTACCGCAAAGCTTGACAATTTAAAGAAAATCTATGAATAAAATATCATACTCACTTACTCATTAAGTTCTGTACACATAAAAAGGCTGCCATCAAAACCATTACGGTTCCGATGGCAGTCTTTTTCTCATTATTGTACTCGTGCCTTAGCTCTGAATAATTACAATTTATGAATAAAAATACAATTTGGCTGTTCGATCTTAATCGGTTTGGAATCCTGCAGGAAATACCGTTCCTCATAATCCATGTTATAAGTAAAAATCTCATTTGTCTCATGGCTGAGCACGATAAAATGCTTATTATCCGGCATAACCGCCAGCGCCTTTGGATAATCTCCGCTGGTCTTGCAATGAAAAAGCGGTGTTAGTACTCCTGTTTCCTTATCCACATCATAAATAATAACTGTATTGATACCTGCATTGGTTACAAACAGATGATTTCCATCCGGTGAAAATTCAATGCCAGATGCAGCTGCACGCTGTTTTTCGCCTGGTTCAGTGGTACTGATACGCTGAATCAGTTTAAACGGTTCTGTCTCACTGTTTCGCAGTTTCAGTTCATACACTTCAACAACATTGTCAATTTCGCACAATACATAAGCATATTTATGCTGACGGTCATAACGAAGCATCTTAGGACCACTGTCCAGTTCGCAACGAAGGATATCTTCCAGTTCCAGTTTGCTATGTTCTCTGTCAATCCGGTAAATTTTCACCTGATCCAGGCCACTGTCTACTGCGCAGACACACTGCTGATCCGGTGTCACCTTTACGCAGGTAACATGCGGCATAGAGCTGCGGTCTGTGATATTGACACCGATTCCTTTATGGAAAATTCCATCTGCAATCTCACCGATAGAGCCATCCTCATTCAGGTTCATCATGGTAATACGTCCGTCATGGTAGCCTGCCACAAACAGATAACGATCCTGCTCGTCCACTTCCAGATAGCATCCTCTCATACCACCTGTCCACACAGAATTGATTGGTTCCAGATCTCCATCTTCCAGAATACGGAAAGACTGCACACCTTCATCTGCAATAGAATAAAGAAACTTTCCGCTGGTAGAAACAATTAAATCAGACGGATTATTAATCGGAACCACCTTACGTTCTGTCATTTTTCCTTTCTCGGCATCCACATCAAAAATATGGATTCCCACACTGCTTCCGTGTGTATAAGTGCCGACATATGCCACATAACGATCTTTTGCCATGACTATTCCTCCTCTTTCCTACGCAATATGTCATAAAGTTCTGCTGCATGGTTGTCCTGCTCCGAAACCTCTGCCCCGGAAAGAGCACCATTTTCTGCCGCTGCAAGTTCGATATATAAAACCTGCTTCGGATGCGGCGCAGATTGCATCTCCTGCCCTTCTTCGTCCACGATTCTATGAACGACTACCGGAATATTTCTACCATCCGGCTTCATGATTTCAATCTGTTCCCCTACAGAAAATTTATTGCGCTGTTCGATACGGTATAATCCGTCTGCAGTGCATTCCCCTATAATGCCCAGATATGTGTACTCTTTTACATAAGTATTGTTGTCATAAATCTGAGCGCTTTCATCCGGTTTTCCGAAGAAAAATCCGGTTGTAAACTGACGATACGTGCAATTGGAAATCTGATCCAGATACCAGTCCATGTTTTTCTGATATAATTCCGGAGACTCCAGATAATCATCAATTGCCTTACGATACGTACGGGCTACGGTAGCCACATACAATGCGGTCTTCATACGACCTTCTATCTTGAAACTATCAATTCCACTGTCGATCAGCTCCGGAATATGCTCGATCATGCAAAGGTCCTTAGAATTAAAAATATAGGTGCCACGTTCATTCTCATAAACCGGCATATATTCTCCCGGTCTGGTTTCCTCCACGATGGCATATTTCCAACGGCATGGATGCGTACAGGCCCCACGGTTGGCATCACGACCGGTAAAATAATTGGACAGCAGGCAACGTCCGGAATAAGAAATACACATGGCACCATGAATAAATGTCTCCATCTCCAGATCTGCCGGTGCTTTCTCCCTGATTTCCTTTAACTCTGCCATAGACAGTTCTCTGGCAGTTACAACACGGCGTGCACCGAGCTGATGCCAGAACTGATATGTTCCATAATTTGTATTGTTTGCCTGGGTACTGATATGGATATCAATCTCCGGACATACTTCTCTGGCAATCATAAAAACTCCCGGATCTGAAATGATCAGTGCATCCGGTTTAATTTCTTTTAATTCCTCAAAATAAGCTCTTACTCCGCTCAGATCGCCATTATGAGCCAGAATATTTGCTGTAATATATACTTTTACATCATGAGCATGTGCAAATGCGATTCCCTCCTGAATCTCCTCCATGGAAAAGTTTTTCGCTTTGGCTCTAAGTCCAAAGGCTTCTCCACCGATATATACTGCATCTGCACCAAACACAACCGCTGTTTTTAATACTTCCAGACTGCTTGCCGGAATTAATAATTCTGGATGTTTCATGAAATGCTCCTTACTCTTTTTTCTGTTATTCCTTCTTTACACTGACAGTCACACCATCCCCAACCGGTAATATTGCAGTAGTCAGGTTTTCGTTGTGGGTCAGTTCATATAGATACTCCCGCATTCTCTTGTGGATCGTACGGTTTCTTCTGGTCACTGCATAATGGGACTCTATGATATCTCCGTCCTGCAGTACGTTATCTGATACAAGAATACCACCCTCTGCCAGTAAACGCAAGACATCATCAAAGAAATGGATATACTGCCCTTTAGCCGCATCCATAAAAATAAAATCATATGGTTCCTGCAGTGTCTTTAACACTTCTGCAGCATCCCCCTCCAGCAGTGTGATCATCTGATCCCGTCCTGCTTTTGCAAAATTCTCTTTTGCAATCGGAATGCGCTTTTCATAGTTTTCTATCGTAGTGATCTCACAGTCCACCGGATTATATTCCGCCATCAACAAAGCCGAAAATCCGACTGCAGTGCCTACTTCCAGTATCCGCACCGGGCGTTTCATCGCCAGCAATAATTTTAACAGGTTCTGCATTTCCCGGCGGATAATCGGTACATAATCTGCTTTTGCTGTTTTTTCCAATTCTTCCAGAAACGGCGTATTTCCCGTATTGAGAGAATTGATATATGTCACAAATCTTTCATCAACAATCATAGTCTAACCTGTACCAGTATCTTATTCTTCATACAGAATTGCTTCAAAATTCAGGCATCCAAGCAGTTCCTTATTGATCTGCTGAATGATACGGCAGACTGCAACTTCCGCTGCCAGATATTCGCCCAAAAGCGGATCTTTGTATACATCTGCGTATTCCTGTTCCAGACGGTCTGCTTCAGTAAACAGATCAATCTGATCTTTGCTGTTCTGTAAAAAATAATTTTTTCTTCGAAATTCATGAAGTCTGTGCTCTTTTTCAGGATAGTGATGCACTTCCTCCCGGATCTTCTGATACCGGCAGAAAGCGTCACTGTTCTGCAGCGCAAGCCTCAGTTCCTCGATGCTTGTATTTAAATCCATTTTCTCTTACACTTCCATGATAATTGGAATGATCATCGGACGACGTTTTGTCTTTTTCCATACAAATTCACCCAGTGAATCTTTGATCTCTGTCTTGATCTTTCCCCAGTCTGTGATACCGCGGTCAGTCAGATCTGTTACATGCTCATTCAAAAGATGCTGTGCCTCATCCATCAGGCTCTCAGATCCACGCACGTACACAAATCCACGGGATACGATATCTGGTCCTGCCAGAAGCTGTCCGGAGCCGCCCTGCAGTGTCAGAACAACAATGATGATACCATCTTCTGCCAGATGCTGACGATCACGCATAACGATATTTCCGACATCGCCGACACCAAGGCCATCGACAAATACAGAGCCAGCCGGAACTTTGCCAACTACTTCTGCGCCGTCTTCATCGATTTCCAGCACATCTCCGGAAGAGATCATCAGAATGTGCTCTTTGTCCATACCAAGTTCTGCTGCTACACCAGCCTGTGCTTTGCGGTGTTTGAACTCACCATGCACCGGAATTGCGTATTTCGGATGAAGCAGGGAGTAGATCAGTTTGATCTCTTCCTGGCATGCATGTCCGGATACGTGAGTATCCTGGAAAATAACATCTGCGCTCTGGCGGTACAGATCGTTAATGATTTTTGAAACCGCTTTTTCATTTCCCGGGATCGGATTGGAACTGAATACAATCAGATCGTTTGGCTGAATCTTCACTTTGCGGTGAATGCCGTTTGCCATACGGGACAGCGCTGCCAGCGGCTCACCCTGACTTCCCGTTGTGATCAGAACTGTTTTCTCATCCGGGTAATTTTTCAACTGGTCCACTTCGATCAGTGTATTGTCCGGAATGTTCAGATAGCCAAGTTCGGATGCAATGGAAATAATATTGACCATGCTTCGCCCTTCTACCACTACCTTACGTCCAAATTTATATGCGGTATTGATGATCTGCTGCACACGATCCACATTGGATGCAAAAGTTGCAACAATGATTCTCTGATGTGTGTGATCACTGAAAATACTCTCAAATGTTTTTCCGACCTTTCGCTCTGTCATGGTAAATCCAGGGCGTTCTGCATTGGTACTGTCGCACATCAGCGCAAGTACGCCTTTTTTACCGATCTCTCCAAAACGCTGCAGATCAATGGCATCTCCGTAAACCGGTGTGTAATCAACTTTAAAGTCACCGGTGTGTACCACGGTTCCTGCCGGAGAATAGATGGCCAGTGCTGCTGCATCCTGAATACTGTGGTTTGTCTTGATAAATTCTACACGAAAGCATCCAAGATTGATATGCTGTCCGTATTTGACCACTTTTCGTTTTACTTTATTGAGCATATTGTGCTCTCCAAGCTTGTGATCGATAATGCCGATGGTCAGCTTTGTCGCATAGATCGGCACATTGATCTCACGCAACACATAAGGAAGTGCTCCGATATGATCCTCATGACCGTGAGTGATAAAAAATCCTTTTACACGATCGATATTGTCTTTTAAATATGTGATATCCGGTATACACAAATCGATACCATACATATCATCTTCCGGGAATGCCAGACCACAATCCACCACAATAATACTGTCTTCGTATTCAAAGGCAGTAATATTCATTCCGATGGCTTCCAGTCCGCCAAGGGGAATGATCTTTAATTTAGATTTTTTTGTATTTGCCAAAAATTCGCACCTCCTGTTTTATTTCCGTTCTCATTTTATCTCAGTTGGAGTTTGAACTCCCACTGAGATAAATGCTCCGCAAGGATGTGCAGTGATTCTGAGAAGAATATGTCAGCTTATACAGACCAGAATCACGCACCAAGTCTCACGTACGTTCGACTTGAAATTTTACATTTCAATGTCCACGTCATCCAGCATCTCTGCAAAAACTTTGGAGATTGCATTTAACTCCACATCATCCTCCACCATTGCATAGATGACCTCTTCGTCTTCTGTCAGTACTTCCTTCAAAATATATGCAACAGAATCCTCATCTTCTTCCTCAGCCGCAAGAAGATAAGTCGTTCCATTGATACATGTCTGCTCTAAAAGGTACAATTCAAGATTTTCCTGATTCTCCGGATCTGTAAAAATAATTTTGTCCATTGCACTTTCTACCCTTCCGTGTGCTGTCTGCTCTGATAATCCAGATATCCCTGTAAAATAAAAATGGCAGCCAGCTCATCCACATACTCTTTTCTGTTCTCCCTACGGATTCCAACCTGCATCATAGTACGGTCTGCTTCTACGGTGGTCAGTCGTTCATCCCAGAGCACTACCTCAAGCCCGGTACGCTTCTCCAGCATCTCCTTGAACTCAAGTGTCTTCTCACATCGTTCGCCCTCTGTGTTGTTCATATTTTTCGGAAAACCAAGCACGATTTTTCCTACTTCATATTCCTCTTTCAGTTCATTGATCCGTGTCAGTGTCTGGCGTAGCTTTCCAGGTGCCTTTCGCCGCACGATCTCAATTCCCTGGGCAGTCAAAAACAAGGGGTCACTGATTGCAACCCCAACCGTTTTTGAACCGAAATCAAGTCCCATGATTCTCATACATTTGTCCTAATCCCATCCATGCTTTGCAACGTAATCTTTCAGAACTTCTTCCACCAGTTCATCACGTTCCACTTTCATAATCAGACTGCGGGCATTTTTATAACTTGTAATATATGTCGGATCTCCGGACATAATGTATCCCACGATCTGATTGATCGGATTGTATCCTTTCTCTGCCATCGCCTTGTATACGATTTCCAGAACATCACCGATTTTTAATTCCGGTGCTTTTTCAACTTTAAAATATTGTGTACTGCTTAAGTCCTGCATAACTTGTACCTCTGTCGTTAAAATATATCAATATTTATTCTAATATAAATAAGGGAAAAATTCAACCTTCATTATCCGGTTCGCCAGGTTTTCCTCCGTCGGCACCCATACTTTGACATATTCCGGGGTCAGTCCTTCAAAATAGCGCACGCCATCCACTTCCACCGGTTCCTCAAATAATACGGACACTTCTTTTCCTTTATAATAATCAATAAATTCTTTTTTCTGCTTTTCTGCCAGCTCCATCAGTATTCCACTGCGCTCCGCTTTGACGGATTCCTTGATCTGATCCGGCATAGATGCAGCAACCGTTCCATTTCTCTTGGAATATTTAAAAACATGTACTTCGTAAAAATCTACTTTTTTCACAAAGTCACAGGTCTCCTTAAATTCTTCTTCTGTCTCTCCCGGGAATCCAACGATAATATCTGTGGTGATTGCCGGATGTTCATAATACTGACGCAGCAGGTCACATTTTTCCAGATATTCTTCCGGTGTGTATCTGCGGTTCATTCGTTTTAAGACAGTGCTGCTTCCGCTCTGCAGGGACAGATGGAAATGCGGGCATACTTTTGGCAGTTTCACCAGCGCCTGCACAAAATCTTCTGTGATGATACCCGGCTCAAGTGACCCGAGGCGAATACGTTCAATGCCATTAATCTCATGTAACGTCTGAATCAGCTCCAGCAGGCTGCTGTCGCAGTCGATACCGTAAGAACTTAAATGAATACCGGTCAGCACCAGTTCCTGAAAACCATTTTCTGCCAGTCTACGGGCCTCCACAGCGACATCTTCCAGCTTTCGGCTTCTGACTCTGCCACGGGCATACGGAATGATACAGTAACTGCAAAACTGATTACAGCCGTCCTGTACCTTTAAAAATGCACGGGTATGCTCTGACGGATGGATCACCGTCAGTTCTTCGTATTCCTGTTTTGTATGATTAATATCCAGCACACCTTCCTGCGCTGCGCCATGGTCTGCCTCATAGGCTGCCAGCATTGCAAGAAGATCCTGCTTTTTATTGTTTCCGATAATAATATCAATGGCCGCATCTGCTTTCGCCTGCTCCGTGGATGTCTGCACATAACATCCTGCTGCCACAACGATCGCATCCGGATTCATTTTCTTTGCTTTATGAATCATCTGTCTGGATTTGCGATCCGCAATATTCGTCACAGAACAGGTATTGATAATATACACATCTGCTCTGTCATGGAAAGGCACGATCTCATATCCTGCCTGCTCCAACATTTGCTGCATTGCCTCTGTCTCATATGAATTCACTTTACATCCAAGGCTGTGTAATGCCGCTTTTTTCATTGTTTCAACTCCTATATTGTATTGACTTTTTCATAATTTGAAGTTACTATTGAATAGAATAAATTATATTTTTTCAGGAGGGCTGGTAAATGAAAACAGTACAGATTTCTTTAAATTCCATCGATAAGGTAAAAAGCTTTGTCAATGCAATTACTCAGTTCAATTTCGACTTTGATCTGATTTCCGGAAGATATGTCATCGATGCAAAATCCATCATGGGTATCTTCAGTCTGGATCTGTCCAAACCGATCGACCTTGCAATTCATGCAGGTGACACAGATATGGGCGAAATCATGGAAGCATTAAAACCTTATCTTGTATAATTCTATCCAAAGAAAATGAAACATACTTATTTTCAAAACCAGATACCGGGAAAAATCAAAGCGATTCTTTCCCGGTTCTTTATTTGCCAGAAAATCACACTGAACTTTCTGGCAATCAAAAAACACTTTCTGCAAACAATGCAAGTTTTTATATTTCTCTGCACCTCAATACAATATATAAATCGTCCTTTTTTCTATTCTTACTCAATAGCCCGATTTTTTCTATTCTTCACAAACGGTAATTGTCTCTGTTGTCTCAATCGCTGTCTGCATCAGTTCATCAATTTTTTCATTCAGATGCTGTTCAGAACGCTCAATGATCTTCAGATTCGGTTTTGTTACCGGATGTTTTGCAACGAAGATCGTACAGCAGTCCTCAAACGGCTGAATGGATGTCTCATAAGTATCAATTTTTTCAGAAATTGCAATAATATCGTTTTTGTCAAAACCGATCAGCGGACGGTATACCGGCATGTTGCATACTGCATTGGTTGCTGCCAGTGACTGCATGGTCTGGCTTGCTACCTGTCCGATACTCTCACCGGTGATCAGGCCAAGGCATCCGGACTCATTCGCAAAATGTTCTGCAATCTTCATCATATAACGACGCATGATGATGGTCAGCTGATCATGCGGGCATTTGTCATAAATATAAAGCTGAATATCCGTAAAGTTTACGATATTTAATTTGATCGGACCGCTGTAACGGGATACGATTTTAGCCAGATCGATCACTTTCTGTTTTGCACGCTCACTTGTATAAGGCGGCGCATGGAAATAAGTAGCCTCAATGGTAACACCACGCTTTGCGATCATATAACCTGCTACCGGACTGTCGATACCACCGGACAGAAGCAGCATTGCTTTCCCTGCTGTTCCAACCGGCATACCGCCCGGTCCCGGAATGATCATGGAATAAATATTTACCTGAGAACGAATTTCCACGTTCAGCATGATATCCGGGTGATGTACATCAACTTTCATCTCCGGATAAGTGTCCAGAATGATCTCTCCAAGGTCTGCATTGATCTCCTGGGAATTTTTCGGGAAGTTTTTCCGTGCTCTTCTGGAAACCACTTTAAAAGTCTTATTTTTGTCCGGATATACGTCATCCAGATATTTTAATACATCTTTTGCCAGCTGGTCAAAACCATTCTCCTCCACTCTGACTAACGGGCAGATACCTACGATACCGAATACTCTTGTCAGGGCAAGCACTGCCTCATCGTAATCATAATCGCCTTCAGCATCTACATAAATTCTTCCCTGCTCTCTGGAAACGGAAAAATTTCCGTCTACCGGCTGCAGGGCATGTCCGATCTGTTTCATTAATGCTTCTTCAAATACGTAACGGTTTTTTCCCTTAATACCGATCTCACCATATTTGATCAAAAATGACTGAAACAACATAAATTTGTTTCTCCTCTCTCTAATGTCTTCTATATCTACGCAGCATCGGAAGCAATTCTTCCAGAACGCTGTAAGTATAATCCAATTCTTCTTTTGTCGTCTCCGGGCAAAAACTGAACCGCAACGTGGATTCCTGGTGCGCATGATCCAATCCGATATTCAGCAAGGTGCTGGACAGGGACGGATGATTGGAAGAACATGCACTTCCCGCGGACACATAAATATTGCGATCCTCCAGCGAATGAAGTAATACCTCAGAACGCACGCCCAAAAAGCTTGCACTGACAATCTGCGGCGCACTATCATGGTCTGTCTTTCCGTTGATAGTCACATTTTCAAGCTGCTGCAGCTTTTCAGCAAAATATGATTTTAACTCATACAGGTATTCCACATTCTCCTCCAAATTCGCATACGCTTCTGCAGCTGCCACACCAAGACCTGCAATTCCCGGCACATTAATGGTTCCGGAACGCATGCCCTTCTGCTGATCTCCGCCAAAGGAAATCGGACGAATCTTGGTCTTGTCTTTGATATATAAGAATCCAATACCTTTCGGTCCGTGAATCTTATGTCCACTGACAGAAAGCAGATCAATATGCATCCGTTTCGGAATGATCTGAAACTTTCCATAAGCCTGAATCGCATCCACATGAAATACCGTAGCCGGATTGTGATCTTTGATAATTTTTCCTGCTTCCGCGATTGGCTCTAAAGCACCGATCTCATTGTTTACCATCATCATGGATACAAGAATCGTGTCTTCCCGCAGTTCCTGCTGCAACTGTTCCAATGAAATCTGACCATTTGCGTCTACCGGCAGATACGTGATCTCAAATCCTTCTTCCTCCAAAAAACGCATGGTGTTTTTCACGGATGCATGCTCTACACTGGTGGTAATGATATGTTTACCTGCACGCTGATTCGCCAGTGCGGTACCAATAATCGCCAAGTTATTGGACTCTGTTCCACCGGAAGTGAATACAATTTCCTTGTCCTGACAACGCAGGGTTTTTGCTATGGCAGTGGCTGCCTCTTTGACATATTTTTCCGCTTCCACGCCTTTCATATGCATGGAAGACGGATTTCCAAAATCCACCGTCAGTGCTTCTACCATTTTATTTTTTGCAGCCTCCGAACATCTCGTGGTGGCTGAATTATCCAGATATGCTTCCATTGTCAGCATTCTCCCTCCGTTTTTTCTTCCAGTTCCAGCATCAGCATGGACATGGTACAGATTGCTGCCGTATCCGTACGCAGAATTCTTTTTCCAAGGGAAAGTACCTCTGCATCCTGCCGCAAAAGTTCAATCTCTTCCTCAGAAAAACCACCTTCCGGACCGATAAACACACTGATAGACTGTCCCGGTTTCACCTTTTTTAACGCCTCTCTGGTTGCTTCCATACCGCGCTCATTTTCGTAAGGCACCAGGATCATATCCTGTTGTTTTGCATATTCTACGGCTTCTTTGAAGCTTATTACAGTATGCACTTCCGGGATTTTACTGCGTTTGGACTGTTTTGCCGCGCTCTCACTGATGGCCTGCCAGCGTTTTACCTTATTGCCTGCCTTTTTTGCATCCAGTTTCACGACACAATATTTCATTGCCACCGGAACAATCTCATGTACACCAAGTTCCACAGATTTCTGAATGATATACTCCATGCGTTCACCCTTTGGCAGCCCCTGAAACAGATAAATCCGTGATGGAAGTTCTGTATCCGGTGCTTCCTCATCCAGAATATCTGCCTGCACGAAATCATCTGTCAGCTCCGCAATTTCGCAGAACATATCCCGGGAACTGCTGCTAACCCGGATTTTTTCACCTGCGCGCATACGCAGCACGTTTTTAATATGATTCACATCACTTCCGGTGATAGTCACATATTCTTTGCCAATCTGGCAATCATCCACAAAAAACTGATACATGCTTATTTCCTCGCTGTGATGCTGACCCATTCACCCTGATGTGTCACTTCCAGAACTGTCATGCCTGCTTTCTCAATGGCTTCTCTTACTTCGTTCTCCTTGAAATCAATGATTCCGGAAGTAATGAATACACCGCCTTTTTTCAGGCGTGCCGGAATGACCGGTGCCATCGGAATAATAACGTCTGCTAAAATATTTGCAACAACAACATCATATTTTTCTGTACCGACTTTTTCCTGAAGTTCTGTATCATCAATCAGGTTTCCAACGTAAAAATCACCCTGCTCTCTGCTCAGATGATTTACCTCAAAATTCTCATAAGTTGAAGTAATGCAATCCTCATCAATATCTGTGCCGGTCAGATGACCTGCTCCAAGTTTCAGGCTCACGATAGACAGAATACCGCTTCCGCATCCGACGTCCAGTACTTCATCACCATTTTTCATATATTTACGAAGCTGGTGAATGCAAAGCTGTGTGGTCTCATGCTTGCCGGTTCCAAAGGAAATACCCGGATCGATCTCAATCAAAATTTTGTCCTGATCAGCCTGATCCAGTTCTTCCCAGGTCGGTTTGATGAGAATGTCATCAATGGTAAAAGAATGAAAAAACTCTTTCCAGTTGTTCATCCAGTCAATATCCTCTGTCTCACTGCTTGTAATCTTACCGCTTCCGATATTTACATAACTGCGCATTTCTTCCAGTGCTTCTGCTACATCTTTTAACTTCTCACTGTGATCCTCACCTGCTTCCAGATAAAAGCTGACATAACCAATGCCCTGATCTGGTGGCAGTTCCGGCAGAATATCAATAAACATTTTCGAAGTATCGGATTCGGATAACGGCACATTATCTTCAATCTCAATACCTTCGATGCCAAGGTCTGCCAACGTACTGCTGATATAATCCTCCGCTTCTGTGGTGGTTTCAATCGTATATTTATCCCATTTCATCGTACATATTCCTCCATACAATTTATGTCAATAGTTCCGAACATGCCAATTAGTCCTGCAGCAACAGGACTAATCAATGCATAGATATTCTCAGATGTGAGATACCCACACCCACATCTGATATAGCCTCCGGCAGATTGCAGAGATACACAGCTGAAATATATCATACATTGTACGATATGCATCTCGCAGCAAGAATGCCGAAAGCATTCTTGAATTATATTACCCTATAACCCCATCATTCGACAAGAGTTTTTTTATTTTATCCTCTGCGGAAGCGATCCAGCATCATAAAAATTTCTTCTTTTCGCGGATACGCATAACCGCAGGAAAGGGTTCCATCCACAAAAGCTGCCATTCCTTTTTTCTCAAGCAGACTACTCATTTCTGCAACCAACGCCTGCATTTCCATAGAAAATGAACCTTTTTTCATGATATATTTCATAATTACAGCCAGCGCTGCCGTCTGCTCCGTATCGATCAGCTGCTCCACATAACGCAGATCTACCATATTGTGGTCGATGGAAAAACCATCGGTTCCCATTACTTTTGTCTTGATCCGTTCTTCCCTGTCACCTCTGCCATGTCGTTTTATCTTTCGCTCCATCACAAACATACGTTTTTCCGCAGGAAGTGTAAATGGCTCTGTATTACTGCTAAAATCCACGGAAGGATATTCCGGCAATAATTCCTGTATTTTCGCTTTCACATCTCTCGGACGATACGCATCCATCTGAATAATGGTATCTGCCGCATGGAAAAAGGCCCCACTGCTACCCGCAACCAAAATCGTGGAAATACCAGCTTTTTCATACAGATCACGTACTCTCGCGATAAACGGTGTGATCGGTTCCTGTTCTCCGCTGACCACACGCTGCATAAAGGCATCCCGCACAAGAAAATTTGTTGCAGAAGTGTCTTCATCAATCAGAAAACAACTTGTGCCCGCTTCAATCCCTTCCATGACGCCTGCCGCCTGCGACGTACTTCCGCTGGCATCTTCCGTAGAAAAACAATGCGTATCTTTTCCATTTGGCAGATCATGGATAAACAGGGACAAGTCCAGATTGGATACCGCACGGCCATCTTCTGCCCGCAGCTTCAGCGCATCGTCTCTGGTAATGACATACTCTCTGCCATCGCCTTTTACATGATTGTATACACCCTGTTCTAACGCCTGTAACAACGTGGATTTTCCATGATAGCCACCGCCAATAATCAGGGTCACGCCTTCCGGGATTCCCATACCGCAAATGCTGCCGCCATATGGCAGATCAATGGCAAGTTCCATACTCTTTGGAGATTTAAATGCCACTGCATCTTTTAACGGCTGACTGGACACACCACTCTTTCGCGGCAAAATGCTTCCGTTTGCACAGAAAGCTACCAGTTTTCGTTCCTCTAATACTTCACGAATCCTCTGCTGATTTTCTGCCAATTCATAGGTTTCCTGAACCTTTGTTTTGTCCCACGCCTGATAAACCAGACATTTTTTCACGATCTGTGGAAGAAAATCCAGTAAAATCTTCTCTAGTTCCTGTGCGTTAATAGTACGTCCGTTTGCCGGAAACCCGACTTCGAATCGTACAATCAATGCTATATTGTTAACTTCCACTGCTGTCCGGCGCATAACCTCCGCTCCTGGTCTGCTGGTGGAGATCAATCCACTTTTTCCGGATCCTTTTGCCTTAAAACTGTACTGATCTAATGCTGTCGAAAACTTACGCAAGATTAAATCTTCCAATGCCGTTTTCGTATATCTTTTTTCAAAATATTTTTCCGGAAATCCTGCTTTTTTCAATGGAAGTTCTACATGCAGGGAAGATGGTGCCGCAAAAGGGTCTCCCTGCACATGGTCAATAGACAGCACAAAGTCACCGAAGGTATAACTTCCCCTCAGTGACTTATATGCCGGATAACTTTTTCGATGAATTGATTCTAATTTATTTTTTAAATCTATTTTATTATACATCCGTAATCCTATATTATTTTCAATCCGTTTTTCGTTTCTGTAATCATCCGGTTTTCTATCATCCAGATTTACTCTAAATTCCTCATTTCAGATGATTGCGATATCAATTATTTACAAGAACTAATCTTCTTTTTTATTGAAGAATCCTCTCTTTTTATGATGTTTCTCCTGTTTTACGCCTTCTTCTGCGCCTGTATGAAGGGTATCACCGGATACTGCATCAAATGCACGCAATGCTTCTTTCGCCTCTGCACTCAATGATGTCGGAACCTGTACCACCAGAGTAACATACTGATCACCACGAATATTTTTGTTACGCAAAGAAGGGACACCTTTGCCTTTCAGACGGATTCTTGTATCAGTCTGTGTACCAGGTTTTACTTCATAAATAACATCTCCATCTACAGTGCTGATTCTTGTCTCGCCACCTAACACTGCCTGTGCAAAGGAAATCGGTGCAGTTGAATAAATATTCATATCCTGACGCTGGAAGATCGGATGTGAGGATACAATAACCTCTACCAGCAGATCGCCACGTGGTCCTCCATTGACACCCGGCTCACCCTTTTCACGGATACGAACACTTTGTCCATTGTCAATTCCGGCAGGAATAGAAACTTTAATTTTCTTTCTGCTGGCAGTATAACCGGTTCCGCGGCAGGACGTACATTTATCTTTGATGATCTTTCCGGATCCATTACATTCCGGACAGGTCTGAACGTTCTGAACCATGCCGAACAGAGACTGCTGAGAAAATACAACTTTACCTTTTCCGCCACATTTTGTACAGGTTTCCGGAGAAGTTCCCGGTTTTGCTCCTGTTCCGCCACAGGTGGTACACTCATCTTTCAGTACCATATCAATTTCTTTCTCACAGCCAAATACTGCTTCCTCAAAAGTGATGCGGACACTGGTTCTTAAGTTAGCACCTTTCATCGGACCGTTGGATGCGCCTCTTCTGGAACCGCCACCAAAGAAATCACCGAAAATGTCACCAAACATATCACCGAAATCCATGCCTGAGAAATCAAATCCACCGGCTCCGGCACCGCCTGCTCCGCCGTCAAATGCAGCGTGGCCAAACTGATCGTACTGTCTTCTTTTCTCTGAATCACTTAATACCGCATAAGCCTCAGAAGCCTCTTTGAATTTTGCTTCTGCCTCTTTGTCTCCCGGGTTTGCATCCGGATGATATTTTTTGGCTAACTGACGGTATGCCTTTTTAATTGTGGCATCATCTGCGCTGCGGTCTACGCCAAGCACCTCATAATAATCCCTTTTCTGTTCTGCCATATCTGAACTCCATCCCTTATGTTTTGATCTGTTTTTGTATCTTTTGATCTCACGAAGGTCAAACATTCCCTTCTGAGATTAATCCAACAATGCACCAGAAGGCATTCTGCCCTCTGGTGCTTTATTTATCAATTTGCATTTACTGCTACAAACTGCATGTGTTCAAACCTGATTAAACCTCTTTGTAATCAGCATCTACCACATCATCATCAGAGCCGCCTGCTGTCTGCTGACCAGCACCTGCGTTCATGTCCGGACCTGCACCTGCTGCACCCTGTGCGGCCTGTGCCTGCTCATACATTTTTGCAAATACCTGCTGAGCACTTGCCATCAGTTTCTCTTTTGCAGCTTTCATCTCATCTAACTCTGCATCTGTCATCTTGTCAGCTTCCGGATGTGCCTCAAGGAGTGCTTTTAATGCATCCAGATCTGCCTGTACCGGAGCTTTCTCAGCATCAGATACACCTGCGCCAACTTCTTCAAGAGCTTTCTCTGTCTGGAATACGAATGAATCAGCATCGTTTCTTGTATCGATTGCATCTTTTCTCTTCTTATCCTGAGCTTCAAACTCTGCAGCTTCTTTTACAGCTTTATCGATCTCATCATCAGACATGTTGGATCCTGCAGTGATTGTGATATGCTGCTCTTTGCCTGTTCCAAGGTCTTTTGCAGATACATTTACAATACCGTTTGCATCGATATCGAATGTAACCTCAATCTGCGGAACACCACGACGTGCTGGCGGGATTCCATCCAGACGGAACTGTCCAAGAGATTTGTTATCTCTAGCGAACTGACGCTCACCCTGTACTACATTGATATCTACAGCTGTCTGATTATCTGCTGCTGTGGAGAAAATCTGGCTCTTTCTTGTCGGGATTGTTGTATTTCTCTCGATCAATCTTGTCGCTACACCACCCATAGTCTCGATAGATAAGGAAAGTGGAGTTACATCAAGAAGTAATACTTCACCGGCACCGGCATCGCCTGCAAGTTTACCACCCTGGATAGAAGCACCGATTGCTACGCACTCATCCGGGTTCAGGGATTTGCTCGGCTCTTTGCCTGTCAGCTGTTTTACTTTATCCTGTACAGCAGGGATACGTGTAGAACCACCTACTAACAGTACCTGACCAAGTTCAGAAGCTGTGATACCTGCATCTTTTAACGCGTTCTGTACCGGAACTGCTGTTCTGTCAACCAGATCACGTGTTAACTCATCGAATTTAGCTCTTGTGAGGTTCATATCGAAATGTTTCGGTCCCTCAGCTGTAGCTGTGATGAACGGAAGGTTGATGTTTGTTGTTGTTGCGGAAGAAAGCTCTTTTTTCGCTTTCTCAGCTGCTTCTTTTAATCTCTGAAGAGCCATTTTATCTGTAGAAAGGTCTACGCCTTCCTGTTTCTTGAACTCTGCGATCATATAATCTGTGATCTTCTGATCGAAGTCATCACCACCCAGTCTGTTATCACCGGATGTAGATAATACTTCAATGACACCATCACCGATCTCAATAATAGATACATCAAATGTACCACCACCAAGGTCATAAACCATGATCTTCTGCTCTTTCTCGTTGTCCAGACCATATGCTAAAGCTGCTGCTGTCGGCTCATTGATGATACGTTTTACATCAAGACCTGCAATCTTACCAGCATCTTTTGTTGCCTGACGCTGAGCATCGTTGAAGTATGCCGGAACTGTGATAACAGCCTCAGATACTTTCTCACCTAAGTAATTCTCTGCATCTGCTTTTAATTTCTGAAGAATCATTGCGGAAATCTCCTGTGGAGAATATTTCTTTCCGTCAATCTCTTTCTTGTAATCTGTACCCATCTCTCTCTTGATAGAAGAGATTGTTTTCTCTGCGTTTGTAACAGCCTGACGTTTTGCCGGTTCACCAACCAGTCTCTCACCTGTTTTTGTGAAAGCTACTACTGATGGTGTTGTTCTTGCTCCTTCTGTATTTGCTACAACTACCGGTTTACCACCTTCCATAACTGCTACACAGCTATTTGTTGTTCCTAAGTCAATACCAATAATCTTGCTCATAATCGTGTCCTCCTGATTCTATATTCATATTGTTGTTATCTATAATGAAGTTCTGTTCGCTAAATTCAGGCTGTGTAATACTTACCTTCCTTCATTAATCTCGCAGAACGACCTCACACTAAATTTATGCTGCACTTCACTTGCATTCATTAAGTGTTTCCGGTCTAATTTGCTACTTTTACCATGCTGTGGCGAACCACGGAATCACGGTATGTGTAACCTTTCTGGAATTCCTCAGCGATGATATTCTCGCCAAACTCCTCATCCTCAACATGCATTACTGCATTGTGCAGATTCGGATCAAATTCCTGACCAACCGCTTCGATTGGCTTTACTCCTGCTTCCTCAAGTACAGTCATCATCTGTTTGTAAATTTTTTCCATACCTTCCACGAAAGGAGTTCCTTTTTCTTCCTCGGTAACAGCTGCCAGACCACGTTCGAAGTTATCTACAACCGGAAGTATTTTTTCTACGATACTTTTTGCACCGGTCTCAAACATCTGTGTCTTTTCTTTCTCTGTTCTCTTACGGAAGTTATCGAACTCAGCCATCTGTCTTCTGACTCTGTCTGTAAGTTCTTCGATTTTCTCATCTTTTTTATCTTTCTTCTCTTTCTTTTTGAAAAAAGATCCTTTTTCTTTCTCAGCTTCCGGTTCTTCTGCTGCAGCCTCTTCAGCTCCCTCTACTGTTTCTTCCTCTGCTGCATCATTTATTTCTTCATTTTCTAAAATTTCTTCTTCCATTTCTTCCGGGCTGATGTTTTTGCTCTCTGCCATCGAAATCCCACCTTTCCGCTTTCATCATTTTCAATGACTACTCACCTGTCTTTTTAAATATGTCATCCAGCTGAACCTTTAAGGTTCGCAGATTGTCAACTACTTTTTCGTAATCCATACGTTTCGGTCCGACGATTCCAACGGTTCCGCGGATTCCTTTTCCAAGATCATATGTGGCTGTCACCACACTGCAATCTTTCATTCCCTGCATCGGGCTTTCATTTCCGATGTATACCTGAATTCCTGTTCCTGGATTTCCGTTTTCTTTGTCAGCTGTGAACAGATCTTTAAATTCCTGTTTTTCCTCAAACGCACCGATCAGTTCGCTGGCTCGCTCAGAATCACTCAACTCCGGATATTTGAAGATATTGGTTGCTCCGCTGGTATAAATCTCAAGGTCTTCATCTTCCTGAATAGCCTGAGCAACTGTATCCAGCACATCACTTACCATGGCACTGTGGATACCTGCCTGTTCTTTCAGTCTGGAAATTGTTCCAAGATTGATATCCTCAAGTGCAAGACCATTTAAGCTTCCGTTCAACAAAATATTTAACTTCAGCATTGTCTCCTGATCCGGAGTCTCACTTGTATGAATGATCTTGTTCTTTACGATGTTGCCATCCAACATGATCGTTGCCAGAACCTGGGAATCATCTACCGCGGAAAGCTGAATAAATTTGACTTTTCCGTGATGAGTCTGCGGTGCGGATACGACGGTTGCATAATTGGTATTTGTTGCCAGGATCTTTGCAATTTGTTTTAAAACAAATTCCATACGCTCCGTTTTCTCGATCACAAATTCCTTCATATCGGAAATTTCATGATCCTTTTCTTCCATCAGGTGATCCACATAAAATCGATATCCTTTATCCGATGGAATTCGTCCTGCCGAAGTATGCGGCTGAACGATGTATCCAAGTTCCTCCAGATCTGACATCTCGTTACGGATTGTTGCTGAACTGAGATTCAGATCAGACGCTTTCGCGATCGTTCTGGAACCAACCGGCTCACCCGTTTCCAGATAAGTCTGAATGATTGCATGTAAAATTTTCGTTTTTCTTTCGTCCAATCCTTCGCTCATGTTTTCATGCTCCTGTAATTGATGCTTTTCTTTGTTAGCACTCAACTGTTTGGAGTGCTAATATCTTCATTACCTAATGTAGCACTATCGTTTTTCTTTGTCAACATCTATTTTCATTTTTTTCATTTTTTGTAAAGCGGACATTCGCAATCCGCTTTCGCTACTTGCTCATGAAAGCAATCGCTCTGCGACCTGTCAGTGGGAGCTTTTAACTCCCACTGACATAAGCATTCCCCTTACCCACCGCTTAGTGCTCTACACACTTGAAGCGGGGGAATGCTTATTCTGCGTTCAAATCCCTATTCTAAACAATATCTACGACACATAAAAAGGATTCATCTGCCACATTCATTTGTAACAAATCAATCCTTTTTCCATCTTATTATTCTGCTTTGTTCAATCTTGTTTATATTACACATTACCTGCGAATTATAATAGAAATTCCGACAGCACATAGTTGCTGACATCTATCCCATATTCCGTCAGGCGCACATAACCTGCCACTTCTTCAATCAACTGCTCACTTTTTAGCTTCCGAAGCACCTCTCCATAGACACTGTCCAGTGTGACCTGAAATGTTTTTTCAAACTGCTGTCGGGAGATTCCTGTCATCAGGCGCAGACCAAGAAACATAAATTCTTCCATCTCGGACTTTTTATCTAAGGTTTCTGTATGGATATAATGATACTCCTGTTCCAGATATTCTTTTAGATCTGAAGTGTTTTGAAACCTTTGATGCCCCACTAAGGAAGATGCTCCCAGTCCCAGTCCCAAATAATCTTTTCGGGTCCAATAACCGCAGTTATGCCGACATTCGCTCCCCGGCTTTGCATAGTTGGATATCTCATACCGCTCATATCCTTTCGTATGCAAAAAGCGTTGCGTCAGTTCATACATCTGCCTCTCAATTGCTTCCTCCGGAAGCAGTCGCGGATGTCCGCCTTCCTCCCGAATCCGCTCATCTTCCGCAAAACGCTCGTAAAACGGCGTTCCTTCCTCAATAATCAGGCTGTATGCAGAAATATGCTCCGGGCGCAATGCCGTTACCTTTTGTAATGTATTCTGCCAGCTTTTCAATGTCTGTCCCGGCAGGGCCGACATCAGATCCACATTGATATTTTCAAATCCGGCTTTCCGCGCCAGATCATAACTTTCTAGGAACTGCGCAAAATTATGGATTCGTCCCAGAAGCTGCAATTCTCTGTCATCCGCGGACTGCAGACCCATACTAAGCCGGTTAAATCCCGCCTGCACCAGTTTTTCCGCCTTACCCGCTGTCAATGTACCCGGATTACATTCCACGGTAATCTCTGCATCTGCAACTAAACGAAAATACTTCTTTACCGTTTCCAATATAGCAGCAAGCTGATATCCTTCCAGAATCGTCGGTGTACCACCGCCCAAAAAGATACTGCTCACCTGATATTCCTCAAATTCCGGACCATAATATGCAATTTCTTCCTGCAACTTCTTTATATAAGAAATCCGCACCGGCAGATCAGCCGGTGCAGATAAAAAATCACAGTATGCACATTTTCGTTCGCAAAAAGGAATATGAAGATATAATTCTAACTCTTTCATATATTTCCCCTAATAATTACGCTTCTTTACATCATCCTCATATTCATTTCCGAATATACATATAAATAACGTAACTTGCTTCTTATTTATCATCCAGTTTCAGAACACTCATAAATGCTTTCTGCGGAATCTCTACATTTCCGACCTGGCGCATACGTTTTTTACCTTCCTTCTGTTTCTCCAGAAGTTTTCTCTTTCGGGAAATATCACCGCCGTAACATTTTGCCAGCACGTCCTTACGCATCGCGCGTACAGTCTCGCGGGCGATTACTTTTCCACCGACTGCTGCCTGAATCGGAATTTCAAACAGATGACGCGGAATTTCCTCTTTTAACTTCTCGCACATCTTGCGGCCACGCTCATACGCACTGCCGGAGAATACGATAAAGGAAAGTGCATCCACTTCTTCTTTATTAATAAGGATATCCAGTTTTACCAGATCAGAACGGGTGTAACCTTTCATCTCATAGTCAAAAGAAGCATATCCTCTGGAACGGGATTTCAACGCATCAAAGAAATCATAAATGATCTCATTCAACGGCAGATCGTATTTGATCAGTGCACGCGTCTCCTCCATATATTCCATGCTGATATAGATACCGCGGCGTTCCTGACACAAATCCATGATAGCACCAATGTACTCACTGGTTACCATGATCTCTGCACTTACCATTGGTTCTTCCATATAATCAATCTCGGACGGATCCGGCATATTGGACGGGTTGGTCAGATCCATCACGGTTCCATCCGTCTTGTGTACTTTGTAAATAACACCCGGTGCTGTCGTTACCAGATCCAGGTTATATTCGCGTTCCAGACGTTCCTGAATAATTTCCAGATGCAGCAGACCAAGGAATCCACAACGGAAACCAAATCCCAGTGCCGCAGATGTCTCCGGTTCAAACTGCAGGGCTGCATCATTTAACTGAAGTTTTTCCAGTGCATCACGCAGATCCGGATATTTTGCACCATCAGATGGATACAGACCACAGTAAACCATCGGGTTTACTTTCTTATATCCCGGTAATGGCTCAGCACACGGTTTGGAACGGTTAGTAATCGTATCACCCACGCGGGTATCCTGTACATTCTTGATGCTTGCTGTAATATAACCAACCATACCGGCAGACAGTTCCGCGCATGGAATAAACTGACCGGCGCCAAAATAACCAACTTCCACAACATCTGCCGTCGCTCCTGTCGCCATCATTTTGATCGGTGTACCGACGCGGACGGTTCCCTCTTTGATACGACAGAAAACAATAACACCTTTGTACGCATCGTACAGAGAGTCAAAGATCAATGCCTGCAGTGGTGCCTTCGGATCTCCCGTCGGAGCCGGGATTTTCTCCACAATCTGCTCCAGTACCTGATCTACATTCAGACCTGTTTTTGCGGAAATCTGTGGTGCATCATGAGCTTCCAAACCGATGACATCCTCGATTTCCTCAATGACACGCTCCGGATCCGCACTCGGCAGATCGATCTTGTTAATAACCGGCATAACATCCAAGTCATGATCCAGTGCCAGATATACGTTCGCCAGTGTCTGTGCCTCGATACCCTGTGCCGCATCCACGACAAGAATTGCACCGTCACAGGCTGCCAGGCTTCGTGAAACCTCATAGTTAAAATCCACATGACCCGGCGTATCGATCAGATTGAAGATATACTCCTCCCCGTCTTTTGCCTTATAAATAATACGAACGGTCTGCGCTTTGATGGTAATACCACGCTCACGCTCCAGATCCATATTGTCCAGCACCTGAGACTGCATCTCACGGCTGGTCAACAGTCCTGTCATTTCGATGATTCGGTCTGCCAGGGTAGATTTACCATGATCAATATGTGCAATAATACAAAAATTTCTGATTTTACTCTGATCTATCACTAAAATTCCTCCATATTTTTGTTATCTGATCTATGCAATTATTTCGCAATTCATTTACGAATGCGCATAACATCCCAATATTAACTATGATTTTAACATTGAACCCGGGAAATAGCAAGTTTTACATAAGTTCCCATGGAATAATTCACATTTTTTATGTCACAGCTCACTCATCACATGGATTCAGGTAATGATCATGCTTGCATGAGGAATTACCTGGATACATAGTGATGAAGGGAGCGCCTTTTTATGAGTAAAAACAGTAGCAAAGCTACGGAAAAGCCCGAAAGGGCGTTTTGCGAACGGCGCGTGTAAACTGTAACTTTTTTATTTCCTTATCTTCGTTTCCTTGATTTGTCGTTTTTTTGATGGTATGATAGGCAGGAAATGAATGCAAAGGAGCAAAGAAAATGGACGTTAATGAAAAAGCTTTAGAATTACATAAACAGTGGAATGGAAAACTTACCACAGAAGCAAAATCTCCGGTAAAAACCCGCGAAGATTTATCCCTTGCCTATACACCGGGTGTTGCAGAGCCTTGTAAAGTCATTGCAAAAGATCCTGCTGCTGCCTACACCTACACAATGAAAGCAAATACCGTTGCCGTTGTTTCTGACGGAAGTGCCGTTCTCGGCCTCGGAAATATCGGTGCCCTTGCCGCTATGCCGGTTATGGAAGGAAAATGTGTACTGTTCAAAGAATTTGCAGATGTAAATGCAGTTCCGATTGTTCTGGATACACAGGATACCGATGAGATCATCCGTACCGTTGCAAACATCGCACCGACTTTCGGCGGCATCAATCTGGAAGATATCTCTGCACCAAGATGTTTTGAGATTGAAGAAAAATTAAAATCCATGCTGGATATCCCGGTTTTCCATGATGATCAGCACGGTACTGCCATCGTTGTTCTCGCTGGTATCATCAATGGTCTGCGCGTGACAGGCAAGAAAAAAGAAGACTGCCGTGTCGTTGTAAACGGTGCCGGTTCTGCCGGAGTTGCCATCACCAAATTACTGCTCACCTACGGTTTCAAACACGTAACCATGTGTGACAAACTTGGTATCATCGGCAAAGATTATCCGGATCTGAACTGGATGCAGCAGAAAATGACAGAAGTAACAAACTTAGAAAACCAGACTGGCTCTTTAGCAGATGCTCTGCGCGGTGCTGATATTTTTGTCGGTGTTTCTGCTCCGAATATCGTATCTGCAGAAATGGTTGCTTCTATGAATAAAGATGCCATCCTCTTTGCTATGGCAAATCCGGTTCCGGAGATCATGCCGGATGTTGCAAAAGCAGCCGGTGCAAAAGTTGTTGGAACAGGAAGAAGTGATTTTCCAAATCAGGTAAACAACGTTATCGCATTCCCGGGTATCTTCAAAGGTGCACTGGAGGGACATGCACGTCAGATCACAGAAGAAATGAAACTTGCTGCCGCAAAAGCCATTGCCGGACTTGTCAGCGATGAAGAATTAGATGAAGACTTCATTATGCCGGAGCCGTTTGATCCACGTGTTTCAGATGTTGTCAGTCAGGCAGTAAAATCTCATATCGAAGCATAAGATTATGAATGCAAACCGCTATTATTCACTGGATACTTATTTAAAAGAAACTTTCGGCGAAAAAGTATATCGTATTTCCTTAAATGGCGGCATGACCTGTCCAAATCGTGACGGAACAAAAGGAACCCGCGGCTGCATCTTCTGCAGTCGCGGTGGTTCCGGTGATTTTGCAGAAAACAGTCTGTTATCTGTAACCGAACAGATTGAAGCCGGTCGCAAAAAACTCGCGTCCAAGACAAACTGTCGCAAATTCATTGCTTATTTTCAGGCATATACGAATACATATGCACCGGTATCGTATCTCCGCCCACTATTTATGGAAGCAATTCTGCATCCCGACATCGTCGTTCTCTCTGTTGCCACCCGCCCGGACTGTATCACACCGGAAACCCTTTCTCTTTTATCGGAATTGAATGAGATAAAACCTGTGTGGATCGAATTTGGACTTCAGACAATTCATGATGAAACTGCCGCCTTTATCCGCAGGGAATTTTCTCTTTCCTGCTATGAACAGGCAGTTGCAGAACTGAAACGTCGGGATATTTCTGTGATCAGTCATATCATTCTCGGTCTGCCCGGTGAAACAATGAAACAGATGTTAGAAACCGTGGACTATGTGGCATATTCCGGAATTTCCGGTGTCAAGCTACAGTTATTGCATGTGTTATCCGACACAGATCTGGCAGATTACTATGCCACACATCCGTTTCCTCTTTTTTCCATGGAAGATTATTGCGATTTCATCGTAACATGTCTGGAACATCTGCCACCTTCCATGGTTGTACACAGAATTACCGGAGACGGACCGCGCAAACTTCTGATAGCACCATTATGGAGTACCGACAAAAAGAGAGTGTTGAACACTATTCATCGAAGACTCCGGGAACGCGATGCCTATCAGGGAGCCGATTTTACATAGAAAGAAGGAACCTATGTCAGATTTACATACTATGTATCGTGTGATGATTTTGTATATGTTAAATCAGGTGGAATATCCACTGACCAACACACAGATTACAAACTTCATTCTGGAAAAAGAGTATACGAATTATTTTAAGATTCAGGAGATTCTGTCTGACCTGATTTCTTCCCAATTGATCACCGCAGAACCTACCCACAACAATACCCGTTACCGAATTACTCCATATGGACAGGAGACACTGAGATTTTTCCATGTAAAAATATCGGATGCGATCAAAGAAGATATCCGCACTTATTTTGTGAAACATAATTTTGATTTGAAACAGGAAACTTCTGTCTATGCCGATTATTATAAAGTTCCCGGAGAAGGATATGCCGTGCGCTGTCGCATTCGAAATCTCGAGGCAGATATCGTGGACCTGACACTTCATGTTTCCGGCAGACAACAGGCAGAAGCAGTCTGTCTGAACTGGAAAAAGAATCATTTTCCCATTTATGAGACATTAATGGATACTTTGCTCAAATAAAAAGAACGTATCACATTTCAACATTTTGTCTGCACGACACTATATTGAAAATGATACGTTCCTTTTTTATTCTTTTACGACACTAAATTTTTCCTACAGATTCTGTGAATATACATGGGTTCTTATTTCTGTTTCTTCACACTATAGCCAAAGGAACCGATTTTTTTTCCAAGTTCAAAATATTCTCCATGAGAATATGCGGTCAATCCAATATCATTGAGATGAAATTTTCCCTTTTCATCCATATATTTCGGATTGACAGAAACTGCTGTCACCTCTGCCAGAAACATATCATGGGAACCAAGTTCGATGATCTGTTTTACTTTGCACTCAATGCTAACCGGGCTTTCTGCAATTCCCGGTGCCGCAATGGTTTTTGACTCACAAGGCGTCAGATTCATCTCTTTGAATTTGTCTACATCTCTGCCAGATTTAACCCCGCAATAATCGGTGGCAAACGTCAAATCGTTGGTTGTCAGATTGATCACAAACTCGCTGGTTTCTTTGATAATTTCATAAGAATAACGCTCTTTTCGTACGGAAATAGACACCATTGCCGGATCAGAGCAGATAGTTCCTGCCCATGCCACGGTAATAATGTTCGGTCTCTCATCCGGACGCTTACAGCTGATCATAACTGCCGGTACCGGATACAACATATTTCCCGGTTTCCAAAATTCTCTTTCCATATCGCTCTCCTGCCTTTTTCAAACTTTCTATCCATATTCTTTCCAGATGCATTTTCTTAAAAGTTCTAAAAAATCTCTGTCAAACTTTCCTACTGATCCTGCATCGCAGACATAAACATTGGAATTAACTGTTTCTTTCTGGATACTACGCCTTTCAGCACATGGTATACGCCCTCTTTGTGTACCGGAAATGCTTTTTCCACCAGTTCATCCGCATGCTCTCCCTCACAGATCAGATAAGTGGTCTCCTCGATGATATTAGTCAGCATCACGAATACCATTTCAATTTTTCGTTCAGTCATCGCTTCCCGCAGATACGGAAGCAGTTTGTCTCTGACCTGATCCAGCTCATCCTGTGTCATAGCACTGATCTGACCTACACCAAAATCTACGCCATTCTGACTGAAGGTTTTGAAATCCTGATAGAAGATTTCTTCCGGAGTCTTGCTTCCGAAATCACTTCCCGCCTGGAACATTGCTTTTGCATGCCCTTCAGTATTGATTCCGGCAATTCCTGCAAGCTCCTCTGCCACTGCTTTATCTAACGGAGTACAGGTAGGAGAACGGTACATCAGTGTATCAGACAAAATTGCAGAGCAAAGCAGTCCTGCGATGTTTTTGTTAATCTCCACATTCTGCTCACGATACATCTGATAAATGATCGTTGCAGTACAACCAAGAGGCTGATTACGGAAAAATACCGGAGAAATCGTCTCCAGACTTCCAATTCTGTGGTGATCGATGATTTCCAGAATATCAGCGCCGCTGATTCCGTCAACTGCCTGTGTTTTTTCATTATGATCCACCAGAATCAACTGTTTCTTCTTCATATTCAACAGGTTTCGTCTGGAAATCATTCCTACATATTTTCCATCATTATCTAAAACCGGGAAATCACGATGTTTCTCTTTTGACATAATCTCACGCACATCGTCAATATATTCCTCAAGTTCAAAGGTAACAAGCTGATCCCGACGCATGAAAAACTTGATCGGCATACTCTGGTTGACCAGACGTGCTGCCGTATAAGTATCATAATCTGTAGTAATTACTACACAGTTTCTCTCCGCAGCCATTTTGATGATAGATTTCGGAACCTGCGGACTTCCTGCAATGATCAGACAGCTTGCATTACATTCCAACGCACAAACCTGTGCATCATAACGGTTACCCATGATAACCAGATCATCGTCATCCAGAAATTGCTCCATTGTCTCTGGATTTGCAGAGCCGACCACAACTTTTCCCTTCATAAAATAAGCATGTTCGTTTCCACAAAGCAACTGACCATCCAAAGTATCTACAATATTCTGATACTGTGTTTTCGCTCTGGACAAAATACTGTTATCATAGACATCCATATAGGAAGTTGCAATATCACCGGTAATGATCAGACCTTCCAGATTATTATCTGCATCTGTAACCGGTAATGTTACAACATTTTGTTCTTTCATCATTTCCCATGCACGTTTCAGAGAAATTTTCCCGCTGACACCCGGTGTCTTTCGGATTTCAATATCTTTTACCTGGGCACCTACATCTGTAATCAGTCCCGGAGATTTCACTCCAAAGGTCTTCAGCACATATTTGGTTTCTTCATTTAATTCTCCCGCACGTTTTGCTTCGTAACGACCCTCATCTGACTGATTCTTTAAATTTGCATATGCAATCGCCGCGCAGATAGAATCTGTGTCCGGATTCTTATGACCAACGACCCATACTTTCTTCTTTTCCTCTATAGCCATATTATCGGTTGCTCTCCTATACCCTTTATTTTGGGAACAGTCCTCTTCCATTCCCACCTCAATTAAGTCAATTAATAAACGTGTAACTACCCAGTGCATTTCTGTCACTGGGTATTTTTTCATTGTATCACTTCATTTTTATTTTGGCAACTACCTAATACGCTATTTCTGTGAGTTCTTACCATCATTGCAATTTTAAACAACATGGCATCTTCAAACGTACGGATATCCAAACTAATCTTCTTCTCAATCCGTTCCAGACGATACACCAGAGTATTTCGGTGAATATATAACTGGCGGGCAGTCTCTGAAATATTCAGATTATTGTCAAAAAGCTGACGGATTGTTGCCATCGTTTCCTCATCCAGTTCCATATCCGCATGTTCTCCCAGAACCTCTTCTAAAAACAGATCACACATTTCTACAGAAAGCTGCGAAATCAGTCGTCCAAGTCCAAGTCTTCTATAATAAAACACCCGTTCATCATCCGTGAATACCATGCCAACCTTAAGTGCCATGGATGCCTGACGATATTTTTCATGGAACAGGACAAAATCTTCCGCGGCATCGGTATATCCGACCCATGCATTGCACATAGCTTCCATCTGCAAGTTGTCAATGATTCTTCTGGCAAACTGATCATTTTCCACATCGATTCCACGGACATTTTTGATAAGCACCATTTTCTTATCATCCACGTCAATCAGATAATCCACCCCATACACCACAAACATGTTTTTCAGCATTTCCAGAACAATCTCATTCTGTTCATCTGCAAACTGAATCACAAAAATCATGTATGTTCCATTCTTCATCCGAATCTGATGCCTTTTTTCCTGGATCTGCTGTTCGGAAAAATCACCATTTAGCAGCTGTCTCAGGAAATTAATCTCATTGGTTGGCTCCTGTGATGCCAAATAGAGATTCCGGATCTGGCAGCATGCCATCTGCCCGATGACATACGAAGCATCACCGGCTCCATTGTTGCTTACAAGCAAAATATTCTCTGTCTGATCATTGATCTCAATTTTTAAAAAGATCCAATTCTGGATTGTCTGACTGTCTGCCATAGATTTTGCAAACAAAACAACCAGCTCCTGAACCTTTTCTTTCAGATCAGGTACCGTAGAGGCCAGCATTTTTCCCCTTTTATTGAACAGCACAAAATCCATACGGGAGATCTGTTTCATTTCTTTTAACGCCTGTGCCAGTTTCTTTCCGGGTAAACGTTGTTCCAATGTCTATCCCTCCTTAAAATGAAAACTGGGTATGAAACTCATACCCAGTTTTCTATTGCAAAAGTGCACCAACTGTACACTTTTCATTCCTATGCATAATTCTGCATGTTACACTTCTTAGTGGGAAATAATCTGCTCTGTCTCTTTATCAAAGATATGACCTTTGTCGATATCAAATGCAACGGTCACATCATCACCGTAACGGCAAGGTGTGCTGGAATCAACTTTTGCAGTCATCGTAACACCATTTGCTGTGTAGTAAAGTAATACTTCAGAACCAAGCAGCTCATATCCGGTACATTTTGCTTTGATTATGTAATCAGCATGTTTCTGCAGATACTCTGGCTCATCATCCATATCATCCGGACGAATACCAAATACAACTGTTTTTCCGTCATATCCTCCATCTTTTAATGCTTTTGCTTTGTTTGCAGGCATTACATATGTAGTATCACCATTTGTCAATGTTACTTTATCGCCTTCTACCTTGCATACACAATCCATGAAGTTCATCTGCGGAGATCCGATAAATCCTGCAACAAACAGGTTGTCCGGCTCATTGTACAGCTTCTGCGGAGAATCTACCTGCATGATTACGCCATCTTTCATAACAACGATTCTGGTACCAAGTGTCATAGCCTCAGTCTGATCATGTGTTACATAAATGATAGTTGCACCAAGTCTCTGATGTAAAGAAGAAATCTCAGAACGCATCTGTACTCTTAATTTTGCATCCAGATTGGAAAGCGGCTCATCCATCAGGAATACTTTTGGCTCACGCACGATAGCACGTCCCATAGCAACACGCTGTCTCTGTCCACCGGAAAGAGCTTTCGGTTTGCGATCCAGTAATTTCTCAAGGTCAAGTATTCTTGCTGCATTACGAACTTTTTTATCAATCTCATCTTTTGGCACTTTTCTTAATTTTAAAGCAAATGCCATGTTGTTATATACTGTCATATGAGGATATAAAGCATAATTCTGGAATACCATGGCGATATCTCTGTCTTTCGGCTCAACATCGTTCATTCTTTTTCCATCAATATCGAACTCACCTTCTGAAATCTCCTCCAGACCAGCAATCATACGAAGTGTTGTAGATTTACCGCATCCGGATGGTCCAACGAAGATGATGAACTCTTTATCTGCTACATCCAAAGTAAAGTCTTTTACTGCCTCAAAACCGTTTGGATATCTCTTATAGACATGTTTTAATGATAATTCTGCCATTTTTTTATTACCCTCCATAAAATAATTCTCCACAAAACACCTTGTTTTGCCATGTACTTATACTAACAAATTCTGTACGCTTTGTCATCGGGTATTGTCACAAAATTCACATGAAAACCTTGGTATTTCTGCCAGTTTTTTGTTCACCTCTCACAATTTTTCAGTATATTGCCCATATGTTGTTTCTTAGCTTCGTTATTTTAACGAAACCATTCGGTAACTTACTGTTTCCCGGTACTTCCAAACCCTCCGCGGTTTGCATTTCCCAGAGATGTCACTTCCTCAAAAACGATCTGCGGCTGATTTTCCACAATGCGGAACTGGCAGATTCTGTCATTTATGTTAACTACAATATCACGGGTTGCATACACCGGCATCCGCCACATATCATCATCCCCACAGTAAGAACCATCAATAATTCCACAACTGTTCACCTGCAGCAGACCATAATTTTTAAACGTTGAGCTGCGCGGTACCACATGTGCCTCATAGCCTTTCGGAAGCTGCATGGCAACACCCAAAGGTATCAATTTAAATTCTCCTGCTTTCAGTTCTACTGTCTCGCTGGCACGCAGATCGATCCAGTCTGATTTTCCATCAATATACTCCAGTCGGTCAATTTTGTCCGTAAAATATTTAATACGAATATTTTCCATGTTTCTTTCCTCCATATTTTCTTTCTGCTAATTTATTTTAAGATACTTTTATTTGATTGAAATTCTAAACTCTTTTGCTTTCAAAGAGAAACCCCGGCATCCCATAAGACACCGGGGCTGAACCATCTTATTTTTCCACTATCCTATTTTACAGACTTTCATCATCCGGATACAGATAGCAGTCAAAGCCTTCTTCATTTCCATTCAGCATACAGCTTCCGTACAGATTTTCCAGATCATACGGAACTGCGATCAAAAAATCTACATAATTTGAATCATCGGATTCTGTTTCCGGATAACTGATCTCAAACACTTTATCAACCGTATAATAAGTTTCCGCTCCATCTTCATCCTCGGACCAGACAGACAGATCTTCCTCGGAAACTTCCGACAAATCATATGTATCTGACAGGTTATTCTGAATTTCCATCGACACAATATAATATACATAACCTTCCGGTGCCGTAAGCTGCTCCAGTTCTTCACACTCTGTTGCAGATACATTAACATAATAGTCATCCCAGTTTATCTCAGACATATTCGGTCCAACATAATCAGACCAGGCATATTTTACATAAATGCGGTTCTGAAATGCCGGTTCACTTTCTTCTTCCTCCTGCGCCCAGTCATCATAATCCGTATCCCATCCGTCTGCAATCTGATCCCGAATTCCATTGCGAATCACAGAAAAAAGTGACGCACCAGCACCGATCACTACAGCAGCTGCAACCGCAATAATGACAATAACAATCACTGCCACCGGTGCTTTGCCTTTTTTGTGTGTTTCTGTCCGCCGGTTTCCACTGTCATTCTGATAACTGAACGACTCTTGATAAGACGTATGGCGATCCGCCCGTCCGGCATCACCAGCACCTGCACGGTACCAGTCATGTTGACGCGGATTAGCTTCTGCATCATATTTGTCATGCAGACTCTGCTCCATATCTTCCCGGCTGTCCGGACGATTATACCGCGAACACTTTGGACAAATACCATTGCATTTGTCATAATCATACATTTTTCCGCATTTTCCACATCGTATCAGCATACTGCCCTCTCCCTTTTACAGTCTCCTGCTTGTAAAGCGGACATTCGCAATCCGCTTTCGCTACTTGCTCATGAACGCAGTCGCTTTGTGACCTGCCAGCGGGAGCTTTTAACTCCCACGACATAAGCATCCCCTTACCCACCGCTTAGTGCTCTACGCACTTGAATCGGGGGAATGCTTATTCTGCGTTCAATTTTTCTTATGTATCCACTAATATGCGTTAACACAAATCTCTTACCACTGAATATCCTCGTGTTCCGCTTTCTTATCCCGCAGCATCAGCTCCATTACGGCATCTTTTGCCGGTTGATTTTCAAAAAGCACTGAATTTACCTGCTCAATGATTGGCATGTCGATGTTATATTTTCGCGCCAGTGCAATAGCCGCCTTTGCAGAATAAACACCTTCCACTACCATCTTTACTTCGTCCATAGCTTCTTTCATCGTATAGCCACGGCCAATCAGCATACCCGCTTTACGATTACGGCTGTGACGGCTGGCACAGGTCACAATCAGATCTCCGATACCGGACAGACCATTTAATGTCTCTGTATTTGCCCCCATGGCCACACCCAGACGACTGATTTCTTTGATTCCACGAGTGATCAGCGCTGCTTTTGTGTTATCGCCGTATCCAAGTCCATCTGCCATTCCCGCAGCCAATGCAATAACATTTTTTAAAGATGCGCCGAGCTCGATACCAAGCATATCCGGGCTTGTGTATACACGAAATACCTCATTCATAAAGAAAGTCTGTACCTGCTCTGCAGTTTCCTTCGTATGTGCACCTGCCACAACCGTTGTTGGAAGTCCGCGCCCTACTTCTTCCGCATGGCTCGGACCAGACATTACAGCCACATCTGCCTGTGGGATTTCCTGTTCTACGATCTCAGACTGGATCATCAGGGTACTTTCCTCAATTCCTTTAGATACAATGACAATTAGCTGTCCTTTTGTGATAAACTCAGCAAGATTGTGTGCCGTACTTCTTGTAAACGGAGATGGTACCGCAAGCACTACCATTTCTTTCCCCTCTGCAGCGGTTTTCAGATCAGTCGTAAAAATAACATTCTCCGGTATCTTCACACCCGGAAGTTTATCCTTGTGTTCACGCTCCTCTGTCAACATTTTTACTTCGTCTTCCAGAATTGACCAGACTGTTACGTTGTGTCCATTGTGCGCCAGAACAATCGCCAGTGCTGTTCCCCAGCTTCCGGCTCCGATTACACCAATTTCTGCCATTTTTTCTGCCTCCATATTTATCCCCGTATTTTCTGCTATGTATTATATTAATTTTCTTTTTTCGCTGGACGGAATTTATTCTCAGTTCCGGTCACCAGACGTTTGATATTCGCACGATGCTGCCAGAATGCCAATGCCGTCAAGATACCCGCAAGCACATACGTCTCCGGCAAAAACTGCGTGGCCATTTTTAATAATCCCAATTGTCCAAACACAATCGTCTGTACAAAAAATCCGCTCAAGATTCCAAGGGATCCAAGAGACATAAACCCGGTAGGGACCACAGATGAGAAAAACAAAACCGCACAGATCGGCACCATTCTCCAGTCAAACGCAAATACAATACCAACGCTGCTGGCAATTCCTTTTCCACCTTTAAATTTCATATAAAACGGGAAATTATGTCCCAGCACTGCACCAAATCCAGCATACAGTTCCAACAATTTCACGGCATCCGGGTAACGGGTTCTTGCCACTGCCCAGATGATTACCATTGCTGCCACCGCTTTTAAACAGTCGCCAAAAAATACGACTACACCGGCTTTCCATCCAAGGACACGCAGAGAATTCGTCATTCCGGAATTTCCGCTTCCCTTGGAACGGATATCTACGTTATGCGCTTTTCCGTATAATACGCCAGTTGGAAATAATCCAAACAGGTAGCCCAGCAAAATGCTGACAATTCGAAATACTACCATTATTTGTCTTCCTTTCTCTCACGGATAATAAACTTCAATGCCGTGCCCTTAAATCCAAAAGTATCACGGATTCGGTTTTCCAGATATCGCGTATAGGAGAAATGCATCAGTTCTTTATCATTTACAAAAATCACAAATGTCGGTGGTTTTACTGCAACCTGAGTAATATAGTAAAGTCTCAGACGTTTTCCTTTATCAGAAGGCGGCTGCTGCATTGCTACAGCCTCTGTCATGATTTCATTTAAGACACCGGTAGCCACACGCATTGCATTGTTTTCCAGAACCATGTCGATCATCTCATACATTTTACTCAGACGCTGGCCTGTTTTTGCAGAAATAAACATAATCTCCGCATAAGACATAAAGCTTAAGATTTCACGGATTTTATTTGTATGCTTATAAATTGTTTTGTCATCTTTCTCAATGGCATCCCATTTATTTACAGCAATAATGATACCTTTTCCGCGTTCATGTGCAATTCCAGCGATTTTCGCATCCTGTTCGGTAACACCTTCCGTTGCATCAATTACAAGAATAACAACATCCGCACGCTCTACTGCTGTTACTGCACGAATAATGCTGTAACGCTCGATCTCTTCTTTGATTTTATTTTTACGGCGCAGACCTGCAGTATCAATAAAAATATATTCTTTTCCGTTATATTTTACTGCGGTATCAATGGCATCACGAGTGGTTCCTGCGATGTCAGAAACAATCACGCGGGACTCACCTGCAAGTTTATTTACCAGAGAAGATTTTCCAACGTTTGGTTTTCCGATGATGGCAACCTTCGGTCTGGTATCTTCTTCCTCTTCTTTTGCAGAATCCGGAAAATGTTTTACCACTTCTTCCAGCATATCGCCCAGTCCCAGGCGGGAAGCTGCGGAAATCGGCATCGGATCACCGATTCCCAGATTATAAAATTCATATACATCCGTCATATATTTCTGGAAGCTGTCAACTTTATTGACAACCAGGACAACAGGTTTGTGGGAGCGGCGCAGCATATCTGCCACTTTCGCATCTGCATCTACCAGCCCCTGATGTACATCAGTCATAAATACAATGACATCTGCAGTAGCAATGGCAATCTCTGCCTGCTCACGCATCTGTGACAAAATCACATCTTTACTGTCCGGCTCAATACCGCCGGTATCTACCATAGTAAAAGCATGGTTCAGCCATTCTACATCTGCATAAATACGGTCTCTTGTGACACCCGGTGTATCCTTAACGATGGAAATACGTTCCCCTGCCAGAGCATTGAACAACGTAGATTTTCCTACATTCGGACGTCCCACAACCGCAACAACCGGTTTACTCATATTTTATACCTCGTCTCTCTATTTCAGAATCTGTTCGCATGTCTTACTACTGAAGAAAATCTTCTGTTTACTTTGTAATCCATATGAACCTTTTATCAAGTTACTGTCTCTTCGCCTTGCTAAATCTGACCAAGCATGCTGTCATACAGACACTGCCCGTCTGATTTTACAATATGAATCGGCACTTGTAAAGCATTTTCCAATTCTGTCAATGTCATGTCATCCAAAAATACCTCTTCACCGCTTCGCAGCAGATTGCATGGAAGTAAGAGCATATCACCCAGTTCCTGCCCACTCAACTGTGCTTTCAGATCCTGTCCGGTCAGTAATCCTGATACCGTAATCATCTCGCCAAAGAAGTCATTTCGAATCTGGTACACGATTACTTTAATGTCCGGATGCTGCTTCATAAATTTATCTGCCAGCCTGTGAAGCAATCCCGCCGCAGATTTTCCAGTGGCAACAGAAACCGTCCGGCAATAGTTTGTATTCCCTGCTTCCGACTCATCCAGACTTTGCTCTTTATTGCTTCCAGTATCATCTGTTTCTCCCAGATCCGGTTCCTTCAGACTTTCCTGTTTCATTTTTATGGTTTCAAAATTATCTGCTTCTTCCAAATCCATATCCTGATCGGATCCATCTGTCTGTTCTTCCAGTTCATAAGCCAGGCACTCATCAAACTCACTCTCCAGCAACGGGATCATGCCGACACCGTTTTCCAACTGAATATATCCGTCATAATTCTCCTCCGGTGGAAATGGCTCTTCTGCCAGCAGATACCATTCATCCGAAGCCTGTACAAAATGTATGCCGTGTTTTTCGTAACAGATTTTCTGCCATTTATGGATAATTTCCAGCACTTCTTTTGCATCTTCCTTTTCAAAAGGTTTCAACGGATACAAGCCATCTCTGAATTTCGTCAATCCAACCGGAACAACCGATAAGCTCTGCATATACGGAAGATAATCTGCCAACTCCTTAATGCTTCGTTCCAGTTCTGCACCATCATTTACACCTTTACAAAGTACGATCTGCCCATTCATCTCGATCTCACCTTCGTAAAAACGGCGAATTTTATCCAACGCTTCTCCTGCAAAGCGATTATGCAACATCTCACAGCGCAATTCCGGATTCATTGTATGCACAGACACGTTGATCGGCGCCAGCTTATACGTAATAATTCGCTCTACATCTTCTTCTTTCATATTAGTCAGAGTCACATAGTTTCCCTGCAGGAAAGACAATCGTGAATCATCATCTTTAAAATACAGAGTCTCTCTCATATTTGGAGGCATCTGATCAATAAAGCAAAAAATACATTTATTGTAACAGGATTTATAATCATCCATCAGACCGTTTTCAAAAACGATCCCTGGATCCTCATAATAATCTTTCTCTATCTCCAGTTCCCATTCTTCTCCGTTTGGTTTACGAATCAGTAGGGTCAATAGCACATCGTTAATCAGAAAATGATAATCAAAAACATCCTGAATCGGCTTTCCGTTCACTTCCAGCAGAATATCACCCGATTCGATTCCCATCTCTTCCGCAATACTTCCCGGTTCGACGCTGTCGATTTTATGTTCTTTTAATTTCATCTATTTCATCCTTTCGTTCTGTACCATTGTACCCAATTTACGAAATAACATCAACCTTTTTTATTTTTCTAAATCACAAAAGAGGTGTGCCACCAAAGTGACACACCTCTTATAACAATTCCTAGTGTTTACAAAGACAGGATATCTTACTCCTCTGTACCGTAAAGTTTTACGAGTTTGTTCAGGTAAGCATATCTTGCTTTTGCATTTTCCTCAGATTTCTCGAAGAGACGATCTGCTTTCTCCGGATCCTGTCTTACAAGAGCATTGTAACGAACCTCACCGTTTAAGAATGCTTTGTAATCTCCGCTTGGAGCTTTGCTGTCAAGAGTGAATGCATTCTTTCCTTCAGCAGCCAGAGCCGGATTGAAACGGAAGTTGTTCCAGTAACCTACCGCTACAGCATTCTTCTCTTCTGTCTGTGCTTTGCTCATACCAATCTTGATACCATGGTTGATACATGGAGCGTATGCGATGATCAGAGATGGTCCCGGATATGCCTCAGCCTCAGCGATTGCTTTCACACACTGATTCATATCAGCACCCATAGCAATCTGTGCTACGTATACATAACCATAGCTCATTGCAATGGAAGCAAGGTCTTTTTTCTTAACATCTTTACCACCTGCTGCGAACTGAGCGATTGCACCGATGTTTGTAGATTTAGAAGACTGTCCACCTGTATTGGAATATACCTCAGTATCAAATACCATTACGTTGATATCTTTACCACTTGCAAGGATATGGTCTACACCACCGAATCCGATATCGTAAGCCCATCCGTCACCACCGAATACCCACTGGGATTTCTTTCCAAGGAAGTCTTTCTGTGCAAGGATTTCCTGAGCTTTGTCACATCCGCATGCCTCTAAAGCTTTGATGAGCTTGTCTGTAGCAGGTCCGTTTGTAACGCCACATCCGTAAGTATCTAACCATTCCTGACCGGCAGCTTTTACATCTTCATTTGTTCCGTTAGCAACAACATCTTCTACTTTCTCTTTTAATGCACCTCTTAATGCATTGTTTGCGAGAAGCATACCATAACCAAACTCTGCAGCATCCTCAAACAGGGAGTTTGACCAAGCCGGTCCTTTTCCTTCCGGAGTTACTGTGTATGGTGTGGACGGTGAAGAGTTACCCCAGATAGAGGAGCATCCTGTTGCGTTTGCAATGTACATTCTGTCACCGAATAACTGAGTGATCAGTTTTGCGTATGGTGTCTCACCACAACCAGCACAAGCACCTGAGAACTCAAGCAGTGGCTGTTTGAACTGAGATCCTTTTACGGAATTCTCTTTGAATTTAGCAATAACTTCTGCTTTATCCGGAACAGTTACACCATAATCGAAGTATGCCTGCTCTGCCTCATTAGCCTCGAAGTTCTGCATTGTGATTGCCTGAATCTTATCCGGGCAAACGTTTACACAGGAACCACATCCGGTACAATCGTATGCGGAAATTGTGATAGCGAATTTGTATCCCGGCATTCCTGTCATATCTTTGTACTGCATTCCTTCCGGAGCTGCAGCTGCCTCAGCCTCTGTCATAGCAACCGGACGGATTGCTGCGTGCGGGCAGACATAAGAACACTGGTTACACTGGATACATTTATTTACATCCCATACCGGAACGTCTACTGCCACACCACGTTTCTCATAAGCGGATGTACCAGAAGGTGTGGAACCATCTACATAATCCTTGAATGCAGATACCGGTAATGTATTACCCATCTGAGCATTGATCTTCTTCTGAATGTTGTTTACGAAATCAACTGCATCCTGACGAGTGCCTGTTACTGCTGCACCTGTAAGGCTCTCCTCTCCAGCTGTCTTCCAGCTTTCCGGAACTTCGATCTTAACAACGTGCTTAGCACCGGCATCAATTGCATCGTAGTTCATCTGTACGATCTTATCACCTTTTTTACCATAAGTAGCTTTTGCAGCTGCTTTCATCAGTTCGTTTGCTTTGTCAGCCGGAATGATGTTGGAAAGTGCAAAGAATGCAGACTGAAGTACTGTATTGATACGTCCGCCAAGTCCGATTTCTTTACCGATCTTGATACCGTCAATTGTGTAGAACTGAATGTCGTTCTCAGCAATGTAACGTTTTACCTGTCCCGGAAGATGTTCTTCCAGTCCTGCCATATCCCATGAGCAGTTCAAAAGGAATGTTCCACCCGGAACCAGATCCTGAACCATGTTATATTTGTGGATATAAGCCGGGCAGTGGCACGCTACAAAGTTTGCTTTGTTGATCAGATATGTGGAACGAATCGGATCTTTACCAAAACGTAAGTGGGAAATTGTTACACCACCTGATTTTTTGGAGTCATAATCAAAGTAAGCCTGAGCATACATATCAGTATTATCACCGATGATCTTGATGGAGTTCTTATTAGCACCTACAGTACCATCTGCTCCAAGTCCCCAGAACTTGCAGTTGATTGTTGTAGCCGGAGTTGTAACCGGATGCTCTGTAACCTCCAGAGAAAGGTTTGTAACATCATCAACGATACCGATTGTGAATTTCTCTTTTTCTGTATTGTTGTAAACAGCAATGATCTGTCCAGGTGTTGTATCTTTGGAACCAAGTCCGTAACGTCCTGTGAAGATCGGTGTCTGATCAAATTTTGTATTCTTTAATGCAGCAACTACATCAAGGTAAAGTGGCTCGCCCATAGCACCCGGCTCTTTTGTTCTGTCAAGAACGATAAGCTGTTTTACAGTATCCGGGATAGCGTTAACCAGAGCTTCTGCGGAGAACGGTCTGTACAGACGTACTTTTACAAGACCTACTTTCTCACCTTTTGCCATCAGATAATCGATTGTCTCATCGATTGTCTCACAAACAGAACCCATAGCGATGATAACTTTCTCAGCATCCTCTGCACCATAGTAGTTGAATAATTTATAGTTTGTACCAAGTTTCTCATTAACTTTGTCCATGTACTCCTGAACAATTGCAGGCATATCATCATAAGTCTGGTTGCATGCCTCTCTTGCCTGGAAGAAGATATCCGGATTCTGTGCGGAACCCATCTGACATGGATGATTTGGATTTAATGCGCTCTGACGGTAAGCGTTGATTGCATCAAGATCTACCATATCTTTCAGATCTTCATAATCCCATGTCTCAATTTTCTGGATTTCATGAGATGTACGGAAACCATCGAAGAAGTTAATGAATGGAAGTCTTCCTTTGATTGCGGAGCAATGAGCAACCGGTGTCAGATCCATAACTTCCTGAACGCTGGACTCACAAAGCATTGCGCATCCAGTCTGACGACAGGCGTAAACATCAGAGTGATCACCGAAGATACATAATGCATGACTTGCAAGTGTACGTGCGGATACGTTGAATACGCCCGGTAATCTCTCACCAGCGATTTTATAAAGGTTTGGAATCATCAGAAGAAGACCCTGAGATGCTGTATAAGTAGTTGTCAGAGCACCTGCTGCCAGAGAGCCGTGTACAGTACCTGCTGCACCTGCCTCAGACTGCATCTCTGTTACTTTTACAGTCTGTCCGAAGATATTTTTTCTTCCCTGTGTTGCCCACTCATCTGTAGCTTCTGCCATTACAGATGACGGAGTGATCGGATAGATAGCTGCAACATCTGTGTATGCATATGATGCATGAGCTGCTGCATGGTTACCATCCATGGTTTTCATAGAACGTTTCATTTCCATTCCTCCTAAATTCTTTTGATTTAGTTTTGTTAATTGATTAACAATGCTTTACCCTTATCTTACAATAATTTCACAAAAAAGCAACATCAGTATACCTCAAGATTGTACAAATTTCAATACAATTTTGTTTTTTTCTGCGTTCACTTTTGTGACAACGTTACAAGCTTACCGGAAACCACCCCGGTTCTTCCAACGTGATAACCATATTGTAACCCACTTTATTGTTTAAAACAAGAACTCTGTGCGTATAATATTGCATACAATCTTATCAATCAACTTATTCATGTCTATCTTGAATCTCTTTCACTTAAAATCATAAACAGTAAAACGGACATTCGCAATCCGCTTTCGCTGACAAAAATCTGCCGCAAAATGCCACGATTTCTTTTTGCATTGCAAAGTAAAAATCATCCTTCCAATCATGTTTTCCTTGCTTTTATATACAATCTTGTGTACAATACCAGAGGTAAATTATTAGAAACAAAACACATATATAATAAAGAAGTCAAGGAGAACAATTTATGATCAGTGCAAATAATGTAACCTTACGAATTGGTAAAAAAGCGTTGTTTGAAGATGTAAATATCAAATTTACAGAGGGCAACTGCTACGGTCTGATCGGTGCCAACGGTGCCGGAAAATCAACATTTTTAAAGATTTTAAGCGGACAGCTCGAACCTACAAACGGCGATATTTCCATCACTGCCGGCCAGAGACTTTCTTTTCTGCAGCAGGATCACTTCAAATACGATGCTTATACTGTACTTGATACTGTTATTATGGGAAACAAACGTCTGTATGAGATTATGAAAGAAAAAGATGCCATTTACATGAAAGAAGATTTCACAGACGAAGACGGTATCCGCGCCAGTGAACTTGAGGCAGAATTTGCTGATATGGACGGTTGGAACGCAGAATCCGATGCAGCTACTATGCTGAATGGTCTTGGAATCGACACAGAATTCCATTACGCTACCATGGGAGATCTGCCAGGTCCTATGAAAGTAAAAGTCCTGCTTGCACAGGCATTATTCGGGAATCCGGATATTCTTCTTCTGGATGAGCCGACCAACAACTTAGATCTCGATGCCATTGCATGGTTGGAAGAATTCCTGATCAATTTTGAAAATACAGTCATTGTAGTATCCCATGACCGTTATTTTTTAAACAAAGTTTGTACTCATATCGCTGATATCGATTATGCAAAAATTCAGCTTTATGCCGGAAACTACGATTTCTGGTATGAATCCAGCCAGTTGATGGTAAAACAGATGAAAGAGGCAAATAAAAAGAAAGAGGAAAAAATCAAAGAATTGCAGGAGTTCATCTCCCGATTCTCTGCAAACGCTTCCAAATCCAAACAGGCTACTTCCAGAAAGAAAGCTCTGGAGAAAATTCAGTTGGATGAGATCAAACCTTCCAGCCGTAAATATCCATACATCGACTTCCGTCCATCCCGCGAGATCGGTAATGAAGTACTTCTGGTAGAAGGATTAAGCAAAACCATTGACGGTGTAAAAGTTCTGGATAACGTATCTTTTATCGTAAACCGTGAGGATAAAATTGCTTTTGTTGGAAGTAACGAACTTGCTAAAACTACTTTATTTAAGATCATCACAGGGGAGATGGAGCCGGATGAAGGAACTTTCAAATGGGGTGTAACCACAAGCCAGTCTTACTTTCCAAAAGATAACACAAAAATCTTTGATACTGATCTGATCATCGTAGACTGGCTGACACAGTTCTCCGAGATCAAAGATGCAACTTACGTTCGCGGATTCCTTGGACGTATGCTCTTCCCAGGTGAAGATGGTGTTAAAAAAATGCGCGTACTCTCCGGCGGTGAGAAAGTTCGTGTACTCTTCTCCCGTATGATGATCGAAGCGTCTAATGTACTGATCCTGGATGAGCCGACTGACCACTTGGATATGGAGTCCATTACCGCATTGAACAATGGTCTGATCAAATTCCCGGGTGTACTGCTTTTCGCTTCCCGCGATCATCAGATTGTACAGACAACAGCTAACCGTATTATTGAGTTTATGCCAAACGGTTCTATTATCGACAAGATTACCACATACGATGAATATCTGGAAAGCGATGAGATGGCCAGAAAACGTTCCGTGTATACAATGGCATCTTCTGACGAAGAAGATAATTAAATTCGCGTTTCAGATAGCTTAAAATTAACGGCTATATCTTAGTATTATAAAAGCGGACTCAGACAATTTTTTCTACTAATTAACAATCATGAAAAATTGCTCTGTGCCCGCTATTTATGTATATATTTTTTAATTATATAGACTAATAATCACTCCTAAAATAATTGCCGGAGTTCTTAATTTACACCAAAGCATACAATTGACAGCCACGAAAGTCACAGATCCGAGTAAATCGTCGCGCTGTATCCCTGCTTCTTTTTACTCTCATACATTGCTTTGTCTGCATTTCTGTACAACTGATCGAAAGAAATATTTTCTGCGCCGTCGTAGAAACATGCACCTAAGCTGATTTCTACACGTTTTCCCTGCATCTCCGGAATAGCAATCTGTCCAACATTTTCAAAAAGTCTCTCAAAGAACTTCTCTGCTGATGATTGTTCCAGCATACCCGGCATAAAAATTGCGAATTCATCACCTCCCAGGCGTAGCAAAATATCGTTTTCCCGGCAGGATTTCTGTAAACTCTCTGCAACGGCGATGATAACGTCATCGCCTACGGTGTGACCATATGTATCGTTTACCGCCTTGAATTTATCACAGTCAAGCAGGCAGAGCAAACCACCTGTTCTGTCCTGTAAAAACTCTACAATCCTTCTTTCGCCACTTCCGCGGTTACATAATCCTGTCATCAGATCCGTCTGCGCCAGATACAACAGGCGGTTCTCTCGCTTTTTCTCTTCATCGATAGACTCAATACAATAAAGCACATGTAAAAGTCTTCCCTCTTCATCATAATCTACAGGGATAAATCTGCTGCGGCACCAACATCTTCGTTTATCTATAAATTCATGTATGATACTGGTTTTTCTGTGGAGCCGTTTTTCCACCGTACCGAGATTTATAAACTCCAAAGTTTCCTCAAGATAAGGCTCTATGCATATTTTGTCTGCAATGCGTCTGATATGTCCACAAAAATCATCCCAGATCTCGTATTTTCCTACTTTTCTTACCGCTGTTTCCATATATCTGTCAAACTGCGATGATATCTTTACAATATGATATCTGCCAGTCTGCACATTAATATAATACATAGATTCGTAAATCTTTGAAAGCGCGGAATAACTGCTGAGCTTTGCCAGTTTATTCGCCTTTCTAAAGGAATTACGCATTTTCAAAAGTGAAGTGAGAAGCGTTCCGATCATATCCAGAAAAGAGGTAAGTGCCCTGTAATCACTTCTTGGAGGATTATCCACACCAAAAAATCCCCTGATCTCATCTTTATAATATAAAGGGCATACCACTACATTTTTTACATTTTGTGCCCTTAACATTTCATAGGATGTACGATGCTCTTCCTTGAGTTCTTCCACATCGGTGATGATCACACTTTCCCCTCTGGCAAATGTTTCATACCACCAGTCTATGATATCCATATCTACCTTCTGTAATTCATCGATTGCAGGAATGATCCCATCCGCACACCATTCATAGGTATTGTCTGTGGCATGCCGTTCCTCACAATCCTCAAAAATATATATTCTGTCAGAGCCGATATGTTTTCCAAAAAAGCCGATAAATTCGTTGATCTGCTCATCTGGTGTATCGTAATTAAGCGCTGATCTGAGTGCTTCATTTATAACCAGCTCATATTTCATGATTGTTTTCATTTGTATTTATCCCTTTGTATGTTTTTCGGCATCCGCTGTAAAACATTTATTTTATAATAATCAACCATATATACAGTGTCAACTAGAGATGAATATTGTTTTTGTTTAATAATTTCATATTTTTTACTGAAAAAAGAGGAACAATAATCCCGATTCCACGTACTCACATGAACCCGGGATTGTTTTATAAGTTGTAACATCTTCAAGCAATGCTTTGCTTTTCCTGCCGGAAGAACTATTACTCTCTCTAAACTCCATGATAAACCTCAGTTTTGTACAAACTTAAATTACTAAAAAATCGAAGAATGCTTCCACAATAACCATCAAAATGGAAGAATTCTTCGATTTCGTATTAGTTTCTAAAATATATTAATTTTTCTCAAAAAGAATTCCATCAGGAAAACTTCTCAATAACTTCTGTCACGCCATCTTCGTTATTATTGTGCTCCGTGACATAATCCGCAGCATCTTTCACAATCTGCAGCGCATTTTTCATTGCCACACCCACACCGGCATTTCGGATCATGCTGATATCATTCTCCTCATCTCCGACAGCAACCGCATTTTCAATCGGTACACCAAGGAAATCACACAGAAACTCAACGCCGTATCCTTTATTTGCCCCCAGCGGACAATACTCCAGATATTCTTTGCAGGAGAAAAAGCTGCTGCACTTTCCTTTCTCCCACTCTGCATGTGCCTGCTGAAATGCTTCCAGCCGCTCCTTGTGATCCAGATCGATCAGAAGCATTTTCGGCGGTTCTTCATACAGCATACTGTTCAGATTTCCGGTGATCCTGCATGGCATTCCGGTCTTTTTCACGTAAAAGTTAAGTTCTTTATCGCGCTCTCTTGAAAGCACCTGTGTCTCAGAATAGGTCTGAATATGTATACCGGCTTCTGTCGCCTCCCGCAACAGATATTCGGCATATTCAATCGGCAGACGCCTGTTGCTTAAGATACAATCTGCTGAAAAATCATAGATCGTTCCTCCATTGTATGCTACCAGATAACAGCCCGGACGTGTTAATCCAAGTTCTTTTGCAATTCTCCGACCGCTGCTGACAGCCCGGCCGGTCGCAAGGGCGATATAATGTCCCTGATCCACAGCATTCCGCAGTGCTTTCCGATTTTTATCTGAAATCGTTTTATCATCCCGCATTAATGTTCCGTCAAAATCAATAAAGAATATCTTTTTTTCCATACAACTGGCCTCCCACGATCTCTCCCTGTTTTTCCTTATCAGTATAATTGTATCATAGTTTCCATTTTGTTACTATCTGTAATTTCCCAAAATTTTAAAATTCCGGGCTTCATCCCGCAGGCCAAGCACTGCATTTTTGATCGCACTGTCATTCAGATTGCCGCTCAGATCCATGAAAAATCGATAATCCAACGGATTTTTAGAAATAACAATTGACTCAATACGGTTCATATTTAAGTTATTATAAGTCAGATGAGACATCAAATGATATAATGAACCGCAGGCATCTGGCGCCTCAAAGCAAATGCTGATCTTGTCCGCACCGCTCAAAGTCACGCGGTCTTTGGAGATCAGCAGATAGCGGTCCTTTGGCTGCGGGCTTGTCTCATATTCTTCCAGAATGTAAAAACCATACTCTGCCACCATATTGTAATTGGCAGATACATAACCGGATGTCGGATCCTGCATCGGAAGAAAAGCAAAATTAACTTCTTCCCGCTGTAAGACTTCGCAGGCTTCCCGCCAATCCGCGCATTTCTGCAGACCGCACTCTTCCGGGAAATAACTTTTTGCCGCTTCTTCGGAAGTTGGAATAAAAGCTGCTGCCGCATGGGTAAAATCAAGTTCTTTTACTTCCACAAACCCGGTCGGTGCAAATTTTCCGTGCTCTGTCAGAAGCTGATACTGCCGCTTTCTGCTGACAGACATAATGTGCTCAAATAATTCTCTGACACCATGACTATTAAAATCAGAATGTGCCAGACCAGCTACGGAATCTAATTTTGACACCTCACGCGCTTTATCAAATACTGCCTTTCCGGTGGAAATTTTGTATTCTGCCACCTGGGTGGTCAGTACCATACGGTTTTCAAATAATTCCACAATCTGACGGTCAATGCCGTCAATCTCCTTTCGAATATCCAGTAAATCTTTCATCTGCCTTACTCCTTACGTTCACCAATTTTATGTAAAGCGGACATTTGCAATCCGCTTTCTCATGAATAATACCCTTACAGATCAAACAATGACAACTGATTGGATTCCGGAAGATCTGATAAGATTCCCAGATCCACCATCAGATCGATCACCGTCTTGCTGACTTTTGTACGCTGCCGGAAATCATCCCTTGAGAGGAATTTTCCGTCTTTTGCCGCTTCTACCACTGCATCTGCTGCTTTGTCTCCCAGACCGTCAATGGTACTGATGGAAGGCATCAGTTTATTATCAATAATCTGAAAATGATGTGCTTTTGCTTTATAAAGGTCAATCGGTAAAAACTCAAATCCGCGGGCATACATTTCCTGTACGATACGCATATCTTTGTAAGTGTCCTGCTCTTTTTTGGACAGGGTATCTTTTCGCCGTTCATAATCATGCATGAAATATTCCAGACGTTCTTTTCCCTGACACATTAGCTCATAGTTAAAGGATGTGGCACGAATACTGAAAAATGCTGCATAATAAGCCAGCGGATAAAATACCTTACACCATGCGATTCTCCACGCCATCATAACATATGCTGCCGCATGAGCCTTCGGGAACATGTACTTGATTTTTTCACAGGACCACACATACCAGTCCGGCACACCGTGATCCAGCATATCCTGCTTATATTCCGGCCATTCTTTACATTTTCCATTGGCAACGGCACCTTTTCGTACACGCTCCATAATGGTAAATGCTTCCTCACTGTCCAGCCCTTTACCAATCAGATACGTCATGATATCGTCACGAGTACAGATTGCCGTGGAAATCGTTGCTTTTCCTTCCTGAATCAAGGTCTGGGCGTTTCCAAGCCATACGTCTGTTCCATGGGACAGACCTGCGATTCTGACCAGATCCGAAAATGCCTGTGGTTTGGTATCAATCAACATCTGCATAGCGAAATCGGTACCAAATTCCGGGATTCCAAGAGCTCCCAGCTTACAGCCGCCGATATCTTCCGGCTCGATGCCAAGAGCTGAGGTATTCTGGAATAAGGACATGACTTCCGGGCTGTCCAGTGGAATCGTCTGCGGATCCACACCGGTCAGGTCCTGAAGCATACGGATCATGGTCGGATCATCATGTCCGAGAATATCAAGTTTTAACAGGTTGTGGTCAATGGAATGGTAATCAAAATGCGTCGTGATGATGTCCGTTGTCATATCGTTGGCCGGATGCTGCACCGGCGTAAAAGAATAAATATTTTCACCCAACGGAAGTACGATGATTCCACCCGGATGCTGACCGGTGGTACGTCGCACACCGACGCATCCCTGCACGATTCGGTCAATCTCACAGTTTCGTTTATGAACACCACGTTCCTCGTAATAATTTTTTACATATCCAAAAGCCGTCTTGTCTGCCAGAGTACCAATGGTTCCCGCACGGAACGTCTGACCGTCGCCGAAAATAACCTCGGTGTATTTATGCGCCTTACTCTGGTAATCACCGGAGAAGTTCAGATCGATATCAGGCTCTTTATTTCCCTTAAATCCAAGGAACGTCTCAAACGGAATATCAAAACCTTCCTTGATCAGCTTCTGTCCACAGTGCGGACAGTTACGGTCCGGCATATCACAACCGGCTTTTCCGGCGTAGCTTTTTACCAGATCCGAATCAAAATCCACATAATGACAGTTATTACAGATATAATGCGGACTTAACGGATTTACCTCCGTGATACCTGCCATCGTGGCTACAAAGGAAGATCCTACGGAACCACGGGAACCTACCAGATAACCGTCCTCATTGGATTTCCACACCAGTTTCTGCGCAATAATATACATTACGGCGAATCCGTTGGAAATAATGGAATTCAGCTCACGTTCCAGCCGCTCAACAACCACCGGCGGCAGTTCTTCCCCGTAAATCTCATGGGCTCTCGTATAACAGATTTCACGCAGCATGCCATCGGAATTTTCGATGACAGGTGGACACTTGTCCGGTCTGACCGGTGAGATTTTCTCACACATATTTGCAATTTTATTTGTATTTTCAATGACAACTTCTTCCGCTTTTTCACTGCCAAGGTATTCGAATTCCTTCAGCATTTCCTCTGTGGTGCGCAGAAAAAGCGGAGCCTGATCGTCTGCATCCTTGAAGCCCTTGCCTGCCATAATGATCCGGCGGTATACTTCATCCTCCGGATCCAGGAAATGTACGTCACAGGTTGCCACAACCAGCTTGTTAAACTGCTCGCCAAGTTCCACGATCTGACGGTTGATATCTTTCAGATCTTCTTCTGATTCCACCGGTTCCTTGTCAGTGCGCAGCATAAACGCATTGTTTCCCAGCGGCTGAATCTCCAGATAATCATAAAACTGTACGATCCGGGCTACTTCTTCCTGAGAACTTCCACGCAGCAACGTACGGTATAACTCTCCTGCCTCGCAGGCAGAACCAAGCAGAATCCCTTCCCGGTATTTCATAAATTCACTTTTTGGAATCTTCGGACGCCGGTTATAATATTTGATATGAGAATCCGATACTAGTCGATACAAGTTCACACGTCCGATATCATTCTGCGCCAGCATGATTGCATGATAACTTGGCATTTTTCGAATGGTTTCTTCGGTATAACTCTCCATCTGGTCTAAGTCTTCCATGGTTTCTACGCCACGGTTCCGCAGCATCTCCACCAGTTTGACAAAAATTTCTGCTGTACACGCCGCATCATCTACCGCACGATGGTGGTGTGCCAGTGATATGTTCAGTGCTTTCGCTACCGTATCCAGTTTGAATCGGTTCAGTGACGGAAGCAGAACACGGGATAACGCTACTGTATCCAGAACCGTCTTTTCACAATCCAGTCCAAGTGCACTGCAGTTGTACTTGATAAAACTCATATCAAAGTCCGCATTATGTGCAACCATAACCGCATCCTGACAAAAATCCATAAACTTTGGTAAAATTTCGTCAATGACCGGTGCATCCAGCACCATATCGTCGTTGATGCTGGTCAACTGCTCGATTTCAAACGGAATCGGCACTTTCGGATTAACAAAAGTGGAAAAGCGCTGCGCAATGGAACCGTTTACGACTTTTACCGCACCAATCTCAATAATCTGGTTTTTGGATGGACTAAATCCGGTAGTCTCCAGGTCAAATACCACGAACGTATCCGCAAAGGACTGTCCCATCGGATGTTCTACCAGACCTTTCAGATCGTCCACAAGATACGCTTCCATACCGTAAATAATCTTGAAATCATCATCTTTGCCAATGGCATGGTTTGCATCCGGAAATGCCTGCACATCTCCGTGATCTGTAATGGCAATGGCTTTGTGTCCCCATTTCATGGCTCGTTTGATGATGTCTTTGACATCGGAAACACCATCCATATCACTCATTTTTGTATGACAATGCAATTCCACTCGTTTCACCGGGCTGGTATCCATACGGGTGGATACAAAAGATGGAATCTTTTTAATGCCAATGACCGAACCGATAGTCAGTTCACTGTCAAAACGGTCAATGATTGTTACACCTTTGATCTTCAAAAATGCCCCTTTCGCAACGCCACCATCTTTAATTTCATTCAGATACTCATTTTTGCAGAACATTTTCACCATGATCGTATCAGTAAAGTCTGTAATGGAAAACATCAGAATCGTTTTTTCACCACGGATTGGACGCTCATCCATAAACAGAATCTGTCCTCGAATAACAACTTCTCCCATCTCTCCCATGATCTGTTCGATACGGATTGCTTCTTCCTCGAAGTCACGACCATAGATTACATCCGGATTATCGGATTTTTTATAAGAACCACGATCCCGGAAATCCCGTTTTCCACCAAAGTTTTTTTTGAAACCACCGCGTTCTTCCTGTTTTGCAGGCTTTTTCTCTGCCGCCGCAGGGGATTCCTTTTTGGCAACTGCTGTTTTTTTTGACTTCTTTTCTGCTGTTTCTTTTGCAGATTTTACTGCTGAATTGCCTGTCTCCCACGGCACTTCCGATGCGCCTGCTTCATTAGTTTCCATATATTCGCCTTCCATCTGACGCTTCGCGCCAAAGCTGGAAAGACGGATGACATTTTCCACTTCATTCTGCATCTTGATATCTGCGTTTTTTCGATATTTAGACGCTTCTTTTTCATGAAACTCCATCTCAATCTGAATTGACAGATTACAGCGCTCATTAAAAATTTTCTCCAGAATGTGGTAAATTTCTTCTTCTTTCTGATGCGCCAGAACAGTATCTTCCAGGCTGACACACAATACATTTTCCTCCACCACGTCTAATTTTGCATGACGCAGCAGATTGTACTCCAACAGACTGTAACGGTGAAATTCTGTCAGAATACTGTTCCAATACACATCCAGCAGATTTTTCAAAGTGTACTGCTCGGACAACTGAAATTTTTCAATGATCTTGATGTTCATCACATGCTGTGGAAAAAGCTGCCGTTTCAACTCATCCTCCAGAAAATATACTTTTTCTTTTGGCAAAAGTCGGCCGCATCCCAGATAAATGCGCAGGGAATTTCTCTGTCTCGTTGTGGAAACCTTCGAAACTGTGGCATCATCCAGCATGCCCTGCAGATCTGTATCCAGTTTTAATTGTGGAAATACCTCAAAAAAGCTTTTTGCCATTTATCTATTCACTCCAGTTAATGAGCTCCTGACGCAGTGCCTCTAATAATTCTGCCTCCGGAACTTTCTTTATCACTTCGCCACGGCGGATGATCAAACCTTCCTGTCTGCCGCCGCAGATACCAAGATCCGCTTCTTTTGCTTCTCCCGGTCCGTTTACCACGCAGCCCATAACGGCTACTTTTATATCCAGTGGGAACTCAGCCACCATATTTTCTACTTTATTTGCCAGACTAATCAGATCAATACTGGTGCGTCCGCAGGTCGGACATGAAACGATCTCAATGCCGCCTTTGCGCAGTCCCAGCGTTTTCAGGATCAGTTTGGCAGATTTGATTTCTTCCACCGGATCCCCGGTCAGAGAAACACGGATCGTATCACCGATTCCCTGATTCAGGATCAGTGCCAGACCGATAGAAGATTTGATGTTTCCGCTAATGATGGTTCCAGACTCTGTGATGCCCACATGAAGCGGATAATCAGTCTTTTTGGAAATCAACTCATGCGCTTTGACACACATCATGACATCGGAAGATTTAATACTGATCACCAGATTATCATAACCGAAATCCTCGATCATTTTCACCTTATCCAGAGCACTCTCCACGATTCCTTCTGCGGTAACACCGTGGTATTTCTCCACGAGTTCTTTTTCCAGAGAACCACTGTTTACACCGACACGGATTGGAATATTCCGCTCTCTGGCACAGTCAACCACTGCTTTCACACGCTCTGCAGAACCGATATTGCCCGGATTGATACGGATCTTATCTGCACCGTTTTCCATCGCCGCAATGGCAAGTCTATAATCAAAATGTATGTCAGCCACAAGTGGAATATGAATCTGTTTTTTGATCTCTGCAAGTGCTTTTGCCGCTTCCATATCAGGAACCGTGCAGCGGATGATCTGACATCCTGCGCGCTCCAGCTGCAGGATCTGAGCAACCGTTGCCTCCACATCCTGTGTCTTTGTATTTGTCATGGACTGAATTGCGATGGGATGATTGCCGCCAATGATCACATCACCGATTCGCACTTCTTTTGTACGTCTTCTCTCTGCCATTTTTCTTCTCCTTTTAAAATAAACGGATATTCTCAATTCTTTTCCACTACTTACCAATCACTAAATAGCTGTTGTTTCACAATTTATCAAAAGAAACATTACTTTCTCTACTTCATCTAAGTAACTTCCATAAGAATATTCTTAATTTTTCTACGGTATCAGCTTTCGGATATCGTTAAACATAATCAGAATCATCAGTCCAAACAGGCACAGTAATCCGATAAAATGCACCATACCTTCTTTATCTTCACTGACTCTTTTTCCACGGATCGCCTCGATCACCAGAAATACCAGACGACCGCCGTCCAATGCCGGAATCGGAAGCAGGTTCATCACGCCAAGGTTTGCTGACAGCAGCAACGCCAGATTCAGCAAATTCATCCAGACGTAAAACGTACCGTCTGATTTGCTCATATCGTAAGTGTCCCCGATAGTTTTTACAATTCCAACCGGTCCGGATAGATCATTGACACTGACCTGACGGGTCAGAAGCATTTTCAGACTGCCTATCGTATACTGGATCCAATATTTCACTTCATACACACTGTACTGTAGTGTCTTTATCGGTCCCACTTTCGTATATTCACCGGAACCATAAATTCCGTAACGGTAGCGTCCCTGTTCTTCATCATAAGTCGGCTGCACCTCTACCGTATTTTGCACGCCATTTCTCTCGTAGGTAACTTCTACCGTCTCGCCTTCATGAAACAGCGTGTACATACTGATTTCCTTAAAAAAATGAATATGTTTGTGATTCATTTTGATGATTTCGTCACCAGCCTGCAATCCTGCTGTCTGTGCACCATATCCATCTTCCACCTGCGCTACGGTTGGCGTGGAGATACCGATATTTCCAAGAATGATCACTGCCAGCACAAAGGCCATGATAAAGTTAAATACCGGTCCCGCCGCAACGACGCTGATCCGCGCCCAGACAGATTTTTTCTGAAAAGACCGGTCATCATCACTCTGGCTGTCCTCCCCTTCCATCATGCAGGCGCCGCCAAAAGGCAACAGTTTTATAGAATACTTTGTCTCTCCTTTTGTAAATCCCACGATGGTTGGTCCAAGTCCCAAAGAAAACTCATTGACCCGGATTCCGTTGGCTTTTGCCAGCAGGAAATGTCCCAGTTCGTGAAACAGAATAATCGCACTGAACAGTAATATCGCTATGATATACTTTATGATCACCCTACCACCTGCTTTCTATCCATTCATATACTGCTGCCTCCGTTGCCAGAATTTCTTCCACAGACGGATGTTCAATATATGTAATTTCCTCCATTGCAGATGCGATAATATCAGGAATATCAAGAAATGCGATTCTCCGCTCCAGAAACATTGCTACTGCCATCTCATTTGCTGCATTAAATATCGTTGGGATATTGCCTCCGCGGCGCATAGCCTCCAACGCAAATTTCAATCCCTCAAAGGTATCCATATCCGGTGCTTCAAAGGTCATCTGACCAAGCTTGTAAAAATCAAGACGCATGCCGCGTAAAAATCTACGTTCCGGATAATACAGTGCATACTGAATCGGAAGTTTCATGTCCGGTGTTCCAAGCTGCGCAATGATGGCGCCATCTTCGTACTGTACCATGGAATGAATGACACTTTGTGGATGTACCACTACCTGAATCTGATCCAGATTTACGCCAAACAGCCATTTTGCTTCCATGACTTCCAGACCTTTGTTCACCAATGTTGCTGAATCAATGGTGATTTTGCGTCCCATCACCCAGTTCGGGTGTTTCAGGGCATCTTCCAGACGCACCTGGGAAAGCTGCTCTCTGGTCATACCGCGGAACGGGCCGCCGGAAGCCGTCAATAAAATTTTATCAATCTTGTTTCCGTGTTCTTTTTCTCCGTTCAGAGACTGAAAGATTGCACTGTGTTCACTGTCTACCGGTAAAATACGAACACCACATTTTTTTGCCAACGGCATGATAATATGTCCCGCGGTTACCAGTGTTTCCTTATTTGCCAGTGCAATGTCTTTTCCGGCTTCAATGGCAGCGATGGTCGGGCGGATGCCAAGCATGCCGACGATTGCTGTTACCAAAACCTCTGCTTTTTCTTCACAGGCAACTGCCATCAGTCCGTCCATGCCGAACAGTACCGGAATGTCCAGATCGCTGATACGAAGTGCCAGTTCTTTTGCTTTTTCTTCTGTCTTTACCGCCGCCAGAACCGGTTTGAATTCACGGATCTGCCGCTCCAGCAGGTCAATATTGTCACCTGCGGATAACGCGGTTACTTTTATATCCTGTTGTGCACGCACAACTTCCAGTGTCTGGGTACCGATGGAACCGGTGGAACCCAAAATCGCTATATATTTCATCTCTCTTATTCCTTTCTATTTGAAAGTGGTTAGATTGCAAGCTGTAACAGATTTCCTGTCAGATAGAAAATAATCGGTGCGGTAAAAATCACACTGTCAAAACGATCCAGAATACCACCATGACCCGGAATCAGTTTTCCATAATCTTTAATCTCAAAGTTACGTTTGATTGCAGAAGCTGCCAGATCGCCCACCATGGAGATCAGCGCACCTGCCGCACAGATACCTGCCATCATAAAAATATATGGCATATCTACATGCATAGAACCACGGAATAAGAATCCGTAAATAAGTGTCAGTAAAGCAGCTCCAACCACACCGCCGACAGCACCTTCCACTGATTTTTTCGGACTTAACACCGGTGCCATCTTATGTTTTCCAAAGAGCATTCCCACGCAGTATGCACAGGTATCACAGCCCCAGGAGCACAAAAAGATCAGCCATACCAGATATCTTCCGCCTTCCAGAGAACGTGTCTCATAAATACAGGACAGCATAACTGCCACATAGAACACGCCGAAAAATGCAGCAATGATCTGGTTTGCATGAAATTTCGGATAACCGAATACAAACACGCACATGCACACGATCAGCAGTGCCATCACAAACATCATAATGTCCGGGATAAAACCAAATGCCACGTTCAGATAATACACAATGGCTGCCACATAGCCCACGATTCCCGGTGCACTTTTTTCAATCCCAAATACACGATACAATTCAAACAGTCCGATCAGGGAAATAATTCCAAGTACGGTCAGAAGCAGATATCCTCCGTGTATAATAAATAACAATGCCAGCAGCACCAGAACGATACCGCTCAACAGTCTTGTCTTAAACATACTTTTTCCTCTCTTACGCTCGGGGATTCCTTCAGAGCAGGAATTCCCTTTTTATCATCCAATGTATCTGTCATGTTTATTCGAACGAAATCTGTTCTTACGCTAGGCCTTTACCTTACCGTAACGACGGTCACGGCTAGTATATGCCTCAATCGCCTTTACCAGTTCCGCTTTATCGAACTCCGGCCATGGCGTATCTGTAAAATAAAATTCACTATACGCATGCTGCCACATCAGATAATTGGACAGTCTCTGTTCTCCGCTGGTGCGGATCATCAAATCCGGATCCGGGATTCCAGCAGTATCCAGATAATCCGAAAAATGTGCCTCATCCACTTCCTCCAGTGTAATTTTTCCTTCTTTGTAATCCTGCATCATCTGACGCATGCCGCGCAGCATTTCATCCCGGCTGCCATAGTTAATGGCAATCTGAAACTGTAAGCCGGTATTTTTTGCAGTGTCAGTCTCTAATTTGCGGATACTCTCCTGCAAATCTTCTGCCAGACCGGTTTTATCGCCGATCACGCGTACTTTGGTATTATTTTTCATTGCTTTTGTATAACAGATTTTGATATATTTGCGAAATAAAAACATCAATGTCTTTACTTCTGCTTCCGGGCGGCTCCAGTTTTCTGTAGAAAACGCATATACTGTCAGATATTTAATGCCAAGTGCATCTGCATCCTCACAGATGTCCATGATCACATCCGCGCCTTTGGAGTGTCCATAAGTACGCGGCATCCCCTTCGATTTTGCCCAACGGCCGTTTCCGTCCATGATAATGGAAACATGGGTCGGTATCTTTAACTGTGAAAGTTCCATATTTTTCCCCTTTCTCAGAAAAGGACATAGCCTGCGCCATGTCCCCATCTTTTTTATCTTTTCGAAACTATTATACTGTCATGATCTCTTTTGTTTTCTCTGCAACTGCAGCATCAACATCAGCAATATATTTGTCTGTCAGTTTCTGAACCTGAGTCTCCAGATCTTTGATCTCGTCCTCAGATACATCCCCTGCTTTGCCCATTTTCTTTAAAGCATCGTTTGCATCACGACGAATGTTACGGACAGCAACTTTGGCAGCCTCGCCTTTTTTCTTTACATCTTTGGCAAGATCTTTACGTCTCTCCTCTGTCAGTTCCGGGAATACCAGACGGATGCATTTTCCATCGTTTGTTGGATTAATTCCAAGGTCAGATGTCATGATTGCTTTCTCAATTGCTTTTACCATGGATGCTTCCCATGGCTGGATCATGATCATACGTGCTTCCGGAACAGATACGTTTGCAACCTGCTGGATTGCAGTCGGTGCACCATAGTAATCTACACGGATCTGATCCAGTACATGCGGGTTTGCACGTCCTGCACGGATGGATGTGTACTCCTCCAGTAAGTTGTTGTAAGATTTCTGCATCTTTGTCTCATAAGGTTTGATTGTCTCGTTTGCCATATTTTAATCCTCCAAATATTTTCTTTTTACCTTCTGATATTTCTTATCTCATATGGATTATACGGTTACTTTCGTTCCGTTAAAATCACCGCTGATTGCTTTTACAATGCTGTTTTCTTCATTTAAACCAAATACATACATCGGCATTTTGTTCTCCATGCTCAGGATGGATGCAGTCAGGTCAACGACTGCCAGCTGTTTGTCGATAACTTCCTGAATGCTTACCTCATCGTAACGTTTTGCATTCGGATTTGTCTTCGGATCGCTGTCGTATACGCCGTCAATTGCTTTTGCAAGCAAGATAACATCTGCCTCGATCTCGATGGCACGCAGAACAGTTGCTGTGTCTGTGGAGAAATACGGATGACCGGTTCCACCTGCGAAAAATACAACCATTCCTTTATCAAAATATTTGTTTGCACGGTCTTTGGAAAACAGTTTTGTAAAAGAACCGCACTCAAACGGTGTCAGTACATTTGTTTTCATGCCAACGGAACGGAAGATCTCAGATACATAAATACAGTTCATAACCGTTGCAAGCATACCGATCTGATCTGCTTTTGTACGGTCAATGGTCTCACTGGTACGGCCTCTCCAGAAGTTTCCACCACCGATTACGATACCAACTTCAATTCCCTGATCCACTAACTGTTTTACCTGATTCGCAACAACCGTAACGGTTGCCTCGTCAAAACCAACTTTTTTATCTCCTGCCAGCGCTTCTCCGCTCAGCTTCAGTAAAACTCTCTTCATAAGAATCCTGTCCTTTCTTTATCATTATTATTTACTTTCGCTATTTCATTCATTACCTGTTACAGTTCATGATCGGCATTCACCACTTGTCAATCATACAAGCATGTTGACTCGTTTGTGCTTATTATATCGTGATTTCATCACTCAATAATTTCGCCGCTCGTCAATCATGCAAGCATGTTGACTCACTTTCGCTCATTATATCATACCTTTACATTTTATGGTAGGAAAAATTACTCACAGTAAACACCGCCACATTTTTCGATACATGCCTTTGCAACCACATTCATGGCATCAATATAAAAGTCCGGATTCAGACTGTAATTGACATTTAATACAGACAACTCCGTACATGCAAGGATCACTGCATCACACCCCTGCCCACGCAGCTCATGTACCACATTCATAAACTGATGACGGTCTCCCTTCTCTCCGCGTTTGATCTGCTCATAGATTAGGGACATAACATCTTTCTGACGCTCCCTGGACGGATATACTACCTCAATTCCGTATTTTTCCAGTGCCCTTTTATACATTCCACCACGGACCGTTCCATCGGTCGCCATAACGCCGACTTTTTTTCTTCCCCGCTCAGATGCATAACGAGCTGTTTCTTCGATCATATTAATGAATTTTCCGTGTGTCAACTCCTGCAGGCGATCTGCAAAATAATGACAGGTATTACACGGAATTGCAAAATACTCACAGCCAAACTGCTCCATCCCGCGGATATCTTTTGCAATAATATCCCACAGATAATCCTGTTTTCCACACAAAATACATTCCGTACGATCCGGAATCGATGCATGGTTATAAACGAGAATGTCCAGATGCTCACGGTCATTGTTTACCGAAGTATTATCGATAATCTTTTTATAAAAAAGCACTGTAGCTTCTGATCCCATTCCTCCTAAAATTCCTAATTTCTTTTTTTCCATATGCTTATGGTTTCCTTTCCTTATGCTTATGGTTTCCTTTTCTTTATAAAAGGTAATATTTTTCTTGTAAAAATGTATCATAACACACTTTTCCGCTTTCGACTATATCAAATCTGTTTTTCAGTGTCAACCGCATGCATTTTATGTATTACACTTCACTCATCATATGTAGTAAAGCTGACATTCGCAATCCGCTTTCGCTACTTGCTCATGAACGCAGTCGTTTTGCGAATGGCGCGTGTGAACAATAACTTTTATGTGAACCTATAACATAATTTTTCCCGGAAATGAACTTGTATAAATAGCGCATCTGGTATAAAATAATGCAGGAATCTTAATAGAATTAATTTGGAGGATTATAGATATGGAATTTAAAAAACAGCCATTCATACCAATGCTGTTTGGCGGCGACATCAATACATACAGTGTTGCCCGTGCATTTTATGAAGAATATCAGGTAAAAACCTATGTATTCGGAAAGTTTCCAAGTGGTCCGAGTTACAACAGCAATATTATTGAATACCATGCAAATTTAAAAATTGATACCGACGAAGTATTTATGCAAACCGTCCGCGATTTTGCCGCTGCCCACGCAGATAAAACCGTTCTGACCATTGGTTGCGGTGATTCTTATGTGGCACTGTGCAGCCGCCACAAAGATGAAATGCCGGAAAATGTCGTTGCTCCGTATATCGATTTTGAATTGATGGACAGACTGCAGCAGAAAGAACTGTTCTACCGTCTCTGCCGTGAGCACGATATTGATTTTCCGGATACCCTTGTATTCCGTCACGGCATGGATCTGGATTTTGAACTGCCGTTCTCTTTCCCGGTTATCTTGAAACCGTCCAACTCCGTTATGTACTGGGAACACGAATTCCCGACACAGGAAAAAGTATACAAGATTGATAATGACAAAAAATTAAAAGATACGATCCGTCAGATTTACGATGCAGGATACACAGATTCCCTCATCATTCAGGACACCATCCCAGGAAATGACGAATTTATGCGTGTACTGACCTGTTTCTCTGGAAAAGATAAAAAAGTAAAAATGATGTGTCTCGGACACGTTCTCTTAGAGGAGCATACCCCACACGGTTCCGGTAACCACGCCGTGATCATCACAGAGCCACAGGAAGAACTGATGACCAAAGTTAAAAACCTGTTAGAGACCATCGGTTATGTCGGATTTTCTAACTTTGACATCAAATACGACATTCGTGACAATCGTTACAAATTCTTTGAGATCAATACCCGACAGGGACGTTCCAACTACTATGTAACAGGTTCCGGCTTCAACGTAGCCCGCTACTTCGTAGAAGAATTTGTATATAATAAAGACATTCCGTTTAAAATTGCAAAAGATGAACACCTCTGGATGGTCGTTCCGAAGGCCGTTGCCCGCAAATATGTACATCAGCCGGAAAACAAAGAAAAATTAAACCGTCTGATCCGGGAGGGCAAAGTTGTAAATCCGGTATTTATGAAAGGCGATTTCAATTTCAACCGATGGCTGCGTATGGTCAAGAACCACTTCAGCCACTTCCGTAAATTTAAAACATACTATCACTAAAAACAGAGAGGAATACTTATGATTACTTATACTCAGCAGGATTATCTGAATACTCTGGCAGACGCCGATCTTGTGAAAGACAGCAATCTGTACGGTCATGCTGCCGATTCCGTTCAGGGATTAACTTACAATTCCAAAGAAGCGGCATCTGGAACATTATTTGTCTGTAAAGGAGCGGCTTTCCGCCCGGAATATCTGGAAGATGCTATAGCACATGGCGCTACCCTGTACGTCAGCGAACAGAAATTTGATCTGGATACAGAAATTCCTTATATTTTAGTTTCTGATGTCAGAAAAGCAATGCCGTATCTTGGCAAACTCTTCTACAACGATCCGTCCAAAGACCTGAACCTGATCGGTGTCGGCGGAACCAAAGGGAAATCTACTACTGCTTATTATGTAAAAGCCATCGTGGACGACTATATGGCAAGCCTCGGCAAAAAAGAGAGTGCTGTCATCTCTTCCATCGATGTGTATGACGGTGTAACCAAAGTGGAATCCCACATCACGACACCGGAAAACATCGAGCTGATGCAGCATTTTCGCAACGCCGTAGATTCCGATATTGATTTTCTGGAAATGGAAGTATCCAGTCAGGCATTAAAATATGGACGTGTAGAACAGATTATGTTTGATGCCGCAATCTTCCTGAATATTTCCGAAGATCATATCAGCCCGATCGAACATCCGGATTTTGAAGATTACTTTTCTTCTAAATTAAAAATGTTTGCTCAGACCAAAAATGCACTGATCAACACAAATTCTGATTATTTTGAGCGTGTCGCTGAAGCCGCAAAAGTTGCTCCAAACGTCATTACTTTTGGCACGAATGAAGGCAGTGACATTTATGGCTATAATATTGAGAAAGTAGATCACGAAATTCTCTTCCGTGTAAAATGCGACCGCTTCGATGAAGCATTCGCACTGACCATGCCGGGACTGTTTAACGTAGAGAATGCTCTGGCTGCCATCGCTGCCGCTTATGTATTCAATATTCCAGTAGAATTTATGAAATCCGGTCTGTATCGTGCACGTTCTTCAGGAAGAATGGAAACTTACATGTCCGCAGACAAAAATGTCATCGCAGTTGTCGACTATGCACATAACAAATTAAGCTTTGACAAACTCTTCTCTTCCACCAGAAAAGAGTACCCGGATTACGATATTATTTCTATTTTCGGATGCCCGGGTAAAAAAGCATTTATCCGCCGCCGTGACCTTGGAACCATCGCTGGCTTGTACTCTAAAAAAGTATATCTGGTTGCAGAGGATCCGGGTGCTGAACCGGTAGAACAGATTTCCAAAGACATTGCGCAGTATGTAGAAGCACAGCATTGTCCATATGAAATGATCGAAGATCGTGGAGAAGCTATCCACAAAGCGATCATGGAAGCTGAAGGAAAAACCATTTTACTGATTACAGGAAAAGGAAACGAAACCCGTCAGAAATACGGTACTGAATATTTGGATTGCCCGTCTGATGTCGAATATACAAAAAAATATCTGGCTGAGTACGATGCTGTTCACTGAGTTTTTTAACTGACAATGATCGAATGAAAAACAGGAAATGTAAATGAATTAAAATGTACTCACCTGACAAATACTTTCTGTTTATAGAATAACAAAAAAGCAATTGGTAAAGACTGTTATACTAACATTCTTACCAATTGCTTTTTTATTAACTGTTTATCTCAAGAATTCTATCACTTTTGCTATTTGGCATCAGAATCTGCTCCATCTTGTGTATCCGAATCTGTCGTAGAAGTCGGATAATAGATATAATTACATTTCAGCACTTCACTGGACAATCCATTATCATCAATTGCAACCAGAGACAATACATTATTTCCTTCCGGAATATCAAGTACACCGCGATATACAGAAGAATTGCTGGTTGGCGTACTGCCGTCCCAGGTATAATATACCGTTGTTCCGGATGGAACTGTTACATGTACGGATTTCTGTTCATGATAGGTTCCGCCATCCGGTGATACTGATGGCATATCCGGCGCATCTAATTCAACATTATACTCCGCGGATACCGGTTCACTGTACTTGCCATTTTTATCTATAGAAATTGCGGTAAGTGTCGTCTTACCTTGCTCATCAATATGAATCGGGTCCTCGTACTTTTCATCAGAATCAGTCGGCACGCTTCCATCCAGAGTATAATAAATATCAATTCCCTTACCCTCTACAGAAAGCGTCACTTCCAGAAATTCATTGTAGTTGCCGCCCTCTTTATCTATTTCCGGAGCAGCAAGCAGATACCGGTCAAACAGGGACAATATCTTACTGTCTGTCACCTTACTCTTTAATGCAAGAATCTGATCATAAGAATTATTGCTGTCATACAAGCTCAGCAGCTGTTCATAAGCCTTTTGACAGCTTGGATTATGATCGATCACCCACAATAAAACAGTTTCTGCTTTCGTATCCTGTTTCATCAGAATATAAATCTGTCCTTCCAGAATCAATGCATCTTCATTTTCGTAATCCAGCTGCAACGCATGTTCTGCGTACTGAAGCGCATTGGTATAATTTTTCTGATTTAATGCCTCTTCTGCCTTTTTCAGCTGATAACTTACGGAATTACTGTGATTGTACTGCAGCACACCAAAAGCTACAGCCAATGCAGCAATCAAAAGTATGAGAAGAATCACCAATGTCTTTCTGGCTTTCTTCCGCTTCTTTTCCAACATCCGCCTTTTCTTTTTTTTCAAAGAGACAGAAGACGTTCTGGAACTATGCGATTTCTGAGCCGTCTCCTGAGCTTCTTTTTCTGTATTCACTGACTGGTCATTATTCTTTCTGCTATATACGTCTTCCTCTTCCAACATGGAACGAAGCAGATCATCTTCTAATATATTGATTTCTGTTACAATCTGTGCTTCCTGTCCGCAATTAGAGCAGTATACACAGCCCGGGCGAATTTCTGCACCACACTTCGCACATTTCATGTTCTGTCCTCTTAGCGCATTGTCTCTACACAGTTATCCATCAACATTGCAATCGTCATTGGTCCTACACCACCAGGAACCGGTGTGATCGCGCTTACATGCGGCTCTACAGCATCAAAATCTACGTCTCCGCATAATTTTTTGCCTTCCAGACGATGAATTCCGACATCAATTACAACCGCACCTTCTTTTACATATTCCTCGTTGATAAATTTTGGTTTTCCGATCGCAACGATAAGGATATCTGCCTGCTTACACACCTCTTTCAAATTCTTTGTTCTGGAATGTGTAACCGTAACCGTTGCATTTTCACGAAGCATCAACATTGCCATTGGTTTTCCAACAATATTACTTCTGCCAACGATCACACAGTTTTTTCCTTCCATTTCCACACCGGAACGTTTCATCAGCTGAATGACACCCGCAGGTGTACATGGTAAAAATCCTTTGCTTCCAATCATCAGTGCTCCTGCACTCTGTGGATGAAATCCATCTACATCTTTGGATGGATCAATGGCAAGAATTACCTTCTCCTCATCAATATGAGCCGGAAGCGGAAGCTGCACCAGAATTCCGTGTACTTCTTCCTTCTGATTCAGTTCCTGAATCAAAGCCAGCAGTTCTTCTTCGGTGGTTTCCTCCGGTAATTCATAGGACTCTGATCCGATTCCGATATATGCACATGCGTTTTTCTTATTGCGTACATATACGCTGGATGCCGGATCTGCCCCTACCTGAACAACTGCTAAAGAAGCAGTCTTCCCCTGCTGTGCCAAAGCTGCTACTTCTGCTTTTAATTCATCTTTTATCTCCTGAGAAATTCTTTTCCCATCAATCAATTTTGCCATTCTGCTATGTTGCCTCCAAATCACTTTTATTACATTTAACTTCTGCTGATTCTCACAGTTTGAACGCAGTCGCTTTGCGACCTGCGTTCAAACTGTGAGAACGATAAAAATCATTTTAGAATAAACCGGTAATCACGCCGTCTTCGTTTACATCGATATTATTTGCTGCCGGTACTTTTGGTAATCCCGGCATTGTCATGATTGCACCTGTCACAACAACCACAAATCCTGCGCCGGCATTTGCATATACCTCGCGGACATTAATCGTAAATCCGTTCGGGCGGCCAAGTTTGTGCTGATCATCAGACAAAGAGTACTGTGTCTTCGCCATACATACCGGAAAATCTCCCATACCAAGATCTTCGATTCGTTTTAATTCTTTATTTGCTGCATTAGAATAAGTTACGCCGTCCGCGCCGTAAATTTCTTTTGCAATTGTTTCGATTTTCTCTTTCAGAGATAATTTATCATCATATAATACTTTGAAGTTACTCTTTTTATTCTCAAGAGCATCCAGCACTTTCTCTGCCAGAGCGATTCCGCCCTCGCCGCCTTTCTCCCATACTTCTGAAAGTGCGAACTCACATCCACGCTCTTTGCAGAACTGCTCGATATAATCAAGCTCTGCCTGTGTGTCTGTTGCAAAAGCATTTAATGTCACAACTACCGGAACTCCAAATTTCTGAAGATTCTCGATATGTTTCTCAAGATTTACAATACCGGCTTTTACTGCCTCAAGGTTCTCCTGTGCCAAATCAGCTTTTGCCACACCGCCATTGTATTTTAATGCACGAACAGTTGCAACCAGAACAACTGCATCCGGTTTCAGTCCTGCCATACGGCATTTGATATCAAAGAATTTCTCCGCACCAAGGTCTGCACCGAAACCTGCCTCTGTGATCGTGATATCTGCCAGTTTCATTGCTGTCTTTGTAGCACGTACACTGTTGCAGCCATGTGCGATATTTGCGAATGGTCCGCCGTGTACGATTGCCGGTGTATGCTCCAGCGTCTGAACAAGGTTTGGTTTCAGAGCATCTTTTAACAGAGCTGCCATGGCACCTGTTGCATGCAGATCATCTGCTGTTACCGGTTTTCCTTCAAAGGAATATGCAACGATCATACGGCCAAGTCTGCGTTTTAAATCTTCCATATCATCTGCCAGACATAACACTGCCATGATTTCAGATGCCACGGTGATAACAAAATGGTCTTCTCTTACCATTCCATCCATTTTACTGCCAAGTCCGACAACAATGTTACGAAGCACACGGTCATTCATATCCAGACAACGTTTCCATACAACCTGACGTGGATCAATGTCAAGCTGATTTCCCTGCTGAATATGGTTATCCATCATTGCAGCCAGAAGGTTATTTGCAGAAGTAATTGCATGAAAATCTCCTGTAAAATGAAGGTTCAGATCTTCCATCGGAACAACCTGTGAATATCCACCACCTGCTGCTCCACCTTTGATACCAAAACATGGTCCTAAGGACGGCTCACGTAATGCAAGAATTGCCTTTTTGCCCATTTTACAAAAAGCCTGTGCCAGGCCAATACTTGTTGTAGTTTTTCCTTCTCCTGCCGGAGTCGGATTGATAGCTGTCAACAGCACCAGTTTTCCATCCGGACGATCCTGCACACGTTTGATCAGATCATCACTTAATTTTGCTTTGTACTTTCCGTACAGTTCCAGATCATCCTCTCCGATTCCTATCTGCTCAGCCACCTTTCCGATTGGCTCCATCACTGCTTCCTGTGCAATTTCAATGTCTGTTTTCATTAGTATATACCTCCTATTAACTTATAATTGAACAAAATGTTCCAAACAACTTTAACTCTCAAATATATGATAGCCGGTTTTTAACCACGCTCTTGTTCATTTGATTCTTTCCAAAAAGCATCCGATACGTGTTTTTGGATTTTGAATATATTCGAGTCGAAGGCACATAAGACCTGGTGGGGAATTCTAGTCAGCATAAGCTGACATATTCTTCTCAGAATCACTGCACTCTACACTTCTCCTTCCTACAGCGTATCTACTCATCACTTCCGCTTAGTACCTGCCGAAATTCTTCCAGACTCATCAGCACCCGCCGCGGCTTGGTTCCTTCTTCCGGTCCAACCACACCAGCTTCTTCCAGCTGATCCATAATGCGCGCTGCTCGGTTAAATCCAATCTTGAACATACGCTGCAGCATACCGATGGAACCTTTTTCTTTTTCTATGATAAACTTTCCGGCATCTGCAAAGTACGCATCCCTGACATCTGCCGTATTCGTAAATCCACTGCCATTTCCAATACTGCTCTCGGAAGTATTTACTTTTTCCTCGACTTCTGCATTATAAGCTACTTGACCATTTTTTTCAATAATATATTCTACCACATCCGACACTTCTTTGTCTGTAACAAAAGCACCCTGTACACGCAATGGCTTCTGATAGTTCTGCGGGTAGAACAGCATATCACCTTTTCCAAGCAGTTTTTCCGCACCGTTCATATCCAGAATCGTTCTGGAATCTACACCGGAAGTCACGGCAAACGCAATACGTGACGGCATATTTGCCTTGATCAAGCCGGTAATAACATTGACGGACGGACGCTGTGTGGCAATAACCAGATGCATGCCTGCTGCACGGGCAAGCTGTGCCAGACGACAGATTGCATCCTCAACATCATTGGAAGCTACCATCATCAGATCTGCCAACTCGTCTACGATAATGACGATCTGTGGCATTTTCTTTGGTTTGTCCTCTCCCGGAAGATCCTGAATGGACTCTACTTTCTTATTATAGCCTTTCATGTCACGAACACCGTACTTCTGAAAAGTCTGATACCGCTCCATCATCTCAGAAACTGCCCAGTGAAGCGCACCGGCAGCTTTCTTCGGATCGGTCACAACCGGAATCAGAAGATGTGGAATTCCATTATACACACTCAATTCAACAACTTTCGGATCGATCATGATCAGTTTTACTTCGTCTGGTTTTGCCTTATATAAAATACTCATAATAATCGTATTGATACATACGGATTTACCGGAACCGGTAGCACCTGCGATCAGCAAATGCGGCATCTTGGCAATATCTGCCACAATGACATGACCTGCGATATCCTTTCCGGTACAGAATGAGATCTTCGATGCATGATCCTGAAACTCTCTGGATTCCACCAGGTCCCGGAACGGGATTGTCACATTTTCCTTGTTTGGTACTTCAATACCGATGGCTGATTTTCCCGGAATCGGTGCTTCAAAACGAATATCCGGAACTGCCAGGTTCAACTTGATATCATCTGCCAGTCCAAGGATTTTACTTACCTTTACCCCCATCTCCGGCTGAATCTCATACTGTGTGACTGTAGGACCGCAGATTACGTTCGTCACGCGCGCATTTACGCCAAAATTCGTCAGTGTCATCTGAAGTTTGGCGGACATTTCCTGCAAATGCTGTCTGGAATCACCGGTCTGATTCGGATCACCTTTCTGCAAGAGGGCAACTTCCGGGAATACATATGCCCGTACATGTTCCTCTCCCGCATGTTCTGCGATCTCCTCACGCACATCGGTAACTTCCTGTTCCACCTGCTCTGCAGACTGTTTTGGCTGACCACGGTGTTGTGATTTTTTCTTCAACTCCGGTTCCGGCTGTGATATTCCTGCCGCTTCCGAACCGGCAGCATCCCGCCTTGGAGTCCTCGGCTGTGTCGTTTCTCTGACCGGTTTCTGACCTTCCAAATAAGGATTCTGCTCCCCGGATAAATGAATCTCCGGCTGCGGATGCTGCGCCCAAAAGTCATCCGACTGCACCTGGGTGATATCCTCCGACTCCGTCACCGGCATCTGCACCGTTGCAGCTGTTTTACGCTTCTTCTCCGCACTTGCCTTCGGATTACTTCCGACAACCACCTCTTCTCCGATCGGATCCTGCGGATTCAGAGACAATTCACTCATATTCTCCGTCACTTTTTCTTCTTTTCGTGGACGAATCTTTGTATCCAATGCCACACCACTGACTTTTCGGTTCATACGACGTTCTTTTTTTCTGTCATTTCCCGCTGTCTGCTCTCTCTGAGACTGACGTTCACGGCTTCTCTCCTGCGCTGCCGCTCTTCTGCGTGCCGCATCTGAACGTGCAGATTCGTAGACGTGTCTGCTGCCTCTTGATACGCCTTTAAAAAAGGATTTTTCCGTCAGAAGCACCACTGCGATCACCATGATCAGGATATCTAACAGCACTGCTCCCATCATGCCGAAGCATTTAGAAAATCCAATCCCGATCAGTCCTCCAATCAGTCCTCCACCGGTCTTTGAGGAAGCACACTCTATATACAATTGTGTAACTTTTCCCGGCACCTGATCCCACCAGCAGACAATATGTGCAAAAACGCACAAAAAAACGAACAGCAGGATTCCTGCCGTCGCTTTCATGATCGCTCTCCCGGAATATGTATATCCGTTTCGTGTCCGCTGCCGGTTCGATACCATAAATGCCGGTATCAAAAATACCGGTATCGGAAAAATATAAGCCAGTACACCAAACATTCCAAAAGAAAATGTACTTAATGCATTTCCCACAATTCCGCCTTTTCCAATATTTCCGATAAAAAGCAGAATCGCAAAGGCCAGAAATGCAAAAAGCAACAATTCTGCACGCCATGTAAATGTCGGTGCAGAACTGCTATTTTTTCTTCCGTTTGTTGAACTTTTTCTGCCGGAAGTCTTCTTTCCGGATGTCTTCTTTCTGGTATATGTCGTCTTTTTCTGAGTTACCATATAACACCTTTCTCTATATACTTCCCAACCTTATGCGGTAACAAAATAACCAATGATCGAAACGATACCGACGATCAGACAGTAGATTGAGAAAAATTTAAATTTTCTTTTTTTCACAATGACAAGCATTGTTTTAATACAAATATAACCAACCACGGCTGCAACTACCATACCAACTGCATAATGGATCAAATCGGTACGCACCAGTGCTTCACTGCCAATATCCTTTAACTGCAGTACCATTGCTCCAAGGATTGCCGGAATCGACATAATAAAGGAATACTTTACTGCAAACTTACGATCCAGACCGTTCATCACACAGGCTGTAATCGTCGTTCCGGAGCGGGACAGTCCCGGCAACGTCGCAATCCCCTGGCAGATACCAATAATAAAAGCATTGGCATAACTGGTCTGTTTTGGTTTCTTGTGTCCTTCCGGTATCCGGTCACAGACAAACAGTAAAGCTGCTGTAATGATAAGGCAGATTCCCGGAACGATCAGCACCTCGGAAGCTGCTGTCACCAGATCTGCGCCTACATAACCGATAATGCCCGTCGGTATCGTCGACACGATCACAAGCATCACCATTTTGCGGTAACTGTTATATATCACATGACGATATGCACCGTCTTTTCCTCTCAGTTTCCGGATCCAGGTCACCAGATTATAGCCGCCGTCGATCAGCATGCCGACAAATTCGATCACCAGTCGAACGATATCTTTGTAATACACAATACAGATTGCCACCAATGTTCCCACATGAAGCATAACATCAAACAGCAGACCTGTCTCTGTATTCACATCAAATAATATTTTAAAAATTGCCAGATGACCGGAGCTGCTGACCGGCAGAAATTCTGTCAGCCCCTGAATCAGTCCCATCAGTATGGATTGTAACAATGACATTGCACATGCCCCCATCTTTCGTATCAGTATCACAGGTTCTTTTTCCTGTGCCTGTATATCATATCATACTTTCCAAAAGATGTCATCTGTGTTTTTTATTTTTTCGAACATATATTCTGTTGTGCTTATACCCGATCATCATTGATCATAAAATGCAGGCGGCGCACGGCATCATTGATTCCACCCACTTCGTTAATAATGCCTTCTTCTACTGCCTGATGCCCCACCAGTATCGTTCCCAAATCCTTTGTCAGCATGCTTGTATTCAGCATCAGTTCCTCGATCCGTTCCTTTTTCACCATACAGTGAGACGCGATAAATCCGGTAATGCGATCCTGCATCTGCTGAAAATACTCATACGTCTGTGGTGCACCGATCACCGTTCCACTCATCCGCACCGGATGGATCACCATGGTTCCTGTCGGCACGATATAGGAATAATCTGCTGCCACAGCCAGAGGCACACCGATAGAATGGCTGCCTCCAAGCACCAGAGAAACCACCGGTTTGCTCATGGATGCAATCATCTCTGCGATCGCCAGTCCAGACTCCACATCACCGCCTACGGTATTCAAAAGCACCAGCAGACCATCCACGTTTCGATCATCCTCTGCCTCTGCCAGTTTTGGAAGCACATGCTCATATTTCGTCGTCTTCGTATTTGCCGACAGACATTCATGCCCTTCCACCTCACCAATAATAGAAAGCAGCTGAATGTTATGCTGCTGCCGGTTTTCATTTAACTCTATCTGACCATATTCTTTGATTTCTTCATTTTCCAGGGATTTTTTCTCTGACATCACACAATTCCTCCATTTTCTATATAGATACGAAATCCAGTTCTCATCTAATATATCTCTTTGAGTATGTGTGATTTCAAAAAAAATATGCTCACACAGAGCCGTTCTGCATGAGCATATTTTTATTTTAACATGTTATTTTGATTATTTTCCAATCGCAATATTTCTGGCAAATATAATATTTCTGCAAAATTTTGAACGCAGAATAAGCATTCCCCCGCTTCAAGTGCGTAAAGCACTAAACGGTGGGTAAAGGGGATGCTTATGTCAGTGGGAGTTAAAGGCTCCCACTGACAGGTCGCAAAGCGACTGCGTTCATGAGCAAGTAGCGAAAGCGAATTGCGAATGTCCGCTTTACGTATCACGCTTCCATCATAAAAAACAGAATCAATCTTATCCAATCAGATAATTGTACAGACCTTCGTAACGTCCGGCAGATACTCTCCAGGAGAAGTCTTTTGCCATGCCACGGTCTACAATCTGATTCCACTGACGCTTCCGTTCAAAGAAAATTGTCTTGGAATAGTTGATGACATTAAGCATATCTTCGCCGTTATAATTTGTAAAGGAGAATCCTGTACCGGTATTCTCATACTCGTTGTAAGGCTCTACGGTATCTTTCAGTCCACCGGTCTCACGTACGATTGGCACTGTTCCATAGCGAAATGCCATCATCTGTGTCAGACCACACGGTTCAAATCTGGACGGCATCAGGAATGCATCTGCGGATGCGTACAATTTCTGAGCCAGATCAGAATCATAACAAATATTTGCAGAAACACGGTCACCGTATTTCCAGGCGAAATGGCGGAACATGTTTTCATAACGTTCCTCGCCGGTTCCGATCACAACAAACTGGGTATTGTCATCCAAAATCCGTTCAAATACATAATCAACCAGATCCAGACCTTTCTGATCCGTCAGACGGGAAATCAGTCCAATCATATATTTCTTCTTATCTACGGTCAGACCAAGCATTTCCTGTAATTTTAATTTATTTTCTACTTTTTTCTTGCGGAAGTTGTCACGATTATAATTTACAAACAGCTTCGGATCGGTCTCCGGGTTGTAAATGTCGTAATCAATACCGTTTACGATTCCCTGCATATCAAAATGACGTGCGGAGAGCAGTCCGTCCAGTCCTTCTCCATAATATGGTGTCTGAATCTCCTGCGCGTAAGTATCGCTGACTGTGGTGATATAATCAGCATATACCAGACCACCTTTTAACATATTTGCATCTTTCTGGAACTCCAGCTTATCCGGTGTAAATAATTCCTTCGGAAATCCGGTCAGTCCCATCATGGTTTTGACATCCCAGACGCCCTGGAACTTCAGATTATGAATTGTCATGATTGATTTCATACCCCAGAAGAACATATCTCCCTGGAATTCTGTTTTCAAAAATACTGGGATCAGTCCTGCCTGCCAGTCATGACAGTGGATAATATCCGGTTGGAAACCGATCTGTGGCAGCATGGATAATACTGCTTTATCAAAAAATGTAAATTTCTCAATGTCGTAACGGATATCACCATAGGGCAGAAAGCAGTTAAAGTATTCCTGATTATCAATGAAATAGTATGTGATGCCATCCAGCTCGTATTTTAAAACACCGACATATTTGCTTGGAATGTAAGGACCTGTCCCCATGTAAAAATGTGTTACATACTCAAATTTATTCCGGTACTTCTCCGGGATACAGGAATAGTTCGGAATGACTACACGAACATCCCATTCCTTTTTATCAAACTGTTTCGGAAGCGCTCCACATACATCTGCAAGTCCCCCGGTTTTAATAAATGGTACACACTCTGAAGCTGCAAATAAAACCTTTTTCATTCTGAACCCCCTGATTCTCATTCCGGAATCGCTTCCGGTCTGCATTCAAATTTATTAAAATCATTATACCATAGGAATACTCTCTTGTAAAAGGGCAGTTACAAAAAAAGAAAGAGATGCCAATCTCGACATCTCTCTATTGTTTTACAATATTCAGTTCGAACACTCTTCCGTAAGATTACTCATCCCAGTTATGATATACCTGCTGTACATCATCATCCGCATCCAGAAGATCCAGGATTTTATTGATACAATACAAATCTTGTTCATCTGTCAGCTCTACATAAGTCTGCGGAATCATAGTAACTTCTGCACTTGCCATCTCAATACCAGCTTCTTCCAGAGCCTGTCTTACTTCACTGAAAGAATCCGGATCAGTAATGATCTCGAAGCTGTCCTCTTCCTCATTGAAATCCTCTGCGCCAGCATCCAGAGCTGCCATCATCAGATCGTCTGCGTCCATATCACAGTTCTCTTTGTCAATGATGATCTGACCTTTTTTATCAAACATGTAAGATACACAACCCGGTGTTCCTACGTTTCCTTTTCCTTTTGTAAATGCATTTCTTACATTTGCTGCGGTACGGTTTTTGTTGTCTGTCAGCGCATCAACGATGATAGCTGTACCGCTCGGACCATATCCTTCATAAGAAACATATTCATAATTTACGGAGTTTGCATCTCCGGCAGCTTTCTTAATACCACGGTCAATGGTATCGTTCGGCATGTTATTTGCTTTTGCTTTTGCGATAACATCACGAAGTCTGCTGTTGTTTGCCGGATCCGGACCGCCTTCTTTTACTGCAACTGCGATCTCACGTCCGATAATTGTAAAGATTTTTCCTTTTGCAGCGTCATTTTTTTCTTTTTTATGTTTAATATTTGCAAACTTTGAATGTCCTGACATATCTATCTCTCCCTATCTTTTTTCAAAACTGTCGTATATTATAGCACAATCGACTTATCTTGACAAGATGTACTCTTTGGGTATTGCGCCTGATGTTATTCTTTTGCTTCTTCCTGCTCCAGTTTTTTCACCCGCACGGTACGGATGACTTTATTTTCCACAAGTAAAACATCGAACTCAAACCCAAAAGCATCCACCCGAAATACTTCGCCGTCATTCGGAATCTTGTTAATTTTTGAAATCAGGAAACCGCTTAGCGTGTCAAAATCTTCCGTTTCTTCCTGTGGAATCTCCAGTAGTTCACAGACCTCGTCAAAATCTGTCATGCCATTCACCAGATAACTTCCGTCGGATTCCTCCACAATCTGCTCCTCCACAGTATCATGCTCATCAAAAATATTGCCGACGATCTCTTCCAGAATATCCTCCATAGTCACCAGCCCTGCTGTCTGACCATACTCATCTACCACGATCACCATATGAATCTTCTGGGACTGCATATTTTTAAACAGTACATCAATATTCCGTGTCTCCGGGATAAACGGAGCCGGTCGGATGAGGTTGTCAATGGTGGTAAGCTGTTTTTCCAGCACTGACGGTTCCTGCATCTGATTTAAAATGTCTTTGATATGTATGATACCGACAATATTATCAATATCATCCAGATAAACCGGATACCGCGAATAAGCCATGTCACGGATCTGTACCAGTGCTTCCTGCAGTGTTTCCTTCCCATCCAGTGCCATGATCTGTTTCCGGTGAATCATAATATCCTTTGCTTCTTTCTGATCCAGCGTAAAAATATTATTGATCATTTCCGCTTCACTCTCCTGAAGCACACCATGTTCATGCCCCTCATTTACCATAGACATGATTTCCTGTTCTGTCAGATCCTCCCCGCTTCCTCTGCGGTTTTTTCCAAACAGTTTTTTCAGTCCTTTTCCAAAATTATTTAACGGACTGCCATCATCCTCCATCAACTCATACTCCTTCCAAAATCGTTGTGTACTTTTTTCAGAATAACATCTGTATTACGATCCGTCAAGATTGTCAAGATTATGTAACCTAGAGATCCAGACTGATCTGCAGTGCCCTTCCAACTTTTTCCATGATATCACTGTCCAGATGACAGATACGGTCTTTTAACCGCGTTTTGTCAATGGTGCGCAATTGTTCCAGTAAAATCACAGAATCTTTCACCATATGATATCTGGCAGCGTTTAATTCAATGTGCGTCGGCAATTTTGCCTTGTTCATCCGTGATGTGATCGCCGCGCAGATCACCGTCGGACTGTGGCGGTTTCCCACATCGTTCTGAATGATCAGAACCGGTCGTACCCCGCCCTGTTCTGAGCCCACCACCGGTCGTAAATCTGCATAATAAATATCTCCTCGTCGAATTAACATTTCATACACTCCATTTTTTAGGTTACTGACATTCTTCCCATTTTCAGCGTGTGTATTCCTGTTATTTTTATAGTAAGTTAAAAAATAACTCCCACCTTTACCGGCGAATACAATAAAAACAGATTAAATTCGAAAGATATTTTACAGATCCATCACCATTTCAGAATAAATGTAAATACTTAATGATAAATGCGCGGGATTCGCTTGTTCAAATCACAGGCAAGTTCATAGTTAAACCTTCCGGACATGTCGCCAAGCTCCTCCATTGTGATCGTCTCTGCCCCGTCTGTTCCGATCAGTGTCACTTCATCTCCCGGTTTTACATCCGGGATTTCAGAAACATCTACCATCATCTGATCCATGCAGACTCTGCCACAAATTGCTGCACGTTTTCCATGGATCAGCACATAACCTTTGTTTGACAGACTGCGCGGATAGCCATCTGCATATCCAACCGGTACTGTTGCAATCTGCATCGTTTTTTCTACTTCAAAAGTTCCGCCGTAACTGATGATCCGTCCCGGCTCCAGCTCCTTTACATGAACCACATGGCTCTTTAAGGATAATAATGGTTGTAAGTTAATATTATTTTTTTCTACTTCATCAGATGGCCACAGACCATATAAAATAATTCCAGCACGGACAATATCTTTGTTATACTCCGGAAGATCTACAATTCCCGCACTGTTTGAAACATGATGGATCGGAATCTCGATCTGACGATCCTTTAACCAGGTGAGCATCTGTTCGTAAGTATCTGCCTGTTTCCTTGTGAAGGTTTTATCCGTCTCATCCGCTTTGGAAAAATGTGTAAAGATTCCTTCTATTATGATATTCGGCAATGCCGCGATCTGTGCGATCTCATCTGCAGACTGTTCCGTCACCTGAAAACCGATTCTGCTCATACCGGTATCCAGTTTGATATGGATTTTACAATCTTTGTTCTGACAAACAGCTTCCTCCGACAGCTGTTTTGCCCGTTCCAGAGAAAACACTGCCGGTCGGAGTCCTTCTTTTACAATCTGCTCATCGTATTCCGGGAACGTATAGCCAAGAATCAGAATCGGTTTCTTGATTCCGTTGCTGTACAGTTCTTCCGCTTCCTCCGGAGTTGCCACTGCATAACCCCAGATATCCTCTCTTTGTTCCATGACTTCTGCCAGCGGTACTGCCCCATGACCATAGCCATCTGCCTTTACTACTGCGATAATCTTCGTATCACGCTCAATACATCCATGTATTGCATCTAAATTATGCTCCAATGCTTTTAAACTAATATTTGCGCATATTCTGCGATACTCTTTCATTGTTCTACTGTGTCCTCCTGTTCCTTTAACACATCTGTAATTCCATCTATGATATCACTTGCCATCATACTGTGTCTGCCCAGTTTTTTTGCTGCCGCATCACCTGCCAGACCATGAAGATATACGCCCATAGGTGCTGCCTCTTCCGGCCGCATACCCTGTGCCAGCAACGCTCCGATCACACCGCTTAAAACATCTCCTGATCCTGCGGTTGCCATTCCGTCGTTTCCACTCAAATTCAAAAAACAACCACGATTTTCTGTAGCAGTTACGGTTCTTGCATCTTTTAATACCATTACCACATGGTTTTTCTGTGCATACTGCGAAGCTACCCCTACAAGATCCTTAGAAATTTCTGCGATAGAGGTTCCGGTGAGCCGGCTCATTTCGCCAAGATGCGGGGTAAATACTGGTTCGGTTTCTAACAACTGTAACCATTCCTGATTTCTGGAAATCAAATTTAATGCATCTGCATCAAACAAACATGGTTTCGTATTCTGCTCGATCACGGTTTTTGTCATTTTTTCTGCCAGTGCAGACTGTCCGATTCCGGAACCGATTGCCACGGCATCTGCCCATGCAAGCTGTGTTTTCACAAATTTTACCACATCTGTTGTATCATTGTAAACTGCGAGTACCGCTTCCGGCACAAGTTGCTGCAAAATCGCCCGGTTGCTTTCCACGGTTGCCACCCGGACCAGACCACATCCCAGCCGATATGCCGCCTTTGCTGCAAAAACTGCCGCACCTGCCATACCTTCGGAACCGGCGATCAACAACAGTTTTCCGTATCTTCCTTTATTGGAGTGTGCCGTTCTTTTTGGCAACATTTCAAGATCTTCTTTTTCCAGCAGATGTAATCCCGGTGTCATGCCAAACAAACTCTCTGTGGTAAATCCAATATCTGCTACTTTCAGTGTCCCGGTGTATTCTGCTCCCGGATATAAAAGCTGTCCCCGCTTTTCAAATCCAAACGTTACAGTCATATCTGCCCGGAATGCCGTTCCAAGCACCGCGCCTGTCGTTGCAGATATTCCGGAAGCAATATCTACTGCCACCTTACCGGTACCTTCATAATAATCGTTCATTTCTTTTATGATATCTGCATATTTTCCGGAGATTTCCCGACTCAGCCCAATGCCAAAGAGCGCATCTACAATAACGTCCCAGTTCTCGCGAAATGCCTCCTCTGGAGTAAACACCGGCACATCATAATTTTTTGCGATCTTCATCTGACGTGCTGTTTCTGTTGTCATTTTTTCAGTATTTCCGGCAAAGCAAATACCCACTACATATCCCTGCAGTGCAAGCAGACGCGCAATGGCAATCCCATCGCCACCATTATTTCCCGCGCCGCATACGACCAGGATTCTCGTATCATCATCCGGATAATGTTTCAGGATTTCTTCTGTCACACTTAAAGCAGCACGTTCCATCAACACCGCTGACAGCATGCCCATCTGCATAGTATTTTCATCGCACTGTTTCATTTCCTGACCATTCAATACATCTCTCATTATTATATCCCCCATCCCATTTTACATACAAATGCGCTCTGTCCGTAGGACAAAGCGCACGTTTGCAAGTTTTCTTATTCGTTATCCTGTCTGCGGACAATATTATAAGACAGCTGCATTAAGCTGTCAGATAAATGAACATTTTCCACAACTACATCATCCGGAAGTTCCAGATCCAGATGTGCAAAATTCCAGATTGCGCGAATGCCAAGTTTTACCAGCTGCTCCGCTGCCTGCTCTGCCTTCTCTTTCGGCAATGTCAATACTGCAATATCAACTCTCTGGTGCTTTACAAATTCCGGAAGTTCATCCATCATATGTATCTCAATACCACGGACAGACAACCCTGCCAGTGCCGGATTGACATCAAAAAGTCCGGTAATCATAAATCCTCGCTTCTCAAACTTTACATAATTTGCCAACGCCTGTCCCATATTACCGGCACCGACTACAATAATGTTGTGCTGTCGGTCGAGACCAAGGATTTTTCCAATCTCCTCATACAGATACTGCACATTATAACCGTATCCCTGCTGACCAAAACCACCAAAATTATTCAGATCCTGACGGATCTGAGAAGCAGTTACTTTCATTCGCACACTCAGCTCATTGGATGAAATTCTTTCTACTCCCGCATCCAACAATTCTCCAAGATATCTGTAGTATCTTGGCATTCGACGTATGACCGCCTGCGAAATTTCCTTTTGCATCTTCAATTTACTCCTTCAACCATCTGCGTTACTACTCGCAATTATCTATACTCATTATAAACACCTGATAATATTTTGTCAATTTTTTATCAATCAGATGCCAGTTCTTCCCATTCTTCATACAGTTTATCTAATTTTTCCTGTGCTTCCATCTGTTCACCGTGCAGTTTTCCAAGCTTTGCAGAATTGGTCGCCACCTCCGGATCCTGAAACTGTTCGTCAAGTTCTGCCAGTTTTTCCTCCAGAGACTCAATTTCTGCTTCGATTTTCTTCACACGGTTCTGAATTTTACGCTTTTTCGCCTGTTCTTCTTTCTGAGACTGCCAGTCTGTCTTACCTTCAGACACTTCTTCGGTACTTACTGCCGCTTCTGTCTCGGAAGACGCCAGATAAGCCCGCTCATTTGTCTCCTTTTTCTCCAGATAATAGTCGTAATTACCAATATAATTGACAATGCTCTGCTCCGTCAGATTCAGGATACGCGTCGCTGTCCGGTTAATAAAATAACGATCATGGGATACAAACAGCACTGTTCCCTCGTAACGATTAAGAGCAGATTCCAAAATTTCCTTGGAAGCGATATCCAGATGGTTCGTCGGCTCATCCAGAATCAGAAAGTTTGCCTCGGAGAGCATCAATTTTGCCAGTGACAGACGGCCGCGCTCACCACCGCTCAGATCACTGACACGCTTAAATACATCATCCTCCGTAAACAAAAACGCTGCCAGAATGTTTCGGATTCTGGTCTGGGTCAGCTTCGGATAATCGTCCGCAATCTCCTCCATCAGCGTTTTTTCCATATGGAGCACCTGCTGCTCCTGATCGTAATAACCGATTTTCACATTTGTTCCAAGAGTAAAGGAACCTGCATCTGCATTGACTTTTTCATTTAAGATCTTTAAAATCGTTGTCTTTCCGGTTCCGTTCTGACCGATCAGAGCCACACGCTCTCCACGTTTGATTTCAAAAGAAATATCCTGAAACAGTTTCTTATTTTCATATGCCTTTGACAGACCTTCCACCCGCAGTACATCATTTCCGCTGATAATAGAAGGTGTCAGTGTCATATGCATCTCAGATTTTTCTTCCTGCGGTTTTTCCAGAACATCAATTTTTGCCAGCTGTTTTTCACGGCTCTCTGCACGCTTAATGGATTTCTCACGGTTAAAGGATTTCAGTTTTTCAATGACTGTTTCCTGATGCTTGATTTCCCGCTGCTGATTATAATAAGCACGCAATGCTTCCTCTCTTGCAAAAGCAGCTTTTTCAGCATAAGCAGTATAATTACCATCATAAACTGCGGATTTGTGCATGCTGATCTCCACAACCTTTGTCACGATCCGATCCAGGAAATAACGGTCATGGGCAACGATCACAACAGCACCTTTGTAATTCAGCAAAAATGTTTCCAGCCACTGAATAGACTCGATATCCAAATGGTTTGTCGGCTCATCCAGCAGAATGATATCCGGATGCGTCACCAGCAGGCGTGCCAGAGATACACGGGTTTTCTGTCCGCCGGACAGTTCATTACAGTGTTTTTCAAAATCATCCTCGGAAAATCCAAGACCTTTTAAAACCCCGGAAACCTCACTGCGGTAAGAATAACCGTCCCTGGCTTCAAACTCATGCAGCAGCTTATGATAATTTTCCATATAAGTCTCCATATCCTCTTTTGATACGGACTGCATTCCTTCTTCCAGCTCACGGATTTTCTGCTCCATATCAATGAGCTGGCGTTTTCCTTCCAGAACCGCCTCATAAATCGTCCGCTCATCTGCGATATCCTGATGCTGTGCCAGATAACCCAGCGTTTTTCCTTTTGCAAGAGTTACCGTACCTTCATCCGCCGGCAGCTCCCCTACAATAATTTTCAACAGTGTGGATTTTCCGGCACCGTTAATTCCTACAATTGCCACTTTTTCCTGATCTTCCACATGAAAACTCACATTTCGGATCACCGGATCCACACCAAATGATTTACTGATATTTTGACATGCTAAAATCATATGTTTCTTCCTCACCTTAAAAATGGAATCCTGCAGATCGCAGGATTCCTGTGTTTCATTTTTCTTCGAATAAATATTCCTTCCTGTCAGATAGGTTCACCCTTTTTATCTTTATCTGATTCAGAATCATTATCCATGTCTGGCAAATTGCAAAATCACCGGCTAAACTAACACTGTGATTTTTCATACACACCCATACTTATGCGTATATTTTCTCCAGTGTTTCACGGATTGCTTTGATAAAATCAAGGCTGTTTAATACAACCGGATTCTCTAATTCTGTAATTAATGCCAAGTCTTTTGTCATTTTACCAGATTCTATTGTATCAATACAAGCTTTTTCCAGATTATCTGCAAATTTTACTAATTCCGGCAGATTGTCAAGCTCGCCACGTTTGCGTAATGCACCTGTCCATGCAAAAATCGTTGCCACGGAGTTTGTGGATGTCTCCTCGCCAGCCAGATGTTTGTAATAATGTCTCATAACAGTTCCATGAGCAGCTTCATACTCGTATACGCCACTTGGGGAAACCAGTACAGAAGTCATCATAGCCAGAGATCCGCATGCAGAAGAGATCATATCACTCATAACGTCACCGTCATAGTTTTTGCATGCCCAGATAAATCCACCCTCAGCTTTCATGACACGGGCAACAGCATCATCGATCAGTGTGTAGAAATACTCGATACCAGCTGCCTCGAATTTTTCTTTGTACTCTGCATCATAAATATCCTGGAAAATATCTTTGAATGTATGATCGTATTTTTTGGAAATCGTATCTTTTGTTGCAAACCAGAGATCCTGCTTCAAATCCAGTGCGTAGTTGAAGCAGCTTCTTGCAAAACTCTCGATGGATTTGCAGATATTGTGCTGTCCCTGAACGACACCTGCACCTGTAAAGTTGTGTACAAGTTCTCTTACCTCTGTTCCGTCCTCAGCAGTATAAACCAGTTCAACTTTTCCCGGTCCCGGGATCTTCATCTCAGAAGCTTTGTATACATCACCGTAAGCGTGACGGGCAATGGTGATCGGTTTTTTCCAGTTCTTTACGCATGGCTCAATGCCTTTTACCTTGATTGGTGTACGGAAAACTGTTCCATCAAGGATCGCACGAATGGTTCCATTCGGGCTCTTCCACATTTCTTTTAAATTATACTCTTTTACGCGGGCTGCATTTGGTGTGATAGTTGCACATTTTACAGCTACACCGTATTTCTGTGTGGCATAAGCAGAATCTAAAGTTACCTTGTCGTCTGTTTCATTTCTGTACTCCAGTCCCAGATCGTAATACTCTGTCTTCAGATCTACAAATGGAAGTAATAACTCGTCTTTGATATACTGCCAGAGAATTCTGGTCATTTCGTCTCCGTCCATCTCAACTAATGGTGTGGTCATTTTAATTTTTTCCATGGTAATTATCCTCCAATTCTTAATTTTCGCTGTTTTCGTTCTCTTTTCGGGATTCCTGCAGCAGATTATCCCAGCCGCAATGGTCAATATTTTCAATGGTTCTCATGATATGCTGATTTGCCAGCATCTGTGCTTTCTCCGGATCGTGGTCATGAATGGCCTGGGCGATCATGCGGTGCTCGTCATTTGATTTTTCAGAACGCTCTTTTGATTTCAAAGTCATCTTACGTACCCGCTGCACATAATTATGAAAATCTGTCAAAACTCCTGCCAGCACCTTGCTTCCGGATGCCTGATATAATGTCTCATGAAACTTATTATCCAATTCAAACACCTGACTGCTATGTCCCTTAGACACATGAAATTCTGTCAGATATACGATTTCCTCCAGTTCTTCAATCTGCTCCGGAGTAGCTTTTTTTGCTGCCCATTTGGCACATAAACCTTCCATCACAGACCGTATCTCATAAATATCGTTCAAATCTTCCTTGGAAAATCCGGTCACATGCGCCCCCTTGTTCGGCGTGATCGTGACAAGTCCCTGAAGTTCCAGCTGACGCAGTGCCTCGCGCACCGGTGTCCGGCTGACCCCCAGCTCATCGCCGATGGTCTTTTCCTTCAGTTCTTCATCCACCGCATATTTTCCGGATAAAATATCCTCCTGCAGTTTATGAAATACTTTCTCACTGAGCGAATGGTTATCTCCCATCCTGTTTTGCCCCCTTGTTATAAAATAATTCCCAGTTCCTGGCAACACTCTGTGATCTTGACAACCAGCTCGTTGTCTGTCAGAACAGTTACACGGCCTTCATCATACTGCTCATCTACCCAGTCTTTTAATTTATGAACCAGCTCTGAGTTTTTATCCAGATGACGTTCCTGTGGCAGTCTGTAATAACTGTTGATCCAGTGTGCGATTCCAGCCAGACCGGAAGTATTGGAAATAGATACAAGTGCCGGTCTCTTTAAAAACTTTTCTGTATCAAAAATATTGTAGATCTCTTCGTTTTTCAGCAATCCGTCTGCATGAATTCCGGCTCTTGTTACATTGAAATTCTTGCCGGCAAACGGTGTTCTGCTCGGAAGTGTGTAATCCAGATCTTTTTCAAAGTAGTCAACCAGATCTGTGATCACGGTGGTATCCATACCATCTAATGTACCTTTCAGCTGTGCATACTCAAATACCATAGCTTCCAGCGGTGTGTTACCGGTACGCTCTCCGATGCCAAACAGAGAACAGTTGACACCGCACGCGCCATACAGCCATGCTGTGGTAGAGTTTGTAACTGCCTTGTAAAAATCGTTGTGACCATGCCACTCAATCAACTCAGACGGTACACCGGCATGTGTCGTCAGACCATAAATGATACCCGGTACGCTTCGCGGAATAACGGCACCCGGGAAGTTAACACCATATCCCATGGTATCGCAGGCACGCACTTTAATCGGAATCTTGTACTCATCCATCAGTTTCATCAGTTCCGCACAGAATGGAATAACGAAACCGTAAATATCGGATCTTGTGATATCCTCTAAGTGGCAGCGTGGACTGATACCTGTCTCCAGGCATTCGCGGATGACACTTAAATAATGGTTCATGGCCTCACGTCTGGTCATTTTCATTTTGTAAAAAATATGATAATCGGAACAACTTACCAGAATACCTGTCTCACGCAGTCCGATGTCTTTTACTAATTCGAAATCCTGTTTGCTCGCACGGATCCAGCTTGTAACTTCCGGAAACTTGTATCCACGTTCCATACATTTGTAAACTGCATCACGGTCCTTCTTGCTGTACAGGAAAAACTCGCTCTGGCGAATGATTCCTTTCGGACCGCCCAGTTTATGCAGATAATCGTAAATAGTTACGATCTGATCAGTAGTGTACGGAGCTCTTGACTGCTGTCCGTCACGGAATGTCGTATCTGTGATCCAGATATCGTCCGGCATGTTATGCGGTACGATTCGGTCATTGAACGCAATTTTCGGAATCTCTTCATATGGAAACAGATTTCTAAATGTATTTGGTTCATCTACGTCCACCAGCTGATAAAAATGTTCTTCCAACTGCAACAGATTGTTATGCTTATTCATTACTACTTTACGCATGTTATTCGCTCCTCACCTTATATACTCGTATACAATGCATTAGATTGTATGCAATCTCTCTCATTGCATACAATAATACATTTTTGTTATTACTTTGTCAAGTTAAAGTGTAAAATCTTTTCTTAATATATTCTGTTTTCTTATTTTGTTCCTGTCAGAGTTTATAAAAACGGGTATGCTATATCTGCATGAATGAATAGTTTTTTCGAAAATTTATTTCTTTTTAAAGAAACACTGACAAGCCGCATACATACTATGAATTGTAAATAAAAATCTGGAGGCTATCAACATGAGTGATTTAGCTGCTACAAACTGTGGATGCTCTAACGACAACGGATGCGGATGCAACAACATTATCTGGATTATCTTACTTCTGTGCTGCTGCGGTGGATGCGGAAATGGCAATGGCTCCTTTTTAGGCGGCAATAACTGCAGTGAAGTAATCTGGATCATCCTGCTTCTGTGCTGCTGTGGCGGATGCGGCGGAAACAACAACGGAAACGGCTGTGGCTGCTTCTAAGTCAAAATCAAATCTGACTACACATCTTGGTACGACAAAAACCGGGGGCTATGATGCCTCCGGTTCTTTCTGTCTCCTCTTATATATGAAATCAATTTTAGCTAATACTGTTAGTTTTTATTTTTCATTTGTTTTATTTATCTGCCTTCTTGCTCCGGGTGGTTGTTTCAGATTTTTTCTTTGCCACTCCATTTCTTTTTGCCGTTCCCGTTCTTCCTTTTTCCGCAGGCAGTCTTCATCTATTTCATAAACGCTTTTACCGTCATAGACCAATTTTCCCATATGCTATGTTCTCCATATTTCATCATGGATTCCCTATTATTATATGAAATAAAACCATTTTTGCCTGCCTTATATCACATCCAACTCCCTTTTTTTCCTTTCGCGCTATATTTTCAAATGCTTCATCATATTCCCCACAATCACAATGTCTTTTTTATTCAACATCCTTTTATGGAACGCAAATTCTTACTCATAATTGCATATTTTTTTCATACATTATAAAAAACATCAGATATGGACGTGATATTTCATATGAATGAACATGAAACCGGACATACGCCACCTGTACTGGATACATTGATTCAAAACAGACCGATTCAGATGTTAAAAGCTATTGTGCCCTACCTCTATGGTCCACAGCAGCGTATGATCTCCATGATGGTCAGAATGATTGAATTGCAGCGTACCATGCAGCTTTTTGATGCAGCCCCGGAAATGCAGGCACAAGAATTGCGAATCTGTTCCAATGAATCTTCCACGGAGCGTACCCATCAGATTTTAAACGTACTACGGGAATACTGCACACCACAGGAACGGGATCAGATAGATATGATTTTAAATATTCTCGACATTACCTCCGTGACTGGAATTTTAAATTTGTAAAAGGAGCATTTTTCATGGATCAGAACTTTTTTTCACAAAATCCGGCATTTCAGAACATATCACCGGAAAAAATGGCATTTCTCATGAATTTCATGAATCAGGAAAAACCAAATTCTTCCAGAGATATGATGGCATTTCTTATGAATTTTGTCACAAAAGCCAGAAATCAGAATCTCTCGTTTACCACAGACGAAACCGATTTTATTATCCAACATTTACGACAAGGATTAAATCCCGCCGAACAGCAACGAATCGACCGGGTATTACAGATGCTGCGCAGGAAAAATTAAATCCAGCCATAACACCCTGCCATGCACCTCGACTAAATAATTTGTAAAGCGGACATTCGCAATCCGCTTTTGCTACTTGCTCATGAACGCAGTCGCTTTGCGACCTGTCAGTGGGAGCTTTTAACTCCCACTGACATAAGCAAGAAAAATCGGATAATGGGATAACACCAAGCCTCATCCCGTTTCTAACACCTTCTTTTTGTATTTCTCGGTAATCTCATGAGTAATCTGTTCACGAGTCTTTTCACCAGATGCCATAGCCCATAAATTTTTGTAGCAATCGCGTGATAACATCATGTTTTCTACAGCCATAGTTGCTATAACCTGTTCTATCATTTTTTCCTGTTTAGGTTTTATTGTTTTGTTTGACATAATATATTTCTCCTCATAAAAAAGTACCTACCAACTCTACTTTTCTGCGCCTGTCATGATTTCCTCCAGGGTTCGTGGTGTATAATCCATATAAGACAGCATACATCCCACGTTAAATGCTCTCAAATCTTTATCATATACATGACGGCAGTCATTCTCTTTCATCTGTTTTAAACACTGCTGATAAAATTGATCTTCTGCACTCACATGTGTATGTCCATATAATAAAATTTTTCCACGCCCCATATTTTTCCATGAAAAAATCGGATAATGAGATAACACCAAGCCAAACTTTTCTTTTCCAACAGAATCATGAATCTCTTTATAATCACAAATTTCTGCAAACAGCTGTTGATAACGATAATCCGATACATCATCATGATTTCCCCTGATCAGCACCTTTCTGCCCTTCAGGCGTGCAACAAATGCAATCAGGTCTTCGTTTTTGCCCCGCATGCTCACATCGCCCAAAATATACACATAATCGCCATTCATCACCCGGTCATTCCAGTTTTTCAAAATCGTATCATGCATCTGCTGCACCGACTCAAAGGGACGCTGGTCAAAATGGATCGCATTTTCATGAAACAAATGCAGATCGCTGATATAATATTTCATTTTTCTCTAACCTCTTTTCTCACCTAGTGTCTGTTCTACCGCATCGTACCTTTTTGTAAATAGCCTGGATATGTAATCGCAGAATCTATTACTCACCACTTGCAGAAGTGGGAGTCTTCTCGACTGAGATAAATTTCTCTAAAATATGCAACGCTTTTCCACAACTTCAAATTCTATTTGTAAGACAAGTATACACTAGTTTTCTCTTCTAAACACTAACCCATTGGTTTACTTTTTATTCTTCTCACTAATTATCCAGCTATATCTCATCAAAATCCTCAAACATAATCCGAATCCCCATGGATTCTGTCTCCACATGATAATGTCCTGCATACCACTCTGAAAAATCCAAACGATCATAAACCGTCTGCAGCCACTCTTCTGTCCCTTTATCCACAGTAATCGGTTCCTTTCGTGGCTTGAACGCCCAGGTTGGCTCAGCCTTAATTGGAACAGTATGTGACAAAATGATGTCCATCTTCCACCCAGCTTTTTCCAGCTGTTGCTCCACAAACTGCTTAATCGTATCGTCCGGCTGTTCCGATGCAAACCACTGAAGTCCATGACTGATGCGATAATCCTTGTTTACCGTACCGGCGCCACCGATCGGCATCACAGATTTTCCGTTAAAATCATAAATCTCCCCGTCTTTTGCAAACAAAATATTCGGATATTTTTCTTCTTTGTATACAAGACCGCCATGCCATGGCACCAGTTTGTAATCCGCCGGAGATTCCCATGGCCGGCCTTCATGATTGCCGTGTATACAGAAACAGGTAATCGGTATTCTGGCAACACGTTCTTTTAGTTTTTCATCTTTCGGACTCAGCCAGTAATTAATACCAGAGTCCCCAAGGATAATCATAACATCGTCTGTCGTAGTGTGATACTCCAGGCAGAATTCTTCCACCCGGTCAAATTTTTTGTGTATATCTCCTGTAATATAAAAATGCAAATGTTTCCCCTCCTGATTTAACCCTTTCTGGTACCCATAATAATATATTTTGATCTCATTTCTGTTTATCCTGCTTATATATATTTATAGCATGCTCACTTTCAGGAATAATGTCAATAAAAAGAGGAACAATATCATTTGCTTTTTGATATTGTTCCTCTGTATCGTTCTTTTCTTATTGCGTTTTGCTATACGTTAAGCAGGTAAAGCGGACATTCGCAATCCGCTTTTGCTACTTGCTCATGAACGCAGTCGCTTTGCGACCTGTCAGTGGGAGCTTTTAACTCCCACTGACATAAGCA